>Ga0172382_10005820_pt1 | contig 18195 bp, 16 predicted proteins | sample Leawel138RmetaG_FD_122245 | JGI IMG/M metagenome (GOLD analysis project Ga0172382, IMG submission 122245) | Leachate microbial communities from a municipal landfill in Southern Ontario, Canada - Leachate well 138R metaG | ecosystem: Engineered > Solid waste > Landfill > Unclassified | place...
ATATCGGTTGTGCTCAGAGCTTTGCCCATCATAGGTCCGCCGTTGATGATCTTTCCGGTAAACTCAGGCATACCTTGAGCTTCTTCCAATAGATCAGTAATCGGGGTGCCTATGCGAACTAAAAAGTTGGAAGGCTTGCGCACGGCTTTACCAGTAAGTGTTACTATCCGCTCAATCAGAGGTTTATTCTTTTGAACGGCTTCATACACAGCAAAGGCTGTTCCTACGTTCGATACTACACAACCTACTTCAATAGGTAGTTTTCCAGATGGGACTTCACGGTTTACTACTGCTTTAATCAGCTGCTTCTCACCACCTTGCGGATATTTTACCTGTAAGGCTTGAATATAAATATCGGTATAGTCAGCTGAGAGTTCTCTGAGATGACTGATGGCATCCGGTTTATTGGCTTCAATGCCTATGACAGCTCTTTTTACTTCAAGGGCTTTCATTAATATCTTAGTTCCTATGAGTACTTGTTCTCCTTTTTCAATCATCAGCCTGTGGTCGGAAGTAAGATATGGTTCGCATTCAACCCCGTTGATCAGGAGGTAGTCAGCCTTTTTGCCTTCGGGTATCATCAGTTTGATATGGGTAGGAAAGGTAGCTCCCCCAAGCCCTACTATACCCCGGTCTTTGATACGTTCGATAATTTGTTGTCTGTCCAAAACTATCTCTCGGTTGATAGTCCCGGAGCGGTCAATAGATTCATCCCATTCGTCGCCTTCAACATTGATAAAAATAGCCGGTCGCCTGTAGCCGCTTGAATCTGTTGCGTCATCAATTTTGAGCACTTTACCTGAGGCAGGTGAATGTATATTAGCCGATATAAATGCGTCTGCCTTGGCTATGAGTTGCCCAACCTTTACCTCATCACCTTTTTTTACTATGGGCTTGGGTGCTACACCCAGGTTTTGCCCTAATGGGACGATCAGCTGTTTAGGTAATGGGATTGAGCTGATAGGTGCATGGGCCGAAAACTTGTTTTCAGGGGGATGAATCCCACCTAAACGGAAACTTTTTAAGGATTTCATACCACAAATCAGATTATACGGTTGATTCGGAAGATGTATCTTGTTTGATAGTTGCGACGGTAGCAGTTTTTTCGGTGGAGGTTTTCTTGCCTTCTACAGCCGGCTTAGGTTTACGAAGCGGGAAATTGATCTCTAAGATCGCATCGGTTGGGCATACTTCTACACATTTTCGACAAAGCTTGCATGCGATGAAGTCAATATATGCTAGATTGTTTTTCATGGTAATGGCATCGAACGGACATACCTGAAAGCATTTGGAGCACCCTATACAAGCTACAGAGCAGTTCTTTTTAGCTGGGCCGCCTTTTTCTTCATTGATGCATGAAACAAATATACGTCTGTCTTTAGGGCCTTTTCGCCTGAGTTCGATGATCCCTCTTGGACATGCTTTGACGCAGGCGTTACAGGCTGTACATTTATCATTCACTTCGGGTAAGCCTGTCAGAGGATTCATATGTATGGCGTCAAAATCACAGGCATCCACACAGTCGCCTAAACCAAGACATCCATACTGACAGACTCCCTCACCTGAAAACAGATTATGAGCAAAGGCACAAGAGGCGGGCCCATCGTAGATGACTTTGGAAGGTGAGTTGGCTTTGGAACCATTGCAACGAACCACTGCAATCATTGGAGCCTGCTCCTGAACCTCTAATCCAAGAATTGAAGCAACCTCTTTCATCACCGCATTACCGCCTACCGGACAGTTGAAACCGTCAATATTCTGCTGCTCATTAGCCTGTTTAACCAAAATCTCCGCAAAATTACGGCAACCAGGAAATCCACAGCCACCGCAATTGGCCTTGGGCAGTATGTCTTCTACCAAGTCTATGGTTGGATCTTCGATCACTTTGAACTTCTGTGCTACTAAATAAAGCACTATTGCCATAATGGCACCTAACAGACCAAGAGTCAAAAGCGAAAAAAGTAAAATATCGTTCACATTGTATCGTATTGATAGTAATACTAATATGCTAAGCTTTATATGATGCTGATAAAAAAATAACAGCTTAGCAAAAGTAAAATAATTGTGCGTAGTAAGAATACCAGTCAGACCTGAGAGACGATAGCAGTAACAATCACATACACAAATAGATGTGAAAATATTACAATTGATGCCCTATAGTTTGGATTAGCGAACGATCTGATTATCAGAAGTATTGGGTTCTTGTTTAGAATCTTTCTAAATTAACACATAATCAGTAATTTAGAACATATATAAATATGATAATACGTTAGAGCAAGGGTAAAAGAACTTACTTGATAAAAAACTCAAAACTTTTGTTGATGTGGTTTCGCAAAGTATATAACAGCAGGTAGTAAATAGCCAGGATTACCAATGCCGACAAACCGGCTATACCTTCGCTATTGCCGGTGGATATTATAATCACTAAGCTGGCTATCACTAAGATAAAGGGTAGTATGTATCCAAAAAAAACTGCTTTGAAACCTGTGTTACCGTACATGAATACAACGACTTGCTGGCCAGGCTTGAAGTCTTTACGAGCTGGTTTTTAACAGTTACGATTTTTTCTTCCATCTCCGACAGGCTGCATGCTCCTTTTACCTGGCATGAAGCACATGCAGAAGAAGACATGATCATCACCTCTATCTCATCCTTGCCAATGCGGGTAATAGTACCCGGATGCTCTATAGTATTGGCCAATTGTGTCATTTCAGTAGTGTTAGGGGGGAAGCTATGAATTTGAGTGAATAAAGCTGCTTTTTAATGTGTATTCTTTATCTATTGATCGGTTTTGTTTCTGCTGGTTTGCCGGTTCATTTGTTCTATGTTGATGGCGCTAATAGTAAGTATTCCGGCTTCATCTACAGTGATAGAAATATTCACCGGCGCATCTTTAACAAAGGGTTCAAAATTAGCAAAAGCTATCCCTTTTAATGGTGAGCTGCCATACTGTCGGCTGATCTCCAACGCTTCTTTAAAGTCAGAGCTTATGGGTATGTTTGCTTGTGCAGCTATTCGTTGAGCTTCTTTCATAGCTACTTGATAATTACCTGTATATACTACTAAGAGTGAATTAAACCCTTCTTCTGGATTATTGACATTGGTCAGCATTGAAAGCTCCTGATTCAGTGTCATTCCTGCCGGTTCGCTCAAGCCTATGTCTTTGGCCCACAAAGGTAACTCTTGTATTATCGCTGCCTGTCCTGCAATAGTGATCTTGCGGCCATACGCATTTTTGATCTCGTTTGAGCGGATGAGATATTCTTCCCTGTTTATTTCACCCCTGACAAGCTGTGTCTCAATCTCATCCAATTCCTGCTCCATAGCCTCTAATATCTCCATTCGCTGACCAATAGATTCCATGCGGTTGTTGAAACGGTTGAGGTCTTTCTCAAACTTTTCAGTTTCCGACTCTATGTGAGGAAAACTACAGGCTGACAACAACCAAATAATAGCTAACAAGCTATTTAAAAAAGAAACGTGTTTCAAAAAAGAAATGCCCTTCATGCCTAATACCAATTGACCTATTTACAATCTGGGTCAAAAGTACTATTTTTAGGTTTTCTCTCAGCCTTTGCCTTAAAAAAAGCCTTTTAGTAGTTATCAGCAGCTCAATTTCAATCAGAGATAAATAGAGAATTAAAGATCTCATTATGAAAAGGCTTAACTTTGGAGCCCAATTCAACAGATTATGTATCGACTAAGTTGGATGTTGATAAGTGTATTATTCCTTTCGGGCTTTGGCAGGCAATATGTTTTTCAGGTATCTGAAAGCATGCCTCAGCAGCCTATAGAGACTCCCTGGTTAGTGCATTTAGCTAAAGGGGATGCGAAGAAAATGGGTGATTTTTTTGCTCCGATGATCAAGTTAGAACTGCATTCTGATAAAGGTGACTATAGTAAGAACCAGGCTGTTATGATTTTATCAGCTTTCTTTAATACCTATCCGGCACTGAATGCTGTCATCAAGCAAACCGGAAAAGCCTCCCAATCCAATACCTTTTTCATAGGTGAATATACTCACTCAAAAAATGTCTTCCGGCTGTATGTTCAAACCCATGAAGCTGGGGATAGGCAGATTATTCATTCGCTTAGTATTACTTCCAAATAATACAATGCTATTAAAGTTCGTTGACCACGGGATGGAAACATATCATACACTGCTTTTTAGATTATTGTTTTCTATAAACTTTCCAGTCGAAACCAACTTTCAATGAATGCGTTTATAAACAGGAAGCGACTACGACAATATGTGCAGTTGCGCGATGCCATCAGGCGAAATCTACGTTTGCTTAAAATGCCGGGATTCCAAGGATTACCCCTGTATGATGTGTTGGTATTTTTTTTCAAAGGCTTATTCAAAGGAGCACTTTCTATACGGGCTTCTGCGGTAGCATTTAATTTTTTCTTAGCGATCTTTCCGTTCATACTCTTTCTTTTTACTCTGATACCTTATATCCCTATAGAAAATTTTCAACTGCAATTGTTTGACTTTCTGGCACAGATCATCCCGCCCGATACGTTTGAAATGGTTGAACAAACGATATTTGAGATAGTGATGAAACAAAACACGGGTTTGCTTTCGTTGAGCTTTGTACTCACTTTTGTGTTCAGCACTAATGGCACAAATGCTATTATTGAAGGATTTAACAGCACCTGGCATCAGATGCCTGCCAAAGGATGGTTTCATCAACGATTAATGGCAGCTTTTCTGATGGTTATATTGTTGTTTTTGGTTGTTATCTCAGTGGTATTACTCACTCTGGGCGGATCAACCATTAGTTATTTGGTAACGCACGGATGGATCAAAGGTGTTGTTACGGTCATTCTTCTTAATTTTATGAAATGGCTTATTTCGCTTACCCTGATCTTCTTTAGTGTTTCTTTCCTTTATTACTACGCACCAGCCAAACGTAAAGCCTTTCGGTTTTTCAGCCCAGGCTCAATCCTTGCAACTACCTTATTTGTTGCCGGCTTATTAGGATTTAACTTTTATATCAACAATTTCTCAAGATATAATGCCTTGTATGGCTCAATAGGGACCTTGATAATATTCCTGTTGTGGCTGTTTTTAAATGCTTTCATTTTGTTGATAGGATTTGAGTTGAATGCAAGTATAATGCAGGCCAGCCAAGAGCAAAATGCAGATCTTGCTGAATTGAATAAACATGCACACAGATAAAAAGATACTTTATATTCGATTGGTTGCCTCCACATTTATCCTTAAGGATGAAGAACTTTTATCGAATCATTATCAAGTAAAATCCTTTGCTTTCCAACATCGCAAAGGGCTGCAAGTGATCAAAGAACTATGGCGTGAGTTGATGTTTTTAGTAAGAAATTTGCGGAGCGCCGATTTCGTATATGTTTGGTTTGCCGACTTTCATGCAGTGCTTCCGGTGTTACTATCCCGGGTGTATGGTAAGAAAAGTATCTTAGTGATAGGTGGGGTGGATGCTGCTTATGATCCGGATTTAAAATACGGAACCAAAACCCGCTTGTTAGGACGGATCAGTGTGCATTTAGCTACACGATTTGCGCATTTGCTGTTGCCCGTTACGCAACATACGCTTAATCAGCTGATTAAAAATATAAACCCGACCCTTGTCGGTAAATCGCATATAGTCCCGAATTGTTATGATACCGATTTTGAAATCAGAATTGCATCAACCCATATCAGGGATGGTGTAGTGAGTGTTTGTCTGGCAGATTCAGTCAAGACGCTGTTTGTGAAAGGGATAGACTTTTTGATCCAGATCGCCCGGCTCTTGCCCGACACTCAATTTACTATTATAGGTGTTCAAGCTGAAGCGTATGATTGGTTGATGGAAAGAAAATCAGCAAACACGCATTCGGTCGGGCCTGTTCCTCAGTCAGAATTACGGGAGTATTTTATGCGATCCAAAGTAGTATGTCAGTTTTCAAGACATGAATCGTTTGGATTATCTGTTTTGGAAGGAATAGCGGCAGGATGTTTTCCGGTAGCACATCAAACTGGTGGCTTAGCCGAAATACTTGCATCAAGCAACGGCCTTCTTATCAAAAATCTGAATGTGGATGAAGCTGTTGACGCAATACAGACGGCGTGTCGGAAAAGCGAAGCAGAACAACGACATATAGCCGATACAGTGCTTGTCAGGTTTAGCTGTATCAACAGAATCAATCTCTTGTTGGAGGCGATACGATCCATTTCCTGACAAACCGACTATTAGAACATGAAATATGTTATGCGGAAGCTTGGTACAAAAAATGAAAATTACCTGATATACTCCTATGAGTTCTATGAAAACAGGAATGTAAAACCGCTTTAGAAAACAGGCAATTCCGTTTGTGATGATGTAAAACATGTATTTTCGCATATCTGTTAAAGACTAAATTTTATGAGTAATGAACCTCAAGCCTCAGTGTACGGGAAGCGTATTGTTTTTATTGGAAGTGGTGCGATTGCAACAGCATTGGGTAATATTCTGGCTCACAACAAAGAGCTGACTATCCATTTGCTGTCAATAGAACCCGAAGTGGTTGAATCAATAAATGCAGTACATATCAATAGCAAGTATTTCCCTAATTTTCGATTAGATACCCGTCTTAGAGCTACATCCGACAAATCTATTTTACCGCAGGCTGATTTGATTTTTCTGGCATTGCCCTCAGTAGCTGTAACCGATTATTTGGAAACTCATTCCCACTTGATTTCACCTCAGACAGTTTTGGTTAATCTTGCCAAAGGTTTTGGTCGTGATAATCAATTGATACCTGATTCTCTGAAGCAGATCATGCCGAATACAGTAGCTGTGATGAAAGGCCCTTCTTTTGCCCGTGAGATCATATACAGCCAACCTACTGCTTTTACTGTTGCTGCATCAGACCCGGCTTGTTTTGGCACTTTTAACAGTTTATTTGCCAATACAACTGTGTATCTTGATTTTACAGACGATTTAAAGGGAGTGGAATATGCCAGTATTCTCAAAAATATTTATGCGATTGTCATTGGTATAGTAGATGCTAACTTTGATTCTCCTAACCTGCGTTCGCTCGTTTTGGCCAGGTCTGTCAATGAAATGCGACAACTGATCCATTATTTTGGGGGTAGGGATGCTACTTTGTTTAATTATTGTGGCTTTGGCGATTTTTCTCTTACTGCCTTAAACGACCTGAGTCGTAACCGTACGCTGGGCTTATTGATAGGAAAAGGATTTTTTACCAGAGGAATATCTGATAAGGTAGTATTGGAAGGACGTATAGCTGTCAATGTGTTTTACGAGCTGTTGCGTTCATGTTGCCGGCCTGATGAGCAATATCCACTTCTATCTGAGCTTTATAAGGTGTTTAATACCGATTATGATATTCAAAAGTTTGTAAGCCGTATCCTGAACGAATAACAGCACCTGTATCCTATACCTGCCTGCTATGAAACAAAAACTGATAGTGTTACTGTATATTGTTTTTCTGTTATGACATAGTATGGGTTACAGCCAGGAACGTATTTCAACAGAAGCTTATATCAATCAATATAAAAAAATTGCTGTTGACAAAATGAAAGAATATAAGATACCAGCTTCTATTACTTTGGCGCAGGGTATTCTTGAATCGGGCAGCGGAAACAGTCGTCTGGCTCGTGAAGCCAACAACCACTTCGGTATCAAATGCCATGTAGGCTGGAAGGGTAAAACGTTTTATATGGATGATGACGAAAAAAATGAATGTTTTCGAAAGTATAAAAACCCTGAACAATCGTATCATGATCATTCGTTGTTTCTGACGCAACGGCCACGATATGCGTTTCTTTTCGGGTTGGAAATCACTGATTATAAAGCTTGGTCGCATGGGTTGAGCAAAGCCGGATATGCAACCAATCCGCGCTATCCCGAATTGTTGATACGTATTATTGAAAGGTATGAGCTGTTCAAGTATGACACTCAAGCCCTCAAAGGTCGTAAACGCGAACAAGCGGTAGAGGCAGAGCCTGTTGAAAAGGAAAGTCATGAGTTCATAGCAGTCAATCCTTCCGACTTTGAAGTGGTGGCAAAATCAGATTCCGGACGCTTTGTGCATCAGAACAATGGGAGAAAATTAATTTTTGCTTACGAGAATGATCAAATCAGTTCATTGGCTGCCGAGTTTAATATCTTCAGCTGGCAGATCGTCAAATATAATGAGTTTGAAAAAGGTGAACAACTATCTGTAAACCAAATTGTTTACTTAGAAAAGAAAAGACGAAAGTCGCATACTCACAAAGAACATTGGTTGCGTGAGGGCGAGAGCATGCATGCCGTTAGTCAGCTGTATGGTGTTCGTTTGAAAAGACTCTATAAAATCGATGAGCTGATACCGGGCACACAGCCTCCCGCAGGCACTCGTATCTTGTTGAAATAAAAAAATCCTTCCCGTACACGCCAGAAAGGATTAAGAATATATGTTGCAGATAAAATTATCTTGGGTCTATGACCACATCTTCTACCTCGTCAAGAGTTATAGTGCCAAAGTCATTTCCAAAATGATTGGAGACATAGTTGATCACAGCAATGGCTTCTTCTTTGGTATCGACCTGCGGTGGCATAGGGGCACTATAATGAACGCCTTTGATGGTGCTTCAGCCGGGTGAACCGTTCAAAGCCTGAGCTACAGCTGCTTTCTTGTCTTCTCGGATCAGATCGGAATCCTTGAGGGATGGAAAAGCTCCGGTCATTCCTTCTCCATTTGCCATATGGCATACAATACATTTTTCGTTGTAAATTTTTTCTCCAAGATCAACAACTTTATCATTGCCGGTAACAACTTCCGATTTGGCTTCTGACTTTTTTTCAGAAGTAGAGGAATCACCGCCACAAGAGGTTAAAAACAAAACCCCCAAGGCAAAGCTTCCTAGTAAAATAAACAGTGGTTTTTTCATAAAAAATTCAATTAAAGATTAGTGGATTACGAGCGGCAAAATTAGAAAACTTTCAGACACTATATAGAATGGTTCTAAATAATTTTAATACAACTCTCAAGCAGAGAACCTGGCTAAGATAAAATGATCCCTGTTCGGTTAGTTTGCTGAATGATTTTTCTGTTCAACTAATTTTTAGTGGTAGCTTTGTATGCGTTTTACGTTTTTCGGTTACGCAATTAATCGTTGAAATATTGGAAGTTGTTAAATATTATTCTAATTTTGCACCCTCAAAAAAAATTGTTACTATACGAAAGTTAATTAATTACACTTTAAGAAATGCAGAATAAAGGAGCTATTAAGGTTTTCGCAATTGCTTTGGCAATTGTTTCACTTTATCAGCTTTCGTTCACTTTTGTAGCATCAAGAGTAGAGCGTAAAGCGCAAGAGTTTGCCAAAAGTGAAGCAGCCTCGCAGCTAGCTGACGAACTTGCCAGGGGTGATGATTTATTGTATAAATATCTTCTTGATTCAATCGTAGAATCCAGGGAAACATATTATCTTGATTCGGTTGAAAACGAGGTGGTACTCAATCTGTTGATAGGTAAATATACGTATCGCAAAGCGAAAGAGCGTGAAATCAACCTTGGGCTTGACCTCAAAGGTGGTATGAACGTGGTTTTGGAAGTATCGGTTAGGGATATTATCACAGCTCTCTCCGGACATAGTAAAGACCCAATCTTTCTTGAGGCAATTGAACAGGCTACTATCAATCAGCGGAGCAGTCAAAAAGACTATGTAACTCTTTTTGGCGAAGCCTTTGAACGCATTGATCCTAATGCACGATTAGCTTCTATATTTTTGTTCGAGTTTAAGGATAAAGGTATCACCACCAACTCAACCAATTCAGAGGTGTTATCTATGATACGTCAGGAATCCGATGCTGCCTTAGACCGTACTTTTTAGATCTTACGTACCCGTATTGACCGTTTCGGGGTTACACAACCTAATATTCAAAAGTTAGCTACCTCAGGTAGAATATTGGTTGAGTTACCCGGTATAAAAGACCCGAAACGGGTCAGAAAGCTTTTGCAGGGTACCGCACAGCTTGAGTTCTGGGAAACATATAACTTCTCAGAAGTATATACTTATTTCGAAGAAGCCAATTCAAGGTTAGTCGAACAGCCTGAAGCTGAAGAGCAAACAACGGAAGAAATAATTGATCAAACACCTTTAGAGGTGGAGATGACAGAAGAACAGCCCGGGCAACAGTCGGACTCCATAGAAAGTGCGTTGAGTGATACCACTGAAAAAAGCTTGCTGGAACAATTGGAAACCGATACAACTGCAAGTGCCGAACAGAGCTTTGAAGAGTATGCAAAGGCCAATCCATTGTATGCGTATCTGATGCCTTCTTATATGCAGGATGAGCAAGGCAGGTTCTTCCCGGGTAATACAGCTCGTGTTGGAAGTGCATTAGTGAAAGACACAGCCCGTGTGAACAATATGCTCCGTAAGGTAGAGAGTGTCTTCCCGCGTAATATGAAATTAGTTTGGACAGTTAAACCACGTGGCGCTGCTACAGGGCAACCCGGTGTGCTTGAGTTGGTTGCTTTAAAAACTTCACGCGACAATAAAGCTGCGTTAGGTGGTGAGGTGATAGTAGATGCCCGTCAGGATTATGATCAGAATGGAAGGGTAGAGGTATCTATTCAGATGAATAATGAAGGAGCTAAAATATGGAAGCGCCTGACAGGTGAAAATATTGGCCGACAGATAGCCATCGTATTGGACGATTATGTGTATTCATATCCTGTTGTGAATGATGAAATTCCCAGTGGCCGCTCATCTATCAGCGGAGGTGAGATGAGCATAGAAGAAGCTCTGGACCTTGCTAATATACTGAAAGCCGGTAAACTACCTGCCCCATCCCGTATCATGGAAGAAGCAGTAGTAGGACCATCACTCGGACGCGAAGCAGTAGCAGCTGGATTATGGTCGTTCGTATTGGCTTTTATAATGGTCATGATATATCTGTTCGTGTTTTACCAAAAATCCGGTTTGGTAGCCGACATTGCCCTGTTTACCAATGTATTCTTCCTCTTTGGTGTATTAGCTTCATTAGGTGCCGTGCTTACCTTACCCGGCATAGCCGGTATAGTGCTTACCCTGGGTATGGCAGTAGATGCCAACGTGATCATTTTTGAACGTATCAAAGAAGAGATACGACTTGGAAAAGGAATGCGATTAGCTATTGAAGACGGATATAAAAATGCGTATTCAGCTATTATTGACGGTAACGTAACTACTTTGCTTACAGGGATAGTCCTTTATACTTTCGGAACAGGACCAGTACAAGGCTTCGCCACTACACTTATCATTGGCTTACTCACCTCACTATTTACATCCATATTTATCTCCAGAATGGTCTTTATTTATCTGTTAGACAATAATAAGAAAATAGTGTTCGGATCGAAGTTTGGACTAAGATTTTTAGCTCAAACGAATATCGACTTTATTGGAATGCGTAAAAAAGCTTATCTCTTTTCAGCTGTTATAATCATAATCAGCTTAGGATCGCTCACTTTCCGCGGACTGAACTTCAGCATTGACTTCTCTGGCGGACGTACTTACTTGGTGCGTTTCGATAAAGACGTTACAGTCAATGAGGTACGAGTGGCACTTGCCAATGAGTTTACTGAGGCTACACCGGAGGTGAAAACATTCGGGCCTAACAGGCAGGTGAAGATCACTACTAAATTTATGATAGAAGAAGAAGGAAAAGAAGCTGATACTATCATTCAAACTATGCTCTATAACGGCCTTAAAGACTTATACGAAGAATCTATAACCTATAATCAGTTCACTACAGACGAAGAAGCCTCCGATAAATTTATCGGTATATTGAGCTCACAGAAAATAGGACCTACCATAGCTGACGATATACGCAATAAAGCCTTATTAGCAATTACTTTCTCGCTTATCATCATCTTTGTATATATTGCAGTGCGCTTCCGCAGATGGCAGTTTGGTCTGGGAGGCCTGATACCTCTGGCACACGATACCATTATTGTGTTAGGGCTGTTTTCGCTCTTCTATAATGTGTTGCCATTCAGTATGGAAGTTGACCAGTCGTTTATTGCAGCTATATTGACGATTATTGGGTACTCCATCAACGATACCGTGATAGTGTTTGACCGAATACGTGAGAATATACGACTCTTCCCCAAGCGTCCTATCAAAACTACCATTAATGACAGCATCAATCAAACTTTAAGCCGTACGATCAATACATCGGGAACAACCATAGTAGTACTTTTGATTATTGCACTCTTTGGAGGTGAGGTGATCCGTGGCTTTGTGTTTGCATTGTTGATGGGGGTAATATTCGGTACTTATTCCTCCGTCTTTAATGCCAGTGCTATAGTGTATGATCTGTTGCATCGTCAGGAGGTTAAGGCAGCTGTAGCGTCTGATAAGAAAGCCGCTTTAAAATCAAAAAGAAGTTGATATATTTTTGCAATACCTTGTAATAAAAAATGCCCGACTGCAAACCAGTTCGGGCTTTTTTGTTCTATTTGAAGCAAGGGAGTAATCAAATGCTTATTTTTGTTTTTCTAAAAAATACGCATCATGCTGTTGTTTTTTAATATAGGTACCGGTGAATTGGTTGTCATCTTGTTGGTGTTATTTGTGGTTTTAGGTCCCAAACGATTGCCTGAAGTGGCCCGGACATTAGGTAAGACTATTAATGAAATGAAACGAGCTTCGGCTGGTTTTAAAAATGAGATCGACAAAGAGATTCAAAAGATAGAGCGTGAAACCCGCATGGATGAGTTGTTACATGAAAAAAGTCTCACATCAAAAACATCTGTTGATACTTCTGTTGCGCCAGTGATCAGCCCGCCAGAAGACAGCGTCAGTATGGAACAGCCTGATCAACCTTCTGCCGGAGCTTCCCAAGAGGGAAACGAAAATCAAGGTGAAAACGAAATAATATCCAATAATACAGACGAATGACCGTTTGTCTTTAAACTGCATATAGTGGAATGAAACATCCTCTTTTCACATTTAGTATTTTGATAGCTCTTTTATGGGCACCTTCATTAGAACTGCATGCGCAACGCAATGTATCCCGTAGTGCCGATGAAGCTTTTGAGCGGCATCAGTATTCGTTGGCATTAGACAGGTATAAGAAAGCCTATGGAAAGGTAAAACGAAACAGCGATGAGCGGAGCCGGATATCATACCGTATGGCCGAATGTTATCGGTTTACCGGAAGTACCAAACGTGCTGAAGCAACCTATAAACGGGTGTTGCGTACTGATTTGGTAGATCGATATCCAGAGATATACCTCATCTATGCTGACTTGCTCAAGATGAATCAAAAGTTTGAGGAATCTATTGAGTATTATCAACTTTATACAGAAAGACAACCCGATGATCCGCGTGGGCGATTAGGTGCCGAGACAGCCAGCCTGGCAGCCGAATGGTTGGAAAATCCATCCCGTTTTGAGGTTGAGCTGCTAAAAAAACTCAACTCACGTGCAGCCGATTTTGCACCCGCATGGGCCTCAGAAAATTATAACGAGATCATATTTACTTCAACTCGTGACGGGTCAACAGGAAAAGAAAAAGACCGCTGGACAGATCAAAACTTTAGTGATCTGTACCGCAGCCGCCTCGATAGAAACCAACAATGGAGCACACCAGTATTGATAGACAACGATGAAATTATCAATACCGAAGGCAATGAAGGAGCACCGTTTATGAACAGTAGCTTTACAACTTTGTACTTCACCCGATGCAAAAACACCCCTCAGCATAGCTCCGGATGCCAGATATATACCAGCACCCGTTCGGGAAGAGGCTGGGGACCACCTTCATTACTGCAGATACGTGGTATTGATAGCTTAGATGTAATCGGCCATCCTACCCTAAGCAGCAATGAACTGATACTTTATTTTTCAGCTGAACGAAAAGGTGGATTTGGAGGGAGAGATATATGGGTAGCACTACGTGAAAACACAAGTCAGGGATTCAACAGACCAATGAACCTGGGAGAGGTGATCAATACCAAAGGTGATGAGATATTTCCTTTTCTGCGAAACGATACCACCTTGTTTTTTGCCAGTAACGGACACGGTGGATTAGGTGGATTCGATATTTTTGTGTCTGTTATTGATACTGCTGGAAACTGGGGCGCACCAACAAATCTGAAATATCCAATCAACTCACCGGCAGACGATTTCTCTATTATATTTCATCCTGCCGAAGAACGTGGGTTTTTTGCAAGCAACCGTGACAATATCAGAGGAATTGATAATTTATATTCCTTTATTGAACCACCGGTATTGTTTACTTTGGCCGGAACAAGCAAAGATGAAAAAACCCTTCAGTATGTGGAGGATGCCAGTGTACGTCTGGTTGGATCAAATGGGATGAGCGTCAGCACACGAACCAATGACAAGGGATATTATTTGTTTGGCAGCTCTCAGTTAGATAAAAATACCACCTACGAGATCATAGTTGACAAAGATTTTTATTTCACTAAAACGGCTATTGAAACAACAGTAGGGGTTGAATTCAGCCGCGATTTTGAGAAAGATATACTGTTGGAGCCCATACCTGAAAAACCAATACCCTTGCCGGAGATACTTTACGATCTGGCACGCTGGGAGTTGAAGCCACAATATGAAGATTCGTTGCAAGGACTTATAGAAACCTTGCAGCATAACCCTACTATAGTCATTGAATTAGCTTCGCATACTGACAACCGCGATACGGAAGAACGCAACGATATACTCTCGCAAAGGCGTGCACAGTCGGTAGTAGATTATCTTATCCTACGAGGTATAGACCCTGAACGCTTAGTGGCCAAAGGATATGGTGAACGAGTACCACGTACCATTGAAAACGACTTCACAGCAAATGGTGTGAAATTCAAAGCTGGGACGGTACTCACTGAAAGCTACATAGATAATCTCAAAACCGAGACAGAAAAAGAAGTAGCACACCAGCTAAACCGACGTACAGAGTTTCGAGTGCTTAGCAAAGACTATATACCTAAATCGGCCGGACAGGAAATGCAGGCTAAGGTTGAGATACAAATCAATCCCGAAGACAACCAAATTGGGTTTACTATCAATGAAGAGGGCTCTTTTGAAGCTAATTGTTTAGTAGACGGGTTCAATGAAACCTTTGTATATAACCGTACCGAGAACGCATCCATCTCGTTGCCCAAGGCATTGGATTGGCTTAAAAAAGGAATCATCCATAGGGATAATCTGGTAGGTGAAGCGGAAATATTGTTAGAAGCCGGATCGGTTGCCGATGGAGCAGTATTTATCATCCACGAAATCCGTATCGCCAATAAAATAGTACAAGAGGTAGAGGTAAACGTACTTCACAGACAAAAAGACCCCCTGGTCTTTGGTCAGCGGCTGCTCTCACGATTTGGTGATTTTGAGTTTGATGCCCCAACCAAAAAACTCATCTTTACCCCATGAGTCCAACACAACAACGCTATCAGCAAAGAGGTGTATCAGCTTCTAAAGATGAAGTTCATAAAGCTATTCAAAACCTCGATAAAGGATTGTTTCCCAATGCTTTTTGCAAGATCATACCCGATATACTGGGAGGTGATGAATTGTATTGCAATATCATGCATGCCGATGGTGCCGGCACCAAATCTTCATTAGCCTACATCTACTGGAGAGAAACAGGCGATATGAGCGTCTGGGAAGATATAGCACAAGATGCCATAGTGATGAATACTGACGATCTGCTTTGTGTAGGTATCACTGATCATATCTTAGTATCATCAACTATCGGACGCAACAAACAACTCATACCCGGTGAAGTGGTTGCAGCCCTTATCCGGGGCACTGAAAGCTTCCTGTCACATATGCGCGACTGGGGATTCAACATATGGAGTGCCGGTGGCGAAACAGCCAATCTGGGTGATCTGGTGCGTACTATTATTGTGGATAGTACGGTTTCAGCCCGATTGAAAAGAACACAAGTGTTAGAAAATAATATTCAAGCCGGAGATGTGATAGTAGGACTGGCTTCATTCGGACAAGCAAGCTACGAACAGAAATATAATGGTGGAATGGGAAGCAATGGACTGTCCTCTGCACGACATGAACTGTTCAATATTTCGTTGGCGACAAAATATCCCGAGAGCTTCGACCCGTTAATACCCAAAGAATTGGTTTATACAGGAAAATATTCACTTACCGATCCAAGCGGAATAGAAGGGGTAAATATGGGACAATTGGTGCTGGCACCAACACGTACTTATGCGCCAATAATAAGAATACTGTTACAAGAATACAGGCCAAAGATAAACGGCATAATACAATGCAGCGGAGGTGCACAAACAAAAGTGCTGAACTTTGTGAACCAAAAGCATATAGTCAAAGATAATATGTTTGAAATTCCTTTGCTTTTTCAGAAAATACAAGAAGAATCAGAGACCGAATGGCACGAGATGTATAAAGTGTTTAATATGGGCCATCGCATGGAGGTATATACCGATACCGATACTGCTAACGCACTGATTGATATTGCCGCAGAATTTGAAGTAAGAGCAAAAATCATAGGATATGTCGATCAGGCTGAGACTAATCAATTGACTATCAAAAGTCCCGAAGGAATGATAAAATATGGGGACTAAGCATTTGAACGCTTGCCATGATCACAACCAATCTGTGCGTCAGCCTTAGAAATTGATAACTTAACAAACTGAAAATAACTCATAAACCTTGAGTTGATTGAATTGTGTTGCTTTTTTCACAACTGTTTTGAGTATCTCTGATCGAGTAGTCCATTACGAAAAAAGCTCAGGCTGTTTTGTAGCTGTTTTCCCTACATAGTGAAATTCTGTACTTTTGCAACTCAAAATAGTGTGCTGTGGAAATTAACGACAAATTAGAAGATATTAAACGCCGTTGGGAGGAGATAGGCGAACAACTGAATGATCCGGCTGTTGTGGCCGATATGAAACGCTTTGTGAAGCTCAACAGAGATTACAAAGAATTGGAACCTATAGTAGAAGCATTCAAACAGTATAAGATCGTATATTCTAATATTTTACATGCACGCGATATTATCCGTAACGAAAAAGACGAAGATTTTCGTGAGCTTGCAAAAGAAGAGTTAGAAGAGCTTGAAGTAGAAGAACAAAAGTTAGAAAAAGATATACGGATGATGCTGATCCCCAACGATCCTCAAGATTCCAAAAATGCAGTAGTAGAAATACGTGCCGGCACTGGAGGCGATGAAGCAAGTATTTTTGCCGGTGACTTGTATCGAATGTATATCAAATTCTGTGAGACACGGGCATGGAAGACTGAATTAGTCGAGATGAACGAAGGTACGGTAGGTGGATTCAAAGAAGTGGTGTTTAATGTCATAGGAGAGCATGCCTATGGCATCTTAAAATTTGAATCAGGTGTTCATAGGGTACAGCGAGTACCTAAAACCGAAGCTCAGGGACGTATTCACACATCCGCAGCATCGGTAGTTGTACTCCCAGAAGCAGAGGAATTCGATATTGAACTAAATGAGAAAGATATACGGAAAGATACATTTTGCTCATCGGGGCCAGGAGGTCAGTCGGTAAATACAACTTATTCGGCTGTGCGATTGACACATATACCTACTGGCATAGTAGTGAGCTGTCAGGATGAAAAATCACAGATAAAAAACTTGGCAAAAGCAATGAAAGTGTTGCGAACCAGATTGTTTGAAAGAGAATATTCAAAATATCTTGAAGAAATAGCTTCCAAACGAAAAACTATGGTATCTACCGGCGACCGCTCAGCAAAAATTCGAACCTATAACTGGCCACAAGGACGTGTAACCGATCACCGGATCAATCTGACTCTTTATAATCTGTCGGCAATAATGGACGGCGATCTGAATGAGATCATCGAAAAATTGCAGACAGCAGAAAATGCCGAACGGATTAAAACAGAACTTGAGGCTGAGAGCTAATCTATTAGGTCAATACAGTGAAAATAGTTTTAATGTACTGATAATTAAAAATAACAGATGAACCGAAACCAGCTCTTTGAACAAATCATTGAAAAGAAATCATTTTTGTGCATAGGTTTAGATACGGACTATTCAATGTTGCCTAAGGTTGTTCTATCGTCCGATGACCCTGTATTTGAGTTTAATAAGGCAATCATAACAGCAACAGCTCCTTATGCAGTAGCTTTTAAGATCAATACAGCTTTTTATGAATCGGAAGGGCTGAAAGGTTGGCAAAGTATGGAAAAAACCATGCGATTTATAAAAAGCAATTATACTAA
>Ga0172382_10005821_pt1 | contig 18190 bp, 31 predicted proteins | sample Leawel138RmetaG_FD_122245 | JGI IMG/M metagenome (GOLD analysis project Ga0172382, IMG submission 122245) | Leachate microbial communities from a municipal landfill in Southern Ontario, Canada - Leachate well 138R metaG | ecosystem: Engineered > Solid waste > Landfill > Unclassified | place...
GGCGCCGCCACTTCCACCCATCCGGCACGGCCCGCACATTCAGGCGCACAGCCTCGCAGGCAAACTCACTGAGCGCAGATCGAATCTCAGACGGCACCATGCCGTTCAGGTTGTCCATCTTTGCCCACTCAGGCATCGGTGGTAGTTTGATGTTGTCGGTCATGTCTTGCTCTCCTTGATGGCTTTCTTGATCTGGTCGATCGACTCGCTGACCTCCAGCGTCTGGCCGTCAAACAGCTTCACATATGCTCGGATTCCGTGCCATTGGCTGCTTGTGCCCGCCTCTGTGACGCGAGCTATTGCCGCTGGGTTGACGCTGTGGGTGATGTACCCGCGGCTCGTCGGTGTGGTTAGGTCGATCATGCTGTCTTGCGCCTTTTATAGCGGTTGATGACGGCCAGCGCCACGGCCTTGGCTGCGGCGTCGGTTGCGATGTTGGCGGCGTAGTATCGAACGCCAGACCACGCGATCCAGCCAGCCTCAACCCTTATCGGAAAACAATTGAACCGCTCCGCAATCGGCCAGATGACGGTTGGAAACTTGTACGAGAACAAGCGAACGCAAGGCGCAAGGATCTTTGTTCGGATGCCCACATAGTCCTGCCCCGGGTAGTCGACGATGTCGGATTTCTTCCATCCAATCGCCAGCGCCAGCGTCCTGCTGATTTCTGCATCAGTCATGTCTTGCTCCCAAAGAAAGCGTCCATCGTCACAGGGGCCACGGTGCGCAGCACGGACAAACACTGCTCGGCCACCTCGCGGTGCTCCTTCTGCGTTGACGGGTCCAGGCGCTGCTTGAGATAGTGCACCCACGAGCGCAGGGTGCCGTTCATGTAAAGCCTGCTCGGCGTCAGACCTTCGGGCAGGATTGCGCGGGCCACTTCCTTGGCTACACCTTGGCGCAGTGCGTATCGGTATGTGTCGATGGTGTGGTTCCACACACTCAGTTGCTCCATACGCCAGCTCTTGCAAAGGTCGTCGTCCATGCACGGCAAACTGTTCTGGCGGTTCGCGCTGTCCTGCATCCGCGCCTCGCGCAGCACCGGATCGCCCAGTGAGTCCACATCGGCGTATCGCTGGCTGAACTCCTGGAAGGAGAAGCTGCGGTGTCGGATGATCTGGTGCGTGATGTCGCGGGTGGTGTCGATCTGGAGGCATGCGTTGGCCATCTCGAACGGCGAGACATGGCCGTGCTCCATGCAGTAGCGCAGCAGTTTGGTGCTCCCGCTGTTCTGATTGGCCGGGTTGGATACCCGGGCGCAGTACATGATCTGCGCGTCCGCATCAGGCGTTGCCCAAACGAGTCGAACTTGTGTCACAGCATCCCCCTTTCTTCCAACTGAGCAATAGCCGCCCGCAGACCTTCCAGACCGCCGACGCGCTGGTCGTTGATGAACACCTGCGGCATCTGCCGCACTTGCGGGTGGGCGACGAAGAACGTCTCGCGTTCGATGGGGTTGTCGAGGTTGATCTCGACGAAGCCGAGGTTGCGCTGGCGCAGCAAGGACTTGGCGGCCGTGCAGTTCGGGCAAGCGGATTTGGTGTAGACAGTGATGTTCATGTTGCACTTTCAAAAAGGTGGCCCCCAATTTGCGGGCCATGTTTTCCCCGGAGTCTCCCACGCCAATTCCGCGGCCAGATCGAGCAGGTCGCCCTGACTCGCCCCGGCGCGACGAGCGGCGTGCAGAGCGCCCATCGGGTTGCGTTCACAGCACCCGCCGCCCGGGCGGTGTGCGTAGTGGTAAGCGCCGCACCGGCACAGAGCGTGACCCGTGTTGCGCACGTGTTCGACCAGGGTGGTGAACGACACGCGGCGGGTACGGCAGGCTGGCAGCGGTACACGGTGGATCAGCCTCCCCACCCGCTGAGAAGACCGTAGAACATGACCAGCACCAGCAGCCACGCGCCGACCTTGACCACCGAGCCGAGGATATCGCTCCGCCGGTAAACGGTCAGCGAGCAGCCGTACTCGGCTGTGTAGGGGAACGCCTCGTCGAGCGTTCGGGGGAATTTACGGGTGGTGTTCACTCGTCCTCCGCTTCAACCAGTTTTCCGCCCTCGGCGCGATACCAGGTATCGGCTTTGATGCCGGCCTCGCCGACGTAGCCCACACAGACGCGGGGGCGGTTGGTGGCGTCCCAGTACGCGACGATCACGCAGCCGCTCGGTCCAGCCTTGGCCTTGCCGTATTGGCCCAAGCAGGCCGCAATGGCCCCTTCGCCCGTCGTGGCGGCGTTGGCCCCTTCGCCCGTCGTGGCGGCGTTGGCCCGGTAGCCCGTCGTGGCGGCGTTGGCCCCTTCGCCCGTCGTGGCGGCGTTGGCCCGGTAGCCCGTCGTGGCGGCGTTGGCCCGGTAGCCCGTCGTCGCAGCGTTGGCCCCTTCGCCCGTCGTGGCGGCGTTGGCCCGGTAGCCCGTCGTCGCAGCGTTGGCCAAGTTGCCCGTCGTCGCAGCGTCGGCCCAGTTGCCCGTCGTGGCGGCGCCGGCCCAGTTGCCCGTCGTGGCGGCGCTGGCCCGGTAGCCCGTCGTCGCAGCGTTGGCCCGGTAGCCCGTCGTCGCAGCGTTGGCCCAGTCGCCCGTCGTGGCGGCGTTGGCCCGGTAGCCCGTCGTCGCAGCGTTGGCTCCTTCGCCCGTCGTGGCAGTCACGCCGTCTGCGGTGCCTGCGTCCTTCGCGGCTCGCTCGATCTTGGCCTTGTCCGCGCCGGCGATGATGACCGTCTGCTGGACGATGTTGGGAGCATCCAGCTCGTCAAATACCTTTTCAGCCAGCCATCCCGAATCTTCGTAGCGCTTGTCCGCTTGGAGCGCCGCGTAGACCTCAGCGAACTCGCCTCCTTGCGGGAATTTTTCGAGGAACCAGCGGTATCCATCGTGGCACGCGCTCCATGCCTTGACTCTATCTTTCGTGATTGCCAGGGGGTTTGCTTCGGTGTTGTTCACTTCTCTTTCCTTTCCCGAGCGCGCCGCGCCCGTGTTCCTGCCATACGCTCCGCTGCGGTGAGCGGCTTCCTTCTCGGGGCATCAGCCCCCGACCCCCAGGTGTAGACGGCCACCGTACCGCGACCACGGGAGTCGTCGGTCCACCGGGCCACATGCACCGCGCCGACGGCCCGCATGCTCGTGATCCAGCGGCTCACGCTGCGCCAGTGCAGACCCGTGATCTGCTCAAGCTCGGCAGCGGTGTGCGGTCGCACGCGCAGGGTCGATGCCATGTGCGCTTCTTGTTCGGGTGTGCGGCGGCTCACTGGCCGAACTCCTCGATCCGTTGTTGACTGCTTTCCAGGTCTCCGTTGTTGCCTTCCGCTTTTGCGACAGCAGCCCTGGCCTTATCGAATGCGACCCGGCAAAGATGCATGCGGGCATCAAAATCGACGGCATGGTCCTTCTCGCGGTCATCCCACTCGATCATTGCCCTGCATGCCTCCAGCAGTTCAGGTGCTGCCGCGAAAACGTGCGGCCCGAAGGAACCGAAGAAGCCGCTGAAATGGACATAGATGTCATTCCATATGTCTTCCAGGTCTCCGTGGTTGTCTTCGAGCCACGCGGCTGCCAGTTCCCTGTAGTTGCTTGTGATATGGGCATGCCGAGACTCCGGCCCACGCCACCTGATAACGTCCAGTTTCAGTCCGTTCATACGTCCCCCCACTTGATCGGTTCCTCCAGCGCCCGCGCTTCCTGGTCAATCACATCAGTTCCTTTCTCCAAAAAGTCGTTCACACGTTGCGAACAGGGTCACTTTACCACCGTCTGTCATTTGCGCAAAGAAACTTCGCAAAGGCACAAAATTTAGTCGGGTATTTCGCAACTGCAAAGTTTACGATATGATCCGTTTCGCGTTTTGCGCAAACCCCAAACCGAAAGGATTGAAAGATGACCATCGAAGCGAAACTGGATGAACTGATCGAGATCAACCGTGCCATCCTGACCGCTATCCAAAGCGGTGCCGCAGTGGCTGCCCCCGCCGCCGCACCGGCCGAAGCCCCTGCCAAGCGTGGCCGCAAGGCCGCTGAAAAGACCGAGGAGCCCGCTGCCGAAGCCCCAAAGGAACAGGCGCCGGCTGCCGAGGTGACCGCCAGCCCTGCGCCCACCCCCGAGACGCCTGCCGCTTCCGAGCCTTCTGCAACTCCCGCACCGGCTACTGCCTCGGAGCCGACTTCGGCGCCCGCCGATGATGTGACCTTCGCCCAGGTCACCGAGGCGATCCGCAAGCTCAACGCAGACCTGAATGCGCAGCAAGCGGGCAAGGGTCGTGACGCGATCCTCGGCATCCTGACCAAGTTCCTCGGCACGGCCGAGGGCAAGCGGGTGCCCGACCTGGAATCCGCAGGCAAGAACGCCGAAATTCTGGCCTACGTGCAGTCTCTGCAGAAAGCCAGCGAGGACGATCTGGGTCTCTGATCGTGGCAACACACGCACTTCTTTCCCCCAGCAGCGCGGCCCGGTGGTCGTCGTGCACAGCGTCCATCGGCGCGAGCGCGGCCAACACCGCGCCCGACGAGGGCAGTGATGCCGCCCGCATGGGTACAACATGCCACCGCATGTTGGAAGACATGCTCAAGGACGGCGATCTCGACCCGCAGACGTACCTCGGCCGGGAATACTGGTTCAAGGGTACGGACGACGGCTGGCCCGAAGAACTCGATGTTGTCGAGCCTGATCACCGGGTGGAGATCACCCAGGACATGATCGACGCCGTTCTGACATCGCATCGGTACGTGACCGAGCAAGCTGCTCTCATCGGTGGCGAGATTCACTCGGAAATCCGGGTTCCGATCAGCCACATCACCGGCGAGGAAGGTGCGCACGGCACGTCCGACGTGATCATCACCGCCGGCGATCTGATCTGGACGCTCGACCTCAAGGCCGGCCGAAAGAGGGTCACCGCCTACGACGTGATCGAGCCTGCCGGCGAGGACATCATCACCGGCGAGCCGACGCCCGAGAAGGTGCGACCGAACCTTCAGGCCACGCTCTACACGCTCGGTGCTATGAAGGCGCTGGGGCCGCGGACGTTCAAGGTCGCGCGGATGACTATTCTGCAACCGTTCCTCAACAGCGTGAGCGAGTGGTCGGGCACGGTGGCCGAAGTGGAAGCTGTCGGCGCCTGGCTATCGCAGAAGGCTGAGGAAACGCGCACGAACCCCAAGTTCGAGCCGTCCTACAGCAACTGCTTCTTCTGCCGCGCGTCTGGCAAGTGCGAGGCGCAGACGCAGGCTGTCATGCAAGCAACGCTCGTCGGTTTCGATGACGGCGAGCCCGAGCCCCGTCCGGTCGAGCCCATGAAGCTCGGCCAGGCGTACAGCCTCGTGCCGCTGATCCGCTCGTGGTGCGACGCCGTTGAAAAGCGCGTCGAGGCTGCGATCATGGATGGTGAGCACGTGGTGCGTGACGACGGCGTGGCCTACAAGCTCGTCGAAGGTCGCAAGGGCGCACGCGAGTGGGACGACGATACCGCCGTCGAAGAGTACCTGAAGGCCAATGCACGGCTGGGTGATAAAGCCTACAAGCCGCGCAAGATCATCAGCCCTGCTGACGCCGAGAAGCTGGCGAAGGCCAAGAAGGGTGAGAAACCCCTGATCGGCCCGACCCAGTGGAAACGCCTGGCGCAGCACATCACACAGGCCGACGGCAAACCCGTCGTCGTGCCCGAAACCGATCCGAGGCCCGCACTGCCCACCAAGGCGGACGGGTTCGAGGAGGTGACCGCCGCTGAAACCCTTGTGGACAGCGATCTTTTCTGAAACCTGAAACTGTAGAAAGACTGAAATCGTGAGCAATTTCGCATCCTCCAAACCCGTCATCCTCAAGGGTATCCGCGCTGCGTGGCTTGACATCTTCAAGCCCGCCGAAGGCATGAACGGTGGCGCGCCGAAGTACAAGTTCAGCGGCATCATCGACCCGGACAGCGAGGCTCTGACCGTCGCTAAGACGGCCATGCTCGAAGCCGCTCGCCAACTGTGGGGCCAGAACGCAGAGAACATGCTGCGCTCGATCCCGGCCAACTCCAAGGCCATCCGCAACGGCAACGACAAGGTGGCCGACGACGGCAGCGTGCGCCCCGAGTACGCCGGCAAGTTCTACATCAGCGCGAGCAGCAAGGCTGATAAGAAGCCGCAGGTGGTGGGTCCCCGCAAGCACAACGGCCAGTTCGTGACCATCACCGAGCACGGTCGCGGCATGGTGGCCGGCATCGACGTGACCGACGAACTCGGCTGGCCGATCACGGTGCCGTACCGCGGCTGCTACGTCAACGCGAAGATCGAGTTCGTGGCTGGCAAGCAGTTCAAGGGTGCCAACGGCGAGATCATCCCCAACCAGGTGTTCGCCCGCATCCACGCCATCCAGTTCCTGCGTGACGGCGAGCCGTTCGGCAGCGGGCCGACCAGCGCCGAGGGTTTCGACGAGGAAGAAGTCGTCGCCGAGGCCACCGACGCCAGCGGCAACGAACTGTTCTGATGTGTCAGAAGCGGGGTCTTCGGACCCTGCTTTTTCCAAGGAGAAATCGAATGAGCAACCTGTTCACCCTGCTGGCGAAGAAGGCGGAGATCGAGGCTGAGATTGTCGAGTACCGAAAGATCGCGTTTGACGAACTGGTGGATTACGTGCTTGAAAAGGCGACCATCGCCGGCATCGAACTGACCGAGATCGCCGCCGCCCTGCAGACTGAGCACAACAAGCGCCTGAAGCCGGTGCAAGAGAAGAAGGCGCGAGCGAAAGCCCCGCCGAAGTGGCGCCACGAGCCGACGGGCAAGACCTGGAACGGCCTCGGTCGCAAACCGGGTTGGTTCAACATGCAGGGTGTCGTCCCTGTGAACAACTGACAACCCCCTTCGCAAATGGGCACACGCGGCCCCTTTCCAAAGGGAAAGACACTCGGGCGCAACCGACCTCCATACGGGGCTGACCACCTCGTAACCAGCCCCGATTTGCTAACCGCCGGTTGCCCGGTACTTCTTGAGACCGGCGGCATGCACAAACCCCGGGTTGCGGGTAACCATGATCGGGGAAAGTCGGGGAATGGTCGCTGAAATTGTTGAACTGTAGAAAGTATTGAATGCTCGAACTCTATAACCTCGATTGCAGGGATGCTCTGAACTTCTATGTACGACCAGGCTCCGTCCAGACCTGCGTTACCAGCCCGCCGTACTTCGGCCTGCGGAATTACGGTGTCGAAGGGCAGCTTGGCCTCGAACAAACACCCGACGAGTACGTGGCGAACATGGTCGAGGTGTTCCGCGCTGTGCGTGATGTGCTGGCTGACGACGGCACGTTGTGGCTGAACATTGGTGATAGCTACAACGCTGCCGGGCGAACTGGTCACGGCACGCGCGTAGGGTTCAAGCAGGGTACCAACCGAGCCAGTGCGGAAGGTGCCGACAACTGCCGCCCTAGCGTTGACGGCCTCAAACCCAAAGACCTGATCGGCATTCCGTGGCGAGTAGCCTTCGCGCTCCAGGCTGACGGGTGGTTTCTTCGCCAGGACATCATCTGGCACAAGCCCAACCCGATGCCCGAGTCGGTGCGCGACCGCTGCACAAAGGCGCATGAGTACATCTTCCTGCTGTCGAAGTCGGAGCGGTATTATTTTGACAATGAGCCAATCCGAGAGCCCGTTAAGGCGACGAGCGGCAAAATCAACGGCGCTCCATTGCGTGGAGCGCACGTTCTGGAAGAAGGCGGAAGACGCACAGCCAAACGAGAATATGCGGTAATCAAAGGCGCAAACCGCCGCAGCGTCTGGACTGTCGCAACGCGCCCCTACAAGGGCGCGCACTTCGCCACGTTTCCGCCTGCGCTGATCGAGCCGTGCATCCTCGCGGGCTCGCGCCCGGGCGACATCGTGCTCGACCCTTTCATGGGCAGCGGTACCACTGCGCAAGTGGCATTGCAACACGGACGTCGCGCTATCGGGTGTGAACTCAACCCTGCGTACATCCAGTTGATCCACGAGAGGGTCGGAAAGGTTGCTGCGTGAGCAAAACCACCCTCGTATTCGACCTTGAGGTGTATCGCAACTACTTCCTCGCCATGTTCCGCCGTGTTGACACCGGCAAGACCCGTGTGTACGAGATGTACGAGGGTCAACCCCTGCAAGTCGAGGAACTGCGCCGCATCCTGACCACCTACCGCTTGGTCTCGTTCAACGGCAACAACTACGACATCCCCATGCTCACGCTCGCGCTGACCGGCGCGTCATGCGCCAAGCTCAAGGAAGCGAGCGACCAGATCATTCTCGGCAACTTGCGCGGCTGGCAGTTCGAGCAGTTGCACGGCATCAAGATCGACCCGCGCATCGACCACATCGACCTGATCGAAGTTGCGCCGGGACAAGCCTCGCTCAAACTCTACGGCGGTCGGCTGCACAGTCAGAGGCTCCAGGACTTGCCCATCGAGCCGGACGCGACAATCATCCCTGAGCAGCGCCAGCAACTCGTGAGCTACTGCGGCAACGACCTTCAGACCACCATCGACCTGTGGAACCACCTGCAACCGCAGATCGAGTTGCGCGAGAACATGAGCAAGGGTTACGGCATTGACCTACGCTCCAAGTCCGACGCGCAGATCGCCGAGGCGGTCATCCGCAAGCAGGTCTCTCAGATTCTCGGGCAGCCGGTGAACAAGCCGACAATCCCGCCTGGCACGACGTTCAAGTACGAGCCGCCGAAGTGGATGCGTTTCACCACGCCCCCGTTGCAAAAGGTGTTCGAGGACGTTATCGCGTCCACGTTCACCGTGACGGCCGACGGCGGTGTGAGCATGCCACCTGCACTCAACGACCGCGCTGTCGCCATCGGATCGAGCGTGTATCGCATGGGCATCGGCGGCTTGCACAGCAGCGAGCAGTGCCAAGGAATTGTCGTTGACGCAGACCACCTTCTGATCGACCGGGACGTAACCTCGTACTACCCGTCCATCATTCTTGGTGGTGAGTTGTCACCGCTGCACATGCGGGAGCGCAACGCTTTCCAACGGGTATATCGGGGAGTTGTCGAAAAGCGCGTGGCTGCCAAGAAGGCTGGCAACAAGGTTGTTGACAGCGCACTTAAGATCACGATCAATGGGACGTACGGCAAGCTGGGTTCCAAGTATTCGGCGATCTACTCACCCCACCTGATGATCCAGGTGACGGTCACCGGGCAATTGGCGCTGCTCATGCTCATCGAACGCCTTGAGTCACACGGCATCCGGGTCGTCAGCGGGAACACCGACGGCATCGTGATTCACTGCCACCGTGCGCGCGAAGCCGAACTACTGAGTCATATTCAATGGTGGGAGCAGATCACCGGGTTCAACACCGAGGACACGAACTACCGCGCCATGTTCGCCCGCGATGTGAACTCCTACGTCGCACTGAAGAAGGGTGGTGGCATCAAGGGCAAAGGTGCATTCGCGGATGCGTCCATCTCCAAGAATCCACAGAACACAATCTGCGTCAAGGCGGTGAAGGCGCTGATCGAGCACGGTACACCCATCGAACAGACGATTCGTTCGTCGCGCGACATCCGTGAGTTCGTCACCGTGCGAACTGTCCGCGGCGGTGGGTGTCAGATCGTGCAAACACGCTACGACGACGCGCTCACGCCAGGCCAGAAGCGCGACGTGCTGCTGGCGGCAGGCGCGCTTCAGGTGGTGCCCGGCCCGCTGACGAAAGCAAAGTTCGACTGGGTACCCGAAGGTTGCGGTTACGACATCGAGACTGCCTATCGCATCCACTGCGGAGAGGACAGGATCAAGTACCTCGGCAAAGTCGTGCGCTTTTATATCGGGAAGTCATCTGAAGGCGCCATCTACTACAAGGAAAAGAATAAGACTGGCGGGCGCAACAAGGTGCCAGGAAGCGACGGGGCTGTTCCGGTGATGGATTTGCCGTCCGAGTTTCCGAGCGACGTCGATTACGACTTCTACATCCGCGAGGCGAACGACATGCTGGCGCAGATCGGAGCCTCCGAGGAGAAGTTGAAGCAGTTGCATTACGGCGAAAGTGCCGATTTGTTTTGAGAAAGGAAACGACGTGAAGGAAAGCGTCATCGAACGCGCCGACCGCCAGCGCATCGAGGCCGCCGGCGGCATGAGCCTGAAGTTCGTGTCACCAGGGCGACGCCATGTGCCAGACAGGATCAATCTAATGCCGGTTGCGCCGGAGCATCGTGAGATCGTGGCCCGGTACTTCCGGTTCGCCGAGTACAAGCGACCCGGCGAGAAACCGCGACCCGGCCAACAGCGTGAGCACGAGCGACTGCGCGCTCTGGGTTATCAAGTGGATGTGATCGACGAGGTGAAGACATGGGCCTGAGTGAAAAAGAGTGGGACGAAGCAAAGCAGTTTGGGCAATACCTGCTGGAGCAAGGCGAGGACGAGAGTGAGGCGGTTGTAGCGTTCCGCCGACAAGACCTTGCCGCGTACCTTGGGATGCTTGGCTTTTGCAACAAAGGCAGCGATGACGTGCAACTCGATGCCGCCAAGAGCACGGCAGCGATTGCGTGGGGGTGGCTGTGGCATGTGACCACGGCAGACGACAGGGTGAAAACTGCGCGGCACTTGCTTGGACAGATGCTCGACAAAGACCTGAAGCGGTACGGCCTTCAGACAGCGAAGGCCGAGGGCGCACAGGTGAACGTGCAGGAAATCGAGGCCGCCATGCTGCGCGGCGTGTTCGGAGACGCATAACAAGTGGATATGATCGACGAGGTGGTGGCATGAGATTGGAAGAAATGAAAGGCGCGGTGCTGAACCTGCTGCGAGAGCAAGGCTCTATGACCCTACCGGACTTGTACGAGGCCACGAAGGGTCGGCCCGAGACGGTGCGCCGCGCCGTCAACAGTCTGCATTTCAACAAGCAGGTGCACATCAGTGGGTGGAAGGATGCCGCTGGGCGCGGGTTCAGTGCGTACCACAAACTCATCACGGCTGGCCCAGGCGAGGACGCACCAAGGCCGGGCAAAGACCCGAGAAAGCGGGGTCCGCAGTCACGTTCATCCGGCGGCGGCGAGTGGCGGACAGTTCATCTTCAAGGAATTTGGCAAGGAGATTGCCATGCAAATTGAGTTCAAGAAACTACACCTCGATGCGAAGGTGCCGACATACGGGAGCGACGGCGCAGCGTGCTTCGACCTGTATGCTTTTGAAGGCGCCCGAATCACACCGAACCGATCAGTGCGGTTGGGCACCGCCCTCGCTGTTGCCATACCAGAAGGTTGGTCGATGCTGGTGTTCTCTCGCAGCGGTCACGGCTTCACCTATGGTGTGCGGCTCTCGAACTGCGTCGGCGTGATCGACAGCGATTATCGTGGCGAGATCAAAGTCGCCATGCATAACGACGGGCTTTTCGAGTACGTGGTTCACCCCGGCGATCGCATCGCCCAAGCCATGCTTGTCCCAGCACTGCGTTGTACGTTCAAAGAGGTTGAGGCGCTGTCCGAGACGCTGCGCGGCGACGGCGGGTTCGGTTCAACCGGGAAGTGAGGAAAGGACCGTGACGTGAACAGCAACGAGCAGGAAATCTACGACGCCGCCGCCGAGATCGCCGATGCGGTGAGCGGAGTCGTTTTCGCAGTCGCGTTCTCCGGCGTCGCCACCTGGTTGGCCGCCCAACTGGATGCCTTCGACGATCCTGAGATTACCGCCGAGGTGGCTCGGGGTCTGCGCAGCCTTGCGGACACCATCGAGGCGCAATGGGCGACTCTGCAATGAAAGAACGCACCCCTGAGCAATTTGCGAGCGGGTGCTACGGTAAGCAGGGGTTCGCCAGCGCGACTCTTGCACAGCGTGTCGCCAAGCGCACCCGCCAAAACCGCGACGCGAAACTGCAGGTGTACCGATGCAAATTCTGCCGCCAGTGGCACATCGGTCGCTCGCCTGGGAAGCTCTGATCCTCATGTCTGTTTTTAATCCGCGTCCGTACCAGAAACTCATTCTGGACTTCATTCGGGACAACCCCCGCTGCAACGTGTTCGCCAGTCCAGGCATGGGCAAAACGTCATCCTCGCTGGCTGCGTTCTCCGAATTGCAGTTGTTCGGCGAGGTCAACAAGGCGCTGGTGCTCGCCCCAAAGCGGGTGGCGCTGACCTCATGGCCGGACGAAGTGCGCAAGTTCAGGGGTTCGTTTGGACACTTGAAGATCGCGGCGGCAATCGGCACTCCTGCGCAACGTCTCGCAGCGCTGCACTCCGAGCACGACGTCCTCACGATCAATTACGAGAACATACCCTGGTTGATCGAGCAGTGTGGCGAAAACTGGCCTTACGACATGATCATCGCGGACGAGGTAAGCCGGGTGCGAGGTCTGCGCGTCAGCCTGCAACAGCGCAAGCGCAAGGACGGGACGCTGGGCAAAGCGTTCATCGCCGGCCAAGGGGCAAGCCGTGCGGCCGCGCTGGCACGTGTGGCACACACGAAGGTCAAACGCTGGGTCGGACTCACCGGATCGCCCGCACCGAACGGACTTCAGTGTCTGTGGGCGATCCAATGGTACATCGACGCAGGCAAGCGCCTTGGCACGTCCTACAGCGCGTTCACCCAGCGTTGGTTCCGGCCGGCGTGGGGCAGCACCCCCGAGCAGCAGCGATTTGAGCCCCTGCCGCACGCGCAGGCTGAAATCCAGCGGCTGCTGCGCGAGTGCTCCATCACCGTGGACGCGAAGGACTGGTTCGACATCAAGGCACCTGTCGAGCAGCACATCGAGATCGACCTGCCGCCGACCGCCCGCAAGCAGTACGAGGAGATGGAGCGCGAGTTGTTCACGTACATCGACGAGCACCCGCTGGAGGTGTTCAACGCAGGATCGCGCACTCTGAAACTCCTCCAGCTTGCCAGCGGCTCGGTGATCGTGGACGACAAAGGCTCTTGGTCGGCGGTGCATGACCAGAAGTTGCAGGCGTTGGAGAGTCTGGTCGAAGAACTGGCCGGCGAGAATGTGCTCGTGGCGTACCAGTTCCGCGCCGACGCCGAGCGCATCCTCAAGGCGTTCCCCTTCGCCCGGATGCTCGACAGCCACCCGCAGACGGTTCGTGACTTCCAGCAGGGCAAGATTCGCATGCTGCTGGCCCACCCGAAATCCGCCGGCCACGGGCTCGACTTGCAGCACAACTGCCGCGTCCTGATCGACTACAGCAGCGGCTGGAACCTCGAAGAAGATGAGCAGATCATCGAGCGCATAGGCCCCACCCGCCAAGCGCAGATCGGCAAGGACGTGGCGGTGCTGCGCTACAGGATCGTCGCCCGCGGGACCATCGAGCAGACCGCCGTGCTCCCCGCCTTGCAGCGGAAAATGAGCGTTCAGGACGCGCTCAAAGCTGCGATGAAAATTTCTCGCTGAACGGTGTTGACAAATACTTAGCAGTTGCTAAACTACGCGCACTATTTCGCAACTGTGTCAGGAAAGGAAACAGAAGATGCACCGTGAATGGATGTGGTACCGGAACACAGGGACCGGGGACGTGAGCATGTTCCGCGAGATGCCGGACAGCAAGCAGATGGTCCCGGTGGACGTGCTCAACGCAGAGTCCGACCGCTGGTCGCTCAACTACGGCTCTCGCCCGCTGCCGCCGGTTGATGCGGTGTTATACCGCGACGGTCGGCACTACGTCCTGGGGGACGGCGAGTTCGATCTCGCGGACTGGTCGCTCGGCGGGGGCGGCTCCGACATCGTGGCCTACCGGCTGGCCGCACTGCCGGTTCAGATGGTCGAACCCGCCGGCTGCGCCCTCGACGTGCAGGTCGGTGGCTCACACTACAAGGATATGGTTGTCCAGCCGTGGCAGGCCATCGACGCATGGTTCAGCCGCGAACAGGCCATCGGCTACTACGTCGGTACCGCCATCGCCTATCTGGCCCGGATCAACTCGAAGGCTGAGGGCAAGGGTGGCGAGCAGGACATCCGCAAGGCGCACCACACGCTGACCAAGCTGGTTGAAGTGTTGGACGGAGGTGCGAAGTGAGCACAACCGCAGCCATCCTCACCGGCTTCGCGATCGGCCTGTTCGTCGGCACCTGCCTCGGTGTCATCGTGTTTTCCCTGTGCCGCATGGTTGCGGCCGACGTCGAGAAAGGAAGTTCCAAATGAGTCCCGAAATCGTAGTTACCGCAGTGGTCTGCGTGCTGCTGCTCGCGTTGATCTACCTCGTCAACATCTTGCGCAAGAGGCACGACGACACCGACCGCCTGAACTTTTTGCAGGACAACCGCGTTCGCATCTGTCACATCGATGAGAAGTTCGGTGTGATCAAGGACGGTATGGTCCTCGGTATCGGACTGACCGGCGATCTGCGCGAGGCCATCGACGGTGCGCGAGCCGAGATGGATTTGACGGGGGAGGCGTGACCCATGCCTCGCGCCATCGACCTGTCCACCGTTAGTCCCGAGTGGGCGGCGGAAATCCTGCGCAACGAGACACCCGACCTCGACTTTTTCAAGAAGAAATCCAAGAAAGGAGCCCGCCGTGGCTGACGAAGTTGACATCACCGCAGAGCGCCAGGCGCGCGAAGAAAAGTACCTGCTGGCCGCCGCCCGCAGGCCTGCCGGCCCGGTCTCCACAGGTTACTGCCTGTACTGTGAGGACGTGGTGGGCGACGAGGTGCGCTGGTGCTCGACCGAGTGCCGCAACGAGTGGGAGCGCGAGGCCGCGCTGAAGAAGAAAGGTGGCGTGTGATGGCAAGTTGGATTTGCAGCTTTGCTGTCGGACTCATGTTCCTGGTCGGCGCAGCGCCGGACCCTTCCCCAACTGGAGACCGCCCATGACGGATAGACAAACGGGATGCACGACACGGCAGATGCTGGAGGCACCAATTGGTGCGGTTTACGTGTGGTGCAACAACACACTGACCTACCCCAAGGTGCTAGCGCACGGCCTGCAGCGCGACGACCTGGTGGTCAAGCCTCTGTCGTGGCTTGAGCCGCAAAACGTGTGTGGTCGCGACTTCGTTGGCGTTGTCATCGACCACGCTGTACCACTCGGCGGGTGGCAGGTCCAAGACGCCATGAGATACCTGCGCGGCCACGGCGTCTTGGTGGCCGTTGATTCGGCCCACGTTCGGCCCACTGACCCGGCGGCGGGGGGCGATAAGCCCTAGATTTCCCTACCTGAAATTGGTAGGCGCGATTGGATTCGAAAATATGAAGCGGGGATTGTGGGGGTGGCAGAGGGGTGTTGTCAAACGAAGGATCAAAGACTTATGCCCCTCTATACCCCTCAACACCCACCGATTTGGTCCCGGATTTGGCACCGAGCCTTTTCCGGGGATTTCCTGAAAAGTCCGACGAAAAGTCGGAGAAAGTCCATCTCATGAAGTACGAACTGCGCATCAACCTGCCGAACCTGAGTGCCACACTGAGAGGCAACACCCTCGAAGAGCTATCCGCCGCCGCGCAGAAGATCGAGGCGCTGACTGCCAACCCACTGGACCTGCCCAAGATCGACCCTAGCATGGTCGAACCTGAGTGGATCGAGTGGCACGGCGGGGAGTGCCCTGTGACGCCGGAATACACCGTGGAAGTGCGGTTTAGGGATGGTGATGTCGTCAGAGACGATGCTCCTCACCGTTGGGACTGGAATCACCTAGACTATCATGGCGACATCGTGGCCTACCGCGTGTTGTCCAAGTGAGAGTCCTGCTCTGCGGCCAGGTCGCCGGCGAGCACCTGGCCGACGCCGAACTGATAGCGGGAATCGTGCCAACGGAGACGCTGACGCTGGACGACTTCCCGCCCGACCCACTGCTACCGGACGTTGATCCGACACTCAGGAGCACCCTGCAGGCGCTATGCTACGCCGACGCGCTCATCTGGGCCGGCGGCGACCCGCTTGTTCTGTCGTATGCGTGCGACTTTGGCCTTACTACGTACGATGTTGCTCGATGAATTCTTCAAATCGACCGGAGGCTGGCAATAGCCAGTACAAACTCGACAACACCGGCAATGCCGCCGTCGCCACCGACTACTACTGGAACGAGGACATGAGCACGTGCCCGATCAGCGCGAAGGTGCAACTGCTCGGCAAAGGCGGTGTGGCAGTGTACGGCATCTACACCGGCCACAACAACTTCTGGGTGGCTTGGGCACCCTTGCCGAAGCGCCGCAAGCCAAGCGGGAGTGATGGTTAAATCTCGATGATCTCGACCGACAACTCAGGTGCCGGCCCTTCGATCACGTGATCGCGGAAGTACACCATATCACCGACAGTCGCCTCTCCCCGCGCCTGGACGTGACCGCCGCCCGCTTCCTCGATCAACGCCACGCCGTCGGCGTAAGCCACGACCTCGCCCACACGCAGCGGGGGCTGACGCAGCAGTTTCTGGAACCGCTTGAACAGGTTGGTGCTCATTCGTGGGTCTCCAATACCAAAGTCTGCCAAACCTGCGGCAACCCAACGTCCACCGACACTGCGCGGGCGATGCCCACGCGAGTGTCAGCGCCGTCGGTGTACCGCACGAACTTGCCCGGCGGGATGATCCCCGTCAGCGCGAGTACCGGCATGCGAAGCGTCACGCTGGCGACCCGCCCGGTCTCGCTCAGGATCGCCTCGCCCCGCTGCCGTGCCGCATCTGCGTGCGTGATCAGCGGGTCAACGACCATCGGGGCGAGGTAGTCTCCTGCTGTGCCGGATCGGGTCACGCGACCGAGTACGCCTTCAGCCTGGCCGCTTACGAACACCCGGTTGTACGCCGGCAGGTCTTGCCACTCGATACCCTCGACCGTGGCGACCGCGGACGGAATCTCGAAGTCGGGCTCCACGTCGTCCCAGTCCCACGGCAGAACCGGGTACCGATGGTTGACGACGACCGTCTGGTCGGTGTTGTGCGGTTGCAGGTATCCGCCTGCCGACTGCACAACTGCGTTCATGGCGCTGATGTACGTCCCCTGGTGTGAGAACACGCCTGCCGGAACCGTCCACGCAGTCAGCCCCCACTCCACGTCCCAGCCGATTGAGATGCCGTTGTCGGTCAGGATGTCGTCGAGCAGTTGCTGACTCGTGCGCGCTTCCTCGTTCATGAAGTCCCGCGTCGGCGCGTACGGGGCGTCGAGAATCGCAGCACGCCCTCGGCCTGACACCGACACAACCGACGAGTTGAACGAGCGGTCACGCTGCACCTTCTCGACGATGAACCGGTACGGCACCCCGTTGATTGTCGCCTCGACATGCACCGGTCCGTTGCTGTCGGGCATGAGCAGCGGCAGCGCCTCACCCGGCACCCGTGCGCTGAAACTCCACGTCCACGAATCGACGTCCAGCGACATGCTCATCGCCAGCGTTGGGATGACATCTTCCGAATCCGCTCGGATAAGAACTGCGCTGTTGATCACGAGATATACCCCCTTGATTGGGACGACGACTTTTCCGGGCGGCAGAGGTGGCTCGGTGTAGTCGCACATGAACAGCAGATCACCGCTGGCCGTCCACCTGAGTTGGAACACCAGATTCGTGTCTGGTTCATAACACGGCTCAGGCTCCGGCGGCTCGGGTGGGTACCACGAGCGACCGGGCGGCGGACGCATAGCATCCTGAAACCGGCCGCGCTCCAGGTACGCCCACAGCGGTGCGCCGATGCCGAACTCGTCGCCCAAGATGACGATATGCGGTACGGCGTCCTGAAACCGGGTGGTCGCGAACCGGCGCGATCCCCGCAGGCCGTCCTGGAACAGGGAGAGCGACGCCCAGCGCAGTTTGACGCCATCCTCGAAGCCCGAGCGGTGGTCGCCCCGCATACGGTCAGCGTCCTGGAACGTCTGCCTGGCACTGTCACCAAGCGGCACGCCGTCCTGAAACCCGGTTGCGTGGTCGTTGTGAAACCGCAGCGCATCCTCAAACACGACCGGCTGCGAGGCCTGCATCCGGGCGCCGTCCTGAAACCGCACCCGAGGGGCGCTCGGCGTGTGAACGCCATCCTGATAGATGCCCCGCAGGTCGGTCTGCTGGTCGATGCCGTCCTGAAAGAACGTCAGCGCCCCGCCCACCAGCGGTCGGTCGGTGTCGGAGTTGTAGCGCACCACCCCGACGGCACCCGGACGCACGAACGTAATCGCGCCAGCGGCCTTGACGCCGAGGCGCACAAGACCGGTCGCGCCGGGACGTCGGAAGGTGATGAAACCGGCGACGTGTGCGTCAACCGCAGGGATTTCACCGCCGTCATCGCCAAAGACCAGATCAACGGGCGAGCCGAGGACTGGTGCTTGTTGAAACAGCAGGTCGGTGTCGGCCAC
>Ga0172382_10005823_pt1 | contig 18188 bp, 13 predicted proteins | sample Leawel138RmetaG_FD_122245 | JGI IMG/M metagenome (GOLD analysis project Ga0172382, IMG submission 122245) | Leachate microbial communities from a municipal landfill in Southern Ontario, Canada - Leachate well 138R metaG | ecosystem: Engineered > Solid waste > Landfill > Unclassified | place...
ATCCTTTATTTCCTGTAAATCAGGATATTACTTATTCAAACACTGTTTATCAAAAAGGAGCTAGTGTTACACATGCTTTGCGTGGATACCTTGGTGATGAGGTGTTTTTTCCAACAATTAGCGAATATTTAAAACAAAATTCATATACTTCAAAATCTTCTTATGATTTACGAGATTTTATTACTAATTATTCTGGTGTAAATGTTAATGACTTTTTTCAAAATTGGGTTTTTACACCTGGCTTTGTCCATTTTTCTATTGATTCTACTCAGATTGTTGAAAATGGAGATAATTTTAATATAAGCGTTTTTATGAAACAAAAATTGAGAGGAAGAAATCAATTTGCAAATTCTAATAAAGTGCCTATTAGTTTTATGAATGAAAATTTTGAAACTATAACTAAAATTATAGAATTCGATGGAGAATTTGGAGAACAAACTTTTACTATCCCTTTTAACCCTATGCTTATTTTATGCGATTATTTTGAACAAACTTCTGACGCAAGTATCAAAGAAACAAAGTTTTTGACATCAAAAGGTTTAAAATCTTATAATAACAATTTTTTTAAAGCAAGTATAAAAACAATAAATGAAAATGATACGGCAATGCTCAGAATTACACATAATTGGGTTGCCCCGGATAGATTTGAAAATAGAATTTTAGGATTAGTTATTGCAAATAATAGGTTTTGGTCTGTAGAAGGAAATTTTCCTAATGGTTTTAAAGCAAGTGCTGAATTTACTTATTCTACTGGAGGTGGAGGAACAGCTAATGCTTATCTTGATAATGAGTTTATTACTAATAGTTTAGATTCTTTAGTTTTACTTTATCGCCCAAACCGAGCAACAGATTGGATAATTGAGGAAGCCACAAATTCAAAAATCTTAAAGAAATTTACAGTAGATTCTTTAAAAAGCGGAGAATATTGTTTAGCAATTTATGATTGGGAAAATTATCTAAGTATAGAAAATAATGAAATTGAAAATTTAAGCTCTATTTTTCCAAACCCAAATAATGGAGAATTTGAAATTGCTTTCAATGAGAAGTTTAGTGGACAGATTTTTATCTACGATATAAATGGAAAATTATGTTGGAAAAATGAATTTTCTGATCAAAATGAAAATATTAGTGTTTCAGTCCAAAACTTAAAATCAGGCTTATATTTTTTAAATGCAAGAACTTGGGACGCTAAGGTATTAATTAATAAAAAAATTATTATTCAAAAATAGATTATGAATTTTGTAAAAGAATTGAAATGGCGTGGCATGATTCACGATATGATGCCGGGAACAGAAGAATTGTTGGAAAAAGAATTTGTAAGTGCTTATGTGGGAATAGACCCAACAGCGGATTCATTGCATATAGGTCATCTTGTGAGTGTGATGATGTTGAAGCATTTGCAAATTGCTGGACATAGACCTATTGCCTTGCTAGGAGGTGCCACAGGTATGATTGGCGACCCAAGTGGTAAATCTCAAGAAAGAAATTTACTTGACGAAAAAACTTTAAGACATAATCAAGAAGCAATTAAAAAGCAACTTGCCAAATTTTTAGATTTTGAAACTCCTGCAAAAACAAAAGCAGTTTTAGTAAATAACTATGATTGGATGAGTAAATTCTCGTTTTTAGACTTTATTCGTGATATAGGAAAACATATTACAGTTAATTATATGATGGCTAAAGATTCTGTAAAAAAGAGAATTTCAGGCGAAGAAAAAAGCGGAATGTCTTTTACAGAATTTTCTTATCAATTAGTGCAAGGATATGATTTTTTAAATTTATATAAAGAATATGACTGCAAATTGCAAATGGGAGGTAGTGATCAATGGGGAAATATTACAACAGGAACAGAACTTATACGCCGAATTGCACAAGGCGAAGCTTTTGCTTTAACTTGTCCGCTTATTACAAAATCTGATGGTGGAAAATTTGGCAAAACCGAAACCGGAAATATTTGGTTAGACCCCGAAAAAACAAGCCCATATGCTTTTTATCAATTTTGGCTAAATGTGTCTGATGAGGATGCTGAAAAGTATATTAAAATTTTTACGATTTTACCCGAAAATGAAATAACAGAAATAATAAAACAACATAGCGAGGCAACACATTTGAGAATACTTCAGAAAAAATTAGCCGAAGAAATTACTGTTATGGTTCATTCTAGAAAAGAATATGATGATGCCCTAGAAGCTTCAATGATATTGTTTGGAAATGCAACTAGCGAGGCTTTGAAAAATTTGGATGAGAAAACATTTTTAAGCGTTTTTGAAGGTCTGCCAATTTTTAATGTAGAAAAGTCTTTAATTGAAAATGGAATTGATATTAGCGAAATTTTATGTGTACAAACTAATGTTTTTTCTTCAAAAGGAGAACTTAGACGTACAATTCAAGGAAATGGACTTTCAATTAATAAAGAAAAATTTAATCAAGAAAATGGAATTATTAATTCTGATTTTTTGATTAATGATAAATATATTTTGGTGCAAAAAGGAAAGAAAAACTATTTTGTAATTATTGCTTCTTAAAAAATAAAAATGCATAAAATTATTATCACAGGCGGTATAGGTTATATTGGTTCTCACACAGTTGTAGAATTTTTAGAATCTGGTTATGAAGTTGTTATTATTGATAATTTGTCAAATTCTGAACTTTCGGTTTTAGAAGGAATAGAAAAAATAACAAATAAAAAACCTATTTTTTATGAAGCCGATATTTGTGATGAAAATGAAATTAAAAATATTTTCCATCAACATTCTGATACTAAGGCTCTTGTGCATTTTGCGGCATCCAAAGCTGTTGGTGAATCGGTTGAAAAACCTTTGAAGTATTATAAAAACAATATTGGTGGTTTGGTAAATATTTTAACAAATATGCTAGAAATAGGAGTAAATAATATTGTTTTTTCTTCTTCCTGTACAGTTTATGGACAGCCTAAAATTTTGCCTGTAACTGAAAGGTCGCCAATTATTAAACCCGAATCTCCTTATGGAAATACCAAAAAAATTAGTGAAGAAATTATAACAGATACTGTAAATGCTAATGAAAACTTAAAAGCTATTTCTTTGCGTTATTTTAATCCTATCGGAGCTCATCCTTCTGCTTTAATTGGTGAGTTACCAATCGGTCTTCCAAATAATTTATTGCCTTTTATTACTCAAACAGCAATAGGTTTACGCGAAAAATTATTGGTTTTTGGAAATGATTACAATACTCCTGACGGAACTGCAATTAGAGATTATATAAATGTTTGCGATTTAGCAAAAGCCCATTTGTTTGCAGTTGAACGCTTATTAGATAATAAGAGTAATTTTAATCATGAATTTTTTAATATTGGAACAGGTAAAGGAAACTCTGTTTTAGAAATTATTAAAGCTTTTGAAAAAAGTACAGGACAAAAACTAAATTACGAAATCACAAGCAGACGTTTTGGCGATGTTGAGCAAGTGTGGGCAGATACTTCATTTGCTGAAAAAATTTTAGGCTGGAAGGCTGAAACAAGCTTGGAAGATACTGTTAAATCTGCTTGGGACTGGGAGAAAAAGAATAGGGGGAGAGTAGAATAATTCAAATAAACTTTATTTTCATTTAAAATCTAAAATTTTATTCCATATTATTTAGTTTTAAAATTAATTCATTAACTTTACAAAACTTAATTCTAATAAATGTAAATATGAGAAAAAATATTTTTGTAATTAGTTTGTCTTTACTAGTTTTTGCATGTACTCCTAGTACATATTTTCAGCTTTTAGAGACTGTATCAGAAGATTATGGCTTGGTTGAGAATGAAGTGTATTTTGAAAATGATAATCTTTTAATAAGCTATGAGTTTTGGGCAAATAAAGGAAATGCAAGTTTTAAAATTTATAATAAAACAGATAAAGATATTTTTATTGATTTAAAACGCTCTCATTTAATTATAAATGATATTGCTTACACTTATTTTCAAAATAGAAGTTTTTATGTAAAACCTGTTTCGTCTATGAGTGCTGCAACAGATGAGCAGTTAGAAGAGTTAAGAAAAGTGAAATTACCTGGAGTCTTGCAAAAAAAATTGCCAATTCAATCAAATGAATCTGTGTCTTTTCTTGAAGAAAGAATTATTTGTATCCCACCAAAAGGAGCCCAATTGATAAATGGATTTCCACTTTTAAATTATCCTTACCGAAATTGCGATTTAAGTAGATTCCCTTCTAATAAACAAATGTTTTTCCTTGAATTTGATAGCGAAAGCTCTCCTTTTACTTATCGTAATAGAATTGCTTATGCTTTTGATGAAAAAATGAATGATGTCCAATTTCTTGAAAATCAATTCTTTGTAAATAAAATTACTAACTATTCTGCAAAAGATTTTGTTTCTTATGAAAATTTTTCATTTTGCAAGGATACATCTAATATTAATATTCAAACATCAGCTTTTTACAAACCAAATTCTTTTTATGTAAAATATAGATTAGAACCTGGACCTATTAGGCATTAGAAGTATTTATATCATAAAAAAGCCGGAAAATATTTAAAAAAATCTTAAATTTTGAACAGTTTGTAATTTTAATTGTTATATGTCCAAAATAATAAAATTATGGATATAGCAAATGTAAAATGGAATGAAAAAATGTCGTTTACTTCTGAAGTTGACGGGCACAAATTATTAGTTGACGCTAAACCTGAATTTGGAGGCGAAGATAAAGGTCCTCGTCCTAAACCATTAATTTTAACTGCTTTGGGTGCTTGCACAGCAATGGATGTAGTTTCTGTTCTTAAAAAAATGAGAGTAAATATTGATAGTTTTAATGTGAGAGTTGAAGGAGAGCTTACCGAGGAACACCCAAAACATTATTATAAAATGAAAGTTGTTTATGAATTTACCGGAAATGATTTGAATATAGATAGTATTAAAAAAGCTGTTTCTTTGTCAGAAGATAAATATTGTGGAGTTAGTCATATGTTAAAACAAGTTTTAAAGCTAAGTTCAGAAATTACAATAAATGGGGAAATAGTTTAAGAACTAATTGGAGAAAATATCCGCATTTTCAAACTAAACCGATAAACCTTTAACTTAGATAAGCGATAGGCATTTAACTTTTTAATTAGTATTTTGTTTATTTACAATACATTATTATAATTTTAGTTTATGAAACAAAAAAATATAGAACTTATTCTTCCTCCACGAGAGGCACATTGGGTTGGTGATGGTTTTAGAGTACATAATTTCATTCCTGCTTACAAAAGTTTGAGCATGAAAAGATTATCTCCTTTTATTTTGCTTGATTATAATTCAAAATATAATTTTCCTCCTTCTGCAACACCAAGAGGGGTTGGCGTTCACCCTCATAGAGGCTTTGAAACAGTTACTATTGCGTATAAGGGAAAAGTTGAACATCACGATAGTAGCGGAGGTGGTGGAATTATTGCTGATGGAGATGTTCAGTGGATGACTGCTGCTGCTGGAGTTTTGCATAAAGAATTCCACGAAACAGAATGGAGTAAAAAAGGTGGTGATTTTCATATGGTGCAATTATGGGTTAATCTTCCTGCAAAAAATAAAATGAACGAGGCAAAATATCAAGCCATTACTAATGAAAATATGGGAAAGTATTATTTGTTGGAAAATGATGGACTTGTTGAAATTATTGCCGGAGAATATTTAGGAGTGAAAGGTCCTGCTTCAACATTTACGCCAATAAATCTATTTAATGCAAAATTGAATAAAAATGCCAAAACTGAATTTTCATTTCCAAAAGATTATAATACTGCTATTTTGGTTATTGAAGGAAGTATAAAATTAAACTCTGAACTTGTGGCAGAAAATAACTTTGTTTTAATGGCTAATGATGGCGAAAATTTTAATATACAAGCTTTGGAAAATGCAATTGTTCTTATTATGAGCGGTAAGCCTATTGATGAACCTATTTCTGCTTATGGCCCTTTTGTAATGAACACAGAAGAAGAAATTGTAAAAGCTTTTGATGATTTCAATTCAGGAAAATTTGGACACTTAGAGTAGAAAAATTAACTTTATGATTCTTTTACCTTTGCTCAGAAAATATTTTAAATTATGACATTGCACAAAGATATTACATATATTCCTATTATTGGGATGCAGAGTGAACATTGCGCCCTAATTATAGAAAAAGCCCTTTCACAAATTCCCGATTTAGAAGATATTAAACTTGAACTAAATAATCAAAGACTAGCAGTAAAACCAAAAAATATTGAAAGCTTAAAAAAAGCTGTGGATTTAATTAATAATTTAGGTTATGAGGTTAATTCAATAAAAAAAACTTTGCCTGTTTTAAATTTAAGTTGTGCTTCTTGTGCAATAAGTGCTGAAAGTATTGTTAAGCATTCCATAGGTGTTGTAAACGCCTCGGTTAATTTTGCTAGCTCAAGTTTGAGTTTCGAATATTTACCTAATATGACAGATTTGAAAACTATTCAAAAAGCTGTTCAATTTGTTGGCTTTGATTTACTTATTGAAGATAGTGATAATCAGCAAGATAATATAGATGCTATTCATAGAGCTAAGCTTAAAAAACTAAAAACCAATACTATTTGGGCAGGAATATTGGCTTTCCCCGTATTTTTAGTTGGAATGTTTTTTATGAATATGCCTTATGCTAATTGGATAATGTTGATTTTTACAAGTCCTGTTTTATTGTTTTTTGGTCGTGATTTTTATGTAAATGCTTGGAAACAAGCTAAACATTTTAATGCAAATATGGACACTTTGGTTGCTTTAAGCACAAGTATTGCTTTTTTGTTTAGTCTTTTTAATATGTTTTATCCTGAGTTTTGGATTCAACGAGGATTAGAAGCTCATGTGTATTTTGAAGCAGCCGCTGTAATTATTGCTTTTATTTTATTGGGACGTTTGTTAGAAGAAAAAGCAAAAAGTAAAACTTCTTCCGCAATTCGTATGCTTATGGGTTTGCAACCTAAAACTGTTATAAAAATAAATCAGGAAGGAGAGGAGATACTTACTGCAATTGAAGAAATAGAAATCAATGATATTTTATTAATTAAGCCCGGCGAAAAAATTGCTGTTGACGGGGTTTTAGTTTCAGGTTCTTCTTTTGTGGACGAAAGTATGTTGAGTGGAGAACCGCTTCCTGTTTCTAAAAAAGAAAATGATAAAGTTTATGCAGGCACAATTAATCAAAAAGGTAGTTTCCAATTTAAAGCTGAAAAAGTAGGCAAAGATACTTTGTTGGCAAATATAATTAAAATGGTTCAAGAAGCTCAGGGTAGCAAAGCTCCTGTTCAAAAATTAGTTGATAAAATTGCATCTATTTTTGTCCCTGTTGTTATGGGAATTTCTTTGCTAACTTTTATTTTATGGATTATTTTGGACCCTGCAAATGGTTTTGTGCACGGCTTGTTGGCAGCAGTTACTGTTTTGGTTATTGCTTGTCCTTGTGCTTTGGGATTAGCTACTCCTACAGCTATTATGGTTGGTGTTGGTAAAGCTGCTGAAAAAGGAATTTTAATTAAAGATGCAGAAAGTTTAGAATTAGCAAAAAAAATAGATACTATTGTTTTAGATAAAACAGGAACTCTAACTCAAGGACAAACCCAACTTTCTGATATAGAGTGGCTTAATGAAGATGAGAAACTGAAAAATATTTTGTATAGTATAGAAAAACAATCTGAGCATCCCTTGGCAGAAGCAATTACAAATGCTTTGGAAGTTTCTGAAAATCTTGAAATTATAAATTTTGTTAGTTTAACAGGTAGAGGTGTAAAAGCCGATTATCTTGAACAAAGTTTTTATGCAGGAAATTTTGCTTTATTAGAAGAAAATAAAATTAATATTTCTGAAAAATTATTGGAAAAATCAAAATCTTGGGCAAGGGAGGCTAAAACAGTAATATGGTTTGCAAATTCACAAAATGCTTTGGCTGTTTTAGCTATTTCTGATAAAATTAAAGAAACTTCGCTTGAAGCAATTGAATTGCTTAAAAATAAAGGAATTGAATTACATATCTTAACCGGAGACAGCGAAGAAACTGCAAATGCAATAGCTATACAAGTTGGTATTGATAAATATAAAGCAAATTATTTGCCTGAGCAAAAAGCAAAATATATTAAAGAATTGCAAGATAAAGGCAAAGTTGTTGCTATGGTTGGAGACGGCATTAACGACTCTGCCGCTTTAGCAATGGCTGATATTAGCATTGCAATGGGAAAAGGTAGTGATATAGCTATGGATGTGGCTAAAATGACTATTATTTCATCTGATTTAATGAAAATTTCAGAAGCAATAAAACTTTCTAAACAAACTGTAAATACTATTAAACAAAATTTATTTTGGGCTTTTATTTATAATGTAATTGGTATTCCAATTGCAGCCGGTGTTTTGTTTTTGATAAATGGATTTTTGCTTAATCCTATGATTGCCGCTGCAGCAATGGCAATGAGTAGTGTTAGTGTGGTTAGTAATAGTTTAAGGTTAAAATGGAAAAAATAAATAAAATTTAGTCTTATGGAAATTAAAAAATTTAAGTTTAAAACAAATATTAATTGTGCTGGCTGTATTGCAGCTGTTAGGCCAAAATTAAATGAACTTGATGGATTAGAAAATTGGACTGTTGATACAGAAAATCCGGATAAAATCTTAACTGTTAGTTTAAATACTGCCAAGCAAGAAGATGTTATTAATGCTGTGAAAAGTGTAGGTTATAAAATTGAAGCTATAGATTAGAAATTATAGAATTTAATTTTCCTAATGCCTCACTTGCTTTTAGTGGAAGATAAATATCTGTAATTTTATTTGTGTATTCGGAAGGATTTGGATTAATTTCAATAATTTTTGCACCTGAATTTTTAGCATAAATAGGAATATATGAAGCAGGATAAACTTCGCCTGTAGTACCTATAATTATATGTACATCTGATTTTGTTGAAAATGAATGCGATTGATTTGCAGCTTGCTGAGGTATTCCTTCTCCAAAAAATACAAAATCAGGTTTTAATAACGAATTGCATTTTTTACATTTAGGTGGTTTATCTGTTATTGTAATTTCTTTTAAAGAATAATTGCTTGTGCAATTTGTACAAATAAAATTATTAGTAGTTCCATGATATTCAATTACAGTTTTGTTTCCTGCTTCTGTATGTAAATTATCTATATTTTGAGTTATTACCGCTTTCAAAATACCTTTATTTTCCCATTCGGCAAGAATATTATGTGCTAAATTTGGTTTTGCTTTGCCTATAAAATCGTAAAAAATTTCTTTTATAGCTTTCCAGGATTCGTCTGTATTGTTGAAATAATTTGAAATTTCTAAAACTGATGGGTCGTATTTTGAATAAAGACCTTGACTTCCTCTAAATACAGGTATTCCACTTTCTTTTGATATTCCTGCTCCTGTAAAAACAGTTAAGAATTTTGATTTATTAATAATTTCTGCTGCTTGTTTTAATATCTTATCCATTTTTTGAAAATTTAAAAATAATTATTTTCCCAAGTTAGCAATTTTATTTTGGTTTTGAAAATTAATTATTAATATTCGTGCTATAAAAATAGCAAAAACTAAGCTTAGCAGAGTATAAATTATCTCATTTTTAGAATTTCCAAAACTTTCTATTTCTTGATTTAGTTTTCCTAAGTTTTGAAAATAAACTATAATTACGGCTAAAGCATTATTGAAAAAATGTGCAATAATTGAGCTTAAAATTGAACCGGAATAAAAAACCAAATAACCAAAAATAAGCCCTAAAATTAAACGTGGAAAAAATCCATAAAATTGAAAATGAATAGCAGAAAATAAAAATGCAGAAATAAATATTCCTATATGTGGATTTTTAAAATAATCGTTTAAGTGAGACTGTAATAAGCCTCTAAAAAAAAGCTCTTCGCCAATTGCAGGTAATACTGCTATAAGTAAAATATTTACAATTAAAATATTGATTCCGCTTCCGCTTAATAAAGTGTTTAGTAATAATTTAGATGAATTTTCAGAAGCTTTTAAACTTGTTTCTAATTGATTAAATGCTTGGGGAAAGACTATATTTTCGTTCCAATGAATAATAATATTCATAAATGGCATTATAAGCAATAAAAAGAATGGAATTAGAAAATAAGAAGATTTATAATTTAGTTTTGAGATTTTAAGTTGTGATTTCCAATTTGTAAATAGTAAAATACCACATAAAATACTTGGTAATACAAAGCTTAAAAATGCTGAGAAAAATTGTGCAGTTTTTAAAATATTAAGTTCTTTGTTTGTAAGTTCAGCTTGGCTTAAAATATTATGATAAAGATTTGGGTCAAAATTTTGAATAATTAAGGAAGAGATTATTTGTCCTAAAAAAAAGCATAATAAACTAATTATTATAATTAAAAAACTACGTTTTTGAAAATTTAGTTTTTGTTTAAATTCCTTATACATATATTTTTAAATAAGAAAAGCACCGAATTTCGATGCTTTTGTATTGTAGCGGAGACAGGACTCGAACCTGCGACCTCCGGGTTATGAGCCCGACGAGCTACCAACTGCTCTACCCCGCAATGTGAGTGCAAAGATAAATCAAATAAAATTGAAAACCAAATTTATTTTAATTTATTTTTTTAATAAAAAAAAGCCGCATAAAGCGGCTTTAAAATATTTTAGTTTCTTATTAGTTTTTGTATTGGAATACAACAACGTTTCCTGTAGTAGTATCACGGTGTCCAGCAACATATTTCACTAGTAAATAGTCATCACCAACTTTTGATACAAAATAACGAAGTTCATAATCTTTGTGTTGGTCGTATGGTAAGTCATAACTAGAAATAACTGTACCATTATTATAAGCGTCAACTAAAGCATCTGTTGTTGTTAATTCTTCGTTTACTAATACCCAACCAGAAGCGTTATCAGTTTTAGTTACTCGTACAATTTCTCCATCTGTATAAGTGAAAGCAAAACCAATAGTTTCGTTTTTGTATGTTCCTATCACAGTTCCATTATAAGTAGCCCAACCTGTTTGACCGTCTAGTGCAAGTGGAATATCTTCAGACCAATCAGATAAAAGGTTTGCAGAAAGAGTAATATTTTTTTCAACATCTTCGCCATCAACTACAACTTCTCCTGTAATAGTTTGGAAACCTTCTTTTTCAATAGTATATTCGTAAGTTCCGTCAACTACAAAAAATACGTAAGGAGCTGCTGTTTTAACTTCTTCTCCTAAAGTAACTTTAGCGTCTTCAATCGCATTTTCTTCGCCATCAGTTATTTTAAAAGTAACCGAATTAGTTTCCCATACAAAGAAAGCGTATTCTCTTGAAGTAGTTTGCATATCTTCGCTGTCGTCTGTAACTTCAAACTCATAAGTGATTTTTAAGATTCCGCCTGTAAAGTCATCTAAACTATGCTCTGTTGCAAATGTATAATCAAAACTTGTTAAGCCTTCGTAACCTTCTGGAGCTTCCATTAATTCAGCTGTAGGACCAGCTTGTCCATTACGATAAATATTTTTCCAAATTTTAATTTCTTTAATACCTGCTTCTGCTTCAAAAGTAATGTTTAAAGTTTGATTCCAAGTATCTTCATTGTCCATTTCAACTAATTGAGACAATCTGTCAGGTGTCCAAGTGATTTTTGGTTCTGCATACTCTTTGTTACAACTGTTGAAAATAACCACTGCGGCAAATACTGCCAATAAAATTTTTACTGTTCTCATAATTTTTATTAATTTTAATTAAACTTCAATTTATTTTAAATTTAAATAATTTTTTGCAAATTTATACATTATTTTGTAATTCCAATAACAAAATGCTAAATATTTTGTTTATTATTCATCCTGTTATTTTATATTTTAATAATTAAAAACTTCTTCTAAACTTAATTCTCTTACATTTCCATAATTTTTCAGTAAATTAAAGTCTATCTTAGTTTTGTTTCCAACTATTAAAATATCGTAAGTCTTACCTTTAATGTGATCGTCAAAGAACTTATTTACGTCTGCTAATTCATATTTTTGAATATTTTCGTAAATATCTTTTCTATTATCATAATCTATGCCACGTTTTTTATTAGACTCATATGTCCAGAAAATATTAGATTTAATAATTCTTTCTGTATTCATCTGTTTGATAATAGCATCTTTTGAGTTTGCAAATGCTTCGTTTGATAAAGCTAAATTATTTAATAATTCTGTTAATGCGTCTAAAGCTTCTTTCATTTTGTCGGGTTGAGTACTTAAAAAACCAAACACATAATTAGATTTTCCTAATTCGCCTGCTTGTCTGTACCCTGCCGAGCTTGAGTAAGCCAATCCTTTTGCTTCTCTAATTTCTTGAAAAACTATACTCGACATAGAACCTCCATAATATTCATTAAATAATTTTGCAATTGGCATTAAATTTTTATCAAATTTAACGTCTTTTGAAACTACAGCAATCATAGATTGAACCATATCGTAGTTTACAAATAAAATTTCAGGCTTGTTAAATTCTTTTTCAATATATTCTGTAGCAGGAGGAATTTCTTTATAATTACCTGATATATTGTGGTTTGCTTTTATTAAATTAATGATTTTGCTATCTTCACTTGGTCCATAATAAAAAATCTTGTGCTTATAGCTTAAAAGATTTTTAATAATATTTGTCAAGTCTTCAGGATTTAACTCTCTTAGTTCGGTTTCAGACAAAATATCGGTGAATGAATTATTTTTACCATATATAGAATGATTGTATAATCCACTCCATAAAATCGTGTTCTTATCTAATTTACTGTTATTTCTAGATTTAATTATACCGTTCACGTACTCATCATAAACTTCTTGATTGCTTTCCAAATTTGCGAAAATTTCTTCCATTAATTTTAATGAAGCTTCAATATTTTCGTCTAAACCCGAAATACTCACATAGCATCTATCTTCTCCGGCAAATACATTAAAATTAATTCCCAATCTATACCATTCTTTTTGTAACTCATCAAGTGTTTTGTCTTTTGTACCTAAATATTTCATGTAATTTATGGCAATAGGTAATTCTTTATTGTGTTTTCTTCCCATATCAAAAATATAGTACAAATTAAAAAGCTCGTTGCTTTGGTTTTTGATATAATTAAATTCAAGTTCATTAACAATTTCTTGAGTTTTGATTTTTTCTTTAAAATCAATAAATACCGGCGAAATTTCTTTTGGTTCTTTATCTTTTAATTCTTTTACAAAATCAGACTCTGCATTCCTATTAATATTTAAACCTGTAAGTTTTGGTTTTTCAATATGGAAAACATTTTTGTCTTCGCCCATTTTTTTATACACAACTATGTAGTTTTCAATAAAAAATTTATTAGCAAAATCAACTAATTCTTGCTTAGTGATTTTTTCGTATTCATCAATTTCAAAAACCCAGTCTTCCCAAGCTTCACCGCTAATAAAATTCTTTACAAAAGAATAAGCAACAGAATTTCCTTCAATAGATTTTATTCTATTTAATTTCATTTCGTTAACTATTGCTTCAATTAGCCAATCATCAAATTCTCCTTTTTTAATTTTGTCAAGCTCTTGCATAAGTAAAGTTTCAACTTCTTCTAAACTTTGATTAGCCCTTGGCGAACCACCCATTTGGAAAAGTCCATAGTCGTTCATTGCCCATGCGTAAGAATAAGCTGACATTACTTTTTGTTTTTTCACTAGATTTAAATCCATTAAACCGGCTTTTCCATTTGATAAAATTTGTGAAATTAAATCAAGATATTTTGCCTCTTTAGATTTATTATTAGGTGTACGGTATGCTATTGTCAGAAATTCCCTTTCAGGACCAAAAACTTCAAATTTGTCTATCTTAGTTCTTTCGTCTTCGTTTTCAAATGTAAATTCTGGAATATTTGGGTTTGCTTCCAAATCTCCCCAATATTTATCAATCATTTTTACAGTTTCTTCCATATCTAAATCACCTGACATGCAAATTGCAATATTATTAGGAACATAATAATCAGCTTTAAAATTCATTATATTTACCATGCTTGGGTCTTTTAAATGTTCAGCTTTTCCTAATACTGCAACGCCGTATGGATGTTTTTGAAACAGTGTTTCCATAACTTTAAAACTTACTTTTCTCGCATCTCTGTCTTGGCTCATATTAAATTCTTCGAAAACTGTTTCTAATTCTGTGTGGAATAATCTTAAAACTAAGTTTTCAAATCTTTCTCTTTCAGTTATTAGCCATCTTTCAACTTCATTTGAAGGAATTTCGTTAACATAAACAGTTTCTTCGTAAGATGTCCATGCGTTTGTGCCAGTAGCACCAAGTAAAGAACAAATTTTATCATACTCATTTGCAATAGCGTATTGTGAAGCTAATTGAGAAACGCTATCAATTTTTGCATAAATCAATTCTTTTTCTTCCGGGTTATTTGTGGCTATTCTTTGTTCAAATAAATCAGAAATTTCTTGAATTAGAGGTTCTTCTTTTTCCCAATCTAAACTTGCTATTTTTGAACTTCCTTTAAACATCATGTGTTCAAAATAATGAGCTAATCCTGTGGTTTCGCGTGGATCATTTTTTGCTCCGGCTTTTACGGCTATAAAAGTAGAAATACGCGGTTCGTCTTGATTTACTGATAAATAAATTTTTAAACCATTATTCAAAGTGTAAATTCTGGCTCCTGTTGGATCGCCTTCAACATATTCGTATTTATAACCATTTGAATCGTTTGCTTTTTTAGTCAAACTTTTGTCTTTACACGATAATACCGCAACTAAAATGATAAATACATAAAAGATTTTCTTCATAAAATTTAATTTTAAATATTTTGAGTATAAAAGTACAGCTTTTTTTTGATTATTTATATGTTTAAGAAATATTTAAGAAAATTCTTTTTTTTATTGCTTAAACTTCCTTGGCTCTATGCTTATCTTCTTGGCTCAAAACTATGTTTAAATACGATAAATATCGTGAATACGCAATTTCTCCTGTTTCAACAGCTGGTTTTACTGCACAATTTGGCTCATTAATGTGCAAACAGTTTCCAAAATGACAATTATGGGATATTTTAAAAATTTCAGGAAAATAATGTCCTGTTTCTTCTTTTTTTAAATGAATTAAACCAAATGCTCTAATGCCTGGAGTGTCAATTATAGAACCGCCAAAAGATAATTTGTGCATTGCTGCAAAAGTTGTGGTATGACGACCGGTAAAATGAGTTTTAGAAATTGTTGCAGTTTTTAAATTTAATCCGGGTTCTACTGCATTTATTAATGAAGATTTGCCAGTTCCGCTGTGTCCAGCTATTACATTAACTTTGTTTTTTAAAGCTTCTTTTATTAGTTCAATATTTTGATTTTTTAATAATGAGCTTGCAATTACTTTATATCCAATATCCTCATAAATTGCCATTAACATGGCAACTTCTTCAATTTCTACTTTGTTATAAATGTCAATTTTATTGAAAATAATTAATGGTGGAATACTGTAAGATTCTGCTGCAGCCAAAAATCTGTCCATAAAAACTGTGGTAGTTTCTGGGCTTTTCAGAGTATGAATAAATACTGCTTGATCAATATTTGCAGCAATAATATGTGACTCTTTAGATAAATTTGTTGATTTTCTAACTATACAATTTTTTCTTTCTTCAAGTTTGCTAATTACTCCTTCAGTATCAGAAATTAATTCAAATTCAACAAAATCACCTACTGCAACCGGGTTTGTTTCGCGCGAATTTTCGAGCCTTAGCCTACCTTTAATAGAACATTCAAATATTTTGTTTTCGAGTTCAACTAAATATTTGGAACCTGTACTCTGTATTACTTGCCCTTTTTTCATTAGTTTGCAAACTTACAAAATAATAATACAAAATATAACAACAAATATTTAAAATAATTTTAGTTTTGTTAAAAACAAAGAGTTTTGTAAACTTTAGCAAGAAATTTAAGGAAGAAATTCAATATTTAATATTTTAAACTTGCTCCAATTCCAGCAAAATCCTTTAATTCATCTTTAGGTAAAAATACTACATCAGCGTTCATTTCTAAAACTTTTTCTATAATTTCGTCATAAATATCATCTACAACTCCTTTTTTAGTTCTTTCTTCTTCTGGTACAAAAGTGATTTTTTCTTCGCTCATATAGCCTGGCTGGAACAAATTTTCTTCTATAAATAAAGTTTGAATTTTTGATTGATTAGCAGCTTTCCAAATTTCGTTTACATCAGCTAAAAACAATCCTGTTCCCACAGCTTTTTTAAGTTCTTCTTTTCTTAACTTATTTTTATTTTCTGTATATTCTTTAACAATTTTCCAAGCTTCCTCAATGATATGATGGGCTTTTTGCTCAATTCTATTTTGATTCAAATATGTGTCGAAAATACTGTTTCTTTCATCTGCAATTTTTAAATATTCATTATAATTAGATTCTTCTGAGCAAATTAAAACTGGAATAGGATTTTCTTTTCTTAGCTTATTAACTTCTTTGTCAATCCTATTAAAAAATTCAGCAACTAAGTTTGTTTGTCTTGTTGCGTTTGATTGTTCTGCTCTGTTAGTCGAATAAAGTTTTGTGTTTTCAATAGGGAAAGGTTTTCCAATTTCTCTAACAACTTTGTCGTTAATTGCTTCAATTAGTCTAACTTTTTGGCGGCTAAGCACTAAAACCAAATAATTTGTATTTGTACGCAAAGCTCTTACTATATCTCGGGTAGCAAAAGTTTCGTCAATAATTACTCTGTCTTCAACCGAAATGGGAAGGCGTGTGTATTCGGCAACTTCTTCGTTTACAAAAATTACTAAACTTTCTAAATTTTTGCTATGATCGATTTTAGCTTCAAGTTCGCGTATGCGTTTTATTAAAAATTGAGCATCTCGTTTGCTCTCATCAGCTAAAAGACGGTTTTCTGCCTCTTTTACTAAATTTTTTAAATTTATAGAATCCTTTTTGTTATCAGGACTTGTTCTATGCGTGTTCAATATTATGCTAACACAGTTTTCTGAAACATTTTCTGCAAACTTTTTTAAATCAATTTTCATAATTAAATTTTTAAATTAATATTTTTTAAATTATTTTAAATAATAAATCCTTAGATTTGTTGGCAAAATTCAAAGTTTTTAAAATCTGACAAAATTTTGATTAATAAATTTGTATATTTTTGTAAAAATTTTTTAAAATGAAAACTTTACTTGCAAGTTTAAATGCAAAATATATTCATACTTCTTTGGCATTACGTTGGCTTTATGTTGTAAATAAAGATAAATTTGATATTTCTTTTAGAGAATTTACTATTAAAGAAGAACTTGAAATAATTGTAAAAGAAATTTTAAAAACTAATTGTGATATTCTTGGACTTAGTGTTTCTATCTGGAATGTTGCTAAATCTAAAGATTTGTGTTCAATTTTGAAAAAACAAAATCCAAAATTAATAATTATACTTGGTGGTCCTGAAGTAAGTTATGAACCTGATTTTTTTATTAAAAATTGGGATATAAATTATGTTGTAAGTGGAGAAGGTGAATTTGTTTTGGGAGACTTGCTTACTTCTATTCAAATTAATGAAAATATTTATATCCCTGCAGTTTCTTCAAAAGAAAAAATTAGTAAAGAAGTCGCTAAGGCAAATATAGAAAAACTTGTTGATTTTCCTTCGCCTTATCAATTAGAAATAGATAAAAAAGATTTGAAAAATCGTTTGGTTTATTTTGAAACTTCTCGTGGTTGTCCTTATCAATGCCAATATTGTTTGTCTTCATTAGAAAGTGGTGTTAGGTATTTTCCTAAAGAATATATTGCTGAAAATTTAAAATATATAATTAATACTGACGCAAAACAAGTTAAGTTTTTAGACAGAACTTTCAATTTGAATAAAGCTCATACAAATTTTGTTTTTGATTTCTTATTAAAAAATTATCGCCCAAATTTAAGTTTTCAATTTGAAGTTTACGCAGATTTGTTAACTGATGAAACAATTGATTTTTTAAATAAGAATACTCCAGAAAAATATTTCAGATTTGAAATAGGCATTCAATCTACTCACGAAGCTACAAATCTTGCAATTAAACGAAAACAAGATTTTTCACTTTTAGAGAAAAATATTACAAATTTGATAAAAGGAGGAAAAATTGATTTGCATTTAGACTTGATAGCAGGTTTGCCTTATGAGAGTTTTGAGCTTTTTGTAAAATCTTTTAATGAAGTTTTTAAGCTTGGAGCAAAAGAAATTCAGCTTGGATTTTTGAAAATGTTAAGAGGGACTGCTTTGAGAAATAATGCG
>Ga0172382_10005824_pt1 | contig 18183 bp, 17 predicted proteins | sample Leawel138RmetaG_FD_122245 | JGI IMG/M metagenome (GOLD analysis project Ga0172382, IMG submission 122245) | Leachate microbial communities from a municipal landfill in Southern Ontario, Canada - Leachate well 138R metaG | ecosystem: Engineered > Solid waste > Landfill > Unclassified | place...
AGCAAAAATAGAGTGCAAAATTAGGGCCTTCACCCCATGGCCTCGCGCTAGTACTACTTTTAATGGCATTCCTTTAGCCATCACTGAAACGGCCGGTTTTAAGCGAGATCCCTCTTATGCTGATATAGCAGTTGGTACGGTCAACCGTTTTGTGAAAGGGAAAGGATTAGAAGTGGTCTGCAAAGATGGCGTTATCTATTTGAGTCGGCTCCACCTTGCCCAAAAGAAAGAGATGGACAGCGCTGCGTTTATTAACGGGAATCCCCAGATAATTGGCTCCATATTAGGAAAATAGAGATGGTTAAAAAAATTAGCCTAGTGCTGCTCCTTCTGGTTGTCAGTTTTGCTCTGTCGGCTACACCAAAAGTAGCTTTGGTCCTCTCGGGTGGCGGGGCGCGTGGCTTTGCCCATATTCCAGTCATTGAGGCTATTGAAGCATTGGGAATTCCCATTGATTTAGTGTTAGGAACCAGCATGGGGAGTCTCGTGGGGGGCCTTTATGCAGCCGGCTACTCTCCGAAGGATATCAGGGACCTGATAGAGGCCTACAGCATGGTCGACCTTTTTACCTCTACAGCCCTGCCTCCCATTAGTAAATTCAAATCTTTACCCACTGAAGATAACTACAACCTTTTAAAAATTGGACTCGACAAAGAGGGGGTAGGAACGGCTACCGGAATTATAGGGGACCAAAAAATACTACAGATGTTGAATGCCTCCTTCTCTCGGGTAGCTGGTGTAAAAGATTTTGACCAGTTGGAGATCCCCTTTAGGGCTATCGGCACCGATTTGGTTAGTGGAGAGCGCCTAGTGTTCTCCTCGGGGTCAATTGTAACTGCCATCCGCTCCAGTATCTCCATCCCCGGTGTTTTTGCCCCCTACCCGGTAGCTAATCGCTTGGTGGTAGATGGTGGAGTCGCCGACAATTTACCTATAGATCTAGCCCAAGAGATGGGCGCCGACATAATTATTGCGGTGGATGTGAATGGTGGGGATTATGAGAAATCTATAAACGATATTAATTCTCTCTCCGCTGTTTTAGAGCAGACTATTATCCTGTTTATGAAAAATACCTACTTTGACCAGTTACAAAATGCCGACTTGTTGGTAATCCCTAAGTTAGGCGCTTACAGCATTTTGGATTTCTTAAATGTCAAAGAGATTTTGGCCATTGGCGCAGAGGCGGTAAAAGAGAAAGAGGGTGAGTTTAAGGCATTGGCCCAAAGGGTTGAGAGTGAAAGAGGGCTTATCTTTAAAGAAGCCAACCGCACAGGCGCCTATTTTGCACTGGGTGAGCCGATTATCGCTGCTGTTGTTCACCGCCCTTTAGGCAGAGGGGAAGCCACGATAGAATTAGCCCCCTTTAGAAAATTCACCGGTCAGCGCCTCAATAAAAAAGTTAAAGAACAGCTCCAGAGGGAACTCAACAACTTGCGCAATAAGGGGCAATTCGCCACGGCAACTTACAGCTTTGGGGAGGCTTTCAGAGACGACACCGGCGAGTTATGGGGAATTCTTGAAATCCAGACGCGTGAATTTCCTCCTAAAAAAGCGACCCTTTCAGTAGGGGCTTATGGGGCAGCCGCTATCACATTTGACCCTTTATATTTTGAATTCACCCCCAATTTCGCCTTTCAATTTACCAATGACAGTCTCTTTAACACTTCGCTGAAGTGGTCGTTTGCTTTATCTCTAGGCGATACCCTCAAACTCAGCAATGTGTTGTTATATCCCTTCTCTTCTTTATTTAGCAGTGGTTTAAAGTTCAGTTATCTGAGCGGAGCCATTCTTCCAGAGCATCTCAGATATGGGGACCTTATTCCGGCCTCTCGTGATAGAAAAATAGATGGAGAACTGCTGTTGCGCTATCATCCTACTAATGCTCTGGCTTTTCAGTTAACCGCTGCCTTTCCCTATATCTGGTATGACAGCGATTCAAAAGCAGAAATATTTGCCCCCAAGCTGCAGCTTGAAGGGACCTACTCAACATTGAATTCAAAAATTATCCCCCTTGAAGGGCTCCGCTTAGATTTCTCTTTAACGGGCGAAAAGGGGGAAAGCTACGGCTACTGGGGACTCTTACGCTACCAGCAGATGTTTAAGTTAGAGTATAGGCACTACCTCTATCTTGATTTAAGGGCTCAAACCAGCCGTCCGGCAACGCTACAAGCCTCTTCCTTTGTTCAGTTTGGTGGTAGTGATGGCTTGCCCACCTATTTAAACACGGCTTTAACCGATGATCTTTTAATCGGCCGGATAAAGTACCTCTACCTATTAAACGAAAAAACTCTCCCCTTGGTGCTTCACACAATGGTTAGTATTGCGAGCCGAGGGAATATAATCAAGGAGACGCCGGTAAGTAGCTCGTTAGTGCCATTCTCTGCCCTCAATGCAGTCGAGGGTAGTTTTTCCTTAGCCCTCGGGTTTTCCGTCGGCTCAGTCGAATTTTTGGCAGGGGCCGCTTTAGATACAAATCTCAGGGCAACAATCTTTCTCGAGGTCATGTAATGGAAAAACCTTGGCACGATTACCGCTCCTTCCTCCTTGAACGGTACGGTGAGAGTGTTTACCGGATTGCCATTGATGGGGGGTTCGGTTGTCCCAACCAAGCGAGATGTATCTATTGTGACTCCTTGGGCTCCTCAAGTGCCTACCAGCGGGTACAGGAGAGGGGTTTTGCCTACCGGGGGGAATTAGTTGAAGAGATTGACTCTTTGGTTGAACCAATTAAGCTACAAACCATGGAAGAGCGAATTGACTCAATAAGCCACCAAGTCAGCCGGGGAGCCTCTTTTATTGACCGGCGCTACCCGGGGTGTGCCAAAAGTATCTACTTTCAGGCTTTTACCAACACTAACGATAAAACTGAAAATCTTAAAAAACTCTACGATAAAGCCCTTTCAATGGGCGATTACAAAGAGTTGATCGTGAGCACAAGGCCCGATGTCTTAAGTGATGAAGTTCTCGATTTGCTATGTACCTACACCTCTCAGGTAGAGGAGGTCTGGGTAGAGCTTGGTCTTCAGAGTGGTAGCGACGCAACCCTTAAGGCTATCAAGCGCGGGCACAGCGTAGATGATTACCTAGATGCCTGCCGCAGGGCCAAAGCTAGGGGGCTTAAGGTAACAGCCCATATCATTTTAGGTCTACCGAATGAGGGACCGGCAGAATACCTGCAGACAGCCGCCCTTCTCACCAGTAGCCCAATAGATGGATTGAAGATCCACCATTTGCAGGTGTTATGTGGCAGTGAACTAGCAAATCTTTACCGAGCCGGTAAGGTTAAAGCGCCTACTTTCCAGGAACACCTTGAGGGGGTAATTTTAATACTGCGCCATATTCCTCAAAATATTGTAATCCAGCGTTTAATGAGCGAAGCCCCCCCGCATCGTTTAATAGCGCCTCGCGACTTTGGCAATAAAAGTGTTTTTCTGAGGGCTCTCGAGGAGGAGATGAGGCGACGTTCTGTTTCACAGGGAGACGCGTTGTGAGAAAGAGGGTCGGGCAAATCGGCACCCTTTTTGGTTTCTTACTCATCGTTGTGTTCTCTTTCGCACCTGCTAAAACGATTGCTTATCTGCCCCTTAAGGATAAAAGCCTCCACCTACTCGCTTACGCGGTAGTTGCTTTTTTAATGCAACTTACTACCGGACAGAGAGGAAGGGTTGTTTTTTTAGCAATTAGCACTTTAGGGGCCCTTATTGAGGTTTTTCAGCCCCTCTTCGGCCGTAGTTTTGATTTTTTTGACATTGTGGCCAATTGTGTTGGTGCCCTACTTGGGGTATCCTTAGCTATAGTGTATCAAAAACTTAAGGAGACAAGGGTGCAGAGAGGATTAATTGAGAGGGTTAAAACAACTCTTATGGATGCGTCAATTCACCTTGAAGAGGGCTTGGTAAAGCAATTGCAATGGATGAGTAGCGAAACAGCGCGCAAAATGGAAGAGGCACCCACTGAGAGAGCTGCTTACGAGGCCTCTTTGGAAGTGTTGGCAATGATACAAGAGAATTTACGCCTCGCCGATGTGAATAAAATGGCTATGTGCCAAGATACAGGGATGGTGGTGGCGTTTGTTGAAATAGGGACGGCTGTTCCTCTCTCGATGCACGCCATTGAAAGGGCAATTTACCAAGGTGCTGAAGAGGCTATCAAAGAGGGACTCTTCAGAAACTCCGTGGTGAAAGAGCCCGTATTTGCAAGAGAAAACACCAATACCAACCTTCCCCCCATAATTTACTGGAGCCCTTCGCAGGCCAAAAATTTAAAAATCTCCCTGATGTTGAAGGGGTTTGGCAGTGAGAACTGCTCTGCGCTGGCGATGCTTAATCCGACGGCTTCACAGGAAGGGGTAATTGAGGCGGTCGCCCAGATTGTAAAGGAAGCCGGTGGGAAACCGTGCCCCCCCATAGTGGTGGGGGTGGGGTTAGGGGGAACCAGTGAGCGAGCCGCCTTACTCTCTAAAAAGGCTCTCCTCAGGGAGGTGGGCTTACCCCACGAAGAGGCTAACTACGCAGATTTAGAGCAGAAGATAATGGATAAGATTCAAACTCTGAAAATCGGTCCCGGCGGGTTTGGAGGCCCTTTAACGGCTTTGGCAGTGGCCATCGAGTACGAACCGACCCATATCGCAGGACTGCCGGTAGCTGTCTCAATCAGTTGTTGGGCAGACCGTAAGGGGTCTTTTATTTGGGAGGGGCCTTATGTATAAATTGGAATTGCCTCTCACCAAAGAGAACATTGAGGAGCTGAAAATATATGACAGGGTTCTTTTGACGGGGAGTATTCTGGTTGGTAGGGATCAGGTTCACTCGCGCCTAGTTGCGCTACTAGCAGCGGGGAGAGCCCTACCGACTTCGATAGCGGGCCAGATAATCTATTACATGGCACCTGCCGGTACCCCTCCTTCAATGGTGATTGGCTCCTGTGGACCCACTACATCCGCCCGTATGGACCCCTTTACCCCTGCTCTGATGGAAGCAGGCTTAGTGGCTTCAATTGGTAAGGGCCCCCGTAGTCAAGCGGTAATTGATGCCGTCAAAGGCAACAAAGGTCTCTATTTTGTGGCATATGGTGGTTGCGGAGCCCTTTATGCCACCAAAGTAAGAGCTAAAGAGATGATTGCCTTTGAAGACTTAGGTCCCGAGGCTCTTATGCGGTTAGAAGTGAAAGATTTCCCGGTGATTGTCGCAATTGACAGTAGGGGGACTTCCGTTTTTTAAAATAGTGGACGGCGCTCCTTTTTAGGTGTAACATCGTTTGGTAGGGGTGGAGATAAGGATGTGATTGATGCGTATAGGACGAAGCATTGTTGTTATAATTGTTCTGTCGATGACCCTGCTAAGTTGTAATGGGAAAGCAGAAAATAATGGCAATCTTAAGAGTGAGATAACTAAGGAAATTCCCAGCCCTTCGATTAATGCGGAAAACGGAGAGTCCCTAGAGCAAAAAGCCAAACCATATGAGATAGAAGATTTACCACTACCTGTCTCCTTAGAGGAGCGCTTTAGCTATACCTATGGCTATCTACTAATGGAAGCGGCCAAGCGGGATGTTAAAGAGTTAATACCCCACTATTTTGCCCGTGGTGCCCTCGACTCGGGGCTACAAACCACTGCTCTGTTGGATAAGAACACCATGAATAATGTCCTCTATGAGTATCAAGATAAATTAATTGCCGAGGCATCTAAGCGCCTTGAAGAATTGGCTCGCAAAAACCTAGAAGATGCCGAGAGTTTTTTGGCGGTTAATGGGAAAAGGGAGAAAGTGGTGACCACTGCCAGCGGTTTGCAGTATGAGGTGATTAAAGATGCAGAAGGAGATAAACCCAAAGAGAACGATACGGTGAGGGTTAATTACCGGTTAACCTACCTTGATGGGAGAGAGGGGGATGCCTCAATTAGGGGGTTACCCTCTACTTTTGATCTTTCAACGATGATTCCGGGGTTTAAAGAGGGACTTATGTTGATGAGTGTGGGTTCAACTTTCAAGTTTTTTGTCCATCCTAATTTAGGTTACGGAGCTTCTGGGTCGACAAAAATTGAGCCCAACACCCTCTTAATCTTCGATGTAGAGTTGGTTGAAATCCTTAACTAGAGGCCTAGGATCGGCAAGAGCTGTTTTAAGTTTGTAATCTCAAATTTTGCCTTAATAGCGGTGTTGTTTACCATGGCATAGCGGTTAATCCAACAGGCATCTAGGCGGGCATTGTTTGCCCCTTTGATATCGCTGGTTAAACTGTCCCCAATAACCAGTGGATTGCGTGCATGGTTTGCCATCTCTAGCGCTTTTTGAAAGTATTCTCGGCTAGGCTTTTGAAAACCAATTTCCTCACTGATTACGATAGTGTTAAAGTAATGCAGCGTTCCTGTGGCGACTAAGCGCCCCCGTTGTACGGCTGAGATTCCATTGGTAATTAGGGTGAGAGGGTAGCCGGCTTTAGTTAGTTTTTTCAAGATTGGTATAGTATCATCGTAGAGATGAAACGATTGCGCTAATTGTTCTTCGTACTTAGTGGCGCTCAATGTACTATCCTCTGTGAGGTTATAAATCGCATGTAAACGCCTGAAGCGCTCAATTTTGAGTTCATCAAGCGTTATTTTGTTTTGTTCAAATTCGAGCCAAACGGCGTTATTGATTTGACTGTAGGTCTGGAAAGCCTCACTATCTACTTTTATGTTGAGTTGCGTAAAAACTCTCGCCAAAGCCCATTTTTCACTGGAGATAAAGTCAAAAAGGGTTCCATCAGCATCAAAGAATAGGTTGTCATACATAGAATTACTTTACATCGCTCCCTAAAACAGTAATACTGCAACTATATAGTTAGCCGGCCATTCGGGCAATGGGAGGAACTGATGAAACGAAAGAGAGTGTGGATTGTTCAATTTTTAGTAGCTCTAGGGCTCCTAATTTTTGGGATTTTCATTTTAGCTAAGCCGAAACTTTTTGAACAACTCTTTATTATTACGCTGGCCTTAGTGGCTATTATTACTGGAATTAGTTCCCTCGTTACACTGAGTAACTACTCTTTCAATAGGTTCAACAAGAACTCTACCCTTATAAAAGGGGTGGCTAGCATAATAATTGGGGTATTAGCGGTGGTTTTACCGATAGCGATTGGGGGAGCTGTTTGGCGTATTATCCTCTATATATTAGCTGTCCAACTTTTTTTATCGGCTCTAGTTGTCTTAATAGATGCCTTTGCTGTGCGTTCAATAGGAATCTCACCGGCACCACTGGTTACAGAGGGGATTATCTCGTTGGCCTTAGCCGTAACACTTGTCGTTGCACCCCGCAAAATAGCCGATTTGTTGGTTACTATCTTAGGTGTTGCTCTAATAGTGATAGCAGTAGCTCTGGGGGTAATTGCCTTTTTTACCCGTAAAAAAAATCGCGCTATAATGGCTGAAATAGAGGGAGAGGCGGACGTCTTGACAGAATAGAGCCTCTTCGGTACTGTTTTGCCATGGATAAGATTGTTATACTCCATCACCACCATCATGTTTTTACCTCTCAGTGAGATGCGTGTGTGCCAATCTGTCGATTAAACTCCGCATTTTGCGGAGTTTTTTCGTTTAGGGGGAGACTATGAGTGTTAATTTAAAAATTGCCGTTCAAAAGAGTGGCCGACTCAGTGAGAAATCGCTAAAAATAATTCGCGATTGCGGTATAGTATTCGGCTCTGACTCACGTCTATTACGCGAGGAGGCGGAGAACTTCCCCCTTGAATTCCTCTATTTACGTGATGATGACATCCCCCGTTACATAAACGCCGGTGTCGCTGATATAGGGATTGTTGGGCGTAATGAATACGATGAACAAAACTTCCCCCTGCAGATTATAAGAGACTTAGGCTTCTCCAAATGTCGCTTATCGGTCGCTGTTCCGCTCGATTTTCACTATGAGGGGCTCTCCTCTTTGGAGGGCAAGCGGATAGCGACGAGTTATCCGGGGATCTTGGGACGAAAACTCGCTGAAGAGGGTGTTAAGGCCACTATCTATGAGATTTCGGGATCTGTTGAGATAACACCCTCCATTGGGGTGGCTGACGCTATTTGCGATTTAGTGAGCACGGGGGCGACTTTAGCCAGCAACGGCCTTAAAGAGGTAGAGCGTATATATACCTCAAGTGCCGTTCTAATTGGTAGAAAAGACCTTAGTACTGAAAAACAGACCCTTTTAGAGCGTCTCTTACTGCGCATTGACGCCGTTCAAAAAGCGGCTAATTACAAATACATAATGTTCAACTTACCAAAGAAGCACCTCAGTCAAGTGGCCTCAATACTGGGTGGGATAACCAGCCCAACTGTCACCGATCTTTATGACAGCGCTTGGTGTGCCGTCCAGACGGTAATTAACGAGGAGCGCTTTTGGGATACCTTGGAGGAGTTAAAAGAGCTTGGGGCTCAAGGGATCTTAGTAACGGCTATTGAAAAACTAGCCGATTGAGGAGGGGGACGATTTGTTAGAGTTACTAATTAACCCCCCATTGGGGGTCGTTACAAGGCCTCAGGTTGAGCAAGAATCACTGACGGCAAGGGTTGCCTCGATTATTGAAGAGGTTAAAGCATACGGTGATCGCGCCCTCTTCTCTCTGACCCAGCAATACGATAAGGTCGCTCTGAGTGAACTAATGGTACCTCAAGAGGCGCTTAAAGAGGCCCACAAATACCTTGAACCGGCCTTAAAAGAGGCTATCAAGAGGGCAATGCAGAATATCTATAAATTTCATGTGGCACAGCGAGCACCCGATGAAACGGTCGAGACCGAAGAGGGGGTTTTGTGTTGGCGTAAAAGTGTCCCTTTGGAGAGGATCGGGATTTACATCCCCGGGGGGAGTGCCCCTCTCTTCTCAACGCTCTTGATGTTGGCAGTGCCGGCTCAAATAGCCGGTTGTCAAGAAATCATTGTCACAACCCCGGCTCAAAAGGATGGTAGCGTTCATCCTGCGATTCTCTATGCGGCTTCTCTTTGTAAGCTCACTAAGATTTTTAAAGTGGGTGGAGCACAAGCGATAGCCGCCCTGGCCTATGGGAGCGAAAGCATCCCACGGGTCGATAAAATCTATGGTCCGGGGAACCGCTACGTTACCGAAGCTAAACAACAAGTGGCCCAAAAGGTGTGTGCTATCGATTTACCGGCCGGCCCATCAGAGGTTATGGTGGTGATTGATGCGCTTAGCAATACCTCTTTTGCGGCCGCTGATCTAATCAGCCAAGCTGAACATGATAGTGCCAGTCAGGTGGTTTTAGTGGTAGTGGCTGAGGGTGAAGTGCAAGGGGGGGTGCGAATTGTTGAAGAGGTCAGGCAAAAAATTGTGGAGCAGACAAAACTCCTAAAGCGGCAAGCGATCATTAATGAGGCCCTAAAACATAGTTGGGCGGTGGTTATTACCGATTCTCAGAGAGTTGCCCCCTTTATTAACGACTATGCCCCGGAACACCTTATAATCAACACGGCAAATTACAGAGAATTGGCCGAAGAGGTGCAAAGTGCAGGTTCTGTTTTTCTTGGTAAGTACGCTTGTGAATCGATTGGCGATTATGCTGCGGGGACTAACCATACGCTCCCCACTTCCCGTTGGGCCCGCTCTTTCAGTGGGGTCTCTCTAGATAGTTTTTACAAGAAGATAACCTTTCAAGAGATCACTAAAGAGGGGTTGCAATCTATTAGTGAGAGTGTAAAAATTTTGGCAGAAGCGGAGTCACTGCAGGCCCATGCCAATGCTGTTCAGATTAGGTTAAATCAAATGGAGGAGAGATGAGAGAGTATACTATCAGAGCGCTGATGCGCAAAAATATTGCCACGCTAACCCCTTATAGTTCGGCACGCAATGAGTACACCGGGGATGCCCACATCTTCTTAGATGCCAATGAAGCTCCTCACGATTTCCTAGCCAAGGGGCAGCGTAACCGCTATCCCGACCCCCAACACTCTTTCTTGAAGGCTAAAATTAGTGAAGTTATGGCACTGAGACGCGAAAACTTAGTGGTGGGTAATGGCAGTGACGAGATGATAGACCTCCTCTTTAGAATCTTTTGTGAACCTCGCAAGGATAAGGTGCTCATCGTTGAGCCCACCTACGGAGCCTATGCAGTGTTCGCCGCTATTAACGATGTTGAAGTCTCTACTTGTTATCTTAGAGAAGATTACTCTCTCGATTTCCGCTGTTTGGATACTATTTTTGGTCTGATGGAGAATGGGACACCGCAAAGGGGGATGCATAAGATGATGTTCCTCTGTTCTCCCAATAATCCCACCGGCAACAGTTTTCCTTTAGAGGAGATTGAACGGGTAGCCCAAAGGTTCCCCGGGATAACCGTTGTTGATGAGGCTTACATAGAGTTCTCAGAGAAACCCTCAGCCGTCACCCTTATGTCGAGATGTCCACGATTGGTTGTCTTGAGGACCTTTTCAAAGGGGTGGGCTTTGGCTAATGCCAGAGTTGGGTTAGCTGTGGCTCCCCCTGAAATTGTGAAGGCGATGCATAATGTGAAATACCCCTACAATTTGAGCGGTGTAGCCCAAGACATTGCCCTAGAAGTACTGGAACAGAGAGAGCAAATGGAGGCGAATGTTAAGATGATTAGAGCTGAGCGACAGCGGATGCAGGATGCTCTAGCTAATCTACCGTTTGTTGAGAAGGTTTTCCCCAGTGATGCCAACTTTCTCTTGGTACGGGTCAAAGACCCCGATGCAACTTATAACTACCTACGTGAGAGGGGCATAATTGTCCGTAACCGCTCCAAGTTAAGGGGCTGTTACGGCTCTTTGAGAATTACCATTGCAAGTGAAGAGGAGAATAGTGCTCTCCTGGAAGCCTTGCAAGAGATGGAGGGATAGCACATGGCTACGCTTTATATCGTTCTGGAAGGAACTGTTTTAAAAGCAGAAGGGTTTGAGTGGGCCGATTATCTCTTCCCCTCCCTTTATAATATCTGTCAGCGTGGGGTATACAACTTAGTGTTGCTCTTAGAGCAAGAATATCCTACAGAGGTGAGTGAAAAAGTTTTAACGACCCTATCGAATCAAGGCATCGCTATCGATGAGGCCATACAGTTAAAAGCCTTCCAAGGTGCTCCACAGGGACACCGGGGCTATCTGTTGTCCAAAGATCCTCAAGTAATAGCTGAGAAATATAATTTAGAAGCTGTCAAAGTAGTTGACTGGCGTGAGGTTGCTACCTTTTTGGGTGATAACCAAGAGAGGCCATTAAGGCGCTCAGAGGTGGTTAGAGAGACCCGTGAGACCTCTATTGACCTGCGGCTAAATCTCGATGGTAGTGGAAAGACTCACCTCGCCACCGGCTTACCCTTCTTTGATCACATGTTGGACCAAATAGTGCGCCACGGGCGCTTGGATTTAACGCTAGAAGTTAAAGGGGATTTGAAAATCGATGAGCACCACACAGTGGAAGATGTTGGTTTAGTTTTAGGTCAAGCCGTCAAAGAGGCCCTCGGCGATAAAAGGGGTATTAACCGTTATGGTTTTGAATTGGTGGCGATGGATGAGTGTTTAGCCCAAGTCGCCCTCGATTTCTCAGGGCGTAACGCCTTTGTGTGGAGCGTTGAGTTTAAACGGGAGATGGTGGGCACTTTTCCCACTGAAATGGTAGAACACTTTTTTAAATCGTTTAGTGATGAGGCCAAGTGTGCCCTCCATATGAAGGTGAGTAGTGGCAATACCCACCACCAAATAGAGGCATTGTTTAAAGCTTTTGGCAGGGCTGTGAGAAAGGCTCTGCTCCGCTATCCCGGCAATTGGGATTTACCCTCAACCAAAGGGGTTCTTTAGGGGGAAGTGTGGAAATAATACCGGCGATGGATATTATAGAGGGGGCGTTTGTACGGTTAGAGCAGGGGGATTATGCTGCTAAAACAGTCTACGGTAGTGACCCCGTAGAAATGGGGAAGAGAATTGAGAGGGCAGGGCTTAAACGCCTCCATTTGGTCGACTTGGAGGGGGCTAAAGCTAAAAAGGTGGTTAACCTTAAGGTTTTAGAGGCACTAGCTGAGGGCACCTCTTTGGTTATTGATGTCGGTGGCGGCCTGCAAACTAAGCAAGATTTTGCCGATGTCTTTAATGCGGGGGCCCAAATGGCCACGATTGGCTCCTTGGCAGCCAGAGACCGGGACCTCACCTTAGAGTTGTTAGAGCAGTGGGGGAGTGAGAAACTGATTTTAGGTGCCGATAGTTTAGAGGGGAAAATTGCCGTCTCAGGGTGGCAAGAGACAACTTCTTATCCTCTTTTCGACTTCATAGCCACCTATTTAGAGGCAGGCTTTGTCAAAGTCATTGCCACCGACATTAGCCGAGATGGGATGTTAAAGGGGAGTTCTCTCCCCCTTTACAGCAGATTATTGAGCGGTTTTAAGGAATTAGCCTTACAAATTGAATTAATCGCCAGTGGAGGGGTCTCTTCACTCCAGGAGTTAGATGCCCTTTCACAACTGGGATTAAGTGGAGCCATTATAGGCAAGGCCCTTTATGAGGGCATTGTAACGCTGGAGGAGTTGGCGTCATGGAGAGGGTAGTTAAACGGATTATTCCTTGTTTCGATATTTATCGTGGCAAGCTGGTTAAGGGCATTAATTTTGAGAACTTGAGGGAAGCCGGCGATGTACGCCATTTAGCCCGCCGGTATGTGCAAGAGGGGGCTGATGAGTTAACTCTCCTCGATATCAAATCAACTCCACAAGAGAGGCAGCAGTTTCTAACATTGGTCAAGGAGATTAGAAAAATGGTAGAAGTCCCCCTTTTAATTGGGGGAGGGGTGAATAGTGTTGAGGTGGCCAGGGAACTATTTGACATCGGTGCTTCAAAGATCACTGTTGGCAGTATGGCTGTCAGAAAACCCCAACTACTGGAAGAGTTGGCAAATGCTTTTGGCTCTTCAAGAATAGTGTGCGCTATCGATGCCAAAGAGGGCGAGGTTATGATTGGCGGAGGGCGTGAAAAAACCGGCATTGCAGTACTCGATTGGGTACGGGAAGTTGAAAAACGGGGTGCCGGTGAGATTCTTTTAACTAGTATGGATAAGGATGGAACTAGAGAAGGTTTTGATAACCACCTCACCAAGGCGTGTAAAGGGGCTACCTCCCTTAAGATTATCGCCTCAGGAGGCGGTGGAACCATGGAGCACTTTGCCCAAATATTGACTTTTGGCGAAGCGGACGCGGCTTTAGCAGCCTCCGTCTTCCATTTTCGCACTATTACTATTGCCGAATTGAAGATTTTTTTAGACAATCGTGGTATACCTGTACGTCTAGAGTATTAAAGAGAGGGGTGGAGGATGGAACTTAATTTTGAAAAAGGTAATGGCTTAATTCCGGTAATTGTCCAAGATGCAATCACCCAGCGGGTCCTCATGTTAGGGTATATGGATGAGGAGGCGTTGGCAGTTACCAAAGAGAGCGGGGTAGTCACCTTCTATTCACGTAGTCGTCAGAGGTTGTGGACAAAAGGGGAAGAGAGTGGCAATTTTCTAACTGTAAGACAGATTATTGAAGATTGTGACGGAGATACCCTTTTGATTAAAGCCCTCCCTTCAGGGCCAGTTTGTCATACCGGTAAGGATACCTGTTTCAATGAAGACAACGACCCCGCCTTAATGGATGATATCAACTTTTTGGCCTATTTAGAGGAGATTGTTATTGATCGGCGGGAGCACCCTATTGACGGCTCTTATACTAATCATCTTTTCTCCCGCGGGATTAACAAAATTGCTCAAAAAGTGGGGGAAGAGGCGGTTGAGTTGGTAATTGAAGCTATGACGGAGAATAAGTCGCTCTTTTTAGGGGAAGCTGCCGATTTGCTCTACCACGTGTTGGTGTTGCTGGCCCAGAAGAATATTCGGCTCTCCGAGGTCGTGGAGGTGCTTAAAAAGAGGCATTCACGGTGAGAAAAACCTACACCAAGAGGGGGATGAAAATCTCCCTCATTTCGATTATTGGCAGTGTATTCCTCTCTTTTGTTAAATTGGTAGCGGGAATTGTCGGAAAATCTTCCGCCTTAGTCTCCGATGGAGCCAATTCCTTAAGCGATGTTGTGAGTTACACTGTTGTGATGGGAGGTTTAGCAGCGTCTAATCGTAAAGCCGATAGCTCGCACCAATACGGACATGAGAAAATTGAGAGCATAGTCTCTTTCTTACTAGCCTTTGTTATCTTTGCCACCGGAGTCACAATTGGCTACAGGGGGTTTAAGACTCTCAATAGTGCCGTAATACTGCCAAAGCCCTCTCTTTTGGCTCTGGGGGCGGCAGTTGTCTCGATTGGAGTTAAGTTTTATTTGTGGAGAATTACCGTTAAAGAGGTCCACCAAACTAAACTCAACTCAATGCGTGCTTTAGCTAGTGACCACTTAAGCGACATTTTTTCGACGGCCGGCGCTTTAATAGGTATAGTTGTCTCCCGTCTAGGCTGGCCAATGTTTGATCTAATTGCTTCAATTGTAATTGCCCTCCTAATTATTAGGTCTTCTTTTGAGGTTTTTAAAGCATCGTACCATGTCTTAATGGATGCCTCTGCCGATTCAAAGACGCGTAAAGAGTTGGAGGCAGCTATCCTCAAGAATCCCCATGTTAAAAAGATCGATCTCCTGCGTAGCCGCACTAGTGGCAATGGGTACTGGGTAGAGACCGAGATCTGTTGTTGCCGCAATTTTAAATTACACCAAGCCCACGAGGTGGCCGAAGAGATTCACGATCGGATAGAGAGAGATTTCCCCTATGTGCGCCACTTAATGGTCCATATTAACCCCTGTTCCGGCGAAGAAGAGTTTTGCCAAGAGTGTGAACAAAGATAGCACCGGTTTTAGACAACCGTTGTAACTGCATGGCAGAAATCTCTGTGATTAAAAGGACAATGAAAAGAGAAGGCTACGGTTGTCATGGTTAAGGGGATAGAAAAATGATTTTCCTGAAAAAGTTTTATTTGTCTTTTTTGTCTTTCTCTCTTTTAAGTTTGATGAGTTCCTTCAACATCTTTAGCCGCTCATTGTAATGTATCGATTTCAGTCTAGGGAAAGAGATAATCATGCGCCTTATCTGAGAGTTTATTTTGTGGTACCTACTCTCAACTTTCTCATGCAACAACGTCTTTACCGAGTGGAGTGCGTTATCGAGGAAGAGGGAAGCATCGCGTAACACGTGTTCAAGCTCTGTGAGTTTTGTTAGGGTGTAGACTACGTCAATCAATAGGAGGGTAAACAAGCAAAGAGCTCCAAAGGAGCGGATAGTTTCAGGAATCATTGCAGTATAAGAGGCAATTAAGGGGTGTAGAAGCTTCATCTGTAAAAGAGAAAGAAGGGCAAAGACGATAGCGCCTAATAGAAAAACACGCCCATTGAGGTTTACCTTTTTGTTCGAATAATCCCACCAGCGTGCATGGAACAATTTTTCCAACCCCCATGAGCTGACATACTCTAAAATGGTGGTCAAAAGAAAAGCCGCTAAAAATAATAAGAAAAGGTTTTTAATCTCACTAAGCAGAAGTATATTTAAAAGCGCGCCAAAACCATATATTGGACAGTAAGGACCGTTAAAGAAGCCGCGATTAATAAAGCGTTTCTGGGCTACGGAACAAAGGATTGTCTCATAGATCCAACCGATTACACTGTAAAAGAAAAACCATAAAAAGTAGGTTTCAATAATTGCCATTTTACACCTGCCTCTCTTCGTTAAGGGTATAGTAGTCGCTCTATTCAAGATTGCCAAGATTCAGAATACTGAGAATTCAAACAGAGGGGCGTGGTGAGTCTCCTCAAAAGATATCTAATCTTCCTCTTGGAGCAACTCTTCTAACTCTTGGTTAAAAGATTCATCGGCTAAGGTTTGCAGAGAACTTTTACTCAAAGACCCGTATTGGTAAGCTTGATCTAGGCATTCGAGGGCTAGGCGAATTTTGGTTCGCAGAAGGTAGCCGGTGGTGTCGGCCTCTTTTTGAATTTCTCCAACAGTTAGATTAGGTTCCCAGTCGTAGGCTCTGCCGTGAAAATAAATCAATTTTTGAATTACTTGTTCTATTTCATTTTTTGAGAGAGGGTTAAGCTGTTTAGTGGCAATGATTGTATCAAGGACACGTTTTATCTCTTCTTCTGTGGCGAGTTGAAGTTGTTCAAGGTTCTCATATTCCCGTTTAGCTTCAATCACGTCTTCGACATATGAAGAACTGATAGCAAAGAGAGCATAGAGCCCTTCAATGCGTTTGTGGGGGAAAAGAAACTGGCTTAAATTGTAGTAGGCTTTCATCCTTGTTTTCTTGCCTAGGCGGCCGATAAGTTCAGTTTCATCCAACAAAATAACCCATCCGCCGTAACCAAGCATTCTAAAAAGACGGCTCCAGAAAGCAAAGTAGTCGAAGCTATGCCTGAATTTATTGAAATTGGTTTGAAATTGGATCTTCTCCTGAAAGATACGGCGATTGAGTTGTTTTACTTGGGTGTTCGAGATGAAATCCCCCTCTATATCGCCACGCAAAAGAAAGCGTTCATCCTGATCGTCACTGAAAAGATACGAGCGTAGAACATAGTAAAGTTTATCGGTTTCTAATTGTTTGGCACTAAATAAAAGCAAATCGTTTACCATATTGCTGTCTGGAATTAATTGTTCAAGTATTTCCCCAATTCCCGGTTGTTCTCGTTTTGGCAGAAATGTGTTTTGCATCACTTTCTGGTAGAGCAGATAAGTTCTGTCTAACGGGGTCTCTTTACTAAGAGTCACCGTTGAAACCACCATGTTCTTGGCGTGCGCTATGTTAAAAACTGTATTGAGCAGATGCGTCTTGCCTTCTCCATATTTTCCGCTAATAAGGTGTCCCTTGGCTTTGCCTGAAAGAGCGACCTCTTCAAGGTCGTTGTTAAGTTCTTGAAGGACCTTTAAGCGAGTTTCGCAAAAATAGTGCCCCACGGAGCGTGAAGGGATACCCGAACGTAAAGCTTCGATAATATGGCGTGCTTCGTAGTCAAACATTATCGGTCTCCTCTTTGGCCAGCCGTAGCAATGTCGCTTGGTTAACTAATCGAGGAATGGCAACATTGCCGAATGAAGCCAGATCCATGATTTCCTTGGCTCGGCTTTCATCAATACATTGTGAGTTGACATCGATTGACTGAACAACCTTTGCCAGCTTTTCCGACATTTGCATAATGATTTGCGGCGTATAGAGTTCGCGACTTAAAACATCGAGGTCCAATAGATCGATAAAGTAATTAATTCGACTTGATACGACCTCATTTTGAATACGCATCCAGAGGGCTTGGTAGCTTTTCATACCAGCCGTGTCATTGTCTATTAAGACGCGGTCAAATGCAAAAACGAACATAATACTGCGTAATGTATCGATATCATCGATTAGCTGGCGTATACTTTCATAGGTATCATCACGCCGCATTTTTGTATAATGAAGTGCGTTTAAACTCGATTTATCCGATAATACTTCAAGATTATCGACAGCAATGAAAAGCCCTTTATAACCACTGAGGCGGACAAGTTCACTTAAAGAACGTAGCATATGACGGGCATTGAATTTTGTGATTTGACTGGTTGAGATCCCTAATGGACGTAAGGCCGGAAGTTTGACCTCTTTGTGTCCATGTAAGAAGGAAAGCAATAGTTGTCGACTCTGTTCTTCTAAAAATGGGTGACCGAGTATACCGCCACACAAAAGGCTACAGGCTAATGCAAAATTATTATCCATTAAAGGATTGTCAAGGAACATTTCTTTCAACTGGAGACGGATTTCGCGCTTAGTTATACCGTCCGCTAATCCTATTTGAAAAAGGTAGTCGATAAAGGTAGTGTTAACCGGAATTTCACGCCAGTCAAAACCCATTTGTTCAACAACCTTATGAGCACATCTTTCCAACAGGTGGAGAATTTTACTCTGCTGTAATATTTCAAGATAAATTTCTCTAAAATCGTGTAACCACACATTTTTAGCAGAAAAAGAGACCACAACCATCTCTTCATCTTTAGCCAGAATGCTTAATAACCGTAAAAGGTGGGTCTTGCCACTGCCACTTTGACCCGTAATAAATTTAATTTTACTCCCCCCGGCCGGAATGTACTCTCTTAAATAACGGTCACGCCAAAAATCGGTCAGCGAGTCGAGTCCGACAGAGAGCTGGGTTAGGACCGATTCATCCAAAGGGGCATGGGCGTGGGCCAATTGGATGAAAGTAGCATGA
>Ga0172382_10005825_pt1 | contig 18183 bp, 24 predicted proteins | sample Leawel138RmetaG_FD_122245 | JGI IMG/M metagenome (GOLD analysis project Ga0172382, IMG submission 122245) | Leachate microbial communities from a municipal landfill in Southern Ontario, Canada - Leachate well 138R metaG | ecosystem: Engineered > Solid waste > Landfill > Unclassified | place...
TCCCCACAGGGCCAGTGAAACGGTATCGGACACGCCAATTAAAGGCTGAATAGAATGCGCATTTTTGGATTCAATATCACACGCGAAAAAGCGTTGCAGCAAGTCGACACAAGGCCGCAGTCTTGGTATACCCTTGTCAGAGAGCCATTTGCGGGCGCATGGCAGCAGAACGAAGAAATAAAAATTGATACTGCCGCGTCTTACTATGCTGTCTACTCTTGCGTAACTCTTATTGCGTCCGATATTGCCAAATTGCAGCCGCACGTTATGAGACGAGCGCAAAACGGCATCTGGAATGAGGATATTAATCATCCGGTTTCTGCGGTCCTGAACCGTCCGAACCAATACCAGAATAACATCCAGTTCCGTGAATACTGGATTATATCAAAACTACTTCACAGCAATACATACGCCTTAATTCAGCGCGACAGAAACCGCAAGATTGAGCGTTTGTATTTGCTGGACCCAACAAGGGTAACGCCTTTGGTGTCTGATGAGGGCGATGTTTATTACCAATTGAAAACGGACAATCTATCTACCGTAAAAGGCGATGTAACCGTACCGGCCTCTGAAATCATTCACGACAGAATGAATTGCTTGTTTCACCCGCTGGTCGGGGTAAGTCCCATTTATGCGTGCGGGCTGGCATCCGGCCAAGGCTTGGAAATCCAGAAAAATTCAACAAAATTCTTTGCAAATGGCTCAAAGCCGGGCGGCATCTTGACTGCACCGGGCCCAATCAGCAAAGAAACGGCGGAACGATTGAAAGCAGAGTGGGAAGCCAATTATGGCGGCGAAAACTCAGGACGCACGGCAGTTGTTGGGGATGGCTTGAGTTACGCCCCGTTGGCCATGACAGCAACCGACTCGCAATTGATCGAGCAGTTAAAAATGAGCGCTGAGGTTGTTTGTTCTGCTTTTCATGTGCCGGCTTTTTTGGTTGGGGTTGGCCCGATGCCATCTTATAACAATGTTGAGTCGCTCTACCAACAGTATTACAACCAATGCCTGCAAATCCTGATTGAATCAATGGAATTGTGCCTTGATATTGGATTTGGTGTTGGTGATTCAGAGCGTATTGAGCTTGATCTTGATGGCCTCCTGAGAATGGACTCAAAAACCAAGATGGAAACCGCAAAAATCGGCGTTGATGGCTCCATCAATACGCCAAATGAAGCCAGAATGGCGTTTAATTTGCCTCCTTTGCCAGGCGGTGACACGGTTTATATGCAACAACAGAATTACTCACTGGAGGCTCTGAACGAGCGAGATAAGAAAGGCCCACTGACAGAAAAGCCACAGCAACCAACACCAACCACAGTGGTTGATGAAGAAGCGGAGAAGGCTATCATGTTTGCCAATTCGCACAAAGTGAGCAAAGCGATGTTTAAGAAATTAAGGGGCGTAACGAATGATTGATCTTGAGGCCCTTGGCGAGAGCATTGCTCAAGCCATTTTGGACGCCACCGAACCACTGAAAAGGCAGATTGCCGAACTTGAAAAGAAATTAGATAACATCCCATCCGGCAAAGACGGGCGGGATGGGGTTGACGGCAAAGATGGCCTGCCTGGCGCTAATGGCAAAGATGGGCTGGACGGCAAAGACGGATTGCCTGGCGAAAAAGGCATGGATGGTCAGCCGGGCAAAGATGGCAAAGATGCTGATATGGAAGTTATCAAAGAGGCCATTGATCAATCTATCGAGCTAAAAATAGCCGCCGCAATGCTGGATATAGAGCGCCGCGTAAGCGATGTTCTGATGAAGGCCGTCTCCAACATGCCTGCCCCGAAGGACGGCGCTGATGGAAAAGACGGGCAGCCCGGCAAAGACGGCAAAGATGGCTTTGGCTTTGATGATATGCGAGCTGAATACGACGGTGAGCGTGGCTTGTCATTGGTGTTTGAAAAAGACGGCCAAGAAAAACGTTTTGATTTTGATATGCCGGTCGTTATTTATAAAGGTGTATTCAAAGCATCCGAAGAACACCGCGTAGGCGATGCCGTGACGTTTGGCGGGTGCCTGTGGATTGCGCAAAAAGACAATCCTGACGGCAAGCCGGGCGATTCTGCTGACTGGAAATTGGCCGTTAAAAAGGGCCGTGACGGAAAAGACGGCACTGACGGCAAGCAAGGTGAAAAAGGTGATCCGGGCCCGCGAGGAAAAGACCTGACGCAAATTGGTTTTGGGGGTGAAAAATGGTAGTTACGCTTGAAGAGGTGAAGGAGCATTTACGCTACGAGTCCACGGATACTAGCAATGACTTTTATCTGAACGGACTTATTCTGGCTGCCGACAAGGTGATCAAGAATTACGTCACCGTAACGCCCTCTGATGACCCTGCAATTGCGCATGCTGCCTTGCTGTTGATTGGTTACTACGATGAACACCGCAATGCAGATAAAGATATGCCTATAAACGGAAATTATCTACCTGCGCCGGTTCAGGCCTTGCTGTATCCATACCGTGACCCAACGGCGGCATAAATGAAAGCAGGCAAACTACGCCACCGCGTGACCATCCAGCGTTTTACAGAAGGCGCACAAGACCCGTTAACCGGCGACATCACTTCGGAATGGGTTGACCTGGCTACGGTATGGGCTTCTGTTGAGCCTCTTTCCGTCCGTGAGTTCATTCAATCAGCAGCAGGACAAAGCCAGGTGACGACACGAATCACCATGCGTAAGTGTGACGTTCGTGCGGCTGACCGGATCTTACACCGCGACCAGATATTTAACGTGACGGGCGTATTGGCTGATCCAGTATCAGGGCTTGAGTACGTGACGTTGCCATGTACAGAAGGTGTAAACAATGGCTGAAATGAAAATAGAAGGCCTTGACGGTGTTCTTGATATGCTGAAGAAGCTACCGCCTGAAGTCACGCAAAGCAAGCAGGGCGGTATGGTTAATCTGGCTATGCGTAAGGGTGCCAGGCTGATGCAGAAAAAGCAGAAAGAGTTGTTGCAAGTCGCGATTGACAAAAACGGCAGTGAATCCACGGGCTTATTAATGAAAAGCCTGCAAATCAAGCGCGGAAAATACGCAGGAAAAGGCCATAAATTGCTTTTGACCGTACGCAGGAAGTCATATCCAAAGAAATCGGAAGGCGAAAAGCGTCCGGCTACCACCCGGCAAACCGCTCAATTGCTGGAATATGGCTCAAGCACCCAACCGGCTACACCATGGATTAGGCCGGCATTTGCGGCTACCGCAGAGCAAACCATCATGACGATTGCGGACGACTTGAAGGCAAGATTAGATAAAGCCACGCAAAAGCTTCTGCAGGAGGGTAAATAATGCTGCCAGCAGTATTTCCTATCCTGAACACGCCAGCCATCCAGGTCTATGTTGGAACAAAAGCACGAATCTATGATTTTGGCTCCGCTCCGCAAGATGTTGTTAAACCATACATCACATTCCAAGATATATCCGGCAACCCATACAACCAGGTCTCAGGCGCTCCCTGTGCTGATTTTGATTCTATCCAGATCGACATATACGCGGGGCCTGAAGAAAGTGGCAGGGCATCTATACGGGCCTTGGCTCGTGCCGTGCGGGATGCACTGGATAACGCAGGCATTGCCAGCAGGCTAATCATACAAACACGAGAACCGGATACAAAGCTTTTCCGAATCTCAATAGAAGCAGATTTTATTACTAACAGATAGCCACCCAAGCGGTGGTTTTTTTACGCGTCCTACGGGGCGCTTTTTTTATGGGGATTTGAAATGTCTATTAAATCACAAGGCAGTGAGTTGTTCATCGTTGACAATTTCACCACACCAGCAACTCCTGCCATCGTAAAACTGAAATGCCCAACCGGCATTACCGGCCTTGGTGGCGCTCGTGACCAGATCGAGGACACTTGCCTGGACGCTACAGAAGATCGCACATATGTGTCAGGCTTGGGTAATCCCGGGCAAGTATCAGTGCCATTCAATCTTGATCCTTCTGCTGTGTCTCACCAGCTTCTTTTCGATATGAAAGAGTCTGGCGCAAATACGCAATTTGTTATTTGTTTTTCTGATGGCACAGCAACACCAACAATCGTGACTGACACCGTTACCCCGCCCACAGGTCGCACAACAGCAGTATTCACCGCCTACGTGGCTGACGTGAATATCGATATTGCAACCAATACTATTGTGACTGGAACGCTGACATTGCAGCGCTCTGGTGCTGTTAATTGGACTTGGAAGGCTTAATTATGTTGGATAAATCTTTCTTTGTTTCAGAAACTATTCACGAAAAAGAAGTAGTTCTTGGCGATGGCAGCAAGCATATTCTTTATTTCAAAGAGCTTCCGGCCATTGAATACAGCAAATTCCACATTGCACAAAGTTCTATCGATGAGGACGTGAAGGCCGGTTCAGTAGCTAAACTTATTGCCGCGAGTCTCTGCAACAAAGACGGTAAGTTGGCTATTACTTATGAGCAGGCCATCAAGCTGAAACCTGAACCCATGAATGCCATTTTTGTTGCGCTGATGGAGGTCAACAAGACCACGGGAAAGGACCAGCCGGAGATGAGTGGTTCTGGCACATAATCGCCCTGGCCCTTGGTGGCCGCACGGTTGCAGAGTGGAAGTCTGCCATGTCTCAGGCAGAGTTTGAGCGGTGGCAGGAGTTTTATCTTCAGCAGCCGTTTGATGACTTGCATCGTTACCACCGGCCAGCCGCATTGATGGCTGTAAAAATGGGCGGCGGCAAGTTCAGTGAATATGTTGATCTGCTTGTTAATGACAGCAGCAAAAAAGAAATAAGTGATGCGGATATGAATACATTCTCGGCGTTTGGCATGGTGCCACCCAAGGGCTGGGGAGAGTAGCTATAATCAATTTGGTTTATTTACCGGAGGGGTTATGGGGAAATTAGTATCTTTGCTTGTCTTGCCTTTATTGTTGGTTCCGCGGCTTGCTTTTGCTCAATCCGATGATGCTTTAAAGTTTTGTGCATTATTTGAAAAAGCAACAACCGGCACAATGAAAGTAAGACAATCTGGCGTGCCAATATCAGAAGCGATGGAAAATTTTAATAGTCAGGTTAAAGATCGTGATGATTTTAGAGTGAAGATGATGCGAGAATCTGTAATTGAGGCATACTCAGAGCCTCTTTGGCCTACCGCAGAAATGAAGGAAAGCGCGGCTATTGAATTTGGCAATACCAATTACTTAAAGTGCATAAAGATGATTAAAGAGATTGAATAATTCAATCCATAATTAATTTGAAAGTTTTATCAAGCCACTATTTCGGTGGCTTTTTTAATAGGCAAAAGAAATGGCAGCAGGACAAATTGTAATTGACCTGTTAATGAAAACAGGTTCATTTGAAACCAACACCAAGAAGGCATCCAATTCACTAAATAAGTTCAAGAAGGATGCCATTGAAGTTGGCAAAACTCTAGCCGCTATTGGGGCTACTGCTGCCGTTGCCGGGGCAGGCATTGCCGTTGCATGGACAAAATCAGTTGCTGAAACCGGCAAAGAGATAGATCGTCTTTCTGCACTATCAAACACCTCAGCGGAGTCTTTCCAGAAACTTGCCTACGCCGCTCAAACCGTAGGAATAGAGCAAGAAAAGCTGTCAGATATCTACAAGGACATGCAAGACCGCGTTGGGGATTTTATGTCCACCGGCGGCGGTCCGATGAAAGACTTTTTTGAGCAAATAGCGCCTTTGGTGGGTGTGACGGCTGACCAGTTTGCAAGATTGTCCGGCCCCGAAGCTTTGCAGCTTTACTATGACTCACTGCAAAAAGCAGGTGTATCACAAAGCCAGATGATCTTCTACATGGAGGCCATGGCTTCTGATTCTGCCTTATTGGCCCCGTTATTGGCCGATAACGGCAGGGAAATGAAGCGTCTTGGGGATGAGGCATCAAGACTTGGCGGAGTCATGAATAATGAAACCGTTCAAGCAGCCAAGGAGCTGGACAACAACCTTAATCAGCTTAATTCAATGTTTTCCGGATTAAGCATAGCCATTGCCAATGAAGTTTTGCCGGTAGTTAATGATTTTATTTCTGGGATGATGGATTCATCGACAGAAACAGACGGACTATATTCATCAGCAAAAGACTTGGCGGGCGACACAGAGCTAAAGTCATGGATTGAAGGCATAGCAAGAACGTTGGCATTTTTGGCTGACATGGCGATTAAGGCGGCCCAGGCAATTAGAGCTGTTGCATCGAGCGCCTCTGTTGTTGGCGCTGATATAGGGTATGCGCTTGGCGCAATAAAACTAACTGGCGACAGTATTTTTAACCCAGAAAAAGCAGATGAGATAGCCGCAGCCTGGCAAAGAATGGGCAAGACGCGGGATGAGGTTGGCGAAAATGCAGAAAATGCATGGGGCGCATTTCTTAGCGATCCATTCTACTTATCTAATCAATTAGATAAAGCATTCAACAATTCAAGGAAGCCAATAGACCCAGTATCAGCAACGCTGGCTAATGTGAACGAATGGGGCATGGCGCCAACAACACTGCCAGCAATAACGGCTTCAGGCGGTGGCAGGAAAAAATCAGGCGGGGGCTCCAAATCCGACCCTGCGGGCGATTACATTAAACAGCTACAAGAGCAAATCGGCCTTCTCGGCAAGGTAACCGAATACGAAAAAGCCTTGGCCAGCATCCAGCTTGGCAAGTACGGAAAAATCACCGAAGCGCAGAAGAATGAAATCCTTGGCTACGCCCAAACCCTGGATTTCATGAAAGAAGCGCAAGAAGAAGCGGAAAAGTATCAAAGCTTTATTGACGACATTACCGGATCTGCGGCCCTTCGTGAGCATAACCAACAGCTCGCTTGGCTTAGCCAGGCATGGGATGCCGGCACGATCAGCGCGCAAGAGTACAAGGATTTGGTTAATCAGGTAACTGATAAATTCAATGAAGGCACCGGCACGATGTCCGAGTTTGCCAAGCAGGCCAGCGCCAACATTCAAGACACCCTCGGCAACACGCTTGCGGACGTACTTAAAGGCAACTTTGACAATATCGGCAAGGCTTGGGGTGACATGATTCTTGACATGGTTGCCCAGGCGGCAGCAGCAAATCTAAATGAAGCGCTGTTCGGCTCTTCGGGCACAGGCGGGTTGATTGGGGGTGTGCTGGGCAGCTTGTTTAGTGGCCCTGCACTGGGCGGGGCATCAGCATCCAGCCCGTACATGCCGGCCGGCGGCTGGGGCACATTTACCGGTGCAGGTTCATTTTTCGCCACTGGGGGCTATACCGGTGATGGAGGCAAGTATGACCCCGCTGGCATCGTTCACAAAGGTGAAGTGGTCTGGTCACAGGATGACGTACGCAAGCATGGCGGCGTTTCGCGCGTTGAAGCAATGCGCCTGCGTGGCTATTCATCGGGCGGCGTGGTGGGCGGTTCTGCCAGCCCAGGCCAGCCCAGCGTTGAAGTGAACGTCATCAATAACGGCCAGCCAATGCAGGCCCAGACTAACACCCGTTTTGATGGTGAAAAAATGATTGTAGATGTGGTGCTGAAAGACCTTTATGTTAACGGGCCGATCTCAAAAGCCATGGCGGGGGTTAGGTAATGGCAGTTTTACCAGAATATGCAAAATTCCTCGCTGAAGGCTACGGTGAGGATCTGAACTGGCAAGTCAGGCGATCAGACATGGACCGAGGCATCGGCAAGCAGCGGCCTGGTATCTCAAAGCCATTGCGAGTGCGTAAAGGTACGCTACTGATTCACACCAAAGCAAACAAGATGGCCTTTGAAGAATGGCTTGACACCATCGGTGGTGGCACCGGCTGGTTTGATTACACAGATCCGCAAAAAGTCATTGACCCCGATTATTTTGAGTACAGCGAACCGCCAGCAAATCACGCAGTAGTGCGGGCCAGATTCATCAACACTATCTGGAATTTTGAGTTACGTAACAACACCGTATGGGTTGCACCGTGCGAGATGGAGTCGATTGGATGAGAGAGTTTAGCAATACAGCAAACGAAAACCTGCTTTCTGTCAACGCGCAGGAACCAGAACTGGTCTTGCTTGAGATTTACCATCCAGATCACCCCGTTCATATTCGGTTATGTCTTGACTCGCAGGATTTTGTAGGCTTCGGTCATACATGGCAGGCATTTCAGTTTAGTTTCACGCTACCGGACGATAAAGACCGGCAGTTTAGTGTGGGTAACTTGACGATGGTAAACATCGGTGCAGTTCCATTAAATCCTGAAACCGGCCTGACGTTTTCTCGGTGGCTGGATGAAGTAGACGGTGGCCGTGGCGTAAAAGTCCGGTTTATCCAGACATTCCGATCAGACCCGTTTATTGAAATGGACCTGCTGTTTGACGTTGACGGTATAAAAGTGGATCAGCAAACGGTCACCGGTCAACTGGCCTTCAATAAGCAAGCGCAGAATAATCATGCGGTTGCACGATTCTTCACGCCTGAATGGGCGCCAGGGGTTTTCTAATGTGGTGGGAAAAGTACATTGGCCAGCCGTATGCGCCCGTTGATGGTGATTGTATGGCGCTTGCTGAGCAGGTTGCCGAAAATGAACTGGACATCATCTTGCGGGTGCCGGAACATGAAACCGGTCTACGAGCCCAAGCACGGCAGATACAGAAATATCGAGACGAATACGCACAGAAAGTAGAAGCGCCAGAGGACTGCCAGCCAGTCCTTTTTTTATGCCGGAAACGTTTCTTTCACATCGGTGTATCAGCCCGAATCAACCACGAAGATTACGTATTGCACAACGATGAGCGTCATGGCTCCGTTATTTTGACACGTTTGCGAGACATGGCCCGCATCGGGTATGAGTTTGAAGGATTTTATAAATGGATTTAAAGCCAATCGTCACCAGCAGCCCGCACCCGTTATTAGCGGACGGACGGCAGGTGTCTTATACTGCGTTTCGTGAAAACGAGACGCTGGGCGATTATGTGATTCGCAATAAGATTGAATTGCCGCGCTCTGAGATTGCTGTGTTCGTGAATGGCGTATTGTTGATGGATGACTGGAGGCGGTTTATACCAGCGGACGGCGACAGCATCGTAATCAGGTCGCGAGCAACCGGCAGCGATGGTGGCAAAGTGTTCAAGATGGTGGCCATGATTGCGCTTGTCGTAGTCGGTCAGGTGTATGGGGCTGCCCTTGGTGCCGCGCTCGGGTTTACAGGAACCACAGCAGCGGCCCTTGGATCTGCATTGATCATGGTTGGTGGGTCATTGATTTTAAATGCCCTGATTCCACCACCAAAACCCGCCCAAATCGGCAACCGTGAGCGTGAAACCAGCCCGACATACGGCATCAACGGTGGGCGTAACCAGTTAAGTCCTGGTAGCCCAATGATTATCGTGATGGGTGAGCATAAAGTGGTGCCGTACTACGGCTCAAAACCCTACACCACGTTTTCCGGCAATGATCAGTATCTGTCTCAGGTATTTCACTTTGGCCTGCAACCAGACCTTGATATCTCAAATATCAAGATCGGCAGCACCCTGATTGATAATTACCAGGACGTGGAAATAAACCGGTCAGGCCCGAATGGAAAACTCACGCTCGTGGCGGGCAACGTTGACACGCTGGACGGCTTTGATCTGACACAGCCAGATGGCTGGATCATGCGCACAACGCCGCTTGATACCGAATTTATCAGTGCTGACGTGGCCGCTCAGCTATACAACATCTCGGACGAAGGCGATTACCGAGAAGAGACCGTCAGCATCGAGGCGCAGTACTCGGCTCATGGGGCAAATACCTGGAAGCCACTTGGCGGCCAATACGAAGTCCATGCTACGAATTATTGGTCCCTGGGCTCTTGGGTCCAGAAAAAAGAATTTCCAAGCGGCGATATAAACCAAGTCTGGCAGCAGATCGAATACGGCACGACCAATGCCGCTGATCATACGGAAATGCAGGCAGAGCAGCGTTGTGTTGATCGTTACATCTGGCTGATTGGTGAACTTGACCAAGTTTGCACAACGTACTACTGGCGTTGGGTGCCTCATCCAGCAGCGGGCTGGCTTAAAAAACCCTGGCAGGGCATCGCGCCAGATCCAGTAACCACTTACACCGGCACCGGGATTTCAGAGCTGAAGGGGTCTGATCCGCAAAAGCCTGCCCGCACGACAATGGAAGCCCGTGTTGCAAAAGGGCAGTACGACATTCGGTTCCGCAAGATCACAGGCGATGTTTCCACGAACCAGCGCAGCAACAAGCTTTCTGTTGCGCAGATCCGCTGCACCCAAACTGACGAAGCCGATTATTCAAACCAATTGCGCATGGCCGTCCGAATTAAAGCGACTAGCCAGCTAAACGGGGCGATTGAAACCCTGTCGGCACTGTGCCGGGCAAAATGTCCGGTCTGGAAAAATAACGCATGGGTTGAAGAATACACGAGCAATCCGGCTTGGTGGTTCCTATGGTTTGCCCGTGGTATGCGGGACACTAACTTTGACCGGCTGTACGGTGAGTGCCTACCCGATTCCAAAATTGACATTGACGCCATCAAATCCTGGGCCTTGTTCTGCGATCAAAAGAACCTGACGTTCAACTGGGTCCTTGATCGGAAAATGTCGATCGAAGAAGTGTATTACACCATTGCCCGGGCGGGTCGTGCCTCTACTACGTGGCAATCTGGCAAGCGTGGCGTCGTATGGGATAGTGCGGGCATCCCCGTTACTACACTAGTCACGCCAGCAAACATCATTGCCGGGTCTTATCAGTATAGCTATATCAATAATGAGGTTGCAGATGAAATCATTGTCAATTTCGTCAACCGCGACAAAGACTACGAGCCGGATACTGTAAGGCAAGTTGTTCCAGGCACCGCAAGGGTAAACAATCCGATTACGCTTGATCTTGAAGGCTGTGATAACCCAAGCATGGCCGGGCGTGAAGCCAATCTGATTGCCGCTGGCCAGCATTTCCATAGAAAACAGCACTCTTGGGAAATGGACCTTGAGGGCATGATCTGCACCCGGGGTGATGTTGTTCAATTCACTCACGATCTGAACGAATGGGGCAGTTCCGGCCGTGTTTTGGGCGTCAACGGCGGCACGTTAACGTTAGATGGCTATGTCGCGCCTGCGTCAACCGGCTGGATGTCATTGCGGGCACCGGATAACACGGTTGTCTATGTCAGAACCTTAGCCAGCGGCACCGACAAAACCGACGAGGTGAGTATTCACGGTGGCTGGCCAGCGGGCTTTCCAGCGCCAGACGGCAATGAACTGGATTATATCTGGCAGTACTCACCCACAGAAACGCCCGGCAAGAAGCTTCACATCACGTCCGTTACGCCACGTAGCAACGGCAATGTGCAATTCGAGGCTATCGAGTATTCACAAGAATATTACGAATCAGAAAACGATCCGTTTATTCACATCGGCACATCAAGACCGCGTCCTGCCCTGATTAACGTATTCGGCATTAGCGCGACCGAACGAATCGTTGACGAGCCGAGCGGGACTGTCGATGTAACGTTTACTTGGACGCTGAGCGAAAAATCAGATTCGGACGTTACGATCTACATTAACGGCAGCCCGTTTGATTCATTCCGCACGAACCGGTACATGACGACGGTATCTGCCCGTGAAGGCGATGTAATCGACATTGAAATCTTTCCGACAAAAGACAGCCGCGGGGTTGTGAGCCGGTATCAGTACACGGTCAAAGGAACTCTTTTTGTTATTCCGCTGGTCACGTCACTGACTACGGCATCTGAGGTTTACGCAATCCGGCTTAACTGGACGATTCCGGCCGTCAATTACATTGAGCGAACAGAAATTTGGTATTCCGAACAGCCGCAGCTGAATACTGCCCAAAAGCTGACTGAGCTGGCATACCCACAACAAAGTTATGTGCAAGCTGGCATCCGGGCGGGGCAGGAGTTTTATTACTGGGTTCGCCTTGTAGACCGGTTCGGCAATATCGGTGAGTTCTACCCGACTGGCAACGGCGTTTATGGCGTGTCATCGACGGATGTAAATGCGTACATGGAGTTGTTCAAAGACGAGTTCGTGTCGTCCGCTGTCGGGCAGCAATTACAAGATGAAATCGACATCATCAACGGGGATGACCTTACGGCTGGCAGTATTGCCGCAGCCGTAAAAGCTGAAGCCAATGAGCGCATGGACTCGGATATAGCGATTGCTGAATCCATTGAAACGGTTGAAGCGGTCGCTAATGGAGCGGCCGCCAGCGCGCAAACAAACGCCACCGCGATTGCAGGCGTTGACGGCAGGCTGTCATCAACCATCACAACAAAAGTCCAGATCCTCGGTGACGGGCAGCGCGTTATTGCTGGCACCGGATTGGGCATCGAGTACACGCCAGACCAAGGCTTTCAGTCCAGCTTTAATGTTTGGGCTGACCGGTTCGCGGTGTGGAGCGGAAACGGAACGGATTTGTTCAGTCCGTTTGTGGTGTCTGGTGGACAGGTGTTTATCAATGATGCAGTGATTGGCACTCTGTCGGCAGACAAAATCGGTGCAGGGACGTTTGAGGTAGGTAAGAACGGTTATGGCCTAATCAAGACAAAAGATAAAACCTGGTTGGGGGATAATAACGGGTTCTTCTTTGAAGGGCAGCCCAACGGCAGAACTGTAATGGAGATGACGGCTGGAGGCAATAACTATTTTTGGCTTGATTACAACCCTGATGACAACTCGGCCTCTGGTGCGATTGAACTAAATGGAGCATTCTACGCTGATAGCACTGGCTATATGCAGATTGATGCTGTGGATGTTTTAGGGACACTACAGCTTCAAGGTAACTCGGTCACTACCCATGCAGCATGGGCAGGTCAAAGCGACGATGTAACAATTTACATAAATGCTGGTGGCGGAGGGCAACTGACTATCATAGCTTTTAACAGTGGAGTCGTTTATGCCAATCAGACAAGCTACATGGCGCCTCTTGCTGTATCGCTAAGAGTGGATGTCGCGGGTACGGAAAGGGCGCAGACCAGTGGTACATACTTCAGTGTGCCAGAACCAGATCACTATACTGGGCAGGCCCGTTATTCGTGGATCAAAACTCCTAATATAGTAGCTGCCTCAGTTTGGGTAAGTGGGGACGGAATACCTATTCGAGCAGTTGGTGGATGCTCAGGATTGATCGCATTATTAGCTAAAAGGTAAATATGGAAAGCATATCAATTACTTATCACACTGAAGCGGGTGAAATCACTGGAAGCCTCACTGCTAGTCCAGACACCGTTGAACCAAATAAAGTTGGTCTATGGGTTTATGGTGTTGGGAACGCTGAAACCCAGTATATCAAAGACGGGGAAATAACTCTCCGCCCCACACAACTCACAGCCCTCACCGGCATGACGCTCAACAACCTGCCAACCCCCTGTCAAATCATCATTGACGGCACCTCATATGATGGGGTTGATGAACCCACGGTAGAGCTTGAGTTCGACACTGAAGGTACGCACAACATCAAGGTAGTTGCGTTCCCCTACTTGGACAAGGAGTTCACCCTTGAAAATTAAGCATACAACAAAGGCTCCAGAAGGTTTTGCCGATTTCCAAGAAGATACTCCTCAAGTTATTGACGGGGTTCTCCAACGCACCTACATCAAGACCCCTTGGGAGCTTGAGAAAGCGAGGCAAGCTTTGCTCGACAAGGTCACAGCTAAACGATGGGAAGTAGAGGTTGGCGGAATGAAGCTGCCTAATGGCACCGAGCTTCACACCCGCGTTGACGATCAGAACCGTATCACTTCGGTGATTGCAAACGCTCGTCTTGCAGGCGTCAGTGAAGTTGATTTTAAAGCAAAGTCAGGGTGGGTCACACTCACTCTACAAGAGCTTGAGCAAATAGCGGCAGCAATTGCCTTGCATGTACAAGAGTGCTTCACTGCTGAGCGCAGGCACCATGAATACATAGCTCAAATACCAACCCATGAAGAGCTTGAAAACTATAACATCAACCAATGGTGGCCCACTTATGAATAGGAATTACCTCCACCAAGTCTCTCTTGCAATAGATCAACTGCTTAACACTCTACTTGCAGGTCACGCTGATGAAACCCTGTCAGCAAGGGCGTACAGGAGCCAGTTTGACAAGCCAGTCACCGGACAAGATCACGGTAGAAACAGCAGAAATGCTTAGCAAAATTCAGTCAGTTAAAACCAAATACCGCAAGCCATCTAAATGATGGCTTTTTTAATGTGAGGAAATAATGGCACTCAAAACAGTAAACATCACTGGAAAGCTGTATAACCCTGATGGCACACCCGCCGCCAATGCCACCGGCGCGGCAGTTCTGACGAAGCTTGAGATTGATAACGGCACAGTTGTTCCGTCTGTCGTTTCGTTTACGACCGATGCAACCGGCCTGCTTGATATCAACCTATGGCCGAACGAGCGTGGGCAGGCAGGCAGTCGGTATCGTTTGCGAGCAAAGACAGCAAAAAACGGAATCGTAGATACGATGATCACTGTGCCGGACTCTGATGTTCCGATCGGTCTTGATGATGTGATTGAGGCGGTGCCGTACCCACCGGTTGAGTATTCAAAGAAGATTCTTGAGCAAGCGCAAACTGCGGCAGATGAGGCGACAGGCAAAGCGAATGAAGCTAGCGCGTTTGCTACAAGCGCGGCTGCATCCGAAGATAATGCTCTGGAATATAAAAACACGGCCGAAACCGCAAAAAATGAAGCACAGAGCGCGAGAGACAAAGCCGCACAGTGGTCTGAAAATCCGACAGATACTGAAGTAGAGCCCGGGCAGTATTCAGCAAAGCATCATGCCAGCAAAGCGGCTGACTCAGCAGATGAGGCAGAGCAGAGCGCTCAAGCGGCTGAGGATAGTGCTGCGAGCATTGAAACATCTGTCACAGCAGAGCCAGATAAAATTCCAATTGCTGATGCCGCAGGCAAATTAGATAGCAACTGGATAGATCAAACGATCTTTATCAAAGACCCGTTGCGCCAATCAGTCGAAGCCGCATCAGGCGGGTCTTACACGGTAGTCTATACACCAAATGGTCAGCCGAATTTTCTATTCAGACAGCCTGCATTCAATCTTGAAGATGTCGCTCCTGGTGGTGAATTGGGCACAGGCTTGCATCCAGCATTTATATTTAACGGTGTTGCTGATCAAGAAATATTCATCGGCGCTTATCCAGCGGCAATGGTGAACGGGGAAGTTGTCTGCCAGCCTGGTAGAGATCCTGCGGCATCAATCAATTTTGATAATGCGCGCGCTGCATGCCAGGCACTGGGGGTCGGATGGGACCTTATAAGTAACTGGGACTGGGCGGCTATTGCTTTTTGGTGCATGGCAAACGGATTCCAGCCTCGGGGAAATACGCAATACGGCAGGAATCACGACAAGCGCTGGGAAACTGGCACCCGCGTTGTTAGTGATGTCCCAGGAAGCAGCACTAACAACAACGGTAGAACCTTAACTGGAAGCGGACCAGCCGCATGGTCGCACAATAATACGCCCGGTGGTATTCATGATCTTGTAGGTAATGTTCTTGAATTTAATCAGGGTTTGTTTCTTGATAATAACGTATTCAAAGTTGCGCCTGACAACGGAACTTATCTTGAGTCTGAGTTTATTGATACAGCATATGAAGCCGCAGCCCCAGGTACATTTTCAACAAGGCTATATGTAGACCCTCCGCTCATTTTAAAGCAGGCACTTGCGGCGCCTGCATCAGCCAGCCTGGCTCCAGCCGGGAGCTTTAATAAAGATGCTGTAGGCCTCCGCGTCGCGCGACGCGGCGGCGCTTTCGGCTTAGGGGCAAATGCCGGACTTGGCGCTTTGGAATTAAACGGCACGAGAACGACTGCGAACATGGCAATCGGCTTTCGCCCTCGCTTTCGCAATTTGTAATCTTTTTAGGAAGAACAATGGAAAATCAAACAGAAACACAACCGCACGAAGAATGGGCGCGAGAAACAATCGAAAAGCGCCGTGCACTCGCATATGCAGACCCAGAAACCGGCAGTGATCGGCACTTTTTAGAAGCCATGCGGATGCAGCAGATGGGTCTGCCAGGCTGGGAGGAAATCAAGGATCTTGGCATTGCCAGATATCTTGAGATCCAAGCAGAAAACCCTTATCCAGAAATCTGACCGCTTCGGCGGTTTTTTTACGCCAAAGGAAACGTATGGATCAAGAAACAAAAGTAGCAGCAACAAAAATGAGTATCGCAAGCCTTATGGCGCTGACATCAAAAATGACATTAAACGAATGGGTGGCACTGGCCACCCTTATTTATGTCCTGATGCAGGCCGGACTACTGGTGCCCAAGTACTGGGCAATTTTCAAACGATTCTTCGCAAGGAATGAACAAGCATGCTCAAAAAACGATTAATTGCATTAATAGCAGCCGGGGCTGGCGCTGCGACCATCGCAACTGTTGCAGTTAGTGATCTTGAGGGGCGTAGCAATTCAGCATATCGTGATGTGGTTGGTATTCCGACCATCTGTGATGGCTATACGCATGGTGTCAAGCTGGGCGATTACAAAACGGACGCTGAATGCGATGCCTTATTGCGCAAAGAATTACAGGCCTCATTTAGTGTCGTTGACTCTTCCGTCAAGGTGCCCTTATCGGAACCGACTAAAGCTGCACTGGCCAGCTTTGTTTATAACGTGGGCCCAGGTGCATTCAGATCATCCACACTGCTTAAAAAACTCAATGCTGGTGACCGTATAGGTGCCTGTAATGAATTAAAGCGATGGGTTTATGCCGGTGGCCGGAAGTGGAATGGATTGATCAAACGTCGCGATGTGGAGAGCTGGCTATGTTTGCAATGAACAAATATCTGATTGCCGCTGCTGTAGCTTTGAGTATGGCTGGATGGGGATATGGGCAGTATAAATATTCCCAGGGTCGAAAAGCTGCCGAAACCGCTCACAAGCTTGAGCTTGCCAAGATCAATGAGCAGGCCAGAAATGAAGAGCTGGCATTGCAAGCAAAAATCACAGAACTGGATAAAAAGCACTATGAAGAATTTAAGATTGCACAAACTACTATCAATCAGCTGCGTGCTGATGTTGCTGCCGGCCGTAAGCGGCTGTCAGTCAAAATCAAACCTCCTGTATGCCAAAAAGAAGATGCCAGCACCGCCAGCCTGGGCGATGGAACGGCACGAGCCGAACTTGACGGACAGGATGCTGAAGATCTTATCGGAATAGTGATCGAGGGGGATCAGGCGATTCGGCAACTTAATGCGTTGCAGGATTACGTTGAAGAAATTGTCGAATCCTCCAGGCAATAAAAAACCCGCGCTGGGCGGGTTGTATTATTTTTTGTTTTCCAGCAAAAATTGTATTTTTTCAGCGTATGATTTACCCGGCACAGCTGACAACGCCTCTTTTTGCTCCTGGATAAACTCACCGGTGCCAGACACTACATACTGTGCCATTTTCCCCTCTTTGCGAAGAAGTGCATTTCTCTTTGCTGCGGTCCGGGAGCGTAACTCCCGGCTGTGCTCAGTAGTTGAGTTTGCCATTATTCAACAACCTCAACATCGAACCATTCTTTTTCAAGCCGGATTATTTCAGGATTCCCGGACTGTGTGTATTTTGCTTCAATCTCAATGATGGGATTCTCGCCACTATTCCAGCGGTCTGCCGACTCTTCCGCGTCAGCAAAATAGGCATCTGGGTTGGTTAGTTTGTGGTTACTAACAGCCTGAATGGCGGCTAATAGATCTTTTTGGCCTTTCTCATTCAAGGTGAATGAAATAATTGCATCAGAGCATTGCAATGCGTTGATGGTTGCGTGAATATCGCTCAGCGCCAGCTCATAATGCTCCCACTCGTCCATTGCGCCATCGCCACCAGCATCACGGTAGGCGTCCTCTGCTTGATCGTGGGCGATTTGAGTGGCCTCAGCGCGGTCAACTTTGCCATAAGCGCTGCCCTGTTTTGATTGATATTTAACTTTCCAGCTTTCGTATGTTGTCATGATAAACTCCGTGGTGTGTTTTATGTGTCGATGTAGTTATATTATTATATACATGTATATAACGCAAGCTTTATTTTACCGCTGTTACAATTTAGTTTTTGTGTGCGAATGCTTCGTGTAATTTGGTCCTTTACTGTGTCTAAAACAATAATTAAATTTCAATGAAATCAATAGCCTAAACATCAACTAAATACGCTCTTTATTAGACAATGTAGATATAAAAATCATTTAAGATCAATGCGTTACGTTTTATTTTCAATGAATTGACCGA
>Ga0172382_10005826_pt1 | contig 18183 bp, 18 predicted proteins | sample Leawel138RmetaG_FD_122245 | JGI IMG/M metagenome (GOLD analysis project Ga0172382, IMG submission 122245) | Leachate microbial communities from a municipal landfill in Southern Ontario, Canada - Leachate well 138R metaG | ecosystem: Engineered > Solid waste > Landfill > Unclassified | place...
ACCCTTCCTTCATGGGAACTCTTCCTTCATGGGAACCCTTCCTTCATGGGAACTCTTCCTTCATGGGGACTCTTCCTTCATGGGAACTCTTCCTTCACGGGGACTCTTCCTTCATGGGAACTCTTCCTTCATGGGAACTCTTCCTTCATGGGGACTCTTCCTTCATGGGGACTCTTCCTTCATGGGGACTCTTCCTTCATGGGAACTCTTCCTTCACGGGGACTCTTCCTTCATGGGAACCCTTCCTTTATGGGAACTCTTCCTTCATGGGAACTCTTCCTTCACGGGAACTCTTCCTTCATGGGAACCCTTCCTTCATGGGAACCCTTCCTTCATGGGAACTCTTCCTTCACGGGGACTCTTCCTTCATGGGAACTCTTCCTTCATGGGGACTCTTTCTTCATGGGAACTCTTCCTTTGAAGGAACTCTTCCTTCATAGGAACTCTTCCTTTGAAGGAACTCTTCTAAAAAAAGAATCTAGTCCAAATTTTAAACCAACCCCAATCTTCATTAATTGGCTTCTCTCGAATTTTTAAACGCAACCAAGAAAGGGGAGGGGAGTTTGTTATAGCCGAATACTTTTCAAACCATGGCCTACTTAATACGGGATAGCTCATGAACACGTATAAGAAAATAAAACAACAATGCCCCTATCACCTAACAAGATTCAATTTATTAAAAAATCATCCCTATTCAGAGGAGAGATAGACCCCGAAGATTTTTCTTCCATTAAGACCCGTGTGCCCCGACGAAAAATTCACGTGAATGCTCTAAAATTTATATTAACAAATCAGTAATTTGCGTTACGATATTAATATCTACACATTAAGACAAAATCTCATGGAGGGATTATATGATGCTTACGCCGACGGATATATCTAAGATATTAAATGTTTCTTCATCCCATGTCTCGCTTCTTTCAAAAAATTTCATTATCTCTGAAGACGATGTAACAAAAATTGGAAAAAGAGCTTATTTTAATCCACGAGTGACTAGAAAAATTCTTGAATCACGAGGAGTTGATTTTAATAAAAAAGAAAGCGTAGCCTTCGGCAATAACAAGGGAGGGACAGGCAAGACTTCTACGGCAGTAAATACGGCCTTGCGATTATCTGCGATGGGTTACAATACACTCCTAATTGATGCTGATTCTCAAGCTAATGCGACATCTCATATCCTTGGTCACTCATCCGAAGCCGCTCGCCATACTCTAATTGATGTAGTTAGCGAGAAGGTCGATATTAAAGACGCAATTATTACGATTACTGACACTTTAGATATTCTTCCATCATCTCTTAAAAACTCCATGATCGACCTAGAACTGACTTCAAGATCAGGAAGAATTAATTCCGCCACATACTTTAAGAATCTTTTCGAGGATCTTGATTATGATTATATCATCTGGGACTTATCCCCAACCATTACCACATCACTTTATTGGATTTTACTATCTTGTACAAAAATAATAACAGTCGCCAATCTTGACGAGTTCGCGGTCCAGGGGACAGAGATGACAGTTGAGCTGATTAACGAGCTTAAGGCAAATCACAAAGATTTTAATCCAGATATAAAAATTCTTATTAATCGTTTTGATGAAAGAAATAAATCACTCTTGCATTATCTAACCCGATTAAACAAATTAGAGTCCAAAGGGGCTACTCTGTTTGGTTCAGTGATTAAAACTGATTCGACAATCCAAAAAACACAATCGAATCAATCCATGCTTCCTCACAATACGCAATCATTCAATGACCTATCAGATTTTATTGTTGAATTTTGCCAATTAGATTCACTGACAAAACATTAAGAATTGGAGTAAACCATGGCGAATCTACAACTTTTGGCCCAAAAAAATAAAAAACATATTGAAAAAGAACAGAAATCTCAAGGAAAACCCGAGGCAACCAAAGATGGTCTTGGAGCACTCTTAAATTCTTCAAAAAGATATTATCATCAAAATATTGATGAAGTAGTTAAAGAGTTTGAACAAGATCCGCTAATCCAGTCAGAGCCTAAGGTCGTATCCAAGCCGAAGAATACCACCCCCCACCTTTCGGCAAGTGAACAACCTTCTCATGGGGACTCTTCCCTCATGGGAAGTCTTCCCATTAGGGACCCCGTCCCCCATGGGAACCCTCCCCTTAAAGGGACTCTTCCCGTAGGGGAAGATACCCTCAAGGGAACTCCCGCTATTTCAAATTGTGTAATTAAATTAATAGAGAAGAAATTTGGACTAGATGCTCTCAGATTACTTGGTGGTCATGATATTAAGTTTCTCACATTATTACACTCTAAGGCCCAAGCTACTTCACAGAAGTTTGTACGCGTCTCAAGAAGAGAACTAGAAGATGCTGGGGTTAAGGCAGCTAGAATAACAGTAATAAGAGAAAAGCTTTCCGGACAATTTAAGAACAAATCCGAGAAGAGATTCTTTCCATACGAGATTATATGTTTTAATGCAGATAAAGTTGATGAGCAAAACAGGAGTTTTACGGAATATAGAATAAATCTGTAAAAAAAAAGCGGTCTTTGGCGAGACCGCTTTTTTGAGATTCGATGAGACGAGATTGGTAGAGATAATCAAAACTTAGATAAAATCCAAGATTGGAATAATCTAACAACCGAACAGTTAAATTATCTCTTAAAAATCTCAAATCATCAATCCCAGACATTCAAATAGAAATTTTTCCATGGGTTTCCATGGGTTAGGCGTGTTTTACCAAAATGGAATTTGGGAATTATCTGCCGTGTTATTCAGGGATTGATCGCTTTTCGGTTCTCACAAAGACAGAAAAATGGTTAGCAGAGTACAGGCATTTTAAAATTAGATATCTCAGGGATGGTCTTTTTAATAACAAAGACTACTCAGTCCTTTTGTCAAAAATCACAGATAAAGAAAAAAAACGTCTAAAAGAAATTGGGCAAAGAATCCCTCTGCTTAAATTCACTCCGACTAGGATTCAGTTTCTCAATGAAAAGAAAGTCCTCACAAAACTCTTAAAGGAAAGCAAGCTGGCGTATAGAAAACGTCGTGATTGTTATTCGGTTTGCCAAAGGTATGACTTAAACATCACTGATCCAGGCCTGGATCTCTCCGCTAGATCTATTAAAGACGTTATCTGGTGGTCTATAGGTTATTTTACATATTCTGGCACTGGCCAGGAAAAGATAGCTTCACGTATTTCTCGGAATAGGGTTTTAGTTAATAGAAAACTAAAAACCAATCCATACTTAGATGTAATTAACCGCCATATTGAGCTTAAAAAGTATGATAAATCCTTCAAGAAAGGTGATTTAGCGGCCAGAAACAATTCGGCCATCCTAAAAAAACTAAAGGGTAACCCTGAGCACTCGAAAGGTTTAATCTTTAAAAAGGTTAAAAAGAGCAATGGCACTGAATACGTGGCGCTCATAAAAGTTCTTCCTAATTATTATGAAACAAACATAAAGATTAAAAATCAAATAACCATAGATTCTAAGAAAACGTTCCGCTTTACTAAGAAGGAATCCAACCGTCTTCATTTTAAAAATCTCAATGAACGCTCCAAAAGGGTTCACGCAAATGTTGCATTTAAAGCGTTTAACGAGAAAGAAGACTTGGCAAAAGGTAAAGGGAGGCGTTCCTGGAATATATCGAAGAGAAAGTTTCTCAAAGGGATCATGCTTGGGTCTGGTTCAAATATTCAAGAACATGAATATATGATTAGACCCAACAACTCTTTACTAAGAAATTTGAAATTATTCACTTCTAATGGAGTACAAGAAAGGTGGCTAATACACGAGATAGCAAGCTAAGAACAAAAAGAGGGTAGTGAACCCCTTATGTGTAACTTTTTTATTATTAAATCAATCCTCGTAGAGATAGGCGCATCCAGGGTCGCATCTTTGAGAGCGATTTACCAAGGCCTGGTGTTCTCTCGGGGTGTGATTTTTCCTTGATCTACGTCTATAAAATAATAATAGCCTGATGTGTGATACGCACAAAGTTTACCATTTTCTAAAAAAAGACTACTATATGGCCCTGCTGTATCCACTCCTTTTACCAAGGGTGCTTCTTCAATTGTCCAAGAGAGGTTTCCATTGGCATCAAATGCAAGGACATTGCGGTACTTATCTAATTCAAAATTACTATACGGAAAAATCAGGTTACTGGTTGTCTCAATCAAAACAAAAGTTAAGTCATTCAGCTTTTCAAGGTTCCCAATTTTTCTATTGAAAATTATTGTTTTATCTTTAAATTCTAGTTTATTAGTTCCGGCCATGAAAACTCCCAACTAGTAACTGGGCCTTTCTTCTTATGATAGTTCGTAGGTGATTTTATTGAATCAATTTTAAAGTAATAAGCATATTTATTTAAATCTTGCCCTTACGTAGCTTTTCCGTATAATAACCTAATGAGACACTACTCCAATGAACTAGAAGCCAATCACGGCGAAGTGACAGGCTTTAAGTCTGCTTGCCAAGAATTTGCTCAGAAAAGACTTTCATTGGACGAGCGACTAGATATTGGTAATCCGGCCATTTTTGTTCTTAGACCAAACCAAGACGTTCCTCATCTAGGTATAGGAAAGGGCGATAGCCTTGTTTTTAATCGTTCCCTCCGTCCCCGCTTAAACGACGTTATCTTAATCGATGGTTCACTTTCCCGATTTACTAATGCTGGTCTTGCTCAAGACCGCGTAATATCCGGCGTATTGGTGGCCATTCTAAAATCCTTTCTTTGATTAGTAGTTTCCGAGTGGCCTACGGGCGTCCACGCCTTTTGGATTTCTGGCCTACGGGCGTCCACTAAAATCTTCACACAGATATTCCCCCCCCCAGAGTTGAATTAGACTTGGAAAAAACATTAACCAAGGCTTACCCAATGAAACTTATTCTATTTCCAATTCTAGCTCTCTTGTTCCTAGAAGTGGCCCATTCGAGCAATCGATCTCCGGCAGTGGAACACCAGGAATATTATGTAACCCATGCTGGATGCAGAATTTATGAAGGCAGGGATTTAGATCCCCATAGTCCAGGAACCCAAAGCGTAGAAATCTGGGCAAGTTTGAGTCAAAAAAACAGCGAATATGATCCCGATGCTAATCAGAGCGCATCTATAGAGATAGAGGATGACCTTGAGGCAAGAAGGTTGTGCGAAGATTTATATCAGGTTTATAAATCTAAAAGACCCGCAAAGTTTAATCTTTCAAAGAAACAATCTGGCAGTTTTAGAATTCTGAAATTTGCTCCTATTTTAACTCAAAACTTTTCAATGAGATTCAATGATGAGCTTAATGTTGGTCAGGACGGTGAAATTGAATTTAGTGATTCAAATCTTCGTGAAGAGGTTATACGTAGCACCCTCGCAAACCCAATCATCAACAAATAAAAGAGCAGGATTACATGAAGAAGCTTATAGCAATTGTATCACTACTAACAATCTCTATAATCCCGTCTCAAGTATCGGCCAATGACGATATTACCCAAGACAGTTTCTTAGAGTTGCTAAAACATAATTACGAAAATATTAAGACCCCTCGATTGGGGGATACATGGACAACGACAACTTTTTTCGATGATGATTGTCCACACAGAGAAATAACCAGAAACCAAGTTATAAAGAGCGTTCATGAAGGAGCATATATACTTGAAGAGACCATCGCAGTTGGTTCAGAAGCTTGCACGAGGGGATTCTCGGAAGTAAGAATAAAGTATGAATCTACAAACAGTTTCAACGAATTTTCAACGGGAGCTTCTCAGTCCAATTACTCCGTGAAAGACCTTGGAGAAAATAAGTTTCAACTGGCCATGGGGAGAGGTAAAGCGATTTTGGATCTCTCGGCACCCTTCTACCGCACGAGGGTTAAATTCGACACTCCTAGATATCATGAATCAATTGAATACAATGGCGTCTCAAAGATTGATCTTAAGAATGAAGATATTAAAATCTGTGTCCTTGTCCCAACAGGAACTATTCACGAGGGACGTTCATATTTGTGTGATGAGAAGAATCCCTATGAGTTCTTAGATCTCTAATCCATTTTATAACAGTTTATTAATGATTTTTGCGGGCAATGTTGCTCGCCCATATCAAGGGATTTAAAATGAAGAAAGTTTTTTTGTTAATCACTACGCTTGCATTAAGTACCTCTCAGGTGCTTGCTGAAAGCAGTATTTCTAAAGACGAATTAAGCCGAATTTTGAAACAAAGCCTGCCCGTACTTAGAACAGTAGTCGTAGGGGATGCATGGAATGAGGAAATGACAAGTGCTCCTGACGAGGAGGGGTGTATTGAAAAAGGAACAATAACTCGTCAGATTATTAAAAACACCAGCCGTGGTTATCACGTCTTAAACAAAACTATCAACAGTAATGAAAATTGCTCGTCTCCAACACCCAGAAATAAAGAATTTGTGGAATACTGGCCGCACTTTACGGATGAAGAATTGACTGACGTTTCCACGGTCACATCTGTCAAAGACCTGGGTGGTAATAGATACTCGCTTGCATTTGAAGAAAACCAAGAAACAATTATTGACCTGACTGCTCCTGGCTACAGAACGATCATTAGTAGGTCATTCCCTGATTTCACGGAGACCTCGACATACATCGGAATCAAAGCTGTTAGCATCCCTAATGAACGAATAGAGCTTTGTACAATGATTCCAATGGATGATTTAACTCAGGTACAGGTTTGTGAAAAAGGTCATTATCCTTGGCTCTGGGAGAAAAACTAAAAGCATCCTGATTAAAACCATAGGTTTTATTTTTCAAAAAATGACCGATAATTTAAAGAATGAAAATAGCAAATTCAATATTTTGCAGTTTACCTCTTGCCTTGACCGTTCTGGTTTCTTGTAACCCGAACGGTCTTGAGCATTTTCCCCCCGTACCCAATGCTCGGATGCAATCAATTAATTCAGTTTCAGATCCAAACTGTGATGATGGTTCCGCTGGAAAAATCCCAGGAACGGAAGACGCAACCGATCTAACTGAAATCATCGCTTCAGGTGGTTGTGTTAAAGAGTGTAAAAATAACTTTGAAGCGCTTAAGAAGCCGGAAGACAGACACGTGGGTTTTTTAGCATTTCCCATTCCTGGTTATCTCGGCATTGGTCGATGTAGAGGCCACGCCTTAGTGACTCAAAAATTCAATATGCTTGGGAATTTCAATTTGGGTCAAAACAAAGAAAAGTGCGGCCCCAATAATATGTCCTCCATTTGTATGAATATTTATAGGCAGGCCATTCGCGACATTACTGAGGGTAATAAGGTTGCAAATATTCCAGGATTTAAATCTCTTACTGAGTTTTCTGCTGATAGAAACATTTATCCGATACTTTATAACAAAGTGATTGGATATAGCTCAAGTTACTCTGCTGGCCACGCCTACGTTGATAAAACATCAGGAACTAGATCTTCCGATGTTTTTAACGAACTATGGAAAAGATCCAAGAATCGCCAAATGCCCTACGTGGGGATCAGGGGCGGAGAAATTTCAGATCACGCTGTCTTGATCTCTTCCGTGAAAATGATAAACAATCAAAGAGTTTTATGCGTGAGCGATCCTAACAAGAGAAGTTACAACCCTCTCGTTCAAGACGAGTGTCAAAACTACATATACGAGAAAGGTGGTTCAGTCAGGTACGTAACAGGAAAACGCGAAAGAGCTTTATCAAAATTTAACCTACTAGCTGATGAAGATTTTAGAACAGATAGGTATGTGACTGCTCGTAATGAAGAATGTATGAAATATAAAGAACAACAGGGTGAATGCTCGATGGAAGTTGATAAATTTCTAAATTCATCAAGCTCAAAACAATAGCGGGAGATATAAGTTGAAATATTTAATAACCGTATCATTGCTTGCATCACTCTCAGTAATGTCCGCTACGGATCAAACTGATCTTACTAAAATGACCCTTGATGAACTAAAAAAATATGAAATCACATTCCTTGGAAAACTAAAAGAACAGTCCGCAACTGAAGCCGAGATACAGGAAAAGTATCTTGTCGCCGCAAAGAAGTTTTCTGAAGTAGAAGAGCATGAAAAGGCTTTTTACCTGCTAGAAAAAGGATTTGCCATTTCCAAGCCTTCAATTGGGTATATCTATATTTACTTGAGCTACATTCAGAGCCTGGGAAAGAATAAAGAATTTGTTCCAGCATTTGAAAAATCAATCAAAAAAATAGATGCCCAAAACGTATCCAAAATGAGTGACGTGGAAATCGATCAGGCTTCAGAACACATCATTACATACATGAGGATCAAAAATATCCCTAGCTCCAAGTTAAATCCTACTGAGCTTAAAATGATCCTTGATCGTTCAACTATAAAAGACTCCTTAAACTGGAATGATTCAATTGTTTCTGCTCGAAACGGAAACTATAAAGAGGCCTTAACCTTTCTTGACTCCGTAACAATGGTCGGGGAAGCTGACGGGATTTATAAGTCCTACCTACAAGCCAAACTCGGTCAAATCCCTAAGTATTGTTTATCCATTGTAACCTTCCCTCAAAAACTTGAGAGCTTTTACTCTAAAAAGATCTGCAAACTTTTGTCTGATCCTGGAAAAAAAAAGGATCTGGATGAAAAATTAAGGGCCACTGGTGAACTCCTTGAGTTTACACCTCTCTATGAGGTATTAAAAAAATCATCGTCTAAGAACTAGTCATTCTAATGTCACAACTTTAGACATTGGCCCCCTTAATTATTTTGAAGCAAATCCGATAAGAAGCATAGGAGTCTCTATGCTTAAAGCTGTATTAATCCTTGCATTTTATGTTCCGGCTACACTGCTGGCATCCCCGTCTTCACGTTGTCCTGTCACGGAAAACGGAAAAAAGCCCTTACTTCCTTTGGGATTTGAAGTGTCTGAGGTTACAACCTCTAAAAATAAAGATATTTACACAATCGCTCCATCTCAGGAAAACCCATATGGAGGAGCCAAACAAGTCTGGATAGCCCATAAAGATCAGAGTGGCAAAATCACTCGGATTGAATCTGGTGGAGAAACCCCTAGTCAGAAGTTGATCCAGTATGAATTGAAAAAAAGAGGGATTCAACTTGAAGCCCAGCTAGAAGTTCCTAAGAACGATAAGAAGTTTTCTATACCAGGAATTGAAGATGTTAAAATGGCAATCGCACAGCCAGATGATTTCAGTATAAAATTCGGCTCAACGGTTGAAATGAAGTATAGCGATTCAAAGTGTAATGTTGTTGAAATATCCGAGCGTCGCTACCACCCAAGAGATAAAAAAACTGATTCAGAAAAATTATTTTCAGCTAATAAATGTGATGAAATAAGAAAAGTCTATGCGACGACTACTGACGAACTTGCTTATTGCTCTAAGACCAAGAGTATCCACAGTAATAAAATTACACAGATTCTAAACGCTGATCCAGGTGTCGGCGGTGTTGGCGGTGGAAGTGGCTATGCTCCAGGTGTCGGCGGTGTTGGCGGTGGAAGTGGGGAACCGACTAGAGATATTGCTAATTCTGGAATAACAGTTTCTAATAACGCTGTTGCTACAAATATAGTTTCTCCAATTCATCTTCAAGACTACCTTCACTCATCAGCAAACGGATCAAGTGAAAGCTTCACAGACTTGAATTACTGTGACTACTTCGCACCTGTTGGTAGATACGAAACCAAGCCGATAGAGAAGCCCGGTTCAGCAACTAAGCAATGATAAGTATGCGTAAGATTCGCATACTTATCATAAGATATTAATCGCTTTAATAGCTAATCATGTAAAAGTTAAAATCATTTTGAATTTCAGGGAATTTACTCTTAAAAGAAATTGGACCTTTAATTTCTTCATTACTACTCAATTCTTTTTGTGAGCATCTTCGACACCCAACATCTGGTCTTTCTCGTTCTTCTACACAACTTTTTTTAACAACCGACTCTGCGCCTGCCACAATCTCAACCACCTTAGGCAATAGTTTTATACTATAACTCACTCCCCTTTCGGTGAATTCATCATTCTTGAATATGATATCTGCGTATTCATTGTTTTCAGAAACCACTAATTCGACAATACCATCTTCTAGCAGATCCGTGATAGTCCCCTCGATCCTGCTTTTTCCAAATGCTTTTAAGTGAATATCATCAAACAAATCATTGGTTATTCTGGAATCATTCTTCCATGCGATTTTACTTTTATTTAGAATTACTTCTCCTTTATATCCAGGATCACAGCTCCTTCTGATCTGATCAAATTCACTATATGGAACACTTCTTTTTACTAGTTGAATCCTTAGTTTTGCTCCCCTGGTTGTCTGACCTGAATTTGTTGACCATGAAAGATTTTTATTCGTCTTCAAGGAAAACGATTCAATGCTCGATGGTGTTAATACTGGAGGGTTGTTCTTTTGGGTAAGGTAAATGGCACTTAGCTTGTCATAGACTCCAACCTCATTAACGATACCACTCCGGCCATGACTAATTATCCAGTTGTCCCCGTCTTCATCGCTAAATTTTAATCCCCCAAGTGTATTACCTTCGGAAGCTCTTTTTAGGATCTCACTTATCTCTAGGCTCTTTCCGTTTGATCCCACATAAACTGTGCTTGCTTTATTTAAAAGGTCGTTATCTTCTGGAAGGATTAAAACATTAACGGGTATTGATTTTTCTTTTACACCTCTAACTAGTTCGCTATATGACTTGCCATTTTCTTCAATTTTGAAATCAGTCAATTTAATAAATAGTCTCCCTCCCCCATTGGCAAGTAGCTCAACAAACCCAACCCCTGCCCGTAAGGATAGCCAAATATTACTCTCTTGATTAAAGGAGTACGTTCCTATATTGGTAAATCTTCCAAGGTGGTCAATCTTTCCATGCGAGTCCTTAAAGTAAATATCAAAGACTGGATCTTTAAAGAGGTCGAACCTGTTAGAAGATATCCTAATACGACTCATTAAACTCGCGCGAACGCCTTTGGCCGTGTAACCCTGCTTTTTAAGTTCCAAAACTCGCTGAGAAACCTCAAACACTTCCTGCTCAAGCGGAATGGGGTCAGAAAAAGAAAATAGTTCATCATTATTGTTGTTATAAATGAGCTTCCTTTGGATGGAATTAACTCCCTCTGAATATAACAACGCCTCAAGTAAATGCTGGCCTCTTGCCATTGCCCTTGGTGTTTCTGTGTCCCATCCGAGATATAAGCTACCATCCCGTACACTCCAAGAAAGTATTTCTAACCCATTGGTCTTGTAGTTTAAATACTCTAAAAATACGTCTAATTCCTTAATCTCATAATCCTCTATAACGGGGAGGTTTGCGATGAAGGGATTAGACCCCTCTTTTCTTTCAATGTGATCCAGAATTCCATCCCCATCTGTATCGATATTTAGATCCTCATCAGACGAGCTGATCTGAACCGTCTCTTCCTGAACTAATGTTTTAGTCCCTTCATCCTTGGAGCCACCCTTAGAGCATGAAACAAAGATTAAAAATATAAGAAGCAATCCATGGGTTTTCATAAAAGACCTTCGGTTAAATTAATAACGCTTTTGTTGTAACGAGATCCTAACATTCCTGCTTTATTGTTTATTGCCCCCTTGTAATATCTGGCCTACGGGCGTCCACACCTATTGGATTCCTGGCCTACGCCCGTCCTCTAAAATTTTCATCAAGCTTTATTTCGTTTCTGAAATGAAATTAAATCCCCCAAAAAAAGGAGTCTCAAATGTTACGACCAGAAACAGTAATTATTGGCCGTCTAGGCAACGATCCAGAACTTTTGAATAGCGGAACAGTAACCCTTTGTAGGTTCTCTATCGCTGTAAACTATTCTTATATGAAGAATACAGAGAGAGTAGAAGAAACCGATTGGTTCTCACTTGAGGCCTGGGGTGGGACAGCAATGTTAATCAGCAAAAATCTTCGGAAAGGAAGTTTGGCCGCATTTCGGATTCAAATCCGTGATGGATCTTACAACGATCAAGATGGTAAGCGCGTTTATAAAGTATCGTTAACGGTGTCAGAAGTGAAATTTCTAGAGAAGGTTACGGTAAAGAACGACGAACATTTCACAGTAAATGATATACCTTTTGCCTAATAAAACCTGGAGAGAAATTTATGAAATCACTATGGAACAATAAGCCACTTAACGAGTATGCGAAACCTTACAAAATTTCATTTTTGAAAGAATCTTTTTATGTTGATGTGAATGAAAAATACAAGGCCATTGATTTCTTAATGAGGTTTAATAAATCTCACAAAATAAACCTTTCACTCTTCTTAGCTTCTATGTTTTTTTCTATCTTATTGCTTATTAGGGGCCACGTCGTTACCTCATCCCTTGTTGCCATTTCTTCAACTTTATACTTCCTCCCACTAATTAGTCTTAAGGCCATCCGATCTATTGGAATAAAAAACTATAGGGCCATGGCCAAAGATATGGAAATTCTATTCGTGATTGGAATGATTACATTTTTAGGAGTTCAGTTACTATGAATACATCTATAGTTGGAAAACTTTTTCAGGGGCCGAAGTCCGAAATCGGCACCTTCGAGAACCAAAAAGTTCATGCGGTTGTAGCGGTAAAAATTCTCAACTCAAAACTCTATGCCTGCCTTTATCAAGAATGGATGGGAAATGCTAAAGATCCATATTTTGAATCCAATTTTGTTGGTGCATACGCCATAAGTTCCAAAATAAAGTTATTAGGCCTTGGCACATTAGAAACGATACTTGAGTCTTCTTCGGCACTCTTAAACATTGATTTCCGCCACCCATTTATTGATATTACTTCTCCTTATCTTTTAATCGAGAAGACCCCTGCAACACCAGCTAATCCCACGTGGGAAAACTTCGTCATTAACTAATGAGTTCCTTATGAAAGTTCTTATCCTTGGAAAGTGTCCCGATTTTATAGTCCCATCCAATGAAATCTCATTCGTTGACTCCCCAAGGGAGGCGGATCTAGTTATATTGTCCGAGAAGATCCAGTCCTATTTCCTGGGGTCAACCTTGGGGCAACTGGTGGAGGAGTCCTATTCTTTGAGATTTAAGCATGGTAAACCAAGGGTACTCTTTGCTACTGAAGGTCGCGCCCTCTTCAATTCGCCTCAGTTCCATATGAAATAAGAGAATATTTAAGGTTTCTTAAGACTTAACCTATCTCCTGATTCCATTTTCCACCATTAAATATCTATCATAAAAGAATTACAGGCTTTTCAATTCAGTGTTCGATTCATATAAGACATTAGGTAATATTCCGGGAAATACACTAAGGAATAATTTATGAAACTTCTTCTTATTGCTTTAACCTCGATGCTGTCACTTTCATCGTTTGCTCAGGACTCTGTGGATTTTGTCCTCTACCGAATAAACGGCAAGGGCTACGCCGGTGGCGAAGGGTTAGAGTTTCAGATGGCAAAAGTTGAGATGACTCGCGCTCGTTACGAGCGAATGCTAAGTGAAAACCTCATGATGTACTGTCGCACAACCAAAGATAAAAACGTCGATCTTGTCTTCTATAAAAGTCAAATCACCTCTCACTACAAAGGCGGAAAGACTCCTGTCGGAAGATGTGAAGGGAATGGCTGTTACAACGATACATTTGAAGATCTATCTAGTGAGCTAAATGGTGCTTCTAATGGTCAGTTCACTCCTGAAACGGGCGTCACTCTTGATTACTATATGGGTTCAGTTGCCAACTATGAAGCATATAGAGCACAACGTGCCTCTTGGGACTGGAACCTTCCTGGGGTTTCAGAAATCCCGTATGTGACGATTTGGAATCCTGCTAACGGATCGAAAGTCCCTGTTACAAACTCTTTTGTTTGTGCGATTAAAAGTGCTGATACAGGCAAACACGTTTCCCCTTAAACGCCTCAAATTTAAGTCATTCCTATATAGGCACAGAACTAAAGACTCTGTGCCTAAGTATCTAAAAACCTATACCCTCCCCGTCACTACATCTTATTTATCTTTAGTTAAGTCCTAATTCCTCCGAAAATGCTCAAGATGAATCGATTATCACTGACTCTTCTATTCCTTCTAGTGGCTACTCCCCTGTGGGCGGAAGACCAGAGCTGTGATTCAGGATCGATTTTCGATGAAGATACCGAGCTTGCCGAAACCGCCACCAAAGAATGCTCCCCAATTGCCCTTAAAGAAGCCAAAGAACAGGGTAAAGCGAGTCTCGCCTCTTTCTATGGGAATAACCCTGATAAGCTCTGTAAGTGCCTCTCCGAGGCGAAATTTAACGAAATCCGAGTCCCAAGAGGAAGGCATAAGAGGTTCCAGCAGTTTGAGTATGACCATGCCATCCGAGAAAAGCTTGCTCACTCGTTAAATGACCTGGTGGGAAATTTCACAAAGTTTAATAACATGATTCTAACCAAGACCCACTTGGGTAACTTGGTGGATGAGAAAGATCCTGTTTGTAATATCCAAACACTTGCCGATGATGTTGCCAATATCCAGAAGATGGAAGGTAGTCCAGCATGTCCTTCTCCAAAGGGTTTCATGGGGAACCGAATCAAAACGATTTTTGGCACAACTGATATGAAACAGCTTCCGAACAAACTCAGCAAGAGCGTAACTGACGTTCCTGAGAATAGTTGTATGTCGAATCAGATGTATCTCAACATGAGATCCAATTCCGGGGCTTCTTCTAAGGGGTTTGAGTATCTTAAAGACTTTAAAAAAGGCATCGAGGCCTATAGGAAACACTTTCATGAAGATCCCGCAACTTCTGCTCCACTGAAAGATCTTCTTTCTTATGATGTGATATTTAATCTAGCCTATCGAGATCCCGAGTTTAAGACTTCTCTTCAAAACCGTATCGATGAATTTACAAATAAAGAAGGCGGTAGGATTTATGACATATACAATGACGAGAAAACTCTAAAACTGGCTTACAAACACTTAAATAACAGTTGTCTTCAGCTAACTCAAAACCTGAAAGGCTTTCTTTGTACAAATGAATACCCAAAGATGAACCCTGCTACTCTGAACCTTCATCTGGATGATTATTTTAAAAAAGAAAAAGAACACCCTGCCACCATAGCTTCAATGCGTGATTTCCTGACCTATGACTTTGCTTGTAACGATAAACGCAAAGCAAATACCCATATGAGAACAGTGGCCGGAGTGTTGGCCGGAGCCGAAAAAAAAGCCGTAGCTCTATCTGAAGAAGAGATTAAGTTTAACAACTTTATTGATGATACAATCCTTGTAAAAAACTCAACCAAGGACGTTTTCTCTACTAAGAAGGGCACTGACTTCTCACAGTTCAATGATATGTTTTGTAAGTACAAAACTTCAAAAGATCCCGTTAAGTCTGACGATCTCCCGGAAATGTTCAAAGGCTATCTACTTGACCTCCAAAAAAGAGGTGTGAATTTGGCCGAACTTCTTGCCCCAGGATCTGCCCTGTCAGAAAAGCTAGGTTTAGCTATCGACCCAACAAAAACCCCAATGTTCTTACTTACAAAGAAAGAAGATATTGAGGCTGGGAAGCTACCCAAAATTAATCAATTTAAGTGGGAACAAGAAATTGCTGGCTTACTAAAATCGAAGGGGCTACCCGAAGAAGAGGTTGGTCAACTTTATGCGATGATTGAGATGCAGACAAATAGACGCTTTACAGAAATGGAAGATTTGAAGAAAAAACTTGCCGATGAAAATCCAGGTTTCAGGCAAATCGATCTGACTGATATAGATGCTATTGTAAGGAAAGACCCTGATGCAATAGAAAGAGCGAAGGCAAAGGTTTTGAGTTTTGGGCCTTCAAATAATAATGTCTTAAACACCGATTTGGATAAGTGGGTAACGGCTAGACATGCATCAATGTCAGGCGATCAAAAAACAGATGCTTCTGCCGCACAATCTGTTCTAATGAATACAACTAATATTCAAACGATAAAAGACGATGCCAAAACATACAACGACAACATGGGTACATTTGATTCTGACTATAGAAATCGAATAGCTGGTGTTAACCCTGATGATACATCTCGAATAGGAGCGAAGGTAGCTATACCAGATGGGCCATTAAGCGGCCCAAATTCGGATATATTAGATGCGATTAATGGGTCTAAAGACCCTAGCCCTTCCACAGGGAATGACCCAGGAAAAAATCCGCCAGTTGCCAATAATCCGACACGGGATGACGATTCACCGGGAATAGGTAGCGGGACATTACCAACGGCCATGAGTAATAATTCACCTTCTACTGCAAGTAATTCATATCCCTCGCTTCCAAGTGAGAGAGTTAACCGATCACCATCTAATTCATCTAGTGAAAGTAGTGATAGCTCCTATGAGTCAATTGGTAACAGTCCTTCATCAAGAAACGATTCTTACGCGAAATCCCTACAGGACGAAATCTCAAGAATCGAAAATCAGTTAAAGTCCAACCAGAGTGATATTGCAAGAAGACAAAGAGAACTAAATAAACTCAAATCTTCAGGAATGAATGAATTGTCAGATAGCTCTTTTAATAGATCACAAAATCATACCGCCTCTAATTCATCATCCTCATATAACTATCCTCAGAATGTCCCTTTTAAAAATAATGATGGAAGCTATAGCTATCCTGCCAATAACATCTCAGAACTTTCATCTTCTGGTGACAAGGGGAGAAATCAGTCGAAAATTTCCGAAAACAATGACATAGTTGATCCGGCATCGGGAGCTAACGCTGGCGGAACATCAGTTTCTGGCGGTGGAGAAACCGCTTCGGCGGAAGGTTCAGGCGGTGCCAGTGGCGGTGGAGGAGCTGGATCTGCGGCCCTTGCTGGTCTTACTGGAAACCTTCCAACTGGCCGAGGCCCTGCAAGCAAAGAAACTGAGGAAGAAGCTCGTAAAAGATTAAAAATCCCACTGTACGAGCACCATAAAATAATACCTCATGCAATTGTTGACGTTGTGGGTTCCATCGATAAGGCAGTTATACTTCTGGGGCTTGAGGGAATGAGATTTAAAACAATTGAAGGTGTGTCTGTACCAGAAAAGGAATCTACAGAATCAGGTGTAAAATATTTCATTAGAACCTATGACTTTGTACCTGAGGGGCCTTTTGAGGACTATAAGGAAGATTTTGAATCGGATGAGGCTAGAATTAAAGCCCATACTATCTATTTTACATTTCCTAGAACAAAGGAAAACTTAGCAGTTAGTAGAAAGTTCGCTGGCGCTACAAAAGAAATAGAAAAAGAAGAAGTTACCCATAACTATGTCCTTCAAATCCAAAATGATATTATGAATGAAAAAGAATTGAGGTCTGCTCTTAATCAGGTCTCGGAAAAACTTAAATGAAATATTTAACTATATTACTTTTCCCGTTCCTGGCCTACTCTCAAACAAAATACTCCCCCATTATCGAAGACGAAAAACTTCAAATTGAGTCATCATCAAGAACTGTATTCATTCGATCCTATATAAATGCTGACACTGATTCGGCAGTAAGGAGTACGGGTATCATTCTAAAGGGTGGATATATCCTCACGAATGAACACGTAATGCGTCCTCACATAAAGGGAGAGAAGGTTGCATTTCATGTTTATACAAACGGGAAGAAGTCATTCCATAAATTTGACGACCTTTCGATAGTAGGTTGTGATAATGAAAACGATATTTGCCTCCTGAAAACAGAAAAAAACTACGGTGACGCTTTCTTTTCACTTGAAACACCATCCTTTCGGACAATTACTAAAGAAAAGCCAATTGGGCTTTTTAAAGAAGAGACGATTTACTTTAACGGATTCTGTAATGACCTACCGAGGATGGCAAAGGGTAAGTACATAGACTTTACCTCAAGTGCCTACGAAAAAATATCTCACCAATCGAGAACTTATCATACTAGCGCTATTCATTTTGCTTCCCCCGAAGGGAAGCGAATTGCTTGCGCGGGTGATTCGGGTGGCCCTCTCTTTGATAACAATCTCTACTTGTATGGAATGGTAAGAGACACTGTAACTGTTGATGGAATTGAAAAGAACCTCGCCGTACCCGTTAATGTACTTAGAGATTTCTTCAATGCCACGAAAGACTCAATAAAAAGAGACAAAATCAGAACAATTACCTCATTTTCTGAACTCGATTTGATTTTCAAAAAAACTAATTAACAATAGTAGGAGTTATACTATGAAGGACAACCCCTCTTAGAGATTCAACTAATGTGTTGCCCTCTTCGAACCTTCTCAGGCGCTCTCCAATAACTACCAAATCCCCGTCCAC
>Ga0172382_10005828_pt1 | contig 18180 bp, 9 predicted proteins | sample Leawel138RmetaG_FD_122245 | JGI IMG/M metagenome (GOLD analysis project Ga0172382, IMG submission 122245) | Leachate microbial communities from a municipal landfill in Southern Ontario, Canada - Leachate well 138R metaG | ecosystem: Engineered > Solid waste > Landfill > Unclassified | place...
GAAATATACGCTGGCTAATGTTCCTTCAGATGCCACGTTGGTATTTTCGTTTGTGGGCATGAAATCGCAGGAAATTCAGATTTCTGGTAGAACTAGTATTAACGTAGCAATGTCCCAAGATGCCGTTGGTATCGAAGACGTGGTGGTAATAGGATACGGAACCCAACGTAAAGTGACTCTCACCGGATCGGTTTCCACCTTAAAGGGAGACAAAATTGTTCAATCTCCTTCGGTAAATATTTCCAATAATATAGCAGGTCGCGTGACAGGGGTTATTGCCAATAACCGTTCGGGGGAACCCGGAAGCGACTGGTCAACACTCCTGATCCGCGGAAAAGGGACATTGGGTGACAATTCTCCGCTGTATGTAATCGACGGCGTAGCAAACCGGGATAATCTTGAGCGACTCAATCCGTCCGACATTGAATCGGTCAGTATCCTGAAGGATGCCTCAGCGGCCATATACGGGGCACAGGCAGCCAATGGGGTGATCCTGATTACCACCAAGCGGGGGAGTACAGGAAAACCAACGATCTCCTATGACGGAAATTATGGTTTTTCCCAGCCAACCCGCCTGCCGGATATGATGAGTGCTTATCAGTATATGGTGTATCAGGATGAGGCACGAGCCTTTGAAGGGAAAAGCCTTTTATACGATGGGGTAAAGGAGAAATACCTCAATGGGACTATCGATCACATCACACTTGCCGATACTGACTGGATGAGTGTGTTATTTCGCGATTTTGCCCCTCAGACCCAACATTCGCTCAGCGTGAGGGGTGGTAATGATAAAGTGAAATATTTCATCTCAGGAGGATATGTCCGGCAGGAGCCATTGTATCGTTCCACGGTGGGGAATAATTACCACGCCGGTCAAATCCGTTCCAACATAGATGCCTCTGTAACAAGGAACCTCACGGTCTCTGTGGAGTTGGCAGGCAGGCGGGAAAATCGTTATACCAGTGACTACAGTTCTGAAAAGATTTTTACAGAAGCTTTCAATGTGTATCCCTATGTGCCTGCATATTATCCGAATGGATTACCGACAGCCGGAATTTCCAAGGGTTTGAATCCGGCCATTCTCTCGAGCGGTATAACCGGATATTACCGCAATATTGATTATTTTCTTAATTCGAAGGCCGGCTTCGATCTGAAACTGCCCGGGATTGCAAAAGGACTGTCGGTTTCAGGTTATGTAGCTTTTGATGCACATCTGGGCAAGGATAAAACCTTTCATGATCATTGGGATGCCTATCAGTATGTTATGGATGATGCCGGGGAAATTACAGGCTATGAAAATATCAAGGGTCAAACAAATGAGTATGGCACAATTAGCCTCGACCAAAGCGCATACGACAGTGAAGTAACGACATCGAACCTGAAACTGGCGTATGAAAAAAGAATAGGATTGCATCAGTTCTCTGCTTTTGTCGCCTTTGAACAGAGCAAACGGAAAGGAGAAAATATCTGGGCGTACCGGAGAGACTATTTATCGGGACAAATTCAGTTACTTTCCGCCGGTTCCAGCGAATTAAAGGATAATAGCGGCAGTGCCAGCCATTCGGCGCGGCAAAATTATTTTTCCAGGATTGAGTATAACTATGATGATAAGTACCTGGCCACATTTACCATCAGAAGAGATGGTTCTTCCAACTTCCATCCGGATCATCGCTGGGGAACATTTCCGGCATTATCAGTAGGCTGGAGAATTTCAGAGGAAAGTTTCCTGAAAGATAATCTTGCTTTCATAGGTAATCTTAAACTGCGCGCTTCCTGGGGAAAATTGGGAAATGACCGCACAAGTCCCTATCAGTATCTCTCGACCTACAGCCTGGCGGACGCCGGACAGATCGGCAATCCTCCAGTACAAGTCAAAGGCTTTTACGAGGGAGTGACTCCCAATGTGAACATTACATGGGAAACCATTGATTCTAAAAATTTCGGTTTGGAAGGATCATTATGGGACGGGACTTTAACGTTTGATTTGAACTATTTTCATGCCGACCGTACCGGAATCCTGATCACCAAAGATGCGTCTGTTCCTGCCTTTACCGGAATTTCACTGCCGGCTCAGAACCTGGGCGAAGTGGTCAACCGGGGTGTGGAAGCAGAGATCAGTCACAAGGGTAAAATTGGAAATGTTGGCTATTTTATAGGAGGGAATATGACATTTGCGCGGAATAAAGTAATCTATATGGATGAAGCCGCTGATGTTCCTGAATGGCAAAAACGGGAGGGACATCCCATGGATTCATGGATGGTATTTCCAACCGACGGGCTTTATCAGACATGGGAGGAAGTCGAAAATACGCCCCACCTTGAAAATGCCCAACCAGGAGATATTAAATACGTAGATACTGATGGTGACCAGAGCATTACGGGAAGGGATATGGTGCGTATCTATAAGAGTCCGACCCCTGAACTGGTTTTTGGGATCCCAATGGGCTTCTCGTGGAATGGCTTTGAACTGAATGCCCTCTGGCAGGGACAGGCTATGGCCCGGCAATTCCTTTTACCACAGTCGCTGAATATAGATGTGGACTATTTTAACGGACGATGGATTTCGGCTGAAGAAACGCCAAATGCCAAATACCCCAGAGCCTATACCTATGAATATCCAATTATGGACCAGATGCTCGAGTACTGGCTGCGGGATGCTTCCTTTATCAGGCTAAAGAATCTGGAATTTGCCTACACTTTCAAAGCCAGAATGTTGCAGTATCTTCAGATATCTAATCTGAGGTTATATATCAGCGGGTCAAATCTCCTCACCTTGGATCATATGAAGTTAGTGGACCCCGAATTAAGTCCGGGTAACTTTGGCGGGAAATATTATCCCCAAACGCGGATCTACAACATAGGTGTCAACCTTTCTTTCTAATCGTAAAAAATAAAAAAAATGAAGAAGAATAGATTCACATTGTTGATAGCAGTAATTGTGCTGTGCCTGGGATCATGTTCCGATGTGCTTGATCTGGACCCACTGGACTCCTATAATCCGGAGACCGTCTTTTCTGATGCCGATATGGCCGAGTTATTTGTAAATCAACGCTATCCTGAGCTTAGCCATGGGTTTTCGATAGGGCTCCGCTGGATTTCTGACGAAGGCTACCATAATCATAACGGAACCATCCAGCAAATTAACATGGGTGCGATGACGCCTGATCTGACGGGTGGATTTGATACATGGGGATATTACAGTTCCATCCGTCATTGCAATATATTTTTGGAGAATGTAAGTAAACTGCCTGTTGACGATGTGCTTAAACAAGAAAGAGTGGGAAGAATGACGGGAGAAGTGGTCTTTCTGCGGGCACTTTTCTATTTCGATCTTGCTAACCGGTATAACGGGGTCCCTTTGATTACAAAAACCCTTACAGAAAACGATGAATTGCTGTTAGCCCGAAACACCTACGATGAGTGTATGAACTTTGTTGTTGAGGAGCTTGATAAAGCTGCCTCCCTGCTTCCTGTATCCTATGATTCTGAGAATTTTGGCCGCGCCACCAAAGGCGCCGCTCTGGCATATAAGGCGCGGGCATTGCTTTATATGGCCAGTCCGCTTCATAATACGAACGCAGACCAGTCGAAATGGCAACTGGCCGCCGATGCAGCCAAAGCTGTGATCGATCTAAAGAATGATGACGGTAACCTGGTTTACGCACTCGATCCGGATTATGCAGGAATGTTCCTGAACTACAATAGCCAGGAAATTATCTTTGAACGGTTGTTTAACAATGAGTACGGTACCTATATCCAAATGTACGAGCTGCCCAGCGGTTACGACGAATCATGGGCCAATACCAACGTGACTCAGGAAATGGTCGATGCGTATGAAATGAAAGACGGGACCATCCCAACAGAAGCAGGTTCTTCCTACGATCCGTTGCACCCCTATGCCAACCGTGAACCCCGTTTCTATGCGTCGGTTCTTTTTGACGGCGCGATGTTCAAGGGAAGGGAGGTGGAATGCTGGATCAATGATAATTCAAATGACATCCTGAACTCAGGCCTGGATTCGGATAAGAATCCAATCGGCGACTGGAATGCGTCTGCAACACGTTATACTATGCGTAAATTTATGGATGAAAGCATTTCTACCGGCCCGGTTATTTGTCCTCAGCCATGGATTTACATGCGACTTGGCGAAATATATCTCGACTATGCGGAAGCCATGTACCAGACAGGTAACGAACCTGAAGCCCGGAAATACGTCAACCTGATCCGTCAGAGAGCACGTGCGGGTTTAACAGACGTTTTGCCGGACATTACTGTTTCGGGAGAAGCGTTATGGGAAAAGATTGTCAATGAACGACGTGTTGAACTGGCCTTCGAAGATCATCGTTACTGGGATGTACGCCGTTGGAAAATTGCAGATCAGACGGAAAACATTACTGTCCACAGAATGCAGATCTATAAAAATCTTGCTTCAGGAAAGAAAACATATACCATTGAATCGTTACAGGAAAGAAAATTTTTCCCACAGCATTACTTTCTGCCTATTCCGAGAGACGAGATGAATAAGGATCCGAATCTGGAACAAAATCCCGGATATAATTAGATCATCTGTCAGGATTACAGGCCTGAAAGTGCCTGTAATCCTTTATAGTCTGCAGGAGTCAGATGATTATATGGTCGGCAACGGTGGGAACAGAGAATTTTTCTTGTGAAAAAGGGAAAGTTTGTAATCGGACATCGATAGAATAGAAATGGTACAATGAATAAACCAATCCTTAAACGTTACTATGATTTCATTTAAGTTGTCTTTCAGAAATTTTTTTTATCTCGTTTCATATAGTCTGATATTAACCTGTATGCTGATTGGAAAAGGCTACGGAGAAGTAAAGGCTGGCTTGCCGGAAAGGGATAGTTGCCTGAATATTACTGATTTTGGAAACATTTGTTACTGGGATGAAGCAGATTCCCTTTTAGGATATGAAATTGCCAGGGAAAAATATCCTGTGTCCGAAGAAAGAAAAGTTAACAACGTCGGGGTACGGTGGTGGAATGCGCGCGATGTGCAGCGTTTTGAAGTTGTTTGCAATTCGGGGGCCACGAAAGATATGGCCAATGCGATGAAAATAGAATACTGGAACGACAACTGGCCCGATAATCCTCCGCATATGCCTTCTTATGAAGATCATGAGGACGATCTTTGGCGGGGCAAATGGATAACTGCGAAGACCGAGGTAACTGTGGAAGGGAACAGAATTATTTATACTTTCCAGTCTTTGGCGAAGGACGAAATATCAACAGCAGCGTATCTTCCGGGGGAAGTTACCTATCGCAGGACGTTAAAAATCCGGGTGAAATTTCCTGAAAAGTACCAGGATGAAATAAAAGATATTGATGTTTTTTCGATGGCTGTTGTGCGGGAAAAAAGTATCAGGGTGGAGTTTTTGCAATCAAAAAATGAAGGAAAAAAGATCACAGGGGAAATTGATGTTTTTAATGGTTTCTTTCACAGCCTCTCGGGTTGGAACTGGAAAAACGGTGATAAAAAAACCAGCAAAAGCGGATGGAGTATAAATAATAAGGGCGACAAAAAAGGAATTATCATAAAAGTATTGGCCGCCGACGCTCTTTTGCCCGGCTCGAATGAAGAAACGATTGTTACGGTTAAATCATCTGACGGGACATTTTCCTTTTCGACAGCCGATTTATTAACGGGGCCTATTTATGTACCTGACTTTAGTGCATATATTTCATGGGCAGACGATCCGGCTACTTTTAGTGAAGACGTTGTGAAGGGGAGTAGTATTCGCGAACGAATAGCGAAAGAACCTGAACATTCGTACGAAAGGGCAACTAAAGAAATTCCACGGAAGGATCCTCTTCAGGATCAGAACGGCGGGCGGATTTATCTCCCTCTGGCATGTGATGCCAGTTGGCAGAAGTTTGCTGTGGAATGGGGCGGAAACATCATCATCGACAGGGACCGGGTAAAAGCCAAAGGAAAGGCGCTTTCACTTTGTAACTGGAGGGTTGATGAATTGGACTGGAATTTCGGAACAGGAGAGGAGCCTTTATATGCAAGGGATGAACAAAACAGCCGGATGTCGATCCTCAATAACTATCTGCCGGTAGTGAGTGCCGACTGGAATCATGACGGGCTTTTGTTTGATGAGGAAGCTTTTGTCTCTTTTGCCGGAAACAAACCGCTTTCTCCATTCGATCCTGGCAGGGATGAATTTACACCTGCTATTTTAATGATGCAGTTAAAGGTTTCCAATCCTTCGTTGAATTCAAAAACAGCTCATTTGTGGCTTCAGGGAAATCAGGCGCTCACCGGTATTGCACTTGAGGATGGATTTATTTTTGATCAGGTGGAAGGGGACAGATACATTCGTTGTTTCAGCAAGAATACAACGGGAGATGCACTAAAGGCTGAAACCTTCAGGGAGGGGGATAAGCAGGGAATCCACTATGAGTTTGAAATTGGTGCAGGCTCTTCTGAAACCTTTTACTTTTATTTCCCTTTTATCGGTAACCTGACTGCTTCTGACCAGTCTGTCTTTTCAGAACTTGATTATACCAGCGAGAGAACCCGGGTTGTGGATTATTGGCGTACCCTGGTTTCGGAGAATACAATTTTTAATGTGCCTGAAGCTGTTTTTAATCAGCTCTCGAAGGCCGTTATCCCGCACATTCGGATGAGTGTGACCAAAGATCCGGAGAGTGGGCTTTACATGGTTCCGGCCGCATCGTTTAATTATCCTGTGTACGCCAATGAATCTATTTTCCAAACCGTATTGATGGATCGGCTGGGTGATTTCAAAACGGTTAACAGCTACCTGGAGACATTTTTAAAACTTCAGGGTAGCCGGAAACTTCCCGGAGCGTATACCGGCGACCAGAAAGAAGTATTTCATGGCGTAAAAGTTTCTGAAGAAAATGATCTCACGGCTCTTGGGTATAATATGAATCACGGAACAGTTCTTTGGGGATTGGCTCATTATTACTTGCATTCGAAGGATAAGGCCTGGCTGAAGGAAGCTGCTCCGAAAATGATGAAAGCAGCCGATTGGATTATCGAACAACGCGCCGGGACCAAATTAAACGATAGCAAGGGAAATCCTGTCTTGCATAGTGGATTGTTACCTGCCGGAATGTTGGAAGATTGCCCGGAGTGGAAGTACTGGTACGCCACAAATGCCTATGCTTATTTGGGAATGAGCACGATGGCGGAGGCTTTTGACGAAGCAGGTTTATCTCAGGCTGATTATTATAAAAAGGAGGCTGAGGCCTACCGCAAAGATATTCAAACGAGTTTACAACAGGCAATGGAACTGACTCCTGTAGTCAGGTTGCGGAACAATACCTGTGTTCCTTATGTGCCGACCCACCCTTATCAACGCTTTCGATATTTTGGTTCCAAAAAATCAAAATACTACGATCGGTATGAAAGAGGGATTTATCCAACATTGCGTTTGTCTTCAACCCGAGAGGTGTTATACGGTCCTGTTACCTTGTTGAAAACCGGAATTATTGATGCCCGTTCTCCCATGGCTGATTGGATTCTGAACGATTGGGAAGATAACCTTACCCTTTCTACTTCCTTGAACCTGAATACGCATGGCTGGGTTGACGACGAATACTGGTTCAGCCGGGGAGGAATGGTTTTTCAGGCCAACCTGCAAAATCCGGTAAGCGTGTATCTCGACCGCCAGGAAACAAAAGCCGCAATCCGCAGTTTGTACAATAATTTTACCTCCTTGTTTTATCCCGATGTGATTGCTTTATCTGAAGAGTACCGGATGTGGGAACATGCCAGTGGCCCTTTCTATAAATGCCCGGATGAAGCCCGTGTCGTTAATCAGGTCATCGACTTCCTGATAGAAGAAAAAGATGGCGGAATATGGCTTGGTAACGGAATTCCCGAACGATGGCTTGAAACAGGACAAAAAGTTGAGCTAAACGGCGTCCATACCCGGTTTGGTGAATATAGTTATACATTGGCTTCAGGCGAAGAGCCCAATACAATTGTTGCCCATGTTTTGCTTCCCGAAAACAGTCCGAAGACGCTGCTCTTTATTCACGATCCGTATCAAAAGCCTATTCTGTCAGTAACTGTAAACGGAAAGGAATGGTCAGATTGGGATGCCGGTCAGAAGGTAATCAGGTTGCCGCAGAACCAAAAGGCTGTTCAACTATTGGTAAAATATAAATGATCTAAATGGCTGAATGATGAACAGATTCTTTAGTTTCTTTTTAATATCCTTTCTTCTGTATTCTGTCTCAGGCTTTACACAGGACTATACATCGAAGGTTCCCCGCTTTACATTTGGGAGTAAACCGGAAGAGCAGGAAAAACAATTGAAAGATAATCTGCTTATAAAAAGGTTTCGGAAATCGAGAGCAGAGCTTTCTGTGGACAAGCACAGGCCTTTTTATCACTTTATAAGCCCGGAAGGTAAACTGAACGATCCCAATGGACTTTGTTTCTGGAACGGGAAGTGGCATTTGTTTTTTCAGGCCTATCCGCCCGAAGACCCGCGCCAACACTGGGGACATGCAGTAAGCGACGATTTGATCCACTGGCGCGACCTGCCTTACGCCATTTACCCAGTCCCTGAAGAAATGGTTTTTTCCGGTTCAACCTGGGTGGAAGATCATCGGGTAATAGCCATGTATCATGGTGTGAATGCCGGTAATATGGTGGCCATTTCAGACGATCCCTTATTACTGAACTGGACAAAAGTTTCCGGGAAAGCGGTCATTACCGCTCCCGATCCTTCAGAAGGATTACCCTATAGTCCATGGGATCCGAATATCTGGGAAAAAGGGGATAAATACTATTCGTTAATGGGAGGCAACCTGTATACAGGACCGGGAGAGAAGAAGGTCAGGGCTAATTTCCTTTTTGAATCGGCTGATTTATTGAACTGGAAATACTTGCACCCTTTTGTGGAAAATGACCGCTATTCACTGGTCGGCGATGACGGATCGTGCCCGTATTTCTGGCCCATCGGTGAAAACGGGAAATACATACTCCTTTATTTCAGCCATAAAAGCGGAGGGAAATACCTGATCGGAGATTATGACCGGGTAAACGATAAGTTCAATGTTACGGATGGAGGAAATTTCAATCACGGTCCGGCTTCACGGGGCGGTGTTCATGCTCCGTCTGCTTATCCTGACGGGAAGGGTGGTGTCATCGCCATTTTTAATATGAATACGGGAAAAGAACTTGGCGAGGGCAATTATACCGAACTAATGACCTTGCCTTGGCGCCTGACATTGGACGGGAATGAAAAGCTGCAAATTAGTCCGGGTGGCGACTATGCATCGTTAAGAGCCGCGCATACCGCTGTTTCTGAAACGAAGTTGCCGGCAAATAAGGAAATTGTGCTTTCCGGGGTCTCCGGGAATGCGATGGAGATTGATTTAACCCTCGATCCGATGGACGCTTCCGCGATTGAGCTCAATGTGTTGCGTTCGCCCGGTAAGGAAGAATATACCCGCATCACCTTTTATCGTGACGGGGGGTATCTTAACCGCGATTACTCTGGTCCCGCCATTCGAACCAGCGCGATTTCCATTGACAACCTGCATAGCTCTGTCTCGGATAAAGTGGATTTCAGGATTCCGGAAACGGCCGATGTTCAGATAAAAGAAGGAGAGTTGGTTCGTCTGCATATTTTCATCGATCGCAGTATTGTTGAAGTATTTGTAAATGACCGTCAGTGTGTTGCTCTACGCGCCTACCCTGAGAGGGATGACAGTAAAGGAGTATCAATCATGTCTCATGGGAGAGATGCTGTGCTGAAATCAATGGAATCATGGCGAATGAAAAGTATTTATGAATGAAAACAGAACCGATATGAAGAAAAGTCTTTTGATAGGTTTTTCCCTGTTTCTTATAGGTGTCGGAGGATTCTCGCAGACAGTTGTTGGATTGATTCCTGAACCTGTAAGGTTAACCAGAAACCCAGGGGGGTTTGTATTGAGCGAAAAGACAAAGATTGTTACAACTGGTGAAGAGTCGGTTTTGCCGCTGGCCAGGATGTTTGCAGACCGGGTGAATTTCCTTACCGGTTGTAAGTTGCCTGTGACAGCGTCGGCAAAAGGAAAGAATATTTTTCTTCGGGTTAACAAAGTAAGGGACAATGAGATTGGGAGTGAAGGATATCTTCTGGAAGTAACACCTTTAGGCATAGAGGTTCTAGCCAATGGTCCGTCAGGGATATTTTACGGGTTACAGTCGTTGCAGCAACTCATTTCGTTAAACGGTTCTGTGAATGAGAAAGAGCAGGTGATAATTGTCCCTTCAGTTTCGATTACAGATTATCCCCGTTTTGCATGGAGAGGACTGATGCTGGATGTTAGTCGTAACTTTTTCGATAAGGAATTTATCAGGAAGTTTCTGGATCAGATGGTTGAGTATAAATACAATGTATTCCACTGGCATTTAACGGATGATCCGGGATGGCGGATTGAAATAAACCAATATCCAAGACTCACAGAAGTGGGAGCATGGCGTGTCCCGCGCACTGGTGTCTTTTATAGTCTGCCGGCCCCTAAGCCGGATGAAAAACCGACATACGGAGGGTATTATACCCAGGATGATATTAAGGAAATTATTAAGTATGCTGCCGATCGTTTTATCACGATCGTGCCTGAGGTCGATATTCCGGGACATAGCCGGTCGTTGATCGCCGCATATCCGCAGGCCTCGTGCAGTGGCCGGCAAATATCTGTATATGCGGGAGAAACCGGTGGCCCGGGAGAAAATGTTCTTTGTGCGGGGAACGAGGCCAACTTCGAAATGCTTGATAATATTATTGGCGAGCTTGCCGCTCTTTTCCCCGGGAAATATATCCATGTAGGAGGCGATGAAGTCAACAAGGAATTCTGGGAAGGATGTCCTAAATGCCGGGAAGTGATGGCTGATAACGGTTTGAAAGATGTGCATGAGCTTCAGAGCTATTTTATAAAACGCATAGAGAAGATGGTCGAATCCAAGGGGAAACAACTGATTGGATGGGACGAAATTCTGGAAGGGGGATTGACTCCCAATGCTACCGTAATGTCGTGGCGGGGAATGGAAGGCGGAATCAAGGCTGCTTCCGAAGGGCACGAAGTCGTGATGACACCAACTGATTTCTGCTATCTGGATTACATGCAGGGAGACCCAATGCTGTCAGGCTTTCCTGCACCATGGTCAAAATTACGACTATCGACAGTTTACAGCTTCGAGCCTGTTCCCGATGGGATAGACCCGAAATACATTTTAGGCGGACAAGGTAATGTATGGACAGAGATGATCGAAGAAGAACGCCAGGTGGAGTATATGACCTGGCCACGGGCAATGGCTTTGGCTGAAGTATTTTGGTCGCCGAAGGAGAAGCGTAACCGGGAAGATTTTCTGTATCGTCTGGAGCAAAATTTACCTTTGCTGGATAAAAATGAAACAAATTATGCGCGAAACATTTACGACCCATTTGCTAATCTGTTGAAAGATCCTTCTGGTGCGTTAAAAGTAGAATTTGCTTCGGAATTTCCGGGATTGGACATCTACTATTCGTTCAATTTTGCTTTCCCCGACGAATACGCTAAGAAATATACGGGCAAACCGATTACTATTCCAACAGGAGCAACTGATATTAAGGCGATTACATACCGCGAAGGAAAGCCGGTCGGACGAATGCTTAGGATAACAATTGATGACCTAAAAAACAGATAAATAAGATTTTAAAACGATAGATATGAAAGTGAAATTAGTAATTGCATTGTTTGTATTTGCCGCTTTTAGTGGTTATTCCCAAAAGTTTGATAACCTGGCTCAGACCCCGCCCATGGGTTGGAACAGCTGGAATAAGTTTGCCTGCGACGTAAGCGAGGATTTGATCATGGGCATGGCCGATGCCATGGTAAGTAGTGGAATGATGGATGCAGGCTACGAATATGTGGTGATTGACGACTGCTGGCAGGTGGGACGAGACCAAAACGGAGAGATTGTCGTAGATAAAGAGCGCTTTCCGCATGGAATAAAATACCTGGCTGATTACATTCATGCGAAAGGTTTGAAGTTTGGCATTTATTCCTGTGCCGGGAGTAAGACCTGCGCCGGCCGGCCTGGCGGGTTTGGACACGAATATCAGGATGCCAGAACGTATGCCGGCTGGGGAGTCGATTATTTAAAGTACGATTGGTGCAACACCACAACGCAGGATTCAAGATCATCTTATACGAATATGAGCGATGCGTTGCGCACGGCCGGGCGTCCAATTGTGTTCAGCATTTGCGAATGGGGATCGACAAAACCCTGGGAATGGGCCAAAGAGGTTGGCCATTTATGGCGTACCACAGGCGACATCCTGGATAGGTGGGATGCTATGATCGGGATCGTCGATAAGCAACGGGACCTGGCCGAATATGCAGGACCCGGTCACTGGAATGATCCGGATATGCTTGAAATAGGTAACGGGGGCATGACTACTGAAGAATATAAAACCCATTTTTCGATGTGGTGTATGATGGCGGCTCCACTGATGGCAGGAAACGATCTTGCAGACATGTCGGACGACACAAAAGAGATCCTGATGAATCAGGAATTGATTGCTATTGACCAGGACCCGTTAGGGAAACAGGCATCGTGCTATCGGGATAACGGCGATTACGAAATATGGGGGAAGGCACTGGAAAATGATGAGAAAGTAACTTGCCTGCTTAATCGTAGCGACGAGGAAAAAGAGGTACAGGTAAACCTTACCTATTTGCTGAAAGCAAGTGACAACTATTGGTACACCTATCCCTACAAGCTGGAAGATTACAAAGTTCGTGATTTGTGGAAGCATGAGTACCTGAAAACAGATAAAAGCATCATGGTGACAAAAATGCCACCGCACTCAGCGAAGGTTTACCGATTCATCAAAAAATAATTGCAAAAGCTAAAAAGAAGGATATGAAACGAGCATGTTGCGCTGCAACGCCCGAGATTATGATACTAATTTTCAGCAACACGCGAGTTCCATACGACCATTAAAAAATAAATTATAAACGTATGAAAACCAGCTTCTTGTGGCCACTGATGAGCCTTTTTGTCGCATTTTCGGCATCGGCCGGAAGCAGCGGCAGATGGGAAATCGCCTCGGATGGCTCTGTTATATGGAATATCGGAGAAGATATCCCGCATTATGACCACGTTGAAATGAGCGGGGAGTCTGTTTCGTCGGTGATTCGTTACGGGGTAAACGCCGATGGCTCGTTTCAACTCGAACGTACGGTGATATGGCCCATGCTGCGTACCGTTCCCAACGATACCCACGCCAGCCTGACCGAACGCTTTGCAATTGACTTTATGAACTTGCTTGTGGCAAACCATGCTGTTTTGAAAAGTGAAAAGGTAAAATCAATTAAGTTCAACGGATATTTAACCGTTGTCAGCGAATATGCTTTTACTCATCGCGATTTAATCCGGGGAGAAAGGAGGCACGCTGCGGTGGAGTTGACACGGAAGATTTTCCCTTCGCCCGACAAACCCGTGTTGTGTGAACATTACCTCTTGAAAAATATAACAGACGGCCCCCTTACGATCATGATTCCGGAATACCGAAATCGTTATTATACCGATCAGGCAAAGGGGGTAAATGGCAGTTATACGATCGTTGTCGGGATGAATTTGTCCGGAATACAGATTCTGCAACCCGGGGGAGAGATTGAATTTGGTACTTCATTTCAGGCTTTTTCCCAGGGAAAGGGAGAGAAGGAACTTGTCCCCTGTGTAAAAAAAGAACTGGCTTCACGCGAGCAGTTCATTTCCAGCATGTGGGATAATCTGGTTTTGGAAACCCCTGATGAACCTGTTAACAGGGAGTTTGCTTTTTCTAAAATCCGCACATCTGAAAGTATCTACCGGACTGCCGGCGGATTAATGCACGGTCCGGGAGGGGAAGCTTATTATGCAGCGATTTGGGCGAATGACGAGTCTGAGTATGTGGCCCCTTTCTTTCCCTATCTGGGTTATGAGATCGGAAATGAAGCTACCCTGAATGCTTTTCGCCTTTATATGAAATACATGAATCCGGAGTACAGAAGGCTTCCTAGCTCGATCATTGCCGAAGGGACGGATATCTGGCAGGCAGCGGGCGATTGTGGCGATGCAGCCATGTTGGCTTATGGCGGTGCAAGGTATGCTTTAACCCGTGGAGATTTGAAAGAAGCGGAGTATATCTGGCCTTTGCTCGAATGGTGCCTGGAGTATTGTCATCGCAATCTGAATGAAGACGGAGTCCTAAAATCTGACGCCGACGAACTGGAAGGACGTTTCCCTTCGGGAGATGCCAATGTCCTGGTTTCTTCCCTCTATTACGACGGACTGATTTCGTCGGTTTATCTTGCAAAAGAACTGGGGTTGCCGGGAGAACAGATGACAACCTACGAGAAGCAGGCAAAGGCATTGCGGAAAGCCATAGAATCTTATTTTGGCGCCAGGGTCGAGGGCTTTGAAACCTATGCTTATTATAAAGGGAATGATGTATTGCGGGCCTGGATTTGTGCTCCTGTCTTTGCCGGGATCAACGACCGGGCAAAAGAGACGGTCGATGCCCTTTTTTCACGGCTGTGGACAAAAAATGGCTTATTAAGCCAGTCAGGAAGCGACATTTTCTGGGACCGCTCGACCTTGTCTGGTTTAAGAGCGGCTTATGTGGGCGGAGAGACGGAAAAAGCAACACGGTATTTGTCTGAATATTCCGCCCAACGATTACTGGGCGACCATATTCCCTATCCGATCGAAGCATGGCCCGAAGGCAACCAACGCCACCTTTCGGGAGAAAGCGGACTTTATTGCCGGATTATCATTGAAGGGATGTTCGGTATCCGGCCCGCCGGATTTAAAACATTTACGCTGACTCCGCGTCTGCCCGAAAAGTGGGGAAACATGGCATTGCGCCGCATAAAAGGCTTTGCTTCTGACTTTGACATCCTGGTTGACCGGTCAAACGGGAAAATCAGGGTGACTGTAACTAGCGGGCAAAAAATTATCCTCCAGAAGAATATCATGAATGGGGAAACAATAACGGTAAAACTCTGATGAAGTTTAGTAAGTTTTACACGGCTATTTGAAATGAAGCGAACATGTTGCTTTGCAACGCCTGAGTAAATGATATTAATTTTCAGAACATGGAGTTCCATACGATCATTAAAGACAGATTATTAACGTATGAAAACATATGAAAGTTTGTAAAGTATTCGTGCTGCTGCTTTTCATAACAGGAACCGCTTGCATGCCCGGGAAGAACCGGAAGCATGAAATTATTGCCTGTGGCGGACACCGGATCATTGTTTTCGATGAGGAACAATCAAACGGAGCGGATTTAAAAATCGTCTGGCAGTGGGATATTTCAGAAGCGACCAGCCTGCCTGCCGAATACGGGAAATACCTGAATCCGCTGGACGAATGCAAACCAGTGGATGATAACCGGAAAATACTTGCAACCTCATCAGGAGGAGGAGTGGTTTTACTGGACCGGGCAACAAAAAAGATTCTTTTCTGGGCTAATGCCCCGATGGCCCATTCTGCGGAGTATCTGCCTGGAAACCGGATTGCTGTAGCCTTATCATCACATCCACATGGAAACAGCATCGAAATTTATGATACAAAAACCCCTGAACAATGTTTATACCGCGATTCTCTTTATTGGGGGCATGGAGTCGTGTGGATACCCCTCCGGGAACGGCTGTATGCATTAGGATCGAACGATCTTGTATGTTATTCGTTGAAAAACTGGGACTCGGAACAACCGGCATTGCAACGGGAGAAAGCGTGGAAACTTCCGCAAGAAGGAGGACACGATTTGGTTGCCGTATCGGATCATGAGCTGCTCTTTTCGGCAGGAGAGAGTGTTTGGACGTTTTATTTGGAAGCCGAACGGTTTGAACCCTTTCACCCGCTGAATGTCCATGACGTTAAATCGGTCAACTATAATAAAGAAACGGGAAAACTGGTCTACACCCAAGCCGAAACAGACTATTGGACCCATCATATTTATTCCAAAAATCCGGATAAAGTTTATACGATTCTGGACATCAGGATTTATAAAGCACGGGTCTATCCCCGGTAATTAAAACTCAATACAACCCTTAATGCCCATGAAGAGAATAATTTTGACAATAGCTGTTTTGTGCTGTATTACAGCTACTTTCGCCCAATCTAAAAAACCCGGAGATGAAACAGAAGTGCAAAGACAGGAGCGGATGGCATGGTGGGCTCATGACCGGTTTGGAATGTTTATCCACTGGGGACTATATGCCTTGCCGGCCCGTCACGAATGGGTGAAAAACTATGAACGAATGAACGATGAGCAATACCGGAAGTTTTTTGACGGTTTTAACCCTGACTTATACAATCCGGACGAATGGGCCCGAAAAGCAAAGGAAGCCGGAATGAAGTACGTTGTATTGACTACCAAACATCATGACGGCTTTTGCCTGTTCGATTCACAATACACAGAATACAAGTCTGTGAATACTCCTGCCGGCCGGGACCTGGTTAAAGGATATGTGGACGCGTTGAGAGCCGAAGGCCTGAAAGTGGGTTTTTACTATTCGCTGGTCGATTGGCATCATCCCGATTTTACGATCGATGAATTTCATCCGCAACGGGTTGCCGACACGAAGGAATATGCAGAACTGAATAAAGGACGCGATATGAACAGGTACCGCGAATATCTCTACCATCAGGTCCGCGAATTGATGACGAAATACGGTAAAATTGATTTGCTTTGGCTCGACTTTTCTTATCCTGGTGAAAACGGCAAAGGAAGAAAAGACTGGAATTCGGTTGATTTGCTGAAGATGGTCCGCACATTGCAGCCAGGTATTATCGTAAACGACCGCCTTGACTTGGGCGAATACGAAGATGGATGGGATTTTACAACACACGAACAGTATAAGGTTTCAAAATGGCCGGAAGTAAACGGCAAAAGGGTCCCGTGGGAAACCTGTCAGACGTTTAGCGGTTCATGGGGCTATCACCGGGACGAGTATACCTGGAAAGATACTAAGCAACTGTTGGTTTTGCTGATCGAAACGGTGAGCAAAGGCGGAAACCTGATCATGAATGTTGGTCCGACCGCCCGTGGTGTCTTCGATGAGCGCGCCGATGCCTCTCTATCCGCCATAGGCGAATGGATGAAATACAACAGCCGTTCGATCTACGGTTGCACCCAGGCACCCAAAGAATTTACGGCTCCCGAAATGAGCTTGCTGACATATCATCCAAAAACAAACCGGCTGTACATTCATTTACTTGACTACCCGTTACAAAATCTAGTCCTTTCGAATTACAAAGGGAAAGTAAAACATGCATGGTTGTTACACGACGGATCGGAAGTGGCAGTCGGCCCACGCACCGGAGAGGATCTTAAAAAAGAAGAATGTGCCAACGATTTGAGTCTGACCTTACCCATTCGTAAACCTCATGACGAGATTCCAGTAGTTGAACTGATTCTTGAATAATTTATTTTGGCACAATTACTGCTTTATTACTTGGCGAAGTATGGAGGATAAAAGCGAATATTGTAGAATAATCCGTAGCGACAAAGTATATCAGTAGGTCTGTGGCGGATGCGGCAGTTTCAGGCCGTCAGGAATTCGGAGAACCAGATGAAAATCATTTTGAATTTTTCGTTGATGGCTTCCTCGTCTTTTCCCGTGACGGGGAACGGATTGACATAATTTTAATTAAAGCCATGCAGGAGAAAGATGGCATGGTCGGGTTTCACAAAGAGTGATTCAGCAGGTTGTTGTTGAGAAATTTTTTGAATCCTTGTCTGTTTGCCGGAATCGTTCGAAATATAGCTATTTATTCCGGGAAGAATAAGGCCGGGCGGATATGGATTTGTCCTTTTTGCGCAAGCGGCTGTCGGCTGAAATTTGTATCTTTGTCCACGGACGTTGCGGATTTAAAGATGCTGCGAAGAATTGTCAGAGACGAATCGCCGGGGATCAGTTGCCCGAATCGAAGGTGATCGGGATGCAAAAATTGTAAATTAAAGTAGAAGTATGATGAGGAAGATGTTTTTTCTGTTATGGTCTGTATGTGTGGTAATCACTTCGTGTAACTATTCTAAAAATGACGTCATTGTTTATCGTGCTCCTGAAGGAGAACCGCTAAACGAAAAATTTAAGGTTTCTGTAAATGGCATTGATGTTCCTGTTTTCAATGCGAGAATA
>Ga0172382_10005829_pt1 | contig 18179 bp, 16 predicted proteins | sample Leawel138RmetaG_FD_122245 | JGI IMG/M metagenome (GOLD analysis project Ga0172382, IMG submission 122245) | Leachate microbial communities from a municipal landfill in Southern Ontario, Canada - Leachate well 138R metaG | ecosystem: Engineered > Solid waste > Landfill > Unclassified | place...
GAATTTGCGCCTTGTCTGTTTGGTCATAAAGTCTAGTAAAATTAAGAAAATTTTAACTAAACCGCTGGCCCAGAATCAGGGGAGTATTACAGTCTGATAATTGGCTTTGTATAGTGATGCGTTTCTCCCTTTCAGATTTGTACAACCAAGAGATATAAGCTATAATACCTGTAAGTATAATTGGCAAGACTGTGTTGACATAAGGTGTGAATGTTTCCATGGAATAGTTATATATTGATTTGGTTAATTTATAGTGGTGAAAAAATTAAGTGACTTGACGTGAATAGTATATTTGCTGTGCTTGGAAAGTTAACGACTTTATTGTATTATTGCAGCATAAGTAACTAATTAGTTATAATTCTAATGCTGATCAATTTTCTCATGCTTTGAGGTGATTGATCTTGAAGATTTGATGAAGACCCGATAATCGGCTGTAATATGAATAGAAAAAAATTGCCACATCTTTATCTCAAAAATTTACCTGGATCTGTAAATAAATTTAACAAATCCAGGTTTGTCAAAGATACGGATGTCCCAAGAAAGGATCCTGCCGCTTACAAACAACACAAACAAAAACTACATGCCTCTTTTATCCAATTAATTCAGGACAGAAGGTTTCGAATTGAACAAAAGACGTTGATCGCAGAACATATTGAAATCGTTGAGATCAGGTTTTTCATTCCCTTTAGTGATGGTAAGTATGATACAAAGTCCCGTTTTTTGAATGAGTTCGGTTTATCGCCAGTCGTGCAACAAGATTTTAATCGCACTATCTACTTCGCCATTGTGAATATTGAGAAGTTTAAGCGATTTGATGTACTTTTAAAGGAGTATATTGATAGCAACGATCAAACTGCGCCCCAAGGAACCAATTACGCCATTATGACTACGATTTATGATGTGAAGTATCATACGTCAGGTGATATTCGTAACTACTGTGTAGATGATCTGATTTTTGAGTTGATTAATAATAATGCACATATTGATAGAGCGTATGAAGCGCAAAAAAAGGAACTAATAAATTTTCTATCGGCATTAGAGTCGTCCCATGATATCAAATCATTTAACATAGATCCGTACGAAAAAACTGTACAAGTAAGGGGAGTGGATGAGACCATTGTTACGAAGCTTGTAGATAACTTTGACATTCTTGCCAGGGCTCATTCTTTACGTACTCCAAAAGTAAAGCCAGATCAATACAATGTTTCTCAATTATCTTGGGACTTTACTATTATAAACTCTGATCAATCGGATCGACCTCTGATTGGGATCATTGATAATGGTGTGAGTCCTATAGAACCCATTCAACAGATTGTAGTAGGTGGACAAGATCTCACATCAACCGAAAATGCTTTATCTGCCTCAAACAAGCATGGTACAGTAGTGGCGACTTTGGCTGCCGTTGGTGAACGGTATTTTGAAGGGGGTGTTGAGTTGACTACTGATGCGAGGATTTATTCAATCAAAATATTGGAAAATTTCGAGGGATATATCGATGTGTTAAGTATAATTGAAGCAATTCGGACGGCTCATCGTGATCATGGCGTTAGACTATTTAATCTTTCGGTCAGTAAACAATTCAAACAATACAATGAAGCACCATCCTCCTTTGCATACTTATTGGATAAGCTGGCCTATGAACTGGATATTTTGATTTTCATAGCAGCAGGCAATATGATTTATGATGATATTGTATTGATGCAGGAAGACGGAATCCCCCAACACGCATATCCCAATCATTTTTATAGTCCTGGGTCAGGTACTGATATTCATTCTTGTATGTTTACCAATATTTGCATCCCAGCAGAAAGCATGAATCATATTACGGTAGGGGCCATAGCAGAGAACTATAGAAATGGCACATCACAACATTTGAGTCTGGACAAGAAGCTGCCAGCATACTATTCCCGAAAAAATCACTACGACTTTAAACAAGAGATCAATGGGGGATACCTGAGTCCCAATCATGCGAATGCTAATTGGTTTAAACCAGACATGGTTATGCCTGGAGGTGACCTTCTGCATGATGACTCTGCTATGCAAGTATTGGGGCTTGGGGAATTTGGTAATGATTTTTATACTTATGATGCAGGGACAAGTTTGGCAACGCCTTTGGCTTTGAATTTGGCTGTGAAATTATTGAATATTTATCCGGATATAAGTCTGCAATCCGCCAAAGCCTTACTTATAAATAGTGCAGAGACATATTCACATAGCTTCTTGGACAACATGGTGGACAAGAGGAAGGAATCGATCGCACTTACTCGACATGGAATGCCTTTTGCAAATCTCAATCCAAGTGAAAAGGCTCAGATAACTAAAATGGTATTGTCTGCAGAAGCTATTTATCGCAATTTGGTGGGACATGGGCGACCCAATCCTGAAAAGCTGTTGTATTCCTCTGATGATGAGGTTTCTTTTTTGATCGAGGACAGGATACCGACAGATCATCACAAAGTGTTTCTTTTAAATATTCCTGATTATCTTTTAGACAGTTCGACATCAAATTGTCTTGATATCCAGGCAACATTATGCTTCAATATCAATCCGGCTTGGGGCAATCATGTGGATTATAATCCCCTGCATATCTCGTTTAATTTTGCCAACGGTGCAATTGAAAACTCTTTGGATGAATTAGCAAATATTCTTGCAGATAGAGACCATCAATTCTATAGGAGACTTTGGACTGAAGATATTGCGGAACTTGAGGAAAGAAAAGTGCAAGGCATATTGTCCGAAACTGAAATAAACAAATTGACGAAATTAAAGGCAAAACTAAAAGGCCAACTCATAGGGGTCAAAACAAGGAGATCTCCATGGTCTGAAGATTTTTTCCCATTGGTAAATCGCCCGCTATCAAACCGACAGAAGTTATCGATAATTCTTGCTAAGAGGGATATAGAAAAAATTGGCAACAAGCTTGTTGTGGTGATGCGTTGCGCCGTCAAAGAAAATTTGGATGTGGAGTTGGAAGAATGGAAACGAATCATCCCTGAACATTCGTTTTCGTTAGCCATCCGTATCACTGATAAATCAACACAATTGGAGGAGCGGAGTTTGTATGAAGAATTGCAAGCGATTAATGAAATTGAAATTGTACAAAATACTATTGCTGAGATTCATGAAACCATCGAGGCCGAAACCTAAAAAATCTCGTCCCCAAAACCCTCGGCTAGACGGCCAAGGCTTCTTTTTCTTGGACTAGCAATTCTTGCCAGATTTGTGTATTTATAGATGGCCTTATAGTGTGGGTGTCTTTCTGGGTAAAGAGACTACGCTTGATCGCATTGATGAGCGTCTTTTGAATACTATAGTATGACAGACCTTCAGCACTCTCTATGAGTTGTTCCCGAGGAACCTTACGATCAAAACTAAAATGCCCCTCTTTCAAGACTAATTGTATCAGTTTTTGGATCTGTTCTACTCCAGGAAGCTCCAGAGAAATGACCAAATCAAACCGACGCATAAGAGCCTCGTCCAACATCTCTTTTTGATTGGTAGCACAGATCACCATGCTGCTTTGAGGCAAGTAATCAAAGAGCTGTAGGATTGTGTTTACTACACGCTTCATTTCACCATGATCCTGACTATAGTCCCGTACTTTGCCCAAGGAATCAAACTCATCGATAAAGATGATGCAATCCTCCTGGGCAGCCTTACGGAATATCTTAGCGAGATTCTTACTGGTCTCGCCCAGTTTAGATGATACAATTGCACCCAAATTGACTACAATCATCATCTTTTTTAGTTCTCCCGCAATCACATAAGATGCCAGTGTCTTGCCACAGCCGGAAGGTCCGTACAACAACAATTTATTCGAAATTGGCAAGTCATACTTAGCTAATAACTCCCTGTTGCGGTGTTCACTCAAGAAATTGACCAATTTCTCCTTTGCAGCATCTGTACAGACCAGATTTTCCAAAGAATAGTCTGAAGTAAGCTTTTCTAAGATCAACTCTTCCGTTTCACGATCTTGGATGGTCTGATAATGTGAAGGAGACCCAACTTTTTGTAATGGGCTATGTTGCTGTTTGCGTAAATTTTCCTTAATTATAGACTGTAGTTGCAAGGCGAAATTCACCTTTTTGCTATTCTTATTGTGTTCTATAAACTCAGCTAACGTGGATAATAGCTTCTCCTGGTCGTTTTCCAACCCAAAGCGTGCAATATCCTTTATATAATTTTGTTGACTCATCCCGTTGTCAAAATAGCTGTTTTATTTAATTATGCAAAGCTACAAAAAGTATTTAGTAGGGTTTATATGTTTGGTAATTATTCAAGGTAGTGAATATATTTTGATTAAACAAAACCGGAGGATACATAATACGTTGGATATCTAACATATTTAATCGGTGACCTGCCATGTTTTTTTGCAGATTTTCAAAGTATTCGTCCATTCTTTTTTTTTCCTGCCATATGCCTTTTTCTTAATGGAATAGGTAATAAAACAAAAAGCACAGATAACACCACTATTATACTGGGTGCATATGCTCCGGATTATGCACCGCTATGGGATCTCCTCTCAATGGCCTTGGAGTGGACAGTATAAGCGGTTGCGGAGAAGTATTCGTTTACACAAAAGGTTGATGGATAGGAATCAGGTCAGTTTTTTTCTCCAAAAAATCTTTGAATATCCTTTTACCGAGTTTTTCGGCAGATTTATGGTATACTTTTTTTTCCTTTAAGTAGGATTTATATTCATTGAAGGTATTGAGCGGCCCGATTCCCATGACGTAATAAAAAGGTCGATAATCTGTCTCGCTGTTCAGAAACATGGCGTGGAGTCCCACGAGATAACCGTCAATATAAGCCACATCATGGTAATATCCTATTTTCTTTTTCTCTTTTTTGAGAGATTCATAAACCCTTATCGATTTGTCGATGCCAACTGGGTTAAATGATTTACCTGTCTTTGTATTATGAAAGAGGTATTGAAATGCATGTTCTATACCCTCTTGGTAAAACAGATTGTAAACTTTTGCTACGGACTTTTCTTTGAAAAAATCTTCGATTGCCTTTTTATTACTTTTATGCCTTTCCGAATCTAATGCCCACACGATTTGGAGTGTTGATTTTGGAAATAGGAACTTTATCCCCTCTAAATGTTCTCTTAAAGTACGAAAGAAAAAACTTCCGGAAGTCTTAATCACCGTCATTTCGGATCTGGAAAACCTCTTATCCATCTTGGGGTCAATTGTGATTATATAAGCATGTGGGAGCACATTGCCCATTTCTTTTTTTAGGAAAGAATAAATCCTGTTGAAATCGAAATCAGAAAACGAAAACCCAACGAACAATATTACTTTGGTTGCTAACAACGTTTTTAAGTAACCGCCTATGACTCCCTTTTGGAGGTTTCTATAACACTTATTATAATCTTCTTTCGTTGCTATGATGCTTCCGATATTGCCTATGGAACCGTGGATTTTGAATATTTTCCTTGAGTCAATATCAAAGAACACAAAATCCTCACCAGTTACAAATGGGATGGCCATACATTCTCGTTCAAAAAAATCGTCCCAATTGGTAGTAATGATGTTTGTTATAGAGAAGATGCTGGAAAGCTCGCGATGGAAATCAGTCGCGTCTCGGTAAAGTCCATCGAATTGTTTACAATACTCAAACCTTTGATATATTTTATTGAGGAGTTTCCGTCGCCCATTTTGCTCTTCACAATACAACGACATAAGGCTAGGAAAATCGATGTTTTCCGTATTTCTTATTCCTAATTCCTCGGCAACCTCCTCATAAAAGGTTTCTTGAAATACCGTCCGGGATTCGGTACTAACACCTGCGCCTGCAAACACGACAAGATTGCCATGCATAGCGGCATCGATGACCTCCTTTGGCATTTCAAATGGGAGTTTAATCTTACAGTAGGAACATTGGCAACTCATGTTTGTTAAGGGGTATTAAGGCATACATATATTGACAAATATGCGAATTGTTATCTTGATGAATGTTATCAACTTTCACATCGGGTACTGGGAAATGTAGAACAACAGGTAGAAACTCTTGTTGTCGTTCTTGTGATATATCCATTCCTTTGATTTTATATACAAAGTAAATTTTGTGTAACTTATGTTAAATGTGCTCGTCTCTATTAGTGGGTAAAATTATTTCCCACCATGCTTATTCCCCTCCGCCTTCGTCTCGGCATCGACGACCACGATTTCTACGATTTCATTTTCCATCAATTTGGATGGGGTGCCGTCTGCTTTCTTTTTGGGCACTTTTTTGTAGCGAATTATGATCTGCTCATCCGCTGGTATTCCTCCGGGAAATAAATCGTCTAAGCTTTTGAAGCCGAATACTTTTTTCAATAATCCGATATGACGTAAATTGTATTTTTGGGGTTGATCTAAAGATTCACAACTTCCAACAAAAGTACTTGCAAATCTTAGCTTTGCACTTAATGCTTCTTGTGACCAGTTATTATTTACGCGAAATTTCTTTACATTAATAATCAACTGATATTCAATTCTATAAATTGCTTTTGATTCGTATATTCTATTCATAGTAAAACTTGTTCCAATATATATTTGGTAGTCTTAAACACATTTATTATATTTGTGTCAGCGATAACGAAATCACAGCTGTAAAGCTTTGATTGACGAAGTTTTCTCGTTCCGTAAATGACCAAAAGCCGACGAGTTAACCGCGTGGTATCGCCTCATGCTTGAAAAGTTTATTACTTTTGCAATAAGCATGTGGGCGGTCTCGCGTTAGCTCTAAATGGCGCTCTTCATTTATCTCTTGTAGATAGTGAAGGGTGGGTTTGGTCACCCAACGGATTTAGAGTGCGAGGCTGCCCCTTGCTTTTTCAAGGGTTCCTCCGACACCTGAGACCGCTTCGTTCATCATAAACCAATTACCAATTATGAGGACGAATACTGTATTGACCACACATCATTTCCGCCCAGCCCACCTCCAGGAGGTTGGACTTTGGTCGGCACTATTCCTGCTGATAAAGAACAAAAAACGCCCCCCGTTTTAGCGAGATAAACCACTCGAACAGAAAAGGGCAGAAGGAGGCTGTTGTCCCAGAACCAATAAACATGGCCCGGCCAAAAGCCAATCTCCACAGCGCACAAACATGCGTCGTCCGATCTGTTCGCCACCGACCTTCAAAAATATCCACACATCAATTGTTGTGTCAGGTTTAAAAGGTTCTTGAGGCTTATAATTTACGTTTCCACATTAAAAGTAAGTCTTATTCCCAAAACCTGCAAACTTTCGCGGTTATTTTCTGGCCCATCCGGGCCGGAGGTCGGTTCTTTTTGTGCTTATTGTTGGGTGCCACGAAGGCTTGAAAACAGTGCTTATAGTCATATAAGATAGATTTTCACTTATAGCCAAGCGATTTTCAACTCCTGCCACCACCCGAATTTTTACCAATTAAATAAACAATATTTATGAAGCGATTTTTATGCGCAGGGGAAGGGTATGGCCTTTTCTCATCCAATATAAACAGCAAATTCCCAAGATGCTTTCCGACTTGTTTTGTCCCGCTAGCCATTGCTTTTTTGACTTTAATTTATTCTCCCGCAAGCTTGGCTCAGGAAAATCAAGCGTTAGACAAAAATAAATATGAAATCCCACCCGGAGGAGTAGTCATTGGTGAAAAAGTTCCTGATTGGTTTTGGGAGTTGAAGTTTCATACAGTGGTGCATCCGAAAAACCACTCGTTTGTTCAACTTAAGAATTATAAGGACAAGCTGTTAGTCATTGATTTCTGGGCGCCCTGGTGCAAGCCTTGTGTGGCGTCTGTGGACAAATGGGAGGGCATTTATAAAGATTTTCGAAATGAATTGGAAGTTCTCGCAGTTTTTGCTTTCGATTTCCCTGAAAAAGCAAAGCCATTTGCTGAAAAGAAAGGTTGGACCCTTCCAGTAGTGGTTGGACCTGCAGATTCATTAATCAATCGGCTTTTTTATACAAATTATAGGTATGGGCAAATCTGGATCAAAGACAATAAACTGATTGCAATCCCCATGTCGAATTCTGTCACTCGGGACAATATCATCAAAGTGATTCGCAGGCTTCCTCATGAAATCGAAATGAACAGTACACTTACTCATTTTGATCCCAGATATGAGTTGGGGAAAGGAGGTAATGATGAAAATAAATAAATTATTCTCGAGTGTACTATTAATCCTGTCAGTATGCTTGCTAAGCATGGAGTTATCATATGGACAACTTGTGGTGAAAGGGTCGGTTCATACAGAACAAGGAGAACCATTGGCCGGGGTCACTATACAGGGATTACACTCTTTGGTTGTGGCTATTAGTGATGAGGCAGGTCATTTCTCCATAAATCTTCCACAAGCAGATAGCCTTCGATTTCATCATATGGGTTATCATGATGTCATTAGATATGCGCCCAATGAAGAAAGTAATTTGTTAATCATCCTGCGTCCGGACGACACCAATATACAGGAAGTCGAAATCAACACAGGTTATTACCGAATCCCAATATCACAGTCCACAGGCTCCATTAATATAATCACTAAAGAGGATTTGGAAAAAAACCCATCGGACAATATATTGGGAAGAATTCAAGGGTTGGTACCGGGTGTGCAGTTTACAAAACTAAATGGTACAGAGTCTGAGGATATTCGTGTTAGAGGTTTAGGTACCATTCATTCTAATAGCACGCCACTGATCGTGGTTGATGGTTTTCCTTACGAAGAGGATCTGTATAGCATAGATCCGGATGCGATAGAGTCTATCACAATTTTGAAGGATGCTGCAGCTGCAAGTATTTGGGGAGCAAGAGCAGGAAACGGGGTGATTGTCATCACTACAAAGAACCATCGATTTAGTCAAGGAAATCAGGTGTCATTCAGAATAAACCATCGGTTGACGGAACATCCAGATTTTTATTATGATCAAAGAAGATTGCCCACAGCTACCGTTATGGACATTGAGAAGCAAAATTATCTAAATGGAGTTTATGATCATCTGCCACATCATATACAGAAATATCCAATGTCTGATTATGTGGAACTTCTAAGATTAAGATCTCAAGACAAGATATCTGAGCAAGATTTTATTGCAAAGGAATCCCAACTCCGAAGCAATGACACTTTTCAAGAGGCCCTAAAACACCTCTATCAAAAGCCAATGGCAACAGATTATTTTATGAATATTTCAGGTGGCGGTGCCAAAAATTCATACGGTTTTTACAGCAAATACACGCACGCTAAAGAGCAGGAAATCGGGGATCTTTCTCAGCGAATTCTTATTGGAATCAACAATAAGTTTCGGCCCCTTCCATCAATACAGATAGGTTTGGACTTTTCCTTTAGTAATGCTCGCTCTACCCAAAATGGGATTGGATTGGATGATCTCAATGTAGGTGGTCAATACGTGGGGTTATCTCCATATGTTCAATTGTTGGATGAGAATGGCAATGCCAATATTGTTCTTCGCGATTTTGCATCCTCTTACAAAGAAGGTCAGATGGCCGATGGATTGTTAGATTGGCATTATCGACCATTGGAAGATCGAAACCTCAGGGACAATCAGTCCAATAATCAAGTGATTAAAGCGCAAGCTAATTTAGCCTATGACCTATTCAAGGGATTAAAAGCGTCTGGCTCATACCAGTTCTTGCAAAGCGCATCACATTCCACCTCTCATTATCAAAAGGAAAGTTATTTTGTACGAGACTTGGTCAATCGTTATACCCAACCTGACGGGAGACAAGTAATTCCGCATGCAGATATATTGCACCGCACAAATGAAATAAGCGGAATGTCTCATGATTTTAGGGGACAACTGCATTATCAAACTGATATCCGGACAGGACATCGGGTCAACTTTCTAGTTGGAACGGATGTCCGGCAATATATGAAAAGAATGAATCCAGGATTTAGAATTTATAATTATGATCCCCAACATGAGACCGGCACGACTAGGATGGATTACTTGGAGCGTTTTCCTACTCGACCCACAAACAGCGCATATATTCCTTATCAACCAGATACCAGGACAGTGTTTGAAGACCGTTTCTTGTCGTACTATTCAAACTTTAGTTACTCATTACTGGAAAAGTATATTCTTTCAGGATCATATCGGTGGGACGGGAGTAATCTTTTTGGTGTAAAAACTAACCAAAAGGGGGTAGGCCTTTGGTCAGTTGGGACCAGTTGGAATATTCATAAGGAATCATTCATGGAAGAGAATCACCTGATGAATGATCTCAGGCTTCGGGGCAGTTTTGGCGTGACGGGCAATGTAAACAAAAATGTCTCAGCTTATCCCACAATAGATCGATCCACAGACTCAAGAGGAATACAAATTGCTACATTAAGAACAGCTGGCAACCCCTCTCTGAGATGGGAAAAAGTTGCTATATGGAATCTTGGACTTGATTTCAGTGGACTTCATCGTCGATTATCCGGCTCTATAGATTATTATCACAAAGATGGAATGGATTTGTTTGGAGAAACTGTGTATGCACCTAATACAGGTTTAATTCCGGGTGGTACCACAAGTGTAAATAACAATCAGATCAACTATGCGGATATCACTTCAAAGGGAATAGACCTGCAGGTAAAAGCGAACATTACTCGAAATGCGTTTGATTGGGATGTGCATTTCAATTTCAGTTGGGTTACCAACCGGATCAAAAAGTATAATGCACCGGAGATAAAAAGCATTACCCAGTATGTGAATGGAAGCCTATTAATACCCATAAAGGGCAGAAGTAGGGATGTAATGTATGCAATGCCCTGGAATGGACTGAATCCAGAAGATGGTCGTCCAATCATTTACTTGGATGGAGAGCAGTCTGAAGATTACAGACTCTACTACAATACTTTTCCTTTGGAAAGTTTAATAAATGCTGGTGTGAAGGTCGCACCTTATTATGGGACAATTCGAAATGACTTGTCATATAAAGGGTTAAGCCTTAGGTTTTCGATTCTTTATAAATTAGGTCATATCATTCGTAAAAATTCTATTAACCCTGGAATAGAACATATTGTTACAGGCCAACAAAATTATCATATGGACTATTTCCACAGGTGGGAAAAGCCTGGAGATGAATTGATCACAAATGTCCCATCCACTACAACTCACTATATTTCTGAATATGGTACCATGGGATGGTATGGATACGGATATTCGATGGCATTAATTAATCGTGCTGACCATATTCGCTTTCATGAGTTTGGATTATCTGCTGAACTGCCAGAGTCATGGCGCAGACAACTCAATCTGAGACGTACTCGTCTAGATCTTCATATTCAGAATTTGGGAATAATTTGGAAAGCAAAGGGCATGAAGACCATAGATCCAGATTACCTGAACAGCAGGTACCCTGATCCAAAGAAATGGACATTGTCCTTATTTGTTGATTTTTAAACGTTATAATTATATGAGAACATTATTTTTAAGTACGATAATCATATTACTTCTGTTTCTTTCTGGAGGTTGTACAAAGGAATTCTTGAATGTAAAACCAGACAAAAGGTTAAGTATTCCCAGTACTATTGATGACCTGGATGCTATGTTGAATAATCGTGTTTTTTTCGCTCAAGCTTCACTTGACTTGGGTGCTGCATCAAATGATGATTTCTACATCCGAGATGAGCAATGGTCCACACTGACATCGAAATATGCAAAAAATGCTTATGTATTTGCTCGTGATATTTTTGAAGACGAACAATCAAATGATTGGAATCGTGCATATGAAAGAATACTGTATGCCAATGTAATATTGGCCCATATTGATACAATCAAAGCTGGGACAAATCAACAAAGACTCCAGGACGAAATACAGGGAGGTGCATTATTTCACCGGGCATCCAATCATTATCAGCTGGTGCAATTATTCTGCCCGGAGTATGACCTTCTTTCTTCAAGTGAGGCCCCCTGCATCCCGATCAGAGACGATTTTGATTTGACCAAAAGCTTAACACAAAGTACCGTTAGTTCGGCATATGACTTTATGATTAACGATTTAAAAAGAGCATTGGATCTTTTGCCTGATGTCAATACAATCTATCGGCCAAGCAAGGCAGCAACTCATTTATTGTTAGCGAGAATATATCTGCATATGGAAGATTATGATTTGGCATTTTATCATTCAGATTTAGGCTTAAAATATCGTTCAGAGTTAATGGATATTAGCATACTAGATAGTACGGCAGACTATGTCTTCCCTGTCAACTTAGAGCTTCATCCAGAAATTATTTTGAATTTCGAAGGATCTGCAGGTCCAGCAACTATTGCTCCAACTCGACAAAATATTTCAATGGAGCTATTGGATCTTTATGAAACTAATGATCTTCGGAAGACGATGTTTTTTAGAACTCATTCTAATGGTAATATAATATTTCGTGGATCTTATCGGCCACGGGGGGTTCATTGGGGGGGATTCTCCACTAATGAACTATGGTTAATCAGGGCGGAATCAAGTTTGAGATTGGGTAATATTTCTGGAGCCTTAAATGATTTAAATTACCTTTTGTATTTTAGGTATCAGAGCGGAACATATGTTCCAATATCTTCTAATGATCCAATGCAAGTTTTGACCAGAATATTGCAAGAACGACGGAAGGAATTATTATTTAGGGGGACAAGGTGGGAAGATCTTAAGCGAATGAATAAAGATGCCAACTTCGCTAAGGATTTAATTAGAGAAGTTGATGGACAGCAATATTTACTGCCCATCAATTCTCCAAACTGGGTTTTCCCTTTCCCAAAATTAGAAGTTGAGCTACATAATTGGTCTCAAGTTACAAGGGAATGATAATTTCGGGAATCTCGCTAACCAAATTTAGGGATGAGCTGCACTGTCTTTCTCATCAACATCTTGTAAATTCGAAAGCGTGCTAATATCAACACCGATAAGGTTTGGAGCCATTGGCCCTACTTCCAATTCCAATGCACAGATTGTGCCATCATTGTCTGTGGCGCACTCTACAGGATCAGTACCGTTAAAAGGAACTCCTGGATACAATCCTTTGATCTCAAGTACATCTTCTTCATCAACACGAGGACCTACTTCATACCAATCAATGTCCGAATTATCATTCATTGTATCCACCACCTTAAAAGCAGAAAACCCAACGACCATCATGACAGCCACTATGGCCATCATATATTTTTTAATTAAAGTATTCATAATAAGTTTTGTAATATTAAATTTTTAAAACCAGCTACGGATCATTCATGTGTTTAGTAAGTTACGATTGATGCGTAGCCTGAGCCTCGGCCCGATTCTAGGGTCGGGGCTTTTTGGTGCAACCACTTTTGACGAAGGGTTGCCATCGTAGGTAATCCCCAGCATCCATCCGGGATGCCGCACCCATACTGTCCAGGGTGTACTGGGGGATCTTGGTTGGCCGACCGGCCTGCCCGGGAAAAGGGCAAACCGACGGGGGAAACGACGTCGATAGCACAGGTCAATCGCAGCAGAATAATTTTCAATTCGAATTTCCCAGAATGGGACAAGACCAAATACCCACTTATCCTGCGGCCGTGTGATGGCATGTTGGTCGGCTAAACCTCCTATTTTCATCCCCAACCACCACCCCACCACACTGACCAGCAGGAACATCAAGTTGAACCAGAGATGCTGATTCCAGCTCAACCCACTGATCACCGATCCACATCCGCAGGGCCGTTTTTCATACCAGCCCATTACCCCAAATAAAATAAATAATGTGAAGGCTACCATCAGGATAGTGGATAGCGCAAACCCCCAGGTGCGGAAACTTTTGATTCGATTAGTTTTTGGGTTGGCTATAGTACCTCCCACCAGTAGCACTACACATAGGCCTTCCAGCACCGGCAGTAGCCAGAACAATACTTCGGCCCAAGCATCCGGGAAAGGCTGTCGCAGCAACGTCTGCCGAAATCCGGGCAGGTCCCAGAATTTGTCCAGCGTCACGGGTATCCAGAGCAGCAGGAGCAGCAGCGTGCAGATCGTCAGTATGTATGTTTTTGTCTTCATGTTTCTACCTTGTGGTCTTCATATTCATAGGTTTTTACTTTCATATTTATAAACCCTTGCTGGCAAATCTACACCATGCCTCAGGCTGAAAACGCTCATTTTTGAATAGGACGACCGCTCATTTTTGATCCGAATCCGAAGACTGTTGCTGAAAGTCTTTTGGTGAAATGCGGTGATGGAGTTTGAAAACGCGCCTAAAATGGGAGGGATTCCAGCAAAGGAAGTAGGCCACTTGAGCCACCGGCATCCCCCGCTGCAGGAGTTGACGGGAAAGATCCAGCTTCTCCTCCAAGATATAGCGGCTGAGGCTGATCTGCTCGTATTTGACAAATAAGGTCTTGAGATAGGAGAGGGAAAGGCCGCTTTGATCGGCCAATTCGTAAAGCGTGAGCGGTGCGCCATCTGCGATCTGCATGCGAATATGAGCCTTCACCTGAGCGATGATCTGGAGTTCGGATTGATCCTGCAATTGGAGCAATTGCAATTCGCTGAGGTAATGGCGGAGCAGAAAGATTAGGGTGCTTTGCATGGTTTGCAATCGCTGCAGGTAGGTTTCTCCCGGATTGCGCAGATAGTGTATGATGCGCTGCCGGGCGGTTTGAGAGGTCGCCCGTGCCGGACTGACCTGCAGGGTGGATAGCCGCTGCCGGAGGGCCTCCACCGGAGGGGTGATGGGATCGTATAGTTCCGGGCTGTGTTCCCGGAACAGCAGGCTGGGTTTGATCACAAAAAAGAAGATCAGACAATCGCCCGCTTCGAAATCGGCATAATAGGATGCCGGTGGCAGGTAACTTAGACGGTATTGCCCCTGATCCAGACGGATGTCGCTGCCATTAGGCTGGCCATTGATGGGTGCGATCCGGAAGCTGGAGCCTGCCAGGGAATGGAAGGCATACAGATCATACCGGGTGGTGTGAAAGGGAACCCTCCACTTCTGCGTAGTCGAAACATTAATCAATTGAAAAAACGCATCCGGCGTATCATACCATTGTTCCAATACATAGCCATGATCCACCTGCTGGAGCAATTGCTGGGCTCCTGGAAGCAGGTAACGGCAGCTATTCAATATCCGTTGGGGAATGTCACTTCCTGCAGCCCGCTTCGCTGAAAGTATGATTTCTATCGGTTTGACCATATAATCAATTCGCTCCCATAAGGCAGGAAAAATAAGGGTTAAGCCTTTAGATGACGAGTGTTCTCGGTGGAATCGGCATTTGGCACGGTGGAATCTGGTTTTGGCACGGTGAGCCATTCGTCTCCCTTTACCCCCGCTTCAAGCGATGAAACCCCAATTCCATGGAAAAGTCTTGGAAGCTGAGCCATTCACATGCAGGTTTGCCCCTGAGCTGTCAGTGGCCATGATCATGATCGCAGCGGGTACGGTCAGCTCAGGGGGCCTCCGAAAACCCTGGAAATAGAGTAGGAAATCACATAAACTTCCATATCATGAAGGCAACACGTGATCCAATGCCTTTGCGTCCAGTTGATCAGGAGAAATTTTCACATCTTTCTCCCGGTCCCAGACATGATCAGCGAATGATATCAATGATTGAGGAAAATCCGAAATGTAAGATTTTCATGATTTGATCCGGATGCAAGCCGGGCATTCCCGGTGCTGCCACGGACAGCACCGGGAATGTCACATTGAACGCCATGATTCGAAGTTGAAAACACATAAATGATGGAAAAGACCCTTATAAAAAGCATACAGGAACGGATTGCGCACATTCGACCGTGGACCTCTCCCTTATGGCATCAACGATATGTATTATTTAGCGCCCATCTGGGCCTGGCCTTCCCACAGGTGACACCGCAAAAACATCTGGAATGGTTCCACCGACTACTGTTGAACCAGCAGTTGATGCTTGCCGAAGAAGATGGCAGCTATCTGCATGAAATCCAATGGGAAGGGCCACTGGACGAACTGTTGACGGTATTGAATACCCGCCCATCCATTATCTGCACCTTCCACACCGGTTCCTACCGCCTGCTCAACCATTTTCTTCTGCAACATTGTACCTTACCCCACTCCCTCTTGGTTTCCAAGGAGGTGGATGAGTCGGAACGACCGGACTTTGGTCATAAATTGCAGGAAATGAACTTACCGGCCCGATCAGCACCACAGACCATCGTGGCGGATCATCCCCAGTCTGCTCTGAAGATCATGCGATCTCTGCCTGCAGGCCGCCATCTGCTGGCCTATCTGGATGGAAACATAGGGGCCGCACACGGACCATTGGCACGCGATACCCGCCTGGAACTCCGTTTTTTGGGGCTGCCGATCCGGGTACGCGTTGGCCTTGCCTACCTGGCACATCGTGCCGGCGTACCGCTGATCTGTATTATCGCTCACCGGATTTCGGACCAGACCAATTGCATGCGGATTGTCCGCATCATTCCTGATCCGAAGTTGTTACATTCCGATCCTACCGACTTTGCCCGGCATGCAACAGCGGACATGTATCGCAATCTTGAAAAATTACTCGTAAATGAGCCCTGGCAATGGGATATGTGGTTTCATTTCCGGGAAAACTTGATCTGAATTCTGCAACAAAAAATCATTTTGGTAATAAAATTGTTGGAATAATTACAAAAAATTCTTAACATCGTAAATCTATCCCAATGACGATGTTATGATTAGCAGGTTTGAAGCAAACAAATTAAGGCTATGGCGGGTACATCTAATATGGTGGTTGCTATATGTCCTTGTCACGATGATCATGAATTTTATGATGTTTGGTAAGCCCAATCTTTGGAGTATTTCTGTCCTGACCATACCGCTTGCAGGTAGCTTTTACCTCATGGAATGGTTGCTCAGGCAATACAGGAGCAGGACGAATTATGCCCTGATTATGGTTTTGCTGACCCTCCTCTATTTCCTGGGGATTTCTTTTCTGGTCTGGCTGTTGGTATATGAGGTGCTTCCCCGGGCAGGGGTCGTCCTATACGATCCTACCGTACCTTTCCATGCCCATTGGTTCATCGGCAATATGTACCGCAATTTCAGTCCCATCCTGGTGGCGGCCATAGCCTACCGGATGTTTCTGGCCTATAAGGAGCAACAGCAGGGATTACTGGCGGCAGAACAGCACTTGAATGCCACGTTAAAACAAAAACTGGCGATCGAAGAGGAAAACAAAAAGTTGAGGAGGGCCCTGTTGCATGGTCAGTTGGGCTCCCACCTCAAGCACAATGTGACCAACATGTTGCGGCAGCGCTTGGCCAATATGCCTGAAATACAACAGTTGATGGAAGGCATGCTGGCCATGCAGCGGTATGATTACACCCATATTGACCCTCAATCCGAAGGGATATTGCTGGAAAATGAAGTCCAATATATTCAGCAACTGGTCTCACTCAACCGCACGCTTTATCCAGACGTATCTCCAGTGGATTTCAGCATAAAGGGTATATTGATTGCCCGATTGATACCTCCCTTTATTCTCAGTACGATTTTGGAAAACGCCATCAAATATGGGGATCAGCGTGATCCACGGCATCCCATCCGGATGACATTGGAAAGTGGTCCCCAAGCCCTGAAACTCTGGGCTACCAATAAAGTGCGGGCCTCCTCTTTGAACCCCGAACAGCATCGGGTGGTTTCCTCCGGCATCGGTCTGGACAATATCCGCAGACAATTGGATCTGTTCTGTCCCGGCAATTATGACTTTGAAGCCGGACGGGAGGGCAATTTTTTTAAAGTACGATTAGTGATTCATTATCAATAGTTTTTTAATAAAATATGACTTATGGCAAAAGAAATGTATTCCTATGTCGTGATCGACAATGCCCCTTCTTCCGTAGAAACGGTAAATGGTCTGGCCGATAAGGTGCCGTGGCTCCAGTCAATGGCCTCCTTTACCGATCCCTTTGAAGGGATGTATTATTTGAATAAGCATCAGGTGGATTTGTTGTTTTTAGATATTGATATGCCGGGCCTGATGGGTACAGAACTTCTGAGGATGCTGAAAGAGCCTCCGGTCACGGTGTTCTGTACCGGTCACCGTGAATTTGCCCTGGACGGATTTGATCTGGAAATAGTGGATTTTTTACTCAAACCGTTTTCATTCGAACGATTTTATAGTGCCGCACTCCGGGCGCGGAAATTGATGCGAAAGCCTTTGATACCGGAATCCCTGGAAACTATCAGGGACGATGTCCTGGCAGTACGGCTCGATCGGGGGCTGCATAGCATCATTGATGTGAGGCA
>Ga0172382_10005830_pt1 | contig 18177 bp, 16 predicted proteins | sample Leawel138RmetaG_FD_122245 | JGI IMG/M metagenome (GOLD analysis project Ga0172382, IMG submission 122245) | Leachate microbial communities from a municipal landfill in Southern Ontario, Canada - Leachate well 138R metaG | ecosystem: Engineered > Solid waste > Landfill > Unclassified | place...
AGATGCTTCTGAATTTTCGCGTATTTTTCAGCTTTTTTCAAATCGATATACTGACAATACAAACGGACACCAACATCGAAGTGTCGGTCCAATTTCACGATGAGCGCCGTCGCGCGATCTTTGGGCGAGTCACCGTTGCCTTCCAGCGCCCCAACGACGCTGATGCCGTATGCTGCACAGGCATTTTGAAAATGCGCGATACCTTTGGCCAGCAAAGGCAGCGTGATCGATGCGCTGATGATATCCGTCAGCCGGCCCTGCACCCGTTCATGGGCCTCGCCGGATAATGTCCCGCTATGTCCCTCAGGATCGATTTCGAGTTTTTCGAGCATTGAGGTTGAAAGGGCGCTGCAGTGGCCATCAATGCTGTAGATCACTACGGGCCGGCCTCCGGCCCAGTCGTCCAACGCCTCCCTTGTGGGAAGACGCCGTTCGTCCATGGCGGTCAGGATATAGTTGTTTGCGGCTATGACTGCGTTCCTGGGCTTCTTGGCCGCATATTCCCTGATCTTTTGCTCCACACCGGCGAGATTGTGCGGCACAACGCCATCCGGCGTGATGTCGCAAACCGTGAAGCCTACAGCCATGACAGCGAGCGAAAAGAGCATGTGGACATGCCCGTCGATCAGGCACGGATAGACGTGCTTTCCGCCCAGAGATATTTCCTTCGCATATCGGGCACCCGCAGGCTTTTCCTGATAGGTGCCGGTGATGATCCCGTCCGTGACCTCAAGAAAGCGAAACGTGTCGGCTTCGCAAACGCCTGAGTGGAAGATGCCGTCAGAGAAGAGGGTTTTTCTCATACGGGAACCACGCTTCCAATGCCCATGAGGATATATGCGATGATGATCACGGCTGATGTTATTCTGCCGCCCCAGCGCGTCAGGATGGACCCTTCCACCTCCCGCCGGGCATTGAGATAGGCCGGCACGACCATAACAGCGATGATGATCGATATCAGGCCCCCGGCCAGGCGCATGAACGCCATAAATCCGGCAAGGTTGAACAGCGCCAGGATCAACGACGGCAGCGTGGCGATGAGCCAGCACAGCCTGGTGTCCCATTTCATCTGTTCCTCTACGATGGAGCCCAGGGCCATCGACAAAGACCAATACGTGGTCAGCATGGCGAGGATGGTAAACAAGCCGCCCACGATCTGGGCCCAAGTCCCGATACCGGCGCTCCAACCGACCATGGCGACCTCCGTAACCGTTTCGGAAGCAAGCAGGGCGCAGAAGGTAATCACGACGATAACAGCAAAATTGTTGAACAGGCCGAGAAAGACGGCCTTTCTGATTTGTCTTCTATCCTTTTCCAAGCCTTCCACGGCTTGAGGAACGGAGAAAAACGCCGACATGGCGAACATCGCCATGCCAAAAAAGGCCAGCGCCCCGTTGATGGTCCCTCCGGCAAGCGGTAGAGCCTGGGGCGGCGCAAAGAAAGAGGCGACGGCAAGGGTGAAGATCAAGCCAAAGATGATTGCGACAGAGATCTTCTCACTGACGCCGACAGCCTTCAGCCCAAAGAGCACGACAGATGCTGCGGCGACATAAAAAAGCAGCGTCGCAACGGCACCTGGAACCGGCAGCAAGCCCACGATGATCTCTTTCGACCCGGTGATGTAGGCAGCCAGATTGGTAAAGAGGATCAACGTCATCAGGACGAAAAACAGCGTCGTCAGGACCTTTTTGAGCTTGCCGCGAAACAGGAACTGGGACAGGCAGGCAATGATCTGCCCTCCTTCCGAAACTTTGAGCGCCAGATCCGCGATCATCAGATGGAGCAGGTAGCTGGCCAGCAGCGCCGCGATAAGGATTGCAAAAGACCAAAGGAGACCGGTCTTCTCCGCCAGGTACGGCAGACTCAGGACACCGCCTCCGATGCCGTAGCCTGTAATGATGCATGCCGCTTCCCACGTTGTCAATCTGCTTTTTTTCATTTTTCCACCTGCACCCAATCAGCATATTCCATTTTAAAAATGATTATACCACGCGTCATGCATCATTCCATTAAGTATCCGTTACTGAAGCTCGGATACGAGCCGCTGTCCTCCTTGTTTGACAGTCTGGTCCGCCGCCAAGACCGTGTCACATAAATGGAGGAAAAGCTTGTCCCTGTTTATTCCGGACAAGTGGCCATTGACGGACATGTGATCGTATGCGACTCCGACGAGAACGATCTGAAGGATTTATGAGGGAGCAAGAACCGACAAGGTTCGTGTAAAACGGACCATCAATGGGCACCGCTCGCTAGCAGTCGTGCTGCATGCGTACAAAGGTCAGCGATGATGTCAAAGCAGAAGCCAATGCATAAATAAACGCCGTTGGCAAATATAAGAATTTGTAATATTTTAAGATATTCGAAACCCCCATGACTATGAGCCAAGGGGATCGTAGCAAACTTTTCGTATCTGCGCGACGCGTTTGATGTATCCTCCTTGACAAGGACATTTTTAGGTGTGCACATGTACATTCAACACTCAGAAATCGCCAAGAACATCTTCTATGGATGTTCTTTAATACCGACAACATTCCATGCACCATCAGTCTTTTCAATTATCCAGTAGCTCAGGATATCCCATGAACCACTGACAATCGCGCCATCTGAATCATATTGCTCATCGGAATAAACAACCCACATATAACCACTGGATCGATCAACTTTAGCCGTAATCAGCTGTAAATTATATTCAACCGTGCTGAATGGAGTCTCGTCCGAATAATGGTAATATCGTGCTAATGCACCAACTGTTTTATCTGCTTCAGCTTTTGTACCGGTATAAGTGAACACCTTTTCTGCGGTTGACATGACCGGTGAGACGGTCGCTCGATCTTCATCAGTCATTTGATATTCGATTGTCGAATAGACAGATGATCCGAAAAAATCTTTTTGCCATATATACGTCATGTAACTCGAGCCTGCTGTACGCGGATTAGCAAGTAGACCGGTACCAACAATAATGAGTGTCAAGACCACTACAATAGTAACCCAGAATGCTGGTTTCCGATATTTCAATATGTTCCGTACACGGCCCATAGTCGCGCTTTCACCAAAGGCTAACGGGCTTCCTGAAAAAATCGGTCTTTTCATGGCGAGTTGAACCAACGCTCCGCCATAGTCTGCTCTGTCATCAAGGTTAAGCTCTTGCACAACACGCTCGTCGCAGCTCATTTCCATATCTCGACTCATAAGCCGGAATGCTAACCAAATCATTGGATTAAACCAATGGATCGCCAATACAAGGAACGCGAATGGTTTGATCACATGATCAAAGCGCTTCAGATGTGTCAGCTCGTGTTGAAGCACAAAGGCCTGATTCGTTGCGCTTAGGCTGACCGGAAGATAGATTTCTGGTCTGAAGAAGCCACACACGAATGGCGATTCAACCTTGTCTGATTCATAGACATTTCCACTGATGCGGGTGGCTGAGCTAATACGTCGTTTTAGTCTTATATAGGAAACAACACTGTATACAAGCATTGATAAAAATCCGGCAAGCCAAATCGCGTTTCCAATGATTATGACACCTTGAAGTGAATTCGTGGACCATGGTAGAGCATCATTGATTAAGCTGTTAAAGGCCGGGATGCCAACATCCACTTTCGGAACACCAGCAATAATGATATCGGTTGGGATGTACTCAACTTGACCTGTAATGGCTGAGGACCTAATGAAGCGACTCAACAAAGAAAATGACGATATGAATGAAAAAGGTGATACGAGGCGAAACAGGACCACCGACCATAGTGCATAGGATATCCATTTAGGTGCACGCTTGAGCAGCAAGCGCAGGACAATAACGACAAGCATGACATAGGTTGCGGTGATGCTCATATTGAGGACGGTCAAAAATATCTGGGCCATCATTTACCCTCCCGATATTCATCAATAAGTCTCTTGATTTTTTCGGCTTCTGTCAGGCTGATCTTGCCGCCATCCAGGAAGGCCGCGATGAATTGCGGCAGAGAACCATTGAAACTGCGTTCCAGAACTTGTCGGCTTTCTGTCCGTTGATTTTCCTCACGACTCATCAGTGCTGTGACGATCGTATTTTCGTTCTTAAGCAAGTTTTTATCACAAAGTCTTTTCAAAACGGTGTACGTTGTGGTTCGCTTCCAGCCAAGCTTTTCTTCAGCATGCTTGCATAGCTCTGGAGATGCAATTGGCTCGTTTTCCCAGACAATTGATAACAGTCGAAAATCGGCATTACTTAGTTTGATATCTGTATTCATAACATCACCAATCCCATGCATTAATCAGTCGAAATCATTAGACTGATATAAGTCTAACGTTTTCGACCAGAACTGTCAATAATTATTTTCATCTCGTTTATGATGGATATAATATTCGAAGAAATACCATTGATGTGGTGTTAATCATCCGTGGTATGAAGGTCTGCAGTCTATTCGTGTTTTTGGGAATGAGACATATAATTTAACTTAAGTGACATATTTACTCTGGAAAGAGCTCGCTGAGCGCACTTTTTCACAATTTGTCTCAGGTGTGTGTGTCATTTCACGACGAGTGTCAATTCAGTCACTTTTTGCCCTTTCAGGCCGCCAGAGAGAGCATCAAAATTAACATTTACCTAACAACAACCCCGAAAGGCCCTAAAAGCAGAGAGCTACACGATTGTATCTCACGTGTGTGCACTTTTGCACGATTATATCGGTTGGATAATTAAACAAGTCAATCCGTAAAATATCTCATATAACACATTTATACGCATATAACCGTAAAAGATTGATTTTGTCAATGATAAGTGCTAAGATTGACGCAGGGGGGATCTACATGATAAAGATCAGGCAGCAATATCTCAAACAGCTTGTTGAATCCAAAGATACAGAGTTTATTAAAGTGCTAACGGGTGTTCGACGCTCAGGCAAGTCCTTCATCCTGAACATGTTTCGAGATTATCTGATCAGTTCGGGCGTTGAACAGAGTCGAATTATTTACATCAACTTTGAACATCCGGATACTGACGATATCAAAAATTACAAAACACTGAATGAATATCTCAAATCGAAGGCTGAAGAATCCGGGAAATACTATTTTCTGTTTGACGAAATACAGGAGGTTGAAAACTGGCAAAGAGTGGTCAACGGTCTGCGTGTTGCCTATGATTCTGACATTTACATAACGGGCTCTAATGCTACTATGCTGTCAGGAGAACTGGCAACACTTCTTAGTGGACGATATGTTGAAATCAAAATCATGCCACTATCATTTATCGAGTTTTGTGATTTTAAAAATTACCATGATGATTCCCGATATGGGCGGTATTATCAGGAATACTTTGAGATCGGTTCATTTCCATCTGTCGCTCTTCTGCAGAATGAGACGTTGACTGAGAGTGTTCTAAAAGGCATCTTTGACAGCATTATCCTAAAAGACGTTTGCTTGCGTGGGGGTATTAAAGATACTGCTCTGCTGTTGCGTATTGTTCGGTTTTTATTGGACCAGATAGGGCATCCCGTATCGGCGGGCTCTATTGCCAATACGTTGTCAAGCGGCGGCAGAAAAACGACAAACGAGACGGTTGATAAATATCTAGATCTTCTGGAAGGTGCCTTTATTTTCTATAAAGCGGATCGATATGATATTCGCGGCAAAGAGCGATTGAAGACTTTAGGCAAATATTACGTAGTTGACCTCGGACTACGGAATGTTGCTTTGGGTAGAAACCGTGGAAATGTCGGGGCGCAGCTCGAAAATGTCGTCTACTTAGAGTTAATCAGGAGAGGCTTTGAAGTGTCTGTCGGAAAACTTGATGATAAAGAAATTGATTTTATCTGTCGTAATCCTCGAGAAACCCTTTATGTTCAAGTTGCTTATGAACTGCCACAGAACAGCAAAAGAGAGACGGACAATTTACTTCGTATCCCGGATAATTACCGTAAAATCCTGATTACCGGAAATCCGATGGACTCAGGAGTTATAGAGGGAATAGAGATTATATCAGTCATCGATTTCCTTCGAGGTTCATTAATCAGCTGATGCTAGCCTGCCATCGCGAACCCTAGCTCTGGTTCGGCTCGATTCTACGCGCAACAAGGTAGTCGCATTCTATAGGGTACAGTTTAAAAATAGAATGCTCAAAACCCCGAAAGCCCCTGAAATGAAAGGGCTCCAGCTTTATATCAATACTGGAGTCCTTTTGTGGAGCCTGCACGACACGTTGGATACAATTTCACGATTTGCCCAGGTGTGTGCACTTTTGCACGATTACATATTTCTCCATTAAAATTTTTCTATCAGATTTCATTCCTCATCTAGTATGTACTTTGGCTTTCCCTGCGCGAGATCGTCTTTGATGTACTCCAGCAACAAATCAATATTCATCAGACCGAGATTCCCAAGCTTACGGCTTCTCACTGAAAATCCGTTTTGCTCAATGTCCTTATCTCCGACTACAAGCATATATGGTATTTTTTGCGTTTCATAGCGTTTGATTTTCTCGCGCATATGGCTTTCGGTGTAGTCCACGTCAACCCGTAGCCCCTGCCTTTTCAGGTTTGTCTCCAAGCGTTTGCAATAGTCGTTGTGGGACGGCCTAATTGGGACTATAGCAAACTGAACCGGAGCAAACCACAACGGGAAATCACCCTTGTAATGCTCTATCAGCAGGGCAAAGAACCGCTCAATGCTGCCAAACAGCGCACGGTGGACGATATATGGCGTATGTTTTTTTCCGTCAGCCCCAACATATTTCATCTTGAAACGTTCGGGTAAATTGAAATCGAATTGGATTGTACTGCATTGCCATTCGCGTCCAAGGGAATCATACAGCTTCAAGTCAATTTTAGGGCCATAGAACGCACCGCCGCCCTCGTCGATCTCATATTCAAGACCTGCGGCGATCACAGCCCTTTTCAAGACTTCGGTAGCCTTATCCCACTCGTCGTTTGAGCCGATTGATTTTGTTTCGGGTTTTGTGGAGACGTAAGGTTGGAACTTGTTCAACCCGAACGAACGCAAGATATATAGTGAGAATTTTAGTGCGAAGGCAACCTCGCTTTCCACTTGCTCTGGCGTGCAGATGATGTGCGCATCATCCTGCGTGAATCCACGCACTCTTGTCAGTCCATGCAGAGTGCCGGATAACTCGTACCTATACACCGTACCAAACTCCGCCATGCGTATCGGAAGGTCGCGATACGAGTGCGTCTCACTATTATAGATGATGAAGTGGAACGGGCAATTCATGGGTTTTAAGTAGTATTCCTCGCCATCAATGTCAATGGGGTTATACATGGAATCCTTGTAGTTTTCCAGGTGACCTGATGTTTTCCAAAGCTCTGACCGTCCGATATGTGGCGTGTACGCCCACTGGTAGCCGTTCAGCAGATGCGCAGCTTGGCTGAACTGTTCGAGCATGAAGCGAATAATTGCACCTTTCGGATGCCATAGTACAAGCCCTTGTCCGATTTCTTCTGATGTTGAGAACAAACCAAGTTGAGCAGCGAGTCGCTTATGTTCGTGCTCAGCGGCTTTTGCCAGTTTGTCTTGATATGCTTGCAGTTCTTCCTGTGATCCAAAAGCTGTGATATAAAGCCGCTGCAACATCTTCTTGCTTGCATCTCCGTCCTGATACACGCCGGAGAAGCTGGATAATTCATATGCGCATGGAATATCCCTGCCCGAAAGCCAGTTATTTATCGAGTTGATTTTCTCGAGATTTATCGGAACCGACAAATCGAAGTCGCAGTAAAACCCACTCTCTGTCGTTCCACTTGAAACCAGGCTGCCCGAAAACAAATCGACAACAGCTTCCTTTATCAATTCTATAAGATTTTCTTTGTAATATAACATACAATATACTCCCCTTTCTGTTTATTATGAGATTACCGGAGAGCAGACGGTAACGATGCCCATAGCCAAAAATCCATTCACGAATTTTTGGCGCGAACAATATGAGTACATTGCTGTAATCAGGGCAACCACCCCCTTTCAGATAAATTAAAAACACCTTATCGAACCATCGTTGATAAGGTGTAAAATAAGCCTTTACTCCACCCACCAACGACTGTAAGAGCTAACACATGTCGTTGGCGCTGTGGCGAACAACAAATGCTAACTCTGCATGGTCGTGGTGGTGTAACTAAGTTGACAAAGCATAATGGTTTATCTCACGTTTCTTCGAAAGCGTTTTGAACATTCTAGCATAATCTATACATTCCGACAACACGCGACAGGTGTCCACTAAGCACAATTTACCTCAGGTGTGTGCGTCATTTCACGATTCGTGTCCAAATCCACCGTTTCCACCCGTTTTTTACCTTCGAATGACCGCTCAAAACCCCAAAACGCCCTGATAGCAAAGCACTCCAGCATAGTAACAATACTGGAGTGCTTTTGTGGAGCCTGTGAACGGACTCGAACCCCTGACCTGCTGATTACAAATCAGCTGCTCTACCAACTGAGCTACACAGGCAGGAACGCATTGTTTATACTAATCGAAGCTCAGAAAGTTGTCAAGCTGACCGCAGAGGCGCCGGGCAGGATTTCAGCGTGGAACAGGCACAAAATCGCCGCCGCGGCAAGCCTTGAGGTAATGAAGCCCGCTGACTTGTCCGGTCCATTCCAGCTCGTCGCGGTAAACCGGATCATGAAAGCCCTCGATGTCGATCGTCCCTTGATATTGGTTCTGGCGCAGGATCGTGATGATGTCGCGCCAGTTGCTGTCGCCAAATCCCGGCGTCCTGTGCCAGACATATTCGGCAGGCCCGTGCACCCCTTTTTCGCGCACCACATCCCACGCGATCGTGGCATCCTTGCCATGTACATGAAACACGCGCGGCGCCCAGCGGCGCAGCTGCGGAATCGGATCGATCAAGCTGACCATCTGGTGGCACGGTTCCCATTCAAGGCCAAGGTTTTCCGCGGGTACGGCGTCAAACATCATCTCCCAGGCGGTTGGGTTGTGGGCGATGTTCCAGTCGCCCCGTTCCCAGGTTCCCCCCATATCGCAGTTCTCAAACGCCAGGCGAACACCTTTGTCCGCAGCCCGGCGGCTCAGTTCGCCAAACACCTGCTTGAATTTGGGTATCGAAGCGTCGATCGGCTGGTCGACGATCCGGCCGGTGAAGCCGGCCACAAGATCGGTGCCGAACGCAAAAGCCGCGTCGATGCAGCGTTCCCAGCTGGCCAGGGAGTCGGCGTTGTCGCCGTGTCCTGTCAGGACATTACCAAAGACACCCAGTCCCGAAATGACGACGTCACGGTCGCCGATAACATCGCGGACCCGCTTGGCCAGTTCGAACAGGTCGAGTCCGCCTGTCGTCTGCCAGAACGTCAGTTCAAAGGACTCAAAGCCGTAGTCGATCACCTGGGGGATGATGCGCTGGGCGTCTTTGCCGCCCAACAAGGTGCCGATACGAATCAGGTTGAGGTTTGCCGGTTTGTTCATTTCAATCTCCTCCCCATCTCTCTCCTGTCAGTCGATGTTGACACGTTTCCCGGTTTGGGCGCTCTCAATCGCCGCCATAACCATCGCGAGGCTGTTGCGGTTGTCGGCGGCGTCTGTTTCCGCCGGGCGCCCGGACAGCAGCGCGTCGAAAAGCTCATCCAGGCAGCCGTCATGCCCTTCCCGCCCGGACCCATCGTCCCGAGCGTCGACCCGAATGACCTCCGGCATGAAAGCGGCCTGCGCATTTGGTGTTTCAGGCTTAAGCACCTCTGCCCAGGGCATCGATTTCCCGTCCCAAACGGCCGTCCCCTGGCTGCCGCTGACCCGCCAGTCGGCTTCCCAACTGGTCGGATAGCCGATCGAACACCAGGAGCCGCGGTAACAAAACACGCTGCTGTCGCTCATGGTAAAGATGGCGATTGCCGACGCGTTGCCCCGGTACCAGGACCCTGGCGGGTTGAACGCATGGCAGTAGACTTGGCGGGCATCGGCACGCAGGATAAAGCGGGCCTGGTCGAAGGTATGAATGGCCATGTCCAGCAACAGCGGGTCGTCCATCAGGTCTCGGAAGCCGCCAAAACGCGGTCCCAGGTAAAAATCGGCGTTGATGGTGCCGGGCTTGCCGATGATGCCATCGTCAACGATGCGGCGAAAAGATCGGATTTGCTTGAGGAAACGCCGGTTTTGCATCACGCCGAAGAATAAATTCTGTTCCCGGGCGGCCCCGATCATCTCGTCTGCCTCCGCCAGATTGGCGGCAAGCGGCTTTTCGCTCATGACAGCGCATCCCGCGGCAAACGCGGTCAGCGCGATCGGGCGATGGGCCTCGGGGATGGCCAGGTTGAAAACCAGGCTGGCCCGTGTCTGGTTCAAAATCCCGGCTAAATCGTTCCCGACGACCGCATCCGGCACCTGGTATTTTTCCGCCATGGCGCGAGCGGCTAACGGATTCAGGTCAACAAAACCGACCAGGCGGCAATCTGCCCGCTCCTGCGCATGGCGGATCCAGGCATGGGCCATGTTGCCGCATCCGGCAACGACGATCCGTACGGGTTTTTCCGGAACCTGTGTCATAGTCATACCCCTTTCAGAAGTCAGCAACCGTAACAATGGCTCATGACTTCATTATACGGGTTTCTCGCCTGAAATGCTGATCGGAATTTTCCGGACCGGCTGGACAATCCGGCAGGCCTCGCCTAAGATAAGGCTAAAAAAAGGAGGTAAAAGACATGTTGCAGCAAGCGTTGGCCGAGCGGCTGTTGCCGCCGCTGTTGATCATGAACGACCGTCAGCCCTGCACGCGGGACAGCTGGCCGAAACGCCGGCAGGAACTGCTAAGGCGGCTTGAGACCCATATCTACGGCGTCACGCCGCCGGCACCGGATGACGTCGAAAGCCAGCTTCTGCGCCAAGATGACCACGACCTGGCCGACAAGGCAATCACCCGCCAGATCCTGCTGCGCTTTGCCACGCCCCGCGGCGGCTTTTCCTTCCCGTACCATCTCTTTTTGCCCAAATCGGACCGCCCATCGCCCCTGATCGTACACATCACGTTCCGGCCGTCGATTCCCGACCGCTACATGCCCGTCGAGGAAATTATCGACAACGGCTTCGCCTTGGCGTTCTTTAATTACCAGGACGTATCACCGGACCTTCACAATGGCGACTTCAGTCAGGGACTGGGCGCCTGCTACCTGGACGCGGCCGCGCGGCCGGATAACGCCTGGGGACGGATCGGCCAGTGGGCGTTTGCCGCCAGCCGCGTACTGGACGACCTGCTCACCATGCCGGAAATCGACCATAGCCGGGTCAGTGTCGCCGGCCATTCGCGGCTGGGCAAGACCGCCCTATGGTGCGCCGCCCAGGACGAGCGGTTCAGCTCGGTCATCGCCAACAACTCCGGTTTTGCCGGCGCCGCTCTTGCCAGCCGGGGGCACGGCGAAAAAGTCAGCGACTTCATCCGCTGCGGCAGTTCCGACTGGTTCTGCCCCCGCTTCACAAGCTACCTCGGACGGGAAAACGAGCTGCCCTTTGACCAGCATGACATGCTGGCCTTAATCGCGCCGCGCCGCATCTGTGTCGGCAGTGCCGCGCTGGATGTCGGCGCAGACCCGCCATCCGAATTCCTGTCCTGCCTGGCCGCCAGCGACGTTTACCGGTTGCTGGGTCGCAGCGGCCTTATCACACCGGACCGGTTCCCCGAACCGGGCACCGTGCTGCACGAGGGGGAAATCGGTTACCACATCCGGCCGGGTAGCCACTATTTCAGCCGTACCGACTGGCTGGCTTACCTGTCTTACCTCAGGCACCACGAACACAAAAACTAAGTTGGGTTACCGGTCGCGGCGATATTGGGCCGGACCGCTCAGGTAAAGGTTGTTGCCCTTTGTATCGATCAGGACGATGACCGGAAAATCGACAACGACAAGCCGGCGGATCGCTTCAGGACCGAGATCCGGATATGCGATCACCTCGGATGAGCGGACATGCCGGGCCAGCAGGGCGCCGGCACCGCCGGTCGCACCCAGATAAACCGCACCGTACGACTGGATGGCCGCGATGACATCCGGGCTGCGCTGCCCTTTCCCGATCATGACGCGCAGGCCGTGCTGCAGCAGGAGCGGCGTGTAGGCGTCCATTCTTCCGCTCGTGGTCGGCCCGACCGACCCGATCACCTGCCCGGGAGGTGCCGGGCAAGGGCCGGCATAGTAAATGGTCTGGCCCTGCAGGTCGACCGGCAGCGGCAGACCTTGCCGCAGCGTCTCCGTCAGTCGCTTGTGCGCGGCGTCCCGGGCCGTGTAGAGCGGACCGCTCAAGGCAAGCAGTTCGCCGGCCTGCAGGCTGCGGACGGCCTGTTCACTCAGTGGCAATTGAATCTGTCGACGCTCCATGGATTTATCCTCGCTCATAGATAAGCTTCGGCGTGTCGGGTCGCGTGGCAGCCCATATTCAGCACGACGGGCAGTCCTGCGATGTGTGTCGGCCAAGCCAGGATATGCAGCGCGAGGGCAGTGACCTTGCCGCCCAGGCCGCCCGGTCCGATACCCAGGTCGTTGACGGCCTGAAGCAGGTCTTTTTCCAATTCCGCCAGGTGCGATTGCTCGTTAGACGCCTGCGATGGCAGCAGCAAGGCTTGCTTGGCCAGCAAAGCGGCTTTTTCAAGCGTGCCGCCCAGGCCGATCCCGATCACAACCGGCGGGCACGGGTTGGAGCCCGCTTTTTCGACGGTCTCAAGCACGAACCGGCGGATTCCATCGGTGCCTTCCGAGGGGCTGAGCATACGGGCAGCGCTCATGTTTTCGCTGCCAAAGCCCTTGGGGGCGACCGTCAGGTGCAGTTGGTCACCCGGGACGATCCGGGTATGGATCACCGGCGGCGTGTTGTCTCCGGTATTGCGGCGAAGCAGCGGATCCGACACGATCGACGGGCGCAGGTATCCTGTTGTGTAGCCTTGTGCGACGCCTTGCCGGATGGCATCTTCAAACCAGCCTCCCGTGACGTGAACCTCCTGGCCGATCTCGGCGAAGACGACTGCCATGCCGGTGTCCTGGCAGATCGGCATGCGCCGGCTGCGCGCCAGGGCCGCGTTTTCCAAAAGGTCATCCAAAACCGCTTGACCGGCCGGCGACGTTTCCCGCCCGGCCGCATCGCGCAGGGCTTCCATGATGTCCGGCGGCAGCAGGAAATTAGCTTCCTGGCACAGTCTGGCCACACAATCGCGGATGAGATCAACACTTATTTCTCTCATGCTCGTTCCTCTCTCGCTGATCCGAAACTCGATCTAATGCTGATCTGGCGTCGGCCCGGCCGCATTTTCTATCTTCGATCATCTTACAGCAGCGTCCCGCATCCGTCAAAAGCGGATGAAATACCCAATCCTGCCTTATTTTAGGCATTTCAAGCATTTTGCGCTTGACACCTGCCGAGCATTGGTATCATAATATTGTTTGAAATAACGCCCAAAGGAGGCCCTATTCATGAATAAGACAGATTTGGTTGATGCCGTTGCCAAGGCAACCAAGCTTAGCAAGAAAGATAGTGAGGGAGCCATCACTGCTATGCTCGATACCATCACGGACGCCCTGACAAAAGACGAGAAGGTTGTCCTGGTTGGTTTTGGTACGTTTGAAGTCCGTAAACGTGCTGCGCGCAAAGGCCGCAACCCGAGCACGAAGGAAGAGATCAAGATTCCGGCGTCCAAGGCTCCGGTCTTCAAGGCTGGCAAAGGCCTGAAAGACAAAGTCAACGTCTGACCTCCTTCATACAACAAGAGACAAGCCTGGCTTGTCCCAATTATCCGTTGTCAAAAAACCCCTTCGGCACCATCGCTTTGCTGAGGGGGTTTTCTTGTCTGCCTGATCTCGGCCATCTGCTCGCGCTCAACAGCCTGAACCAGCTGCTGGTGCAGACGGCACAGGCAGGCTGTCGTGGTCAGGCCGCTGCGGTGCAGGGCAGTCTCCTGCAGGGCATAGCGGACATCACGCTCGACCTGGCTGGCTTTGACATGAAAATGCGTGGCGATATCGGGATAGAGGACCTTCGTGACCGGCTTGATCCGGGTTTCGTCCAGGCCGATCATCAGCAGCATGGCGCGGATATAGCGGTAGCCTTTGAGTTCGGGCCGGATGCCGCTATCCATCAGGACCTGGTCGACATTGTGCCCGATGCTGGCCTTAAGCGGTCGTGCGTTGTCGCATTGGTCCTTGATCAGGCGTCCCGTCGCCTCAAGAATTTTACGCGACGCATACGGCATGCCTTTGCGCCCGTCCACGAGGTAGTGCAAACGTCCGGCTGTGTCCACGACACCTGCGTAGCCCTGGCGGGTCATCAGGCGGTCAAGCTGGTCGAGCATCTCCTTGTCGTTGATGACAACCGTGAACCGCAGCTGGCTGGCGCCGGCTTCAGGGAAGCTGCCAGGATAATAATACGTCCCGTTGGTCATCGGTCAGGATTCCTTTCCGGCCTTTCCCGCTGCCGTGCTTCACCGATCCTGTACAGCTCTTATTTTGCCCGACCTGATCACGCTCCGTAATAGGCCTGAGGCCATATTCCGCTCGGACCAGCTTATCGGTCCAAGGCAAGACAGGCGATCGCCTGGGCAACGCCGGACGCATGGTGGGCGCCGGTCCTGTAATGGGCCGCCGCAAGCGCCGGCGCTGACGCGTCGGCCATGACAACCCCGACACCGGCAATTTCCAGCATGGCGACATCGTTATCGTGGTCGCCGAGAACCATGGTCTGGGCCAGCGGAACGCGAAGCATCGCCGCCAGCTTTTTCAGGGCATGCCCTTTTGTGGCCGCCTTATCCTGGATATCGAGAAAAGCCGGTCCGGACAGCAAACCAGAGCAACGGGTCTTTTCGGCCAGCATCGCGCGCGTGCGCGCCAGGGTCCGTGCGTCCGGCACAACCGCCAGCACTTTGACCAGGCTGGAATAGAACGCGTCGGTTGGCGTCTGCGGCAGCGGCAAAAGCAAAATGGGCGGCTGCCCGTACTGCCTCATGGCCTTGTTGTATGCCCTGAACCGTTCGATCCGCCGGCTGGTCGGCGGATAATATACCTCGTCCGCGCTGTAGCAGAGAAAATCCAAACCGTTTCCGTTCAGCCAGGAGACAAGCGTCGCTGCGTCGGCCGGATCAAGCGCCTGACGCGCCAGCACCTCGTCGGTGGCGCAATCCCGGATGATGGCGCCGTTACAGGCGATCATCGGCAAATGGACCTCAAGCTGGCTCACGTAGACGCGTGCCATCCGGTCCATGCGGCCGGTTGCCAGGGTATAAAGGATATTCCGGCGCTTGAGTTCGGCAAACGCCTGGATGTTTCGCTCCGGAATCCGGCCATCGTCGTCGATCAGCGTTCCGTCGATGTCGCAGACAACCAGACGGACAACAGGTTCGGCGTTTGGCCTTAGCGGTTCAAGGAGCGTTTCAGGATAGCGGCACGTCTTGGACAATCTCAATCACCTCAAGGATAAATCGGCTGCGCGGCGTGTAGGCGACACGGACAACCTGGCCCGGCTCCAGTTTGAACTGCCAGGGGTTGACATAAAGCGTGCGCCCGTGAACGACAAGCGAGAATCGTTTCAAGGTCGACCCGTCGACCGCAATTTCTTCGACGGTCAGCGTGTCGTTGGCGATGGCAACAAAATCCAAAGCGGTCGGCACAGTCAGGGTCAGGCTGACATAGAGCAGGACCACCGTCAGGGCGACAGGCAGCAGATAGCTGAACGGATGCCGGTTCTTACGCTCCCAATTGACGGTCAGGCAGCGGGTCAGAACCATCGCCACGGCCAATGTCAGGGTCAGGCAGACCACCAGACTGAACAAATAAAAAAACAAGCCGCACCACCTCTTGCCATTTTGCCTGATTCGGCCGCACTCGCTTGTGAAACAGGTAGAATCCACCCGAGTGCTCTCGACCTTTATATTCCATTAGTGTACAATAGGGTTTTGAAAAACGCAAAGCGAACGATCAGTGGAGCAAACAAAACGATGACAGCAGGCAAAGACATCGCACAGGAATTTTCCCGGATCATGCGCGAATGCCGGGGCAAGGTCACTTTTGTCACGGAGGAAGGCGACCGTCTGGTCGCCGACAGCATGCTGTCGGCCCTGGTTGGCTTGTCGACGCTGTTGACCATCGCCGAAGAAGTCTCGTTGCATGTCGATTGCGAATACCCGGAAGACTGCGAGCGGATCATGGGCTTTATGACCAAACACCGTCTTGACAAGCACCCGTGAGCTGTTGATTTTCCCAGCTTGACAAGCTGTTTTTTTTCGTTAAAATGTTAACCATAGTTAACTTTTAGACAGGAGACACCTATGCAAGATGCTGTCAAGCCTTTGAGCGACCTCACCCCTGGCCAATCCGGCCGTGTCGTTGCGGTGGGCGGCAGCACCGGCCTTCGCCAGCGCCTGATTGCCATGGGCGTTACCCCCGGCGCCTGGCTGATCGTTCGCAAATACGCCCCGTTCGGGGACCCGATGGAGATCAACATCCGCAACTACGCGCTATCAATCCGACGTAAGGACGCCCGCGACATTCAGGTGGATACGCGGCAGGAACAGCAATCATGAGCATGCGAATCGCCCTGGCCGGCAACCCCAACAGCGGTAAAACCACCTTGTTCAACCGGTTGACCGGCACGCGCCAGACAACAGGCAACTGGCCTGGCGTCACCGTAGAGAAAAAGACCGGTCATATCCGGCATACCGACGGGGAAATGACCGTGATCGACCTGCCGGGCATATACAGCCTGTCCCCCTACTCGCTGGAGGAGACGATCAGCCGCAACTACATCGTCGACGAATCTCCTGACGTCGTCGTCAACATCATCGACGCCACCAACCTCGAGCGGAACCTGTACCTGACGCTGCAGCTGAAAAAGCTGGGCCGGCCGCTGGTCGTCGCCTTGAACATGATGGACGAAATCCTAAATCACGGCGACAAGCTGGATATCGACCGCCTGGCTCAGCTTCTCCAGGTTCCCGTGGTTCCGATCTCTGCCAAAAAAGGGGAAGGTCTGGACGAACTGATCGACACGATCTACGAGGTCGCGTCACCGGGATGCCGGCGGCGGTTCGGCCGCAGGCGCCGCCATCAGGGCCGTTATGGCTGCGGCTGCGCGCGATTTGACAGGCCGGTTGCCGGTTCGGACGCCACTGATTCTGCGCCGGTTGTCCGGACGCACTCGGTCCTGCACACATTCAAGCCCGAGACCGAAGCGGAAACTGAAGCGATGTATCACCAGTCGGCGCAGATTCATGACCAGGTCCTGCAGCACAGCCATCAGCGCGGAGCCCTTTCGCGTTCAGACAAGATAGACCGTTTCCTAACGCACCGCTTCCTTGCCATACCCATTTTCCTGCTGGTCATGCTGACCGTCTTTCAGGTCACGTTCAGCGAGGCGCTGGGCGGCCGTTTGACCGAACTGCTGGATGTCTTTTTCACTGATACGGTCGGCGGGGGTGTCAGCCGCTGGCTGAAGGCAGCCGCGGCCCCGGAATGGATCAATTCCCTTCTGGTCGATGGAATCCTGTCGGGCGTGGGCGGCATTCTCACGTTCTTGCCGCAGATCACCTTGCTGTTCTTCTTCCTGTCCGTGCTCGAAGACACGGGCTACATGGCCCGAGCGGCTTTCATCACGGATCGCCTTTTCCAAAAGCTCGGGTTGTCGGGCCGCAGCTTCATCCCGATGCTGATGGGTTTCGGCTGCACCGTTCCCGCCGTCATGGCGGCGCGGACGCTGGAGTCCGAACGCGACCGGCGCCTGACCATCCTGATCACGCCCTTCATGTCCTGCAGCGCGCGCATGCCGATTTACGCCTTCCTGTCCGGCGTCTTTTTCAGCACGCACAAGGGCCTGGTGACGTTTTCCATGTACTTGACCGGGATTCTGGTCGCGGTGCTGACGGCTTTTGTCTTCAGCAGAACGGTCCTGCGCGGCGCCGACGCACCGTTTGTCATCGAACTGCCCCCATACCGGCTTCCGGACACCAAGTCGCTGCTGCTGCACGTGTGGGACAAAGTCCGTGACTTCATCATCAAGGCCGGGACGGTCATTTTTGTCATGACCATCGTCGTCTGGTTTTTCCAGTCGTTCAACATCACGCTGCAGCGCGTCTCCGATGGCGCCTCGAGCATGTTTGGCTGGCTGGGCGCTTTCCTGGCCCCGATCTTCCAACCGCTGGGCTTTGGCAGCTGGCAGGCGTCGGTTGCCTTGCTGACGGGGCTGATCGCCAAGGAGTCCGTCGTCGCAACCTTTGAAAT
>Ga0172382_10005831_pt1 | contig 18175 bp, 13 predicted proteins | sample Leawel138RmetaG_FD_122245 | JGI IMG/M metagenome (GOLD analysis project Ga0172382, IMG submission 122245) | Leachate microbial communities from a municipal landfill in Southern Ontario, Canada - Leachate well 138R metaG | ecosystem: Engineered > Solid waste > Landfill > Unclassified | place...
CGAATCAATTATTCGCAGGATCTAGTTACTATAATGTGTATTATAACTATGATAGCCTATATGGTATTTATTCATTACCAAGTGAAGGTGAAGATGCGTATGAAGCAATCCGTACATCTTCTAAGAACTCTACATTATTACCTGCTGATTTAGTTGTACATACATTTAACTTCTTAGCATTCTCAATGGATAACTTTTATGGTTTAAAAGACTTATTTGAAGTTGAAACATATTATGATCTATTATTTGAAAGTAAAGATGCATTATTAAACCCAACAGCAACACGTTTAGAGGTTGCATTAAGTGACTTTTTAGTTGAAGTCATTGATGAGCCACATACATCATATGGGTATCCTGGTTATTATACAAGAGCGGGCTATAGTGGACCGTCTGTTGGTAGTATCTTAGACTTTGGTCCAAGATTTAGAAGTTGGTATATGGATGGGCTTGTTGCAACCGATACTCAAATTGGTTTAAAATGGGGCGAGGCAAGCGGTAATGCTTGGAATGCATCCGCATCTACTAGAGAAATGTTTTGGTTTTTAGATGAAGCTAAAACATCTGCTGTATTATCACTAGATAGTTTTTCAACATCGGATATTGTTGAGGATACTGTTTGGAGTGATGAAACCTTACTAACCATATTAAAACAAGATACACACATCTTCCCTAAATTAGAAGGCGGCAGTAAATATTTTTACTATAATGAATCATCTAAAACAGAATTTGTTGCAGAAGTATTAATTAAAGGCTTAAATCAAGCAGATAAAGCGAATTATGATGCAGCCTTAATGAGTGCCGGATTTGTAGCAAGTGAAAGCAATTTAAATTATGTTAAGACAGAAGGTGACTTTACGTATTATGCAGCTGTTTCTTATAATAGTATATATGAAACTGTAACATTAAGTTTTAACGTTCAAAATCAAGCAGATGCAGTTGAACCACTACTTGTTAATAGCGGCAAAGAATTAATTTTTGCAGATAGTGCTGTTTATATGGAATTCCAATTAGAATTAATTAAGAAACAAGCACCTGCACTTGAAAATGTCATTTTAGACATTACATGGAATACAGGTGGTAATGTTGGTGCTTTATACCGTGTGGTTGGATTTATTACAAGTGAACCATTTGCCGTATCTAGCATGAGTGGTGATACAAAGTCTGAGTCAACATCCTATGTATATATAGATGGTGTTGATCTATATACAGATTTAAATTGGGGTTTACTGACAACACCAACATCATTTTCAGCAGCCAACAGTCTAGCAACCATTTTCCAAGAAAACAGTTTGGGTCCAATTATTGGTATAACCTCTGGTGGTGGTGCATCAAGTATTACACCAGTATTATTACCTAGTGGTTCAGCCTTTACAATGTCATCCAATAATATTGGGGCATACCGTACAGGTTCAGGTACAGAAGCAGATCCTTATGTATACCATGCCAATGAGTTTGGTATTGCACCAACATATCCAGTTAGTATGGCAAATATCTATGATGAAGCAACACTACTTGATGCAATGGAAGATTATTACAATTAAAAGTGATGATTTGTTTGATTATCAAAGATAAATCATAAAAAATAAACCTGAAAAAAATCGAAAAACGACGTTTTTAGGTCAAAAAGGGTCTAAAAAATGATTTTTTGACCTAGAAAACGTTTTCAAATGTATTTTTTTAGTGCACAATTAAAATTTACATGATATAATAGCATACAAATTAATTATAAGAAGAGAGAGAGGAAAATTATGATTAAAAAATTATTAGCCACATTATTCTTAGCGACAGCTGCTTTAGTATTAGTAGCATGTGGGCCAAGTTCAACATCAAGCTTGGTATATCGCGACTTTGCCGCTGGAACGGTTGCAGAACCGGAAGCGCCAGAGAAAGAAGGATACAGATTCGCTGGTTGGTTTAGAGGAAAAGCTGGGTTAACTTGGCTTGAACCAGAAGCCGTAGAATTCCCATTCGAGGCAGCAGAAGAAGTGAGATTATACGCTTACTTTGAACCACTAGATTCTAAAGGTGTAAATTACACAAAAGATGAAACTTACTATACAAGTTTAACATCAGACACAAAGGTTATTTTAAACCCGTTAACTTATGAATATAGCCATGAGGATACAATGATTGCAGATCTTGCAACTTCCCTTTTTGCTACAGAAGTCGACTGGGATAAAGCAATCTCTGAAGGTGTTGCTGACTATGTAGGTGACTTCAGCAAAATTGTTGCAAAAGAGTACTCAATTGAAGCGTTAGATTATTCAACGATTCTAGTTGGGGCAACACGTTTCCCATATGATCTAGATGGTAATGACTTTACTGTTGATGGTAAATATGACCGTACAGGATCTACACAAGTCCAAAAAACGGTATGGAGATACGACATTAGAGAAGATATTTTCTTCGAAGATGGCACTCAAGTTACTGCAGATACTTATGAATATACATTAAAACAATATTTAGATCCTGCACAAAATAACTTTAGAGCAAACTCTTACTATAAAGATGCTGACAACAACCAAGGTTACCCAATTGCAAATGCAAGTGAGTACTTTAAACAAGGTACTGAAGATTCAGAAGGTAATGTTAGACCAGCAGTAGACTGGGCAGATGTAGGATTCAAAGTTATTGATGACTTTACATTTGAAATTACAACATTTGAAGCTATTTCACAAGCATCAGCTGTAGGTTTTGGTAATATCAGATTAGTTCACCCTGCTAAATATGCTGCATCACTAGATGCTAATGGTGCAAACTCAACTTATGGTACACCGCAAAATCCTTATGTATCTTATGGTGCTTATGTCATTAAGAGTTGGGACGAAAACCAAAGACTTATTTTCAATAAGAACTATGAATATGTATATAGAGAAACTATTAACTATAAATCAGTAGTTTATGAAATAGTTGAAGATATTGCTGCTCGTATGGCATTATTCAATGAAGGTAGTTTAACTGGTGTTGGCTTAATTTCTCCATACTATGAACAATATGCAGAAAATCCTAATGTTTATAGATCATGGGATGGTTATCCACAATACTTAATTATTAATTATGCACCGTCAACATTAGCTGACAGTCCATATCAAAAACCAGCAATTACTGCTGATGCAAGATTCCGTCAAGCTTTATTCTTTGGCTTTAACAGATCAGAGTTTGGTAATACAGTTTATGCGCCGAATACGCCATCACTATTACCTGTTCCTCAAGATACTAAAGCATATGTTCAAGATCCACTATACTATTCTCAATCACCTAACCACTTACGTGTATTAGAAGCATTCGGTATTGTTGAAGGTACAGGCGGATTCTTAGAACAAAGAGCAAGAACATTATTTAATGAAGCATTTGATGATTTCAAAGCTGCTAACCCAGAACATACTGGTCCAGTCAGATTAAAATTCATTATGGATAACTCGCCATTAGGATTAGACTTAGCAAACTGGATTAAAAACAGTTATGAACAATTATTTAATGCTGATCCTGCAAACCCTGATAAACTAGTCGTAGATGTTGTTGAATCTACACTAGCTGCTACAAATGCTGCACGTGCTGCTTGGGACTTTGACCTATACTTAGCGTCAGTTGGTTTCGGTAGTTCAAGTGGTATTCAATGGCAATACGGTGGTATTGGTTACTTAGGTGGTATGATTGCAGCAGGATTTGGTTTACAAATGCCGTTTAGTGCTGATGGTGAAACTTATGAACCATTTATGACAGAAGAACAGGAATTAGACTTAAGTGTTACTTATGACTACTTAGTAGATTTAGGTGAAGAATACATTTATGCAGTTGATGAAGATGATGCATATCTACGTCCAGCATATGTTGAGTTATATGAAGGCTTACAAGCTGATGGTGACAAACCAGAAGGTATCTTTATAACATCAGTATTTGACATGGCATACATGGTATATGCGGATGCAGTACCTTGGGATGGCACAGCATCTGAACCATTCCCTGGATCAACTCAAGAAATTTGGAAGATTGTTGAAATGTTTGAAATGACATTCTTCGAAAATGTACCGGTTGTACCAACAGTTACAAGATCATCTGCTACTATTTATGCAGAAAACGTTACAATTGAATGGCCAGAATTCCACGGTTCATTTGGTTGGGGTGCGAATAGATATCGTTATTTAACATCTGATGAAATGTTCGAAGATGGATTATATAACAGCTTTAAAGCAGCGTTTGAAAATCAATAAGAATTAATGTTTTATCATATGAAGTAAGGCATACAAAATAGAAAAGCGCCTGAATTGAGATACCTCATTCAGGCGCCTTCTCTATGTAAATGTATACCTGTTACACATATTTTTTTACAAAGTAAAAATATCATTTAGCATATTTTTATTTTTTAAAGAAACTTGTTATATAATAGCTAAAATAATGTATAATAGCATATAAACAGTTTTTAACACACAATAAAATTCAACAAAGGAGTGATTTTATGGCTTCATATCTAATGAAAAGAATGGGTTTAATGGTTATAACATTCATTGTTACGGTCTTTCTATTCTTCATGTTTATTAAATTAATGCCGAACAGCCAACCAACACTAAATGATCCGATTCTGCAGGAGAGATATGCAGAAAGAGAAGGATGGAATGAACCAATTCCAGTCCAGTTTGGTATTTGGGTAAATAATATCTTCACGGAAGGTTCTTTTGGTTTTTCAGCGAATAAAAGACAAGATGTAGGGGCATACTATTTTTCTAAGATGCCAGCATCGATTCAAATCAATATTATCCCATATCTACTTTCTATTCCGATAGCAATTAGCTTGGGTATTTTAGCAGCGCTTTATAAAAACAAGTGGATAGATAACTTAATATCTGTCGGAATAATGGTCTTTATTTCAATTCCTTATTTCGTTGTTATTGTTATTATTCAGTTTGTTTTCTATTTCGAATTAAGTTGGCTACCTTCACATGTTGTCGCCACGTCCACCGACTTTGCAAGTAATTATTGGTGGGCATTATCGACATACTTTATGCCTGTAGCTGTATTAACACTGGTATCTGTTCCAGGTTTAGCAAGAAGTGTTCGTGCTGAGTTAACAGAACAATTAACACAAGATTATATGTTACTTGCAAGATCTAAAGGTTTAACTAAGCGTCAAGCAACTTTCCGCCATGCATTGAAAAATGCATTAGTGCCTTTCTTACCTGGTATTTTTATCGGTATTATCGGTATTATTAATGGTGGTTTGATTACCGAAAAACTATTTAGAGTCGACGGCACTGGTCGTATTTACTTGGATGCATTCCAATCAATTCCACCAGATTACGCGATGTTAATGTTAATTACAACATTTGGTCAATTTATTGCACTATTATCTGCAATTGTTGGTGACTTATCATACACACTAATTGATCCAAGAGTTAGAGTAGGGAGTGGAAAACTATCATGATAGATATTGATAAAAGTAAACTTGTATTAGTCCATGATAATGACGATACAATTAAAGACGTACCACTTGAAACTAAAGAAATTGGTTACTATAAGGATTCATGGAATAGATTTAAGAAAAACAGAGCATCATTGATTGCATTTATAATTATTTGTATCATTATGGTCTTTGTTGTTATTGGTCCAGAATTGAAGCCATATTCATTACCATCTGATAATTCAAACTTAGCTAGACGTTTTAGGTTTTTAGAACCTAAAGTTCCTATTTTAGAAAACTTTGGTATCTTAGATGGTACAAGAGAAATAAAAGCTGGTAAACAGTTCTGGCACCATATGGCAAATGCAGAATTTGGAGAAGGTATCATTATTTCTGGGTTTCCACAAGAATTAATCGATAATCTAAATCACCCTGATTATGCTGGTATTACAGAATTTGTGGTTAAGGTTGATTCATATCGTTATACAAACTATATTGAATCTTATATGCCAGTTACTTATTATTCGGGTGTATCTGGTGATCCACTAGATCCAGTATTAGAAACATTAGATGAAGCTGGGTTAGCTGACTATTTGGAAAAAAATTATATTATAGATATTCACCGTATAATTGAACTAACAAATCCTGTAAATGATGATATCACATATCAGTACAAGGTTCGTGTAGACCGTTTTAAAATGGCACTGAACCAATCACCTGAAGACACTTACTTCTGGTTAGGGACAAATAAAGATGGACTTGATTTATTTACGGAGTTATGGAAGGGCGCTAGAATCTCCATATTAATGGCACTATCAATTGTAATTATTAATTCAGTTATTGGATTAACATTAGGTGCAATTGTTGGTTACTATGGTGGGGTTCTTGACTTGCTATTCGATAGATTTGTTGAGATCATTGCTTCCATCCCGTTCTTATCTGTTCTGGTATTACTAACACTACGATATGGTAATGCAATGTGGGTTGTCTTAGTCGCATTTACTGCACAGGGCTGGATTGCCTCCTATGGTACTGGTAGAATGCAGTTTTATAGATTCAAGAACCGTGAATATGTATTGGCGGCTAGAACATTAGGTGCATCCGATGCCAGAATTATGTTTAAGCATATCTTACCAAACACATTAGGTTTAATTGTTACAAGTTATGCACTTGCAATTCCTGCCTTTGTCTTTAGTGAAGCGAGTTTCTCATTCTTAGGCATCATTAATTACAAGGAAGCTTTATCTGTAGGTATGTTAATTGAGCAAGGACGTGCAGAAATGCATACCTATCCATTCTTGTTAATATTCCCTTCATTATACATTGCGATATTAATGATTGCGTTTAACTTATTTGGTAATGGTTTAAGGGATGCATTCAATCCGTCATTGAGAGGTGTTGAATAATGAACGAAAAAATATTAGAAGTTAAAGACTTAGCAATTTCTTTTAAAACTCAATATGGTATCTTACATGCAATTAGAGGTGTATCTTTTGATTTACATAAAGGTGAAACTTTAGCAATTGTTGGAGAATCAGGTAGTGGTAAAAGTGTAACCTCTCGTGCAATTATGGGCTTATTAGCTGGTAATGCCATTTATGAGGGCGGATCAATTATGTATCAAGGCCGTGACCTTACACAAATTCCTGAAGATTTATTCCATGAGATTCGTGGAACAAAAATTTCAATGATTTTCCAAGATCCAATGAGTTCTTTAAACCCAATTATTACTGTTGGTAAGCAAATTTCAGAAGCACTCGTATTTAAAATGGGTATGCCAGAAGAAATGGCAAAGAAACGTGCAATTGAATTAATGGAACTTGTAGGTATTCCAAGTGCCGAGAAACGTTATAACCAGTTCCCATTCCAATTTTCAGGTGGGATGCGACAAAGAATTGTTATCTCTATTGCGCTTGCAAATAATGCAGAAGTATTAATTTGTGATGAACCTACAACTGCACTTGACGTTACAATTCAAGGACAAATTTTAGAATTAATTAATCGTTTAAAAGTAGAGAGAAAATTATCAATTATATTTATTACACATGATTTAGGTGTTGTTGCGAATATGGCAGATAGAATTGCTGTAATGTATGCAGGTAAAATTGTTGAAGTGGGTAATTCAGAAGAAGTATTCTACGATCCAAAACATCCTTATACATGGGCGCTACTATCATCCATGCCTAACCTTGCAACATCTAGAGAACTCGATGCAATTCAAGGTACACCACCAAATATGATATTCCCACCAAAAGGGGATGCATTTGCACCACGTAATAAATATGCTATGGAAATCGACTTTATTGAACAGCCACCATTATTTAAAGTGACTGACACACATTTTGCTGCAACTTGGTTATTACACCCAGAAGCACCTAAAGTTGAGTTACCAGCAGCAGTTAAAACATTACAAAAACAAAGAGGGAGAGTGAAAAAATAATGGCTGAAGATAAAAGCATAGTTGACTACTCCCAAGTCGTTTTAGAAGTTAAAAATCTAAAAAAATATTTCAAGGTAGGCGTTGGTAAAAACAAGCTAATCGTACCTGCGGTAGACGATGTTACATTTAATGTCTACAAAAGAGAAGTCTTTGGTTTAGTTGGTGAATCTGGTAGTGGTAAAACAACAACTGGTCGTACAATCATCAAACTATATAATCCAACTGAAGGTTATGTAAAACTAAATGATATTGCCATAGCAGCTGGTTATGCAAATCATGTTCAAAATATTAAAAAAATAAAAGAAAAACTTAAACTTGATATTTTATTACTAGATCCAAGTAATGTTGAAAAGAATAATCTTAAAAAACAAGCTAATGAAAAGATCAGAAATATTCAATATAAGTTAGATGCAATTCCAAAAGCTAGAAAAGATTCGATGCGTAAAGCGAATAAGCCAATTGAAGATTACAAGATGGCTTTATATGATCTAAAAACTAAATTTACACTCGATGCTGAAAGTGTTACATTTAAATACAACATGGATAAAGATGATGTACTTGCATCCACTCATAATAAAGCATTGGTTGAAATGAATCATGAGCTTGACACAGTAAAATTAAATTTTGAACGTAAAGTTGATGGTCTAAAAGACTCAGCTGCGCTACAAAAAGAAGAAATTGAAAAACGTATTGAAGATTTAAGAGTTGCTTATGAAGCAGATGTTGCTAGATTAAATGATACTTTTAAAGACCAAATTAAAGATGCTGAAAAAGCCGTTATTTCAAAAGCAGATGCAAAAGCCCAAGTAAAGGTGCTAACTGATGCTAAGAATGAAGCAATTTCAAAAATTAAAAAGACGTTTTCAGATGCAAAAGTCAAAGTTAGTCAACCGGATAAAGCAGCAGTAAATGTTGCTAAAAAGGCGGTTAAAGACAAGTATAATGCTGAACGTAAAGAACTTAAAGATCAAATTAAGGCAATTAAGGCAGAATTAAAAGCAAGTATTGCACAAATTAAATCATCTGACTTTACACCTGAAGAAAAACTTCAAATGAAAAAAGAAGCTGATGAAATACGTATTAAAGCTGAAGATGCAATTAAAGTTGAAAAACTAAGAATTGAAGAAGTTAAACGTATTAATCGTTCAAAAGAAACATTGCAAACATCTAGAAAGATGCAAATGATTTTCCAAGATCCAATTTCATCTTTAAACCCTCGTATGACGGTTAGAGAGATTATTGGTGAAGGTTTAACTATTCAAGGCGAAAAAACACAAGATGAAATCTCTAAACTTGTTGAAGAGGTATTAGAAATTGTTGGGTTAGCGCCAGAATATGCAACCCGTTATCCACATGAGTTTTCAGGTGGACAACGTCAAAGAATTGGTATAGCAAGAGCGTTGATTATGAATCCAAACTTTATTATAGCGGATGAACCAATTTCAGCACTTGACGTATCCATTCGTGCACAAGTTTTAAACTTACTTACAAATCTAAGGGAAAAACTTGGATTAACTATGTTATTTATTGCCCATGACTTATCTGTTGTACGTTTCTTTTGTGATCGTATTGCAGTTATGCATAATGGTAAGATTGTTGAGATTGCATCCAGCGAAGAACTATTTGCTAATCCAATGCATGATTATACAATTTCTCTACTATCTGCAATTCCTCAACCGGATCCGGATTATGAAAAAGGTAGAAAGAGAATTCACTATAATCCAATGAACCACAATTATCGTGATGATAAACCAAGTTTAAAAGAAATTAGTGAAGGTCATTTCGTTTATGCGAATGATAAAGAATTTGAAACCATGAAAAAGAATTATGGTAAAGCAAACAAGGATTTAAAAAAATAAGGAGGTAGACCATGAAAAAATTAATAACATTACTTTTAGTAGCGGTATTTACCTTACTTTTAGTATCATGTGCAGATAGACAATTACCGCAAGAAGGTATCAATGTATATTTCTTTACTGCAAATAGTGCAAATAAAATTGATACAATCTTTGATGTCGTAGAAGGCTCAAAAATTGATGAACCAGATACACCGGTTAGATTAGGTTTTATATTTATCGAATGGACCGTAGATATTGAAGGTGATATACCTTGGGATTTTGAAAATGACCGTGTGGGTGATTCATCCGTAATATTATACGCACAGTGGGAAGATTTAATCTTAAGTGTCACTTATACTTTATACGGTGGAGAGATTGTTCAGTCTGAATATGTAACTGAATTCCAATCTGGTAGATCTTATGTATTACCTACTGCAAGAAGAACGGGTTACCGTTTTAAAGGATGGTATGAATATGCACCAGACTATGATAGATTCCCGAATTCAGATGGTACACGTCCTGGTGAAACATCACTCAGTTCTATTAGTACAAGCAGAACAACAGACTTAAATCTACATGCACATTGGCAAATCATTTCTGTAACTGTTCAGTTTAGAGCAAACCACCCAAGTGGTACTGAAGTGGTACCAAATCCACTTGTTAGAACAGTCAAATATGATGACATTGTGACATATGGTGATAATTTCCCAACATATGATGAAGCTATCGAAGGTTATGTATTTATCGGCTGGAATTTAAGAGCAGATGGTACAGGTACATTTATCGAAGATGGTCAATTGTTTGCTAGAACGCAACCAACAACGGTATATGGCATATGGGAAGCAGCTTAATTAAAGAACAACTAAAGACCTACAAAAGAAAAAGAGATGTACATCTCTTTTTCCTATTAATAGGGGTAATTGCGACCTTAATTGTGTTTATTTTACTGAATTTATTAAAGGTAAACTTTAATATTATTGTCACAATTACGTTAATTTTAGTTGTTGCATTAACAGTTATTATCATATATATTAAACCTAGAATCATTACATATAGTATGTATTATAAGTACTATCTAATGTTGGATGATGGCATGAATCAAAGAACACCTAATAGATTACCATTTACAAAATCATTTATTGAAGTATTAAACAACAATGGGTATGATAGTATAGCTAATTCTAAAAACTTTTTAGTGCACTATAAAATTGTTGATAAACTTAAAGAAGTGCGTGCTAAAGGTAAAACATTGGTTGCTGTTGTAATGGCCAAAACCAAAAATAGTGATTTTTATGGTGCAGAACTACAAAAATTATTTGAAAATATTCACGAAAAGCAAAAAAGAAATATTCGTAAACAAATTGTACTACAATTCCAAAAGTATGACACATTTAACATAGAAACAAAAGAAGAAATTGATAAAATTATTAATATGGTAGATGGTCCAAATGCTGTAATTCACATTACTTGTGGTATGATATTAGATACACAAAACATTTATTTTTTACGTCCAAATACGAAGTTTCCAAATAGATATTACTACTATGGCGTACATACATTGGAGACACTGCTTGATATAGATTGAGGGTATTATGAAAAAAGATGATTTTAAATTTATTAATGAGCCAACAGAAGAATTCTTCATCGAAGAAAAGGTAGTCCTAGATAAAGTTGAAAAAGAAGTAACAAAAGAAGCACTAGAAAAGGAAAAAAGAGCTAAACGTAAACGCATTATTAAGAAGTATACAACAGCTTTTATAGTGACTTTTACTATATCTGCAGTACTATTTGTTTTTGGTTTATCTTGGCAAGATGACTTTTCATCCCTTATGGCAATTGGTGATGCTTTATGGTTGGTTTTTGCTTTATGGCTTACGGTTGCGTGGGTCGTTTTAGTATATAATCAAAACCTATTTTCACCTCTATTACACGGTACAAAAACTTTTCTATTAATGTTTGTTGGTAAAAAGCCAAAAGAAGATTACTATACATATATGAAAAAAATAGAGGAAAATCCAATTCCTAAATTTATTATTATCGTCAGTTGGATAACTACATTGTTTGTATTTTTACTTGCTTTAACAACACTCATAATGATCTATGCATAAAGGAGGTATATATATGGATGACCGCGTAAAATTTGGTGACAACAAAAACTATGAAAAAGGCATGATGTTTGAAATTGGTATCGGCCAAAAAATAGACTATAAAAAAGCATATGCATCCTACAAAAAAGGTATGCAAGAAGGTCATATTTTTAGTAAAAAGAAGGTTCAAAGTGCACACTTAAACCCAGTGAGTTTTGGTATTGTTTCACTAATTTCATTGTCATCACTCATTCATACATTTATTAACAATACACTTTGGGTAGGTTTATTAATCACTGGACTTGTATTTATGGTATATACAACGATACATTTCACAAAATTTTGGTATAAAACAAATTATGCAAATATTATTAATCAAGTAATGTTTTACTTATCAGGATTTGTCCTTATACCACTATCTACAGTGTTACCGTATATGAATGGTATCTCATTTTGGCCTGTGACTGTCTTATTTATTGTTGGTTTTTTCACACTTGGCGCAGGCGTTGTTTTACTTGCATCTTACCGGAAAAAAGATTATGTAATCGCGATTATATCTGGTGTATTTTTGACATTCATATCACTTATTGTATATTTGATTCCTGTTGAATCAATTAAGTATGAATTTGAAGATTATGAACATGGTGTCATGATTACTGGATTTCGTTCTGGGGATAAAGAAATTATTATTCCAAGCCGCATAAACAATAAGGATGTTATTGCAATTGGTCCATCTGCTTTTAGTCATACAAACATTGAAAAAATTACTGTTAAAGATAACATATTAGAGATTCATGATCGTGCATTTTCTAGTATGAACAGGTTACATTCAGTCATCTTACCTGATGAAATCATTATTGGTAGTGGGCTTTTCTACAACAGTCAAAATCTTATATTTGTTGATTTTCCAGAACTTGAAGCATTACCACCACTAACCTTTGCTTATACAGCAATAGAAAGTTTTAATTTTCATCAAGGGTTAAAATCAATTGGAGCTTATGCGTTTAGTAATGCTAGAAATTTAAGATCCGTTACCCTCAATAGTGATTTAGAAATGATTGGTGCTTATGCATTTTCAACCAATGATTATATTGAATCAGTGGTGTTACCAAATAGTGTTACTTATGTAGGTCCTGGCGCATTTCAGGCAATGTTTGCTTTAACAAACTTTGAATTTTCAGATCAATTGACTGCAATTTCTGATAATTTATTTGAACGTACGACTGCACTCACTAATTTAGAGGTTCCTAGCTATATTACATCTATTGGTGAAGAGGCATTCTTAGGTAGCAGAAACTTAGAGACGTTGACATTACATGATGGTATTACATATATTGGTCGTGCCGCTTTTAGAAACTTAGAAAGATTAACAAGCATTCATTTACCATCAAGCTTAAGTGAAATACCGTCCTACTTACTTGCTGGAGCAACCAGTTTAGAAAGTGTTGTAATGCCTTTGGCTATTACAGAAATCGGGCATAGTGCATTTAGAAATACAACCAGTTTAACCAACATTTATATGCCAGAAAGCGTTGAAATAATTGGTACAAGTGCATTTGAGGGTTCCGGTATAACACAAATTGACTTACCAAGTGATTTAGTTCGTTTAGACACACGTGCCTTTGCAGGTGCAAGAAACTTAAAAGAGGTTCATCTACCAGAACAAATCACAGTCATACCAAATGGTTTATTTGATGATGCAAGAAGTCTAGAAACTGTCACTTTTGGTGGTGATGTTGTAAGTGTTGGTGTGCGTAGTTTTAGAAATACATATGCATTGATGAGTATTAACTTAGGTAATAGTTTAGTAACGATTGATGACTTTGCATTTTATAATTCAAGTGCTTTAACATCCTTCAACTTTAATGAAGGTATTACACGTATTGGTTATTATGCATTTTATGGATCAGCTATTACAAATGCACCACTGCCTGTGAGTTTAGAGATTATTGGTGTCGGTGCGTTTGCACAAAATAATGCATTAACGAGTTTAACGATTTATGATACGACAGCATTTGTTGGGTACTTTGCATTTTATCAAACACCGAATTTAACCATTTATGTAAACGGTGAAGCGATACCAGAAACATGGAATGAATCATTTAATCCGGATGACAATCCAATTATTTTCCAATAAAAAATAAATATATAAAGATGTTGCAATTGTGAAGACTATTTAACAAAATATGTTAATTTAAAAGCTAAAATAACGTATTTACACAAATTTGTAGCATCTTTTTTATATTTATAATTAATCCCCTTGTTTATAAAACGTAACCTTAGATTAATCATATGTTTAGTGTTATAATAATTTACGGTAAAATTAATTTGTAGAAGGAGATTATGATGGCAACATTAAATATCAAAGATTTACATGTATCAATTGATGATAAAGAAATTTTAAAAGGTGTAAACTTAACTGTGAATTCAGGTGAAGTACACGCAATTATGGGTCCAAACGGGACCGGGAAATCAACATTAGCATCCGCTTTAATGGGACACCCAAAATATGAGGTAACAAAAGGTAGTGCAATGTTAGACGATGATAACTTACTTGAACTTGAAGTTGATGAACGTGCACGCGCTGGTCTTTTTTTAGCAATGCAGTATCCTCAAGAAGTTAGTGGTGTGACCAACTCAGACTTTATGCGTTCAGCACTAAAGGCTGTTAGCGGTAAAGATGTACCTTTAATTAAATTCATTATGGACTATGAACAAAATGCTAACGAACTTAAGATGCGTGAAGATCTTCCACACAGATACTTAAACGAAGGTTTTTCAGGTGGTGAAAGAAAACGTAATGAAATACTCCAACTAAAAACATTAAAGCCTAAAATCGCTATTTTAGATGAGATTGACTCAGGGTTAGACATTGATGCGCTACGTATTGTTGGTGAAAATGTTAATCAAATGATTTCACCAGATTTTGGTTGTATATTAATTACCCATTATCAAAGAATTTTAGATTATATTAAACCAACCCATGTACATATTATGATTGATGGTAAGATAGTTTTAACAGGTGGTAGTGACTTAATAGAAAAGATTGATCAATCAGGTTATGAATGGGTTAAAGAAGAACTTGGTATTGATTTTGAAGTTGGTAAAGAATAATTATGAGTATTATCAATTTAACAAATGTAGCCAACCAAGCACTACCAAGAGGTGTTACATTTAGTGACAATACATTAAAATTATTAAAAAAATCAATATTTGATGAAACGATTACTTTAAAATTAAGTCAAAGACAACTGACCAACTTAAATATTATTGTTGAACAAAGTGTAGAAGCTAAACTGATTTTAGAACTTATTGATACGGATTCAAGTGATGTAACATATGATGTATTTTTAGAGTTAAAAGAAAATACAAATGTTAAGTTCTTACTATTATCTGAAGTGCAATCAAATAATGCCGTTTTAAACTTTAAATCATCAAGTTTAGCAGATTCTAATATGGAGTTTGTTGCAGGTTTTATTAATAACGTGATGGATGCTAAATTATTTTTAGATCTAAATGGTAAGGGTGCAAGCTTAAGAGTTCGTACCATTACAGTCTCAAGTAAAGATCATGACCAAAAATTAGATATTCATATGACACATTATGCACCACATACCTCAGCAGAAATGACCAATATTGGGATTGCTGGTGAAAATGGTATAATTAAAATTAATGGTGTTGGTCAAATTGAACAAGGTATGAATGGTTCAGCAGCATTTCAAACTTTAAAAGGTATTATAACAAACGACAAAGCCCAAATTGATGTGAATCCAATATTGATTATTGATGAACATGATGTTACAGCAGGGCATGCTGCAACCGTAGGTAAAATGGAAGAAGAAGTCTTATTTTACTTAAGAAGTCGTGGGCTTACATTAGAAGATGCTCAACGACTAATTATCAATGGTTATCTACAACCGATTATTGATGAAATCGATGATGCGTTGATTAAAGAAAACGTTATAAAAATTGTAAACGAAAGAATATAAAATTATGATTGATGTTAAAGAAATACGTAAACAATTTCCGGTTTATCAAAAGTATCCTGATATAAGGTTTTTTGATACTGCGGCATCCGCGTTTAAACATCAATCAGTGATCGATGCGATGTATGATTATTTAGCTTTTAATGGAACCAATGTACACCGTGGGGTATATCACCTAGCTGGTGATGCAACAAACCGTTATGAGGCTGCAAGAAACAAAGTTGCAGCGTTTATAAATTGTAAACCTGAATCTATTATATTTACTAAATCAACAACCCATAGTCTAAACATTGCAGCATTAAGTTTAGGCAGTATACTAAACCCTGGTGACGAAATAGTTATTTCAGAATTGGAACATCACTCAAACCTATTACCTTGGCTAGCTATCGCAGATAAATTAGGTTTGGTCGTCAAATTTATTCCGATTGAAAATGGCATGATAACCATAGAGAACTTTAAAAAGGTATTAACAAATAAAACCAAATTAGTGGTTACGCATCATATATCAAATGTATTTGGATATATGACACCAATTAAAGAAATGGTAAAGCGCGCACACGAACTTGGTGCAATTGTCGTTTTAGATAGTGCACAATCAATTTTACATGTAAAAACAGATGTTAAAGATTTAGGTGTAGATATCTTAGCCTTTAGTGGTCATAAAGCCTATGGACCTAATGGCATTGGTGTACTTTATATGACATCCAAACTTATGGATAAATTACCACCCGTAGAATTTGGTGGTGAAATGGTTGATAAAGTATATTTAGAGGGTTCTACATGGAAAAGTGGACCTTACAAATTTGAAGCTGGTACACCTGCCATTGCAGAAGCTATTGGTTTAGCAAAAGCATTAGAGTTTATTGAGTCTGTTGGCATAGAAAATATACACGCGCATGAAGTGCTATTAAGAAACTATATTTTAGATAAATTAAAGCATGAAAAAGGCATTACGATATTTAACAAAGATGGTGAATCTTCAATCATTACATTTAATATCGATGAAGTACATCCACATGATACAGCAAGCTTCCTAGATCAATATGGCGTGGCTGTAAGAGCAGGACATCATTGTAACCAATTAACAATGAAGTATTTAGATCAAGATGCCACAGTACGTGCATCCATCGGAATTTATAATAGTATTGAGGATTGTGACGTATTGATACAAGCGATTAAAGAAACAAGAGACTTTTTCCACAACTTGTAAGAAAGGATTTATTTATGGACTTAAAAACTTTATACCGTTCAGTCATTATGGATCATTATAAAAATCCTAGAAATAAAGGATTAATGAATGATGAAAAATACTTAACAGTCCACTTAAATAATCCAACGTGTGGCGATGACTTGATTGTACAGTTATTAATTAAAGATAATAAAATTATAGATTTAAGACAACTTGGTAAAGGATGCAGCATTTGTTGTGCATCAGCATCAGTTGCCTCTGAATTACTTAAAGAAAAATCAGTGCCTGAAGCCTTAAAAATCATACAAACATTTTATGATTTGTTAACTGGTGATGAGGTAAAAGACAAATCCGTATTGGAAGATGCCATCGCATTTGAAGGTGTCGGGCAATTTCCAGCAAGAATCAAATGCGCAACACTTGCATGGAAAGCATACGAAAAGGGTTTAAATCCTTTGGAAGGAGAATAAAAAATGAGTGACACAAAAGCAAAAATTGATAATATCGTTGGTGAATACCAATTTGGTTTTAAAACCGATTCAACACCAATCATGGATACTGGTAAAGGTATTAGTGAAGAGATTGTAAGACAAATATCTGCAATCAAAAAAGAACCTAAGTGGATGACAGATTACCGTGTGGAATCCTACAAAAATTTTGTGGATATACCAAATCCAAATTGGGGACCGGACTTAAGCTTCATTGATTTTCAAGATTTTACATACTACATAAAATCTACTGATAAAGCAATGAACTCTTGGGATGATGTACCAGAAAAGATTAAAGAAACATTTGAGCGTCTTGGTATTCCTCAAGCTGAGAGAAACTACCTTGCAGGTGTTTCGACACAGTTTGAATCTGAAGTGGTATACCATAGTTCAAAAGAAGAGTTAGAAAAATTAGGTGTCATTTATGTGGATACAGATACAGCAGTTAGAGAATACCCAGAACTTGTTAGAGAATTCTTTGGTACAGTTGTAAGTAATAAGGATAACAAATATGCTGCGCTAAACGCCGCAGTATGGTCAGGTGGTTCATTTATTTACGTACCAAAGGGTGTACGTGTTGAAAAACCTTTACAATCATACTTTAGAATTAATTCTGATCAAATGGGACAATTTGAAAGAACATTAATTCTAGTCGATGAAGGTGGCTATGTTAATTATGTTGAAGGCTGTACTGCACCGATATATCAAAAAGATTCACTACACGTAGCAACTGTTGAAGTGGTTGTTAAAAA
>Ga0172382_10005832_pt1 | contig 18174 bp, 17 predicted proteins | sample Leawel138RmetaG_FD_122245 | JGI IMG/M metagenome (GOLD analysis project Ga0172382, IMG submission 122245) | Leachate microbial communities from a municipal landfill in Southern Ontario, Canada - Leachate well 138R metaG | ecosystem: Engineered > Solid waste > Landfill > Unclassified | place...
GCTCGAATGCCTGCAGGTCTCGGGATCGTTCAAGGCCCGCGGCGCCGCAAACCGGCTCATGTCCCTCGCGCCGGAGGCGCGCGCCCGCGGCCTCGTGGCGGCGTCGGGCGGCAACCACGGGCTTGCGGTGGCGCGTTGCGGCCATGTCGCCGCGGTGCCCGCCACCCTGTTCCTGCCCGACGGGGTGTCGCCCGAGAAGGTCGGCAAGATGCGCGCCTGGGGCGCCGATTGCCATGTCGGCGGTCGCGACTTCGACGATTGCGACGCCCGCGCCCGCGCCTTTGCCGGAGAGACGGGCGCCACATATATCCACCCGTTCAAGGATCCCGAGGTGGTCGCCGGTCAGGGAACGGTGGCGCTCGAGATGCTCGAAGACCGGCCCGGGACCGAGACGGTCCTGATCGCGATCGGCGGCGGCGGATTCGTGACCGGCGCCGGCACGGCGTTCAAGGCGCTGCGGCCGGACATCCGGGTGATCGGGGTCGAGCCGGTCGGCTCGCCGACGCTGCACGACTCGATCGCGCAGGGTCGGGTCGTCACCCTGCCCGAGATCACCAGCAAGGTGCCCACCATGTCCTGCCGCCGCACCGACGAACGCTTGTTCGAGCAGGCGCGCAAGGTCGTGGACGAGGTGGTGCTGATCACCGACGACGACATGGCGCGGGCGGCGCAATGGCTGTGGTTCGAGATGGGCATCGCCGCCGATCCCGCCGGCGCGGCGGCGGTGGCGGCGCTGCTCTCCGGCGCCTACCGGGCGGCCGAGGGCGAGAAGGTGACCGTCACCATCTGCGGCGCCGGGCTGCCCTGACCCGGCGGCGGGCGGGCGGTATGGCCGCCGCCCGCCGCTCAGACCAGATGCGCGAGGTCGACCAGCATCCTTGCCGCCTGCAGGATCTCGGAAATATCCGCGAACTCGTCCGGTGCATGGGCGCAGTCGATGCTCCCCGGGCCGAAGATGATCGTGGGGATGCCGGCATTGTTGACGAGCTTGGTCGCATCCGAGCCATAGGGCACGCCGATGGCGGCCGGATCGACCCCGTGAGCTGCACAGACCCGGCCCGCAAGGCGCACGATCGCGCTTTCAGCCTCCACATCCATGGCCGAGCTGTCGACGAACGGCGCCTCGACCCGGACCTGCGCGCCGGGAAACGCGGCAGCCGCCGAACGGGCGATCGCCGCATAGCGGGCGTGGATCTCCGCGCCCTCCTCGACCGGGAGGTAGCGATAGTCGAACCGCATCCGGCATGTGGCGGGAACCGTGTTCGGGCCGACTCCGGCCTCGATTGCGGTGCAGGTGAGCGTCGGCGGCCCGAGCAACGGATGGGCCGCGGGCGCGCGCGCCAGTTCCCGGTCATAGAGATCGAGGATATGCCGCGCCACCGTGATTCCGTTGATCCCTTCCTCGGGCTTGCCGGTATGGGCGTTGCGGCCCTCGATCTCGACCCACCAGCGCACGGTTCCCTTGCACGCCCGCACCACCCGGAGCGAGGTCGGCTCGCCCGCGACGCCCAGATCGTAACGCTCGTTGCGGGCAATGTGGTGGAGCACCCCGAGATAGCTGTATTCCTCGTCCATCGCGGCGACGAAATCGACATCGGCGGGGGGCGGCGCCACCGACAGCGCCCGCAGCGCCAGCATGAACGCCACCAGACTCGCCCCGTCGTCGACCGCGCCGCGCCCGTAGAGACGATCACCCTCGAGACGCGGCGTGAAGGGCGCGGCCATGCCGGTCACCTGCACGGTGTCGAGATGCGCCTCCCAGATCATGCGCCGCTCTCCGTCCGTGCCGGGGGCGCGCGCGATCACGTTGGGCCGGCCCGGCAGCACCTCGTCGATCACCGCCTCGATCCCCGCCTCGGCAAGCCAGCCGGCCAGGGCGGCGGCAAGGCGCGCCTCGCCGAAATCCGCGGGATCGTCCCCCTCGGTGCGGAAGGCCGGGTTGATCGACGGCGTCCGCACGACGAGCGACAGGAGGGCAATGGCGGCCTCACGGTCGATACCCCGATATTTCTCCATGCCCGCCCCTCGTCCGTATCCACGCCCTGACAACGTTAACATACGGCGAAGCCACAGCGGAAGGCAATTGCGATCGGCGGGCCGTCAGGTCCGGCGAACCGGAGAGCATACCCCCGAAAAGCTGCCGATGCCTTGATCGCATGGCGACCCCGACACGATTCGAACGTGTGGCCTTCCCCTTAGGAGGGGGACGCTCTATCCAGCTGAGCTACGGGGCCGGCGGCGTCGTCATGCCCGCGTTTCGCGGTCAGGTCAACGCGGCGCGGGCCGCCGCAATCGCGCCATCCTGTTTCCCCGATCCAGCCCTTTCCGGGCCGCCCTCGGGCCTGAAACGGGAAGCAGTCTGTTTCCGGAATGGTGACAGGGGTTTGGGTCATGTCTCGGATTCGCAAGCTGGCGGTGGTCGCGGGAACGTTCTCCTTCGCGCTCGGAATCGGCTTCGTGATGCAGAACGGCGATGTCCTCGCGGCGCGGTTCGGGCCGGTGGCGGCTCCGGCCGGGCAGCCGGCGGCCGCGATGCACCCCGGGGTGCTGCCGCGCGAACCCGGACCGGCGGTGTTGCCGGCACTGCCGGGCGGGCTCAGGGTCGGGCATATGCCCGCCGCCTTCGCCCCGCCGCCCGAGACCCCGGCCCCGGTGCTGGCCCTTTCCCCGGACGGGCCCACGGCCGGGCCGCTGCCGGTCGCATTCGGCACCGGACCCGAGACCGACGCGACCGCACCCGCCGCCGCCACGGAGGATGATTGCCCGACGGCGATGACCGCGCAGGCGCTGCCGGCCGGGCTGGTCGATCTGCGCCTGTCGGCGCCCTGCGCGCCGCTGGCGCGGGTGACCTTCCTGCATCGGGGCATGATGTTCACCGAACTGACCGATGCCGGGGGCGAGGTCGCCCTCACCGTGCCGGCCCTGGCCGCGAACGCGGTCTTCCTTGCCGAGATCGACGGCGGCGCGGGGGCGATGGCGGTGGTCGCGATACCCGAGGTCGACCGGCTCGACCGGGCGGTGCTGCAATGGCAGGGCGCGACCGGGCTGGCGCTGCATGCGCTCGAATACGGGGCGGATTACGGCTCGGCCGGCCATGTCTGGGCCGGGGCACCGCATGATCCCGCCACCGGCGAGACCGGCTTCCTGATCGAGCTGGGTGACCCGGGCCTGCCCGAGCCGCTGCTGGCGCAGGTCTATACCTTCCCCCATGCGCAGGCGTCCCGCGCCGGCGAGGTGGCGCTCGATGTCGAGGCCGAGGTGACCGACACCAACTGCGGCCGCGAACTGGCGGCGCAGAGCCTCCAGATCGCGCCGGGGGCGGCGATGGTCGCGCATGACCTGCTGCTGCCCATGCCGGGCTGCGAGGCGGTGGGCGATCTGGTCCTCGTTCCCGGGATGCTCGCCGATCTGCATCTGGCGGCCAACTGACCCTCAGACCAGACCGGCGGCGCGGAAGCTGAGCTCGCGCGAGCGGCCGATCACCAGATGGTCGTGCAGCGCGATCCCCAGCGCCTGCGCCGCCTGTTCGACCTGCCGGGTCATGGCGATATCGGCCCCGGACGGGGTCGGGTCGCCGCTGGGATGATTATGCACGAGGATCAGCGCCGAGGCATTCAGCTCGAGCGCGCGTTTCACCACCTCGCGCGGGTAGACCGGAACATGGTCGACGGTGCCGCTGGCCTGTTCCTCGTCGGCGATGAGGACGTTGCGGCGATCGAGAAACAGCACCCGGAACTGTTCGGTCTCGCGATGGGCCATGACGGTGTGGCAATAGTCCAGCACCGCATCCCAGCCGCCGATCACCGGCCGGTGCATGACCCGGGCGCGGGCGAGGCGATGGGCCGCGGCCTCGACCAGCTTGAGCTCGCACAGCACCGCGGGGCCGACCCCGGGCACCGCGAGCAGCCGCGGCGCGGGGGCCGTGAGCACGCCGCTGAAATCACCGAAGGCATCGATCAGACGGCGGGCAAGCGGCTTCACGTCCTGGCGGGGGATGGCGCGGAACAGCACCAGCTCGAGCATTTCATAGTCGGGCAGCGCGGCGGCGCCGCCGGTCATGAACCGTTCGCGCAGCCGGGCGCGATGGTCGGCGAGATAGGACGGCAGCCGCCCCGCCCCGCCGGCCGGCAGGTCGGCGAAGGGAAGCGGCGCTTCGGCGAATGAGGTCCCGGTCGCGGTCATGCCCCGGGTATCGCCTGAAAAGGTGAACATCCGGTTTACGCCCGGCCCCGGGAGGGACGACGGGCAGAGCCCCCGCCTTCAGCGGAGGTTCAGCTCTTCATCGAATCCCAGAACCCTTTGACGGTGCGGAAGAATCCGGCGCTCTGCGGGTTGTTCGACTCCGAGATGCGGTCGAATTCCTGCAGCAGTTCCTTCTGCTTCGGGGTCAGGTTCACCGGGGTCTCGACCGCGAGCTCGATCATCATGTCGCCATGGTCGCGGGCCCGCAGCTGCGGCATGCCCTTGCCGCGCAGGCGCATCTGGCGGCCGGTCTGGCTGCCCTCGGGGATCCGCACCCGCGACTTGCCGCCGTCGATGGTCGGCACCTCGATATCGCCGCCCAGCGCCGCAGTCACCATGCTGACCGGCACCCGGCAGTAGAGATGGGCGCCGTCGCGCTGGAACAGCGCATGGTCGCGCACCTCGATGAAGATGTAGAGATCGCCGGTCGGACCACCGCGCAGCCCGGCCTCGCCCTCGCCGGCAAGGCGGATGCGGGTGCCGGTCTCGACCCCGGCGGGGATGTTGACCGAGAGGGTCTTTTCCTTCTCGACCCGGCCGGCGCCGTGGCAGACATGGCAGGGATTCTTGATGATCTGGCCAAGGCCGTTGCAGGTCGGGCAGGTGCGCTCGACGGTAAAGAAGCCCTGGCTGGCGCGCACCTTGCCGGCGCCGGCGCAGGTCGGACAGGTCTGGGGCTCGGCGCCGCCCTCGGCGCCGGTGCCGTGGCATGCGTCGCAGGTGGCCGAGGTCGGCACCGTGATCGTCTTCTGCAACCCGCCGAACGCCTCCTCGAGCGAGATGCGCAGGTTGTAGCGCAGATCGGCGCCGCGCGCGGCGCGCGGCCGGCCGCCGGCACCGCCGCGCCCGCCCATGAAATCGCCGAACAGATCGTCGAAGACATCCGAGAAGGTGCTGGCGAAATCGCCGCGGTTGCGGAATCCCTGCGCGCCGCCGGCGCTGGCGCCCATTCCGGCCTCGAAGGCCTGATGGCCGAAGCGGTCGTAGGCGGCCTTCTTCTGCTCGTCCTTCAGGACTTCATAGGCCTCGTTCACCTCCTTGAAGGCGGCTTCGGCGCCGGGATCGTCCTTGTTGCGGTCGGGGTGGAGTTCACGCGCCTTCTTGCGATAGGCTTTCTTGATCTCGTCCGCATCGGCGCCCCGCGCTACGCCGAGCGTCTCGTAATAGTCGCGCTTCGCCATCGGTCGGGTCCTCACGGGCAGGGGAAGGCCGGCCCCGGACGGGACCGGCCTCTGAGAGCGGGCTGCGGCTCAGTGGCGGCGCTCGTCTTCGCCGAGATCCTCGAAATCGGCGTCAACGATGTCGTCCTCGTCGCCGGCCGCGCCGCCATGGCCGTCAGCGGTATCGCCGGCGGCCTCGCCCTCGGCGGCCTGGGCCTTGTAGATCGCCTCGCCCAGCCGCATCGCGGCTTCGGTCACGTTCTGGATGCCCGAGCGGATCTTGTCGGCATTGTCCTTCTCGACCTCGTCCTTGAGCGCGGCGATCGCCAGTTCGATCGCCTCGACCGTGGCGGGATCGACCTTGTCGCCGTGATCCTTGATCGACTTCTCGGTGGAATGGATCAGGCTCTCGGCCTGGTTCCTTGCCTCGACCAGCTCGCGGCGCTTGCGGTCCTCCTCGGCATTGGCCTCGGCGTCCTTCACCATCTTGTCGATGTCCTCGTCCGAGAGACCGCCCGAGGCCTGGATGGTGATCTTCTGCTCCTTGCCGGTGCCCTTGTCCCTGGCGCTGACCGACACGATGCCGTTGGCGTCGATGTCGAAGGTCACCTCGATCTGCGGCATGCCGCGCGGGGCGGGCGGGATATTTTCCAGATTGAACTGGCCGAGCATCTTGTTGTCGGCAGCCATCTCGCGCTCGCCCTGGAAGACCCGGATCGTCACCGCGTTCTGGTTGTCCTCGGCGGTCGAGAAGATCTGGCCCTTCTTGGTCGGGATCGTGGTGTTGCGGTCGATCAGGCGGGTGAACACGCCGCCCAGGGTCTCGATCCCGAGGCTGAGCGGGGTCACGTCGAGCAGCACCACGTCCTTCACGTCGCCCTGCAGCACCCCGGCCTGGATGGCGGCGCCCAGCGCCACCACCTCGTCGGGGTTGACGCCCTTGTGCGGCTCGCGGCCGAAGAATTTCGTCACGGTCTCGACCACCCGCGGCATCCGGGTCATGCCGCCGACCAGCACCACCTCGTCGATGTCGCCGGTCGAGAGGCCGGCATCCTTCAGCGCCGCCTTGCACGGCTTGAGCGAGGCGTCGATCAGGTCGCCGACCAGCGATTCGAGCTTGGCCCGGGTCAGCTTCATTACCATGTGCAGCGGCTGGCCGTTGGCGCCCATCGAGATGAACGGCTGGTTGATCTCGGTCTGGGTCGAGGAGGAGAGCTCGATCTTGGCCTTTTCCGCAGCTTCCTTCAGGCGCTGCAGCGCCATCTTGTCCTTGGACAGGTCGACGCCGTTCTCCTTCCTGAATTCGTCCACGAGGTAGTTGACCACCCGCATGTCGAAGTCTTCCCCGCCGAGGAAGGTATCGCCGTTGGTCGACTTCACCTCGAACAGGCCGTCGTCGATCTCGAGGATGGTCACGTCGAAGGTGCCGCCGCCGAGGTCATAGACGGCGATGGTCTTCGATTCCTTCTTCTCGAGCCCGTAGGCCAGTGCGGCCGCGGTGGGTTCGTTGATGATGCGCAGCACCTCGAGCCCGGCGATCTTGCCGGCGTCCTTGGTGGCCTGGCGCTGGGCGTCGTTGAAATAGGCCGGGACGGTGATGACCGCCTGGGTCACGTCCTCGCCGAGATAGCTTTCGGCGGTCTCCTTCATCTTCTGCAGGATGAAGGCCGAGATCTGCGAGGGGGAATAGGTCTCGCCGCGGGCGGAGACCCAGGCATCGCCATTGCCGCCGTCGACGATGTGGAACGGCACCAGGCCCTTGTCCTTGGTGACTTCCGGATCATCGACGCGGCGGCCGATGAGGCGCTTGACCGCGAAGATGGTGTTCTCGGCATTGGTGACCGCCTGGCGCTTGGCCGGCTGGCCGACGAGGCGCTCGGCCTCGGTGAAGGCGACGATCGACGGCGTGGTGCGCGTGCCCTCGGAATTCTCGATCACCTTCGGCTGCGAGCCGTCCATGATCGCGACGCAGCTGTTGGTCGTGCCGAGGTCGATCCCGATCACTTTACCCATATTCCAAAACCCTCTCTCTCAGGCGTCTGAAACGGCCCGGGCCCGTGATGGCACCCCGGCCTTTGGTGTTGCCGGGGAATGTCCCGGCGTCATCGGGCTATATAGGGAGGGGTTTTTCGCCCTGCAACGGGGCGCGGGGCCGCGCCTGTCACATATCTGCACCGCCCGGGCAGCATCTGCCGGGCGGTGCGCTGGCATCGGGAACAGGCCCGGCAGATGCGGGGTCAGTCGGCGGCCCCCATGTCGTGCCCTTCCATGTCGCCCATGTCGTGGCCCTCGTGGTCATGCCCCTCGTGCATGTCCGCGTCATGCCCGTGCATGTCGTGGCCGGCCATGTCGTCGCCCGTCCCGGCGAGGCGCCCGAGATCGACCGGCACCTCGACCAGCACATCGCCGGCGAGGTCGAAATGCAGGGTGAGGGGGATGATCATGCCGTCCTCGAACGGCTCGGTGATGCCCATGAACATCACATGGTCGCCGCCGCGGGCAAGGGTGATCCCGCCCCCGGCGGGCAGCGGGATGCCATCCTCGTGCTCGACCATGCTGGCCACGCCGTCATCGTCGATGATGTTGGCATGCAGCTGCACCATCTGCGCCACCGGCGCCGAGGCCGACACGAGGCGGTCGTCGGCATCGCTGTGATTCTCGATCACCATGTAGGCGCCGCCGGTCGGGGCGCCGGGGCGCGAGGTCAGGGCATAGGCGTCGTGGACCTCGATCCCGCCGGCAAGGGCTGGAACGGCGAGGAATGCCGTGGCGACGGCCACGGCGAACAGGTTGCGTGTCATGTCTGTCTCCGGTCTGGAATGCGTGAAGGAAGCGTTCAGACCGGCAGCGGCGGCCCCCGCGCCTGCGGCACCAGCCGGACGGCGCGCGGCTGCGCCGCGGCCATGGCGGGGCTCGAGAGGATGCGGACCAGCAGCGCGGCCGGCGGCGGCGCACCGGCGGCGGGCGGCGCCGTGGCGATGGCAAGGACCGCATCGGGGCAGACATGCGCCGGCCCGGCCGGCTGCCCGTCCGGGCCCATCGGCACCACCATCATCGTGCCGCCGAGGCAGAGCACCATGGTCCCGGACACGACCCCTTGGCCCCGTGCCCGCGCCAGTTCCTGCGAGGTCAGCGCGAGGGCGGAGACGAGCACGATCGCGACGAGGCGGGACAGGCTCCACATGCGCCCTGCCTAGCACCGCGCGCGGGGGTTGCAAAGGCGGGACGGCGGCGGGGCGGGGCGGGGCATCCGTTCCCCGGTCAGGGCGGGCCGGGGCGAGGCGGTCCATAGGTCCCGCGAGGGCCGTGACGGCCACGGGCCATATCGGTCACCCGATCGGCTCCCGGCGTGGCGCGTTCATGTCACAGAGGCGAGGAATCGCACTGGCCGCCACGAATCTTGACGATTTCTCAATAGGTCGCGCTCCAGATTTTCGAGAAAATCTGGGCGTCGCCTGCGTGCGGGATCCGGGCCACCGCCTCCCCGCAATGGCGACCCCCCGCTCACGCCCTCCCCTGCACCGGCGAGAGCATGAGCGGGTCGATACCCAGCACCGCCAGCGCCCGGGTCCATTTGCTGCCGTCCTCGGCATCGAAGACGATGTCGCGCCGCGCCTCGGCCACCAGCCAGGCGTTCTGCGCGATCTCGGCATCGAGCTGCCCGGGCCCCCAGCCGGCATAGCCCAGCGCGAACAGCATCCGCTCGGGGCCGGTGCCGCCGGCGATGCTGGCGAGGATCTCGGTCGTCGCCGTCATCGCGGTCTCGGCGTCGATGCGCATGGTCGCCTCGGTTCCCGGATAGTCGGTGCTGTGCAGCACGAAGCCGCGGCCGAGCTCGACCGGGCCGCCGAACCGCACCCGGATCGCATCGACCCCGGGTCCGTGCGGCAGGCCGAGCTGGTCGAGCAGGTCGCCGAACTCCACATCCGCCGCGGGCTTGTTGACGATCAGGCCCATCGCCCCCTCGGGGGTATGGGCGCACAGATAGATCACCGCCCGGGCAAAGCGCGGATCGGCCATGGCCGGCGTGGCGATCAGGAGATGGGCGGCAAGGCCGTCGCGGGGTTCCATGCGCCGATGATGTGATGCAAGCAGGGCACGATCAAGCGCCTTCCGCCCGATGCATCAAGGCAATTTGATTTTTCCTTTCCGCCCCGCGGGCCGATCAGGGGGCATGTTGCGCCCGATCCTCGTCGCCCTCGCGCTGCTCGCGCCGCCGCTCCAGGCCCGGACTCCCGAGACTCCCGCTCCGGAGGCTCCCGGCGATCTGGTGACGCTCGAGCTGCTGCCGGGCTGGCGCACCGCGCAGGGCACGGTGATGTCGGGCCTGCGCCTGCGCCTCGCCCCCGGCTGGAAGACCTACTGGCGCGCCCCCGGCGAGGCCGGGATCCCGCCGCAGTTCACCTGGAGCGGCTCGCGCAACCTCGCCGCTGCCGGGTTCCTGTGGCCGGTGCCCGAGGTGTTCGAGAGTTCGGGCCTGCGCTCGATCGGCTATCACGACGAGGTGGTGATCCCGCTCGAGCTGACCCCCGCCGATGCCGGCCGCGGCCTCCATCTCGCCGGGCAGGTCGATCTCGGGGTCTGCGACGAGATCTGCGTGCCGGTCAGCCTCGATTTCGCCGCCGATCTCGAGATCGGCAGCCATCGCGACCCGGCGATCGTCGCCGCCCTCGTCGACCAGCCGCTGGGCGCGGATGAGGCCGGTGTCACCGGCGTGGCCTGCAGCTTCGCCCCCGAGGGCCAGGGGATGCGGGTCACCGCCACGCTCGACCTGCCGGCCGATACCGCGGCGGGCGAGGCCGAGGTGGTGGTGATCGAGGCCGGCGAGCCGGGGCTCTGGGTCTCGCCGGCGCAATCGGCGCGGGCGGGCGGGCGGCTGACGGCCAGCGCGCTGATCCTGCCCGTCGGCAGCGCCCCGGTCTCGCTCGACCGCGAGGGGCTGCGGCTCACCGTGATCGGGGCGCGCGGCGCGGTGGATATCCGGGGATGCCCGGCGCCGCAGGAGCAGGGACAGGCGCTCAGGTGATGCGGCGCAGGCGGATCACCACGTCGATCGCCGCGATCTCGCAGCCGTCGGGCGCATGCGGCAGGCGGCGGATCTCGAGCTCGGAGGCCGGCGCGTCCGAGATCCGGGCGCTGTCCTCCCAGTAGAAATGCGGATGGTTGGTGGTGTTGGTGTCGAAATAGCTCTTGGCGCCGTCGACCCGGATCTCGCGCAGCAGCCCCGCAGCGCAGAAGGCGCCGAGCGTGTTGTAGACCGTGGCGAGCGAGACGTTCTCGCCCCGGTCGGCGGCACTCGCATGAAGCCATTCGGCGGTGACATGGCGGTGCCGCCCGTCGCCGACCAGCAGCCCGGCCAGCACCAGCCGCTGCCGCGTCGGCCGCAGCCCCGCCTGCCCGAGCCAGGACGCGGCCCGCTCCTGCGGGCCGTCGCCGGCCGCGCCGGTGCCCGCCTCCGATACGGCGGGCGGCATGGGGGAATGTCGCATGTCCTCGGTCATCCTGCCCAAGAATATGGCCGGGCGCAGCCGGTTTTCAACCGCAATCCGGCCAAACCCGCTGCGGGGCACGCCGGAGGGGGCCCGGGCCACCGGATCGCCTTCCGCCCCCGTCATTGCGCGGCGGCACTCCACTGCCCGGCAGGGATCGCCCCGCCCGCGGCCGGCAACGACAGGGCGCCCGCGCCAATCCCCGACGCGGCCGTTCGCGCACTTGCCCTCTTTCCGGCCGGGATGCTAGACGGACCTGAGCCACGATCCTGCAACGGAAGACCGCCCGCATGGCCCCATATCCGAACCGCTTCGACCGGGAGGCCCTGCTCGCCTGCGCGCGTGGCGAACTGTTCGGACCGGGCAACGCGCAACTGCCCGAACCGCCGATGCTGATGATCGACCGTATCACCGACATCAGCGAGGACGGCGGCCCGCACGGCAAGGGCCATGTGGTGGCCGAATTCGACATCACCCCCGACCTGTGGTTCTTCGCCTGCCATTTCCCCGGCAACCCGATCATGCCCGGCTGCCTCGGCCTCGACGGGCTATGGCAGCTCACCGGCTTCAACCTCGGCTGGCGCGGCTGGCAGGGGCGCGGCTATGCGCTGGGCGTGGGCGAGGTAAAGCTCACCGGCATGGTGCGGCCCGACCGCAGGCTGCTCACCTACCGGGTCGATTTCACCAAGGCGGTGCAGTCGCGCCGCCTGACGATGGGCGTGGCCGACGGCATCGTCGAGGCCGACGGCGAGGTGATCTACCAGGTGCGGGACATGAAGGTTGCGCTCTCGGCCGGGTGAACCGGCACCCCGAACGGAGGGAAGACCCCCATGCGTGAAGGCCCCATGCGTCGTGTCGTCATCACCGGGACCGGCATCGTCTCGCCGATCGGCAACAGCGCCGCCGAGGTGAGCGAAGCCCTGCGCGCGGGCCGGTCGGGCGTGGAATACGTCCCCGAGATGGAGGAGCACGGCTTCCGCAGCCGCGTGGCCGGGACGCTGAAGATCGACCCGGCCGCGCAGATCGACAAGCGGCGGATGCGCTTCATGGGGCCCGGCGCGGCCTATGCGCATATCGCCATGGAACAGGCGATCGCCGAATCCGGCCTGACCGCGGCCGAGATCAGCCACGAGCGCACCGGCGTCATCGCCGGCTCGGGCGGCCCCTCGACCAGCGCCCTGTTCACCGCGCATCAGTCGGTGCTGGCCCATGGCAGCACCCGCAAGATCGGCCCCTTCGCGGTGCCCAAGGCGATGTGCTCGACCGTGGCCGCGAACCTCGCCACCGCCTTCGCGATCAAGGGCATCAGCTATTCGATCACCTCGGCCTGCTCGACCTCGCTGCACTGCATCGGCGCGGCGGCCGAGCAGATCGCCTTCGGCCGCCAGGACGTGATGTTCGCCGGCGGCGGCGAGGAACTGGACTGGACGCTCTCCTGCCTGTTCGACGCGATGGGGGCGCTGTCGTCGAAATACAACGACACCCCGGCCCGCGCCAGCCGCGCCTTCGATGCCGGCCGCGACGGTTTTGTGATCGCCGGCGGCGGCGGGATGGTGGTTCTCGAGGCGCTCGACCACGCCCGGGCGCGCGGCGCCAACATCCTCGCCGAGGTGACCGGCTTTGCCGCCACCTCGGACGGCCACGACATGGTTGCCCCCTCGGGCGAGGGCGGCGAGCGGGCGATGCGCCTCGTCCTCGACCAGTTGCCGGCCGAGCGGCGGGTGAGCTATATCAACGCCCACGGCACCTCGACCCCGGTCGGCGACGTGGGCGAGATCGAGGCGGTGCGCCGCGCCTTCGCCGGCCGGCCCGGCGGGCAGCCGCCGGTCTCCTCGACCAAGAGCATGACCGGCCACAGCCAGGGCGCCACCGGCGCCCAGGAGGCGATCTACTGCCTGCTGATGCTGGCCGGCGACTTCATCGCCCCCTCGATCAACATCGACACGCTCGACCCCGGCATCCGCGAGGGCGAGATCGCGCGGTCGCTGGTCGAGAACGCGGGGCTCGACACGGTGATGACCAATTCCTTCGGCTTCGGCGGCACCAACGGCTCGATGCTGCTGTCGCGGTTCCGGGACTGAGGGCACGAGGGGCAGGCCATGGCATTCGATCTGACCGGAAAACGCGCGCTGGTGATGGGGGTGGCGAACGACCATTCCATCGCCTGGGGGATCGCCAGGGCGCTGCACGCGGCCGGGGCGGAACTGGCCTTCACCTATCAGGGCGAGGCCTTCGGCCGCCGGGTCGCGCCGCTGGCCGCGCAGCTCGGCACCGATTTCATCGTCGATGCCGACGTGACCGACGGGGCGAGCCTCGACGCCGCCTTCGCCGCCATCGAGAGCCGCTGGGGCGGGCTCGACATCGTCATCCATGCCATCGCCTATTCCGACAAGGACGAGCTGCACGGCCGGTTCATCAACACCACCCGCGAGAATTTCAAGCATTCGCTGGAAATCTCCTGCTACTCGCTGATCGACGTGGCGCGGCGCGCCCGGCCGCTGATGGCGCAGGGCGGCTCGATCGTGACCCTGACCTACCAGGGCTCGACCCGGGTGACGCCCAACTACAACGTCATGGGCGTGGCCAAGGCGGCGCTGGAATCGGCGGTGCGCTACCTCGCCAACGACCTCGGCCCCGAGGGGATCCGCGTCAACGCCATCAGCCCCGGCCCGATGAAGACCCTCGCCGGCGCCGCGATCGGCGGCGCCCGCGCCACCTTCCGCCACACCGAGGCCAACGCCCCCCTGCGCGCCAACGCCACCCTCGAGGCGATCGGCGGCACCGCGGTCTGGCTGTGCTCCGAGGCCGGCGCCTGCACCACCGGCGAGATCACCCTGGTCGACGGCGGCTTCCACGTCCTGTCGATGCCGCAGCCGGGGAATCTGTGACGGCCGGGGGACCACACGCGCCGTGATCGGGGGCTGGCGGACGGCCCCCTGCCCCCTTCATCGCGCGCCGCAGGCGAAGCAATCCACAGCCGCCCCGCACACCGCCGGATCGCCACGTCGCCTCCGGCGACCCGAAATGGCGAGGACAGGGCCACCGCGCTTCAACATCCGTCATTGCGAGCGTCAGCGAAGCAATCCACCGGCCCGGCGCGTGGATTGCCGCGCCGCCTGCGGCTCCTCGCAATGACGGAGACCTCCGGCGCCCCCGGGCCGCCCCTCACACCCCCGGACCGTCGCCCGGCATCAGTTCCCGGGCGATCTGGCGCACCACCGGCGCCGCCTCGGCCGCCGCCATCCCCGGGCGCAGGCGCGGATCGTAGAGGATGCGCAGCAGCAGCTCGTCATGGCGGGTGAGCAGGGCGAATTCCTCGTCGTCGTTGAAGATCGAGGGCCGCACCTGCGGATGGTCGTTGGCCAGCCCCAGCCCCTGGGCGAGTTCCTCGTGGATGCAGGCGAGGCGCAGCGCATCCGGATGCTCGCTGCGGATGATCGCCACCGCGCGGGTGATGGCATGACTGCCCGGCTCCGAGAACGCCACCACCACGCAGAGCGTCGAGCGCGGCAGGTTGCGGATCGCCCGCACCGAGCTCTCGGCGATCCCGGGCACCAGTTCGCGCAGCCGGTCCGAAGCGGCAAGGCGCTCGTCCTCGTCGAGGAACAGGACATGGAAATTCGCGGCCCCGGCGCTGCCGGCCATGGCGATGTCGTGTCGCGTCGCCCGGGCGAGCCGCGCCACATAGGCCGAGACCGCGGCCCGGTCGCGCGCCGCCTCGGCCGCGGTGATGGTGGCGCCGGTCTCGACATGGTAGCGCACCGGGGCCTCCCAGCGGCGCAGGCGGCTGGGCCGCATCTCCTGCACGAGGCTCACCCCGTCCTCGGCATATTCGTCGAACAGGGCGATGCGGACGAAATTGCGCGCCAGCATCTCGTCGGTGAAGGGCGTGTCGGGGCCGCCGCCGTCCTCGCGCATCAGGCCCTGCGCCATCAGGTCGTTCTGGAGCCGGCGGTAATACTGCCCGAGCGCGAGGCTGTAGTCCGACCGCGGCCGGGCCGCGGGCGGGGCCGCCTCGGCCACCCGATCGCGCGCGGGCGGCGGTGCGGCCACGTCCTCGGCCGCGGGCGGCGCGCAGGCGGCAAGACCGACGCAGACCGCCACCGCCCCGATTGCCCTTCGCCCCGTCATGCCGCCCCCTTCATCTTTCCACAAATATCCCGGGGGGAGCCGCGCATGCGGCGGGGGGCAGAGCCCCCCTGCCCTACCTCCCGGCGCTGTCGTCGTCGCCGGCCCCCGATTCGGATTCGGCCGCAGGCGCCGCCACCGCCCGCGCCTTGGCGGCGGCCAGCGTGTCCTTCAGGTCCTGCTCCATCTTCTGCAGCTCGATCTCGGCGGCGGCGCGCTTGGCCTTGCCGTCGTCGGCGATCTGCAGGCTCTCGTTGATGGTGGCGATCAGGTTCTCGTTCGCGGCCTTTACGGCCTCGATGTCGAACACCCCGCGCTCCATCTCCTCGCGCACGGTCCTGTTGGCCTCGCGCAGGTTCTCGGCATTGGCCTTCAGCAGCTCGTTGGTGAGGTCGCTGGCCTCGCGCACCGATTTCGCGGCCTCGGCGGAATGCTGGATCGTCACCGCCTGGGCAAGCTGGGTCTCCCAGAGCGGAATCGTGTTCACCAGCGTCGAGTTGATCTTGGTGACCAGCGACTTGTCGTTCTCCTGCACCAGCCGGATCGAGGGCAGCGACTGCATCGTGACCTGCCGGGTCAGCTTGAGGTCGTGCACCCGGCGCTCGAGATCGTCGCGCGCGGCGCGCAGGTCGCGCAGTTCCTGCGCCTTGAGCATCCCCTGGTCCTCGGGCGCGGCCTCGACCTCGGCGGCCAGCGCCGGGATCGCGGTCGCGTCCAGATCGCCGAGCTTCTCGGTTCCGGCGGCGATGTAGAGCGCCAGCTCGTCGTAGAAATCCAGGGTCTTGCCATACAGCAGATCAAGCGATTCGATATCCTTGAGCAGCACCTGCTCGTGCTTGAGCAGGTCGGTCTCGACGCTGTCGATCTGGGTGCGCACCTCCTCGAACCGGGCGGCGAACCGCGCCACCGGCGCGGCGCGGCCCAGCAGGCGGTCGAAGAACGAGCGTTCGCGGCGCACGTCCAGCTCCTCGGACGAGAAGCCGCGAATCACCGTCACCATCTGCCGCAGGCTGTCGCCGGCCGGGCCCACGTCCTTGTTGCGCACCCCCTCGAGCATGGCGCGGCTGATCGACTGCAGCTCGCCCTGGGCGCGGCTGCCGAAGGCCACGATCGAGTTGGTGTTGCCCATGTCGATCTCGTCCATGCGCCGGCGGATCTCCTCCGACTGGGCCGGCGTCGCCTCGGCCAGCGGCACGACCTCGGCGGCCGGCTCGGGCAGGATGGCGGCGGTCACCCGCTCGACCTCGGACAGCGCGGCGGCGGCGTCCTCGCGTGCATCAGTCATATGGTCAACTCCCTGTCTCTCGTCCCGTTCGTTGCACAGGCCCGCAGCCGCGGGCGGTTCCGTTCCCGGGGCCGGCCCTATTCGGGCCGCACCCCCTCGCGCGCGAGGCGGTCGCGCAGGACCTTGATCTCGATATCCATCGCCTCGCGCCCGCCCTCGAGCAGCCTGGCGCTGCGCTCGGTGAAATTGGCCTCCAGATCGTCCAGCAGCGCCTCGTAGTCGCGGCGCGCATCCTCGTCGCGCCTGCGGGCATAAAGATCGACGAAGCGCGCGGTCGCGTCGCGGGCGCCCATCAGGTAGATGATGAGGTATTTCTTGGCCTCGGGCAGTTCGCGCGGATCCTCCTGCACGGAACGGATCATGCGCCGGGCGATGGCCTGGAAGCCGGCGACCCGCCCCTCGAGCGCGCGGTCCGACAGCCGGGCGATCTGGCTGCGCATCGCCGCCAGATATTCCTCGGCCTCGTCCACGACGCGGGCGACCCGGTCCTGCTCGAACGTGTCGATACCGTCGAGACGCTTGTCGTGCAGCGGATCGAGGCCGAAGGCCCCCAGATGCAGCGCCAGCGCGACGAGCCCGTAGAGCACCGCCCCCCAGGCCGGCGTGGTCGCCAGCGCCGCGAGGCCGATGCCCCCGCCGATCAGCACCGCGCCCGCGATCTTGCGCGGAAAGGCCGGGCGCCGCGCCACCGCGCGGGCGTCATAGGCCGCATGGGCGCGCAGCCCCTCGCGCGTGAGCCAGGCACCGAGCCCCATCGCCGCCGCCGCGACCAGCCCCAGCGCGAGGCCCGCCGCACCGCTCCACAGCGACAGCACCGCCTCGATCACCGCCGGGACGAACAGCAGGTTCGAACGCGCGCCGGCGGCATCGACACGGCGATCCTCGGCCACCGCCTGCCGCAGCGGATCGGCCTCGGGGCGGGAATTGGCGGGCGAATGGGCCCCTCCGAAACGCTCGGCCATTCAGAGCCCGCCGAGCCAGCCGGTGGTGATGCCGATCATCAGCGCCAGAAGCAGCGCATAGGCGAGATTGCGCATGAGTGCGGGCATCGGATCCTCCCTTGCGCCGGTCGCAGCCGGCGTGGCGGTGCCGCCCAGCCCGGCGGCAGCGGCGAGAAAGCGCAGGACCGATGTCACCGCCAGCACCAGCGCCGCGAAGAACACCAGAAAGATCACCAGCCGGACCATGTGAACATCCCGCATCCTGTTACGCACCGACAATAGGGGATCGCGCGGCAGGTTTCGAGAGGGGACGGCCGAGAATGTGGTTACCGGCAGGGGCGCGGATGGCCGGAGGCTGCGGCGGCAACGCCGTCATCGCGAGCCGCCGCACCGCCCGGCACCGCATCGCGCTCCCCCACCCCGTCATTGCGGGCCGCAGGCGACGCGATCCATGGGCCCGGCGTATGGATTGCCACGGCGGCTGCGCCGCCTCGCAATGACGGGTGAAAGGGGCCGGGCGCGGGCCGGGTCACTTGCGGGGCGGACCCTTGCGCGGGGGGCCCTTGCGGGGCGGGCCGCTGCCACGGGGGGCGCCGCCGCGGGGACCGGGACGCGAATCCGGGCGGGCCGGCGGACGTCCGCCGGCGGGGGCGCCATCGCGCGAGCCGGGGCCGCGCGGGCGATCCGGGCGCGGGGCACTGTCGCGCGGCGGACCCTTGCGGGCGGGGCCACCGGACGGCGCGCCATCGCGGGCGCCGGGGCCGCGCGGACGGTCGGGGCGCGGGCCGCCGTCGCGGGACGGAGCCTTGCGGGCGGGGCGGTCGCCGTCCGGGCCGGGGCTGCGGGGACGGTCGGGGCGCGGGCGATCCGGGCGCGGGGTGGCGTCACGGGGGCCACCACCATCTCGGGGGCCGCCGCCACGGGATGCC
>Ga0172382_10005833_pt1 | contig 18172 bp, 20 predicted proteins | sample Leawel138RmetaG_FD_122245 | JGI IMG/M metagenome (GOLD analysis project Ga0172382, IMG submission 122245) | Leachate microbial communities from a municipal landfill in Southern Ontario, Canada - Leachate well 138R metaG | ecosystem: Engineered > Solid waste > Landfill > Unclassified | place...
AACCAGCGGGGGCGACCGCCGGGATGGGGAGCGAGAACTAAGAGAAGGCCCACCTCTCGGTGGGCCTTCAAAGCTCTCTGCTGACGTATCTTCTACCTGGCGTAGACCCCGGGGTCTACGCCAAGGATGCACTTACCCCGGCCAGGGGCACCCGGTTTCTCAAGAGATACCGCCCAGTTGAAGGGTGGGTCTAGCACCAACCACGAGAGAACTTCATTCCAGAGACGATCTTTTCAACCGCTTCCAAAGGGGTATTCGCATATCCACGTACGTAGGCGTGGGGCCAAGGAGAAATCTCATCGGGGACACGACACTCAATCTCGAACTCACCGAATGGTGTATATCCAAGGTCTACGGTTACCCACTTTGGCGACTGATGACTATCCTCAGATGTTAGGCAGATTTTCGAATGTGATAGGAGCCAATATACGATTTCGTCTCCAGGCGCTTTTTTCAAGAGATCAAAGACTGAAAGCATTCTATCTGCGTTGGGTTGCTTAATCACATCAGAGTAAAAGACTTCGAGGTCCTTAGCTCCGTCTTGGCATGTACAGCGTATCATTTTCATTTCAAAACTCGTTAAATCCTGGCTCAATAGGGTTTGAGCCATTATACCATTCAACTCTAGTTCGAATATCTTTATATCTATCGCGAATCCAACTGAACTCTGTATCGGTGCTACCAGGATTCCCGTTTAGAAGCTTTTCAACAGCTTTTTCGGCACTCCAACCCTCTTGGTTAAATAGAATCCGAGTTTTTCCATCGTCCAGCTTTGCCGGAACCGTGTCCCACCATTGCGTTGGCAAGTAGTCCATCCAGACTTCCGCTCCATGTTTCTCTGCAAAGTCGACGAGATGTTTGTTCAATCCAAGCGCGAATGACTTACAGTCTTCACTCTTTGAGAAAAGAGTGCCGACTCCCTTAAGAAGACCCCACGAAATAACGGGTAGTGCTGCCAAGAGCATCCAAGGATTGAATCCCTCAGTAGCTATCTCGTAGCCCATCATCGCATAGTCGAACGGCTCGAACACCATTCCTAAGATCGGAGCCGCGAAACTGCCGCTCGGGTGGATGTATGCTCGGTCAGGATGGTGTATTCCCACACTCCGGTCCATCAAGTGCTCTGGTTTAAGACCTGAATGATCAGTGCGGCTCACCGGATTATTCCCGCCGTAACTGAACAAGTTGAGTCCGCCGGCAAACCCAATCGGATCGCGATTCAGAAACCGGCCCAAGGATGGATCATAGAATCGATGCCCCATCAGATAGAGCCCGGAATCCCCGGTATCATCGTTGACCGAGAGCCCTCCGACAAAGGTCTTGGGCGAAGCCGGCCCTCCGCCCATGGGCGAGATCAGGTGGTTGCCCCGCTCGTCGAATTCGTACTGCTGGACTACTGTTCCGGAGCTGTTGATGATATCTCTAACAGAACCGAGAGCATCGGTCACAAAGTAGAAGAAGTCTCCACCCCTTTCGAACCCCAGGATTTGGTGTCCGTGGATGTAGGTGACGGTTTCGGTCTGGGTTTTGGCTACGGCGGTGGACAGGCCCTCGGCGTATTCGGTGACGACCTGGCCGTCTTTTTTGACCTTTTGGCGGCGGAAGCCGTTGACGCTGTAGGCGTTGTTTTGTTTGGGCTCGGCGGCAGGGCTAGCGTTTAAAGAGGCGCTGACCGCGACGAGTTTGTTGAAGTCGTCCCATTCGTAGACGACCTGGTGGGTGTCGGCCCCGATGGTGCGCGTTCTAGTGAGGAGGTTGCCGTCTTCATCGGAAGTGAAGTTTTCGGTGAAGTTGACGACTGGAGAAGCGCTGGTGTCGGTTTCCGAGCGGGTTGTGATGTTGGATGCCAGGTCGAAGGTGAAGTCGTATTCGAGGAAATCGGCCGGCAGCTCGAGCTTGGTTGGGTTGTCGGACTCGTCGTAGGTGTAGACGGAGACCGGGCTTACCGAACCGGCGCTGGGACCTTTTTCTACCAGGATGAGCCGGTCTAGCCAGTCGTAGTGATATTTGTAGACGGTTGTGGTGGCTCCCGCGACCTCGGTGGTCTGGATGCGGTTGCCGCTGGGGTCGTAGAGGTAGGCGAAACTGCGCAGGGGGGCTCCGTCGAGCTCATAGCGCAGATGCTTCAGCCGACCGTTTTTGTCCCAACCGCTGCCGCCGGAGCCGTCGTCGATGTAGGCTACGAGTTTGCTTTCGCCGGGATAGTTGACTTGAGTGACCCGTCCGGCCTCATTGTAGTGATAGGTGAAGACCCGGTCGGACTGGGAGTCTCTTTTAACGGTGAGCGTCTTGAGGAGATGGTCCTTGCTGTATCCGTACTGGGTGATGTGCCCGTTGACGTCGGTCTTTTCGATGAGACGCGAGGCTTCGTCGTAGAGGTAAAGGACCTCACTGTCGTCCTCGAAGGTCATTTTGGTCAGCCGGTCCAGGATATCGTATTCGTAGAGTCTTTCCCCATCGTTGGGAATCTGAGCCTGCTGGCCATAGCGGGAGACGCCGAAGCGCGCCTGTCCGTAGTTCGGAGGCGAGGCGATGTCGTTGGGGCTCTGAGTGCTCCGAACCATACGGCCCAACTCATCGTATTCGAAGGTCCGCGTGATCCTGGTGTTGGAGACGTCGAGAGGAGAGGAGCCGGCCTCGCCGGTGGTCACCTGGGTGAGCAAACAGCGGGTGTCGAAGTCCATCTTGGTGCGCACTCCCCGAGCGGATGTGACGGCTCGACCGACGCAGTACGGCTCGTAGGCGGTGCTGGAACTTTCATTCAGAGGGTCGGTCATGGTGACGGGACGGCCCAAACGATCGTATTGGAATGAGAATTCGGGGTCGGAGGCTCCTTTGGGCCTGATGAGCTTCTTGAGCTCGGAGAATCCGGTGTATTCGTAGCTAGCTCGAACTAGCTCCGAACTGGAGCCGGTGGCCATTTTTGTCTGCCAAAGAATCCCAGGACCCCCACGAGGTCAGCTTCAAATCCGGATTTGGTCGTGTCCCTGCGTACGGGGTCCACTTCGACCTCGAATTGGGCCGACTCGCTTTAGCCACAAGCTCTTCCCTAGTCGAGCAGACCATCTACTTTCAAAGAATCTACCAGAACATAGAGATGACCTTTCGGCGCCTAGAATAGTCTGGTATCGCTTCGCCTTTGAAAGGGGAAGGAGCCGCATGGTAAAGGAGTCATCCTCCTCGCCGTCCCACCCGATATTGAAGTCGAGCCACTGGCCCAGTTCCAGATCGGCTTGCTCGGCCACCGAGCTTCCTTCGGCGTCGGTGAAGTGCAGGCTGCCGTCTGGCCGGAGGAATATGCGAAGTGACCCATCTTCTGCAGAACGGAGCTGACATTCGCGCGATCCAGGGGTTGCTGGGGCATCGTGATATTCTGAATACGGCGAACTATGCGCGGGTTTGGCCGGAAGAAATGAGGGCGGAAATCCTGCGGCCAGGTCGCGACTAGGGGAGCGAAGTGAAGAGCTAGATGAAGAAGTTTTCGAATCGCGGTAAGCGCTCACGATGCGAATGATTTGGAGCGGAGCAGATTTTGGCTCGTATATGATGAGCCAGGAGTAGAACGGAAAGAAAGAGACCGGTTCATCGGTGAGGTCGGGACGGGACCGACCGAGACCTGGAAAATCAGAAAGGTGGGTAAGTGTCTCATCGAGTTCGCCGATGATTTTCTTCGCGACCCTTGGGCCGTTCGTGTCGATAATGCGTAAGCGGAGATCAATCAGATCTTCCTCTGCGACCTCAGTCAGTTCATAAGATGTCATACTTAAGGGCTTTAGTCATCCAGCCCCTCTAAGGCTCTGGCGATGGCTTGCTTTCCGTCGACCAACTTGCCGGCTTTCGCCTGCATCATTCCTTCGCTGATCTTGCGCCTCAGATCTACTCTCCATTCCGTTTCTTCTTGCAGCAACCGAAGGCCCTCTCTGATGACCTCGGAATTGGAAAGGTATCGACCTTCGGCCACCTGATTCTCGATGAACTCTTGTTGTTGTGGAGTTAGCCTAACGTTCATGCTTCCAGTGTATGCGACGTGTTGGTTTGTGTCCATCATGGATGCGCTCTATAATCGTGAGCAACTCCTCGGCCGGTGGGGCGAACAAAGCGGTGAGGCTGGGGGTTGACACCAAGATCGCCGGAAACGCGCGACACCGGGGCAATCTCACCATCGGGAACCCGGACATGGCCGAGGGGCTGCTCTACGTGGACGGCGATGTCACCATCACTGGCACGGTCAAAGGCAAAGGCGCCATCGTGGCCACCGGCAAGAGCACAGTCACCGGATCCAGGGACACCCAGGCCGACCACGCCGCGCTGGTGGCTAAAGACGATATCGCGATCCACAGGGACGGGCCGAACAGCTCCCGGTTTCAGGGGTGGGTCTATTCCGAGAAGTCGATCGACATCGCAGCTTGCCGTCTGGCCGGAGGAAGATGCGAAGTGAGCCGTCGTGTACGTTTCGATGACAACTCGAACACAGCCCGACCAAGTTTCGGTCAATGGTGGGGCCATTCTGGGAGTGCGGCACCAGGTGATGAAGGTGTAAGTAAAGCTTATGGCAGCATCCCGGCGTGCTACAGACCCAGCCGTCTCGGCGCAGCAGTTCTCGCTTCTGGGCTTTGGTGGTGTGGCGGTTTTGGGGATTGAAACAGATGCGTTTGTTGGAGATGGCCGGGGTTTGGTGCCGTTGCAGCGCCTCTATTAAGACAGGTCCTACGTTCAAATCATCACCCGAGATCAGGGCGACCTGGTCGGAGGCCAGAGCGGAAGGGCCGTGGATGATGATTTTTCCGGTGGCTGTGACCGGGCACCCACGGTCTCGGTTTACGGGTATGAGTCCTCCGACAACCGCATTGAAGGCTTACGTACACTTCAGCTTGAAGCCGTAAATCCTTGAAATTTCGTGAGTTTTTAATCGTTCTGGCCCTGGTGGCGGTGGTGACGAGTTTCTTCATTCGCCGGGAAACCGCACCCGAACCGAGCCAGGCACCGTCTCCAAGTCAGTCGCCTAGAGATCCTCAGCTGGAGCTTCGAGTGGATGGTCGCCCGAGTTCGTTGGACGATCTGCGGATGACTGCAAAGTTCGTTTCACCTGAACCTGTCTACCTCTGCTTTCTCGATGGACGCCCCCTCGGCTATCTTAGGGTGGGAATTGGACGCTATACCATTGACTTTGCTCACTTCAAGTTTCTAGAGGAGAACGGGAGTGCTCCCAGTCATCTCGACCCTTCCAAGCTGACCGACGAATTCAAGTTGGTGACCGAGTTTGAGTGGGAGTTTAACGGGCGTGATTTCCTTTCGGTTTCGCTCGACGGCAGAGAGAGCGTCGACCAAAACATTCATCATGAGATAACCCTTGGAACTCGAGTCATGTATCGAGAAACTCCAGACTCACGGTTCCGCTCCACCAGCACTGAGGTCATCCTGCCAGCCTTGAAATAAGCGATAAGCCACTCTTCCCAAGGAGGCCTTTTCTGCTCCTTGGGAAAGCGGCACCATCTACCGACGCTTATTGTAGGAGAAGACTCTTGAAGAGAATTTTATCAGTATTTATCATTTTGTTGTTTGCCGGATGCGGGTCCTCCACCGATCCGATCGTATGGAACTCTACCCCCCCGGCTCCCACCGGCTCGATTCTAGTGGAGCATACCCTCGCCAGGGCTGTGACTCGGTTTGTAACCGACATTAGCTACGAGGGGCTAAATTCTGATGAAGTTCGTGTGTACGGCCCTACCGTAAGACCCAGGACCGAAGAGACTCTCCTCGAGGGAGTTCCCACCTCGGTGCGCACCCTGCTCATCGAGTACCTGCACGACGACCAGGTCATCGGCCGGGCTAAAGTACCGGTCACGGTCACAGCAAACGCCGTGGTCAGGGTTATTGACCCGTCCTGGCAAGACGTGGGGCCTCCCGTGCAGTCTTTCCGTGCGGGAGCAGGCTTTGATACCGGTAGCCTACCCACCGGAGTGGCCGCCGGAGATTTCAACAACGACGGGCACCAGGATGCAGTGGTGGCCAATAGCGGAGATGGTACGATCTCGGTGCACCTGGGAGACGGCCAGGGGGGCTTTGGTTCTCCTCTCACCATCGCCACCGGGCCTCTAGCCTTTAACGTGATGGCCGCGGACCTCAATGGAGACTCCAATCTCGATCTGGTGGTCTGCAACTATGCGAATCCTAATTCCGACCCTGGAGACGTTTCCATTCTCCTGGGGCAGGGCGACGGGACCTTCACCGCCCCTTCGAATATGGATGCCCAGAACCAACCTATCGCTTCCTTTATCGCCGATTTCAACGGTGACGGAAACAATGACCTGGTGGTCTGCAACTACGAATCTACCAGCATTTCCGTGTTTCTCGGCAAGGGCGACGGCAGCTTCTTTGACCCCACTCACCTCACGGTCGGTGCGCGGCCCCACGACGTCCTGGCGGGCGATCTCAACGGTGACGGCAAGCTCGACCTGGTGGTGGCTAATGAAGCCTTACAGCAAGGCGATGGGTCGGTCTGTACGCTCCTTGGAAACGGCGACGGGACCTTCGCTTTACCCGAATTTTTCGCCACCGACCTGACTCCCCGTAACGCCGATCTGATCGACGTCGACGGCGACGGCATTTTAGACGTGGTCACCGGCAATTTCACCGTTGGCAACTGCTCGGTTCTGCTGGGAGTGGGAGACGGAACCTTGCACCCCAAGACCGACTATCAGACCGGCGGGATTCCTCTTTCCATCGTGGTGGACGATTTCAACGGAGACGGACGCCCCGATATCGCTGCTGTGGCTGCCGGATTGAATCAATTGTTCGTTCTGTCAGGCCTGGGCGACGGTAGCTTTACCATTCCGGTGGGCTTCCCCACCGAAACCGGGCCGGCCTATCTCGACAAAGCCGACTACAACGGTGACGGAAAGATCGATGTGGTGGTCGTGAGTGCAGGCGGCTTGGGCAGTCCTGGACGCCTCAGTGTGCTGCTAGCCGAATAACCAGTTTAAACGGACAACCACCAAAAAGGGTATACGGCTTATCACGGTCTAAATATCGAAAGCCATGCGACTTAAACGGTTTTTGCCTTTGATGCTCTTGTTCTGCGCTATGTCCGGCGCCTGGGCCGACAGTTCCCAGGGAAAGTATCACGCGGTTCGATTGAAACCGGGGCAGGATCTCAAGCTCGAACTGACCCGGTTTTTGCTGGAGAAGGACATCTCGGCGTGTGCCGTTGTCACTTGCGTGGGCTCCCTGACCGAAGCCCGGCTTCGATTTGCCAACGAACCCCAGGGGCAACAAATAGAAGGCCCCCTGGAGATCATCTCCCTAGTGGGCTGCGGCGGGAAAGGGGCCTGGCATTTGCATCTTTCGGTGGCTGACCGAGAAGGCCGGATGACCGGCGGTCATTTGCTGGAGGGCTGCCTAGTCCGAACCACCGCCGAAATCGTGTTGGTGGAACTGACCGAGTTGGAGTTCGAAAGAGTTCACGACCCCCAGAGCGGGTACAAAGAACTGGAGATTCGGCGCCGGTGAGCAAGCTGGGCCGGCACGAATTCGAGGAGCTTTATCGCTCCGAATCCAGAAAAGTGCTGGCCACATTGGTGCGCCTCCTGGGCGATTTCGATCTGGCCGAAGAAGCTATGCAAGAGGCCTTCACCGTCGCCTGGGACTCCTGGGCCGAGAGCGGCGCCCCCAGGAATCCTTCTTCCTGGCTCATCTCGACCGGGCGTTTTAAAGCCATCGATAAACTGCGCCGTCATCAACGCTTTCGAGCGCTGGAGCCGGCGCTGGCAGAAAAATGGGAGGAGATCCAGCAGCAGAACTCCGCCACCGCCGCCCACCAGGTGCAAGACGACCGTCTCCGACTTATTTTCACTTGCTGCCACCCGGCCATCGATCCCAAGGTTCAGGTTCCCCTGACCCTGCGCGAGGTCTGTGGACTCAGCACCGGCGAGATCGCCCGGGCCTTCCTCACCGGGCACACAGCCATGGCTCAACGCATCGTGCGAGGCAAGGCTAAAATCAGAGACGCCGGAATCCCTTTCGTGGTCCCCGACCTGCAGGAGTTGCCGCAGAGGCTGGACGCCGTGCTCAGCGTGATCTACCTGGTATTTAATGAGGGCTATTCCGCCACCAGTGGCCAGACACCCCTGCGCAACAGTCTCAGTGAAGAGGCGATCCGACTGGCTCGCCTCCTCCACGAACTTTTACCCGAGCCCGAGGTCAAAGGTTTGTTAGCTCTTATGTTGCTGCATCAGTCCCGGTGTGAGGCTCGATTGGATTCCGCCGATGATATCGTGCTGCTCAAGGACCAGGACCGTTCTTTATGGGACCGTGCGTTGATCCAGGAGGGTGATTCGCTGCTCCGAGAGGCGCTGAAATCCGGGCGTTTTGGTTTCTATACCCTGCAGGCCGCCATCTCGGCGGTGCACGCCCTCTCTCCCAGTGCCGGGGAGACCGATTGGGCGGAGATTCTGGCCCTCTACAACCTGCTTGCCCGCATCGATCCCAATCCGGTCATTTCGCTCAACCGAGCCGTGGCGGTCTCCATGCTGCAAGGTCCCGAGGCCGCTCTTTCCATCGTGGAGGGTCTGCTGGCCGAAGGTCATCTGCAAGACTACGCTGCGGCTCACGCCGCCCGAGGGGAGTGGCTCTTTCAATTAGATCGCCGGCGGCAAGCCCACCAGGCCTTTCAGGCGGCGCAGTCTTTGGGTTCCTGCAACAGTGAAAAAAGATTCTTTCAGAAAAAGGCGGAGGAATGTCGAAAAGCGGGCGGCTCGTTCGACTTAATGACAAAGGAGACTAGAAAATGACATCTTTAGGCCAGAACGAAATTGACGAAGAATCCAAAATCAGAGAGCTTATCTCCCAGTGGTCCAGGGCCGTGGAAGCCCGCGATGCAAAGAGTATGATGAAGCACTACCTGCCCGACGCCGTCCTGTACGACGCCATCCCTCCCTACAAAACGGAAGGCCGAGAGCTGATCCAGGCTGCCTGGGAAAACTGTTTTCCGCACTTCCCGGAGGAATTTAAGTCGGAACATAGGGATCTGAAAGTCCAGGTCTCTGGAGACCTGGCCCTGGTTCACGGGTTGTACAAGTTCGTAACTCCCCAGGACCACCCGTGCAGCCAGAGTTGGATGCGGGTTACGGTGGGGTACCGGAAAGTCCATGGAGAATGGAAGGTAAGCCACGAACATGTCTCCATGCCGTTCAATCCGCTAAACGATCAGGTTTGGCCGATCAAAGACCCGGCCGAGCTGAGCCAACCCGACTACAGCCAGGCCGCAGCGAAAGAAGAGGTAGTCTCTTGAAGTACATGTTACTGATTTACGGGGCGGAGTCCGACTGGAGTCCGGAGGAACGCGAGCAATGCATGCTCGACTCCATGAAGCTCTGCCAGGAGTTGGAGGCAGCCGGAAAGCTGTTGGACTCCTCCCCTTTGCGCTCGGTGGAGACAGCGACTTCTCTGAGGATGAGAAACGGTAAGCGCCAGGTGACCGACGGCCCCTTTGCCGAAACCACCGAGCAACTGGGTGGATATTACCTGATCGATGTGGACAATCTGGACGAAGCTCTGCAATTTGCCGCCAAACTGCCCCCCGCGAAAAAGGGTACGGTGGAGATCCGACCCCTGGAGCCGCTGCCCGAGGGTGCCGCCCTTGTGTAAGCCCTGCTCAGTTGGATAGAGTAAAAGACCATACCTCACTTTGGGCCAGTGGGAACCCAGAGGCGTCTTCTGAGATCACCCGCCAGTAGTAAGTGACTCCTGGAGTCAGCCCGGTCGCCAAGAAGCTCATCGTGCCATCCGGGGTGGGGGTTGGGCCGGACGGTGTGGGAGTCTGGCCAGGGGTGGCGGTCTCCTCTGGAGTGGCAGACACCTCCGGGGTGGGGCCTGTTTGGTAGATGGCCCAGGGCCCTCGTTCGGTTTCTCCACAGCCCACCAGTAGACAGCAAAGCAGGGCGACGGAAACCAACCAACTGCCGAATCGCGCCGCCAGACCAGAGCCGAGCGCCAGGGAGCCGAGCACCATCGACGTAAGCGCCACCTCGATAGGGGAGGTCTGGAAAAAACCCGGATGGGTATCGAGAAAAACCTTATGAACCGCACCTGGTGATCCGTCAGGTATCCAGGTGAGTTTCGCCTCGCTCACGGTGGCCTCATCGGCCGGTGAAATCAAGGTCAATATACCCAATCTCAGCACCAGATGCAGGGTCGATTCCTTCTGAATGTTGTAATCGGCGAGAGTCCGACCATCCTCCAGTTGTTTGCCGGCAAAAATAAGACGCTGCTGATCGGGAGGGATCCCTTCCTTATCCTGTATCTTCTGTTTGACATTTTCAATGGTGTCGCTGGATTCCACCTCCAGGGTGATGGTTTTGCCCGTGAGTGCCTTGACAAAGATCTGCATGGCCTGAGCTGAAGCCGTTTGAAATAGCAAGAGCAGAGCAATGGTGAGGACTAAATGATAACGTCGCATCGGTAGCCCTTCGAAGCAAATCGCAGCTAGACCTTGATCCCCCAGCGGCGGGAGTCGATGCGGCTGCCCAGGGCCAGGGTGGCGCTGAGGGCCAGTTTGTTTTCGGGGCTCACGTCGCCGAAGAGCAGGCCTCCACCCATTTTGGCCATGAGGGCTTTCGAGCCCAGGGCCAGCCAGCGGCTCAGCCCCTTCCCCTCACCCAGGGAGCCGATGGCGATGTCGTACATGTACATGGCCAGCGGCCCCCGACCCCGAAAGAGTCGCTGGGGCATGAGGATCATATAGCCCAGGAGATCGCCGCTCGGCTTGTGGTACAAGACCAGCGGAACCTTCTTCTTGTCGTTGGATCGAATGGAGCTATAAGAGTCCACGAACCCCGCCTGGACAGCTTTTTTATCCACCGGCCGATGAGCCGGGATGTAGGCCGGGGAGTGATTGGCCACCACGCTCATGACAAAGAGCATCTCGTGGTCCCTGGCCCGCCGAACCAGATATTCGGGGTGGCTGGGGAAGCTCTCTCCCGCTTTCACGGTCATGTAGGTTCGGTACAGTTCGGTCTTCAATCCGAAGGCTTCGGCCCAACGCTTCTCCCGCTCCTGAGTCTCGGTGGTATGGCAGACCAGGTAATGGTCGCCCGCCTCTCGGGCCAGCCGCACCGATTCAGCCATCAGCATGTGAAAGACCGGTTGCGCCGAGACCGAGTAGTTGATGATCTCGGTCTGGGGATCCTGGGTGATGCTCTCCGTTTCGTTGAGTCGCCCCAGCACATACCCCACGATCTTACCTCGCAGCACGGCCACCAGACTGAAGATCTCATCCTGCGCCATCACCGACTCAAAGGCCGGCTCAAAATCTTCCAGGGTCAACCGCCGGGCGAGTTCCGGAGAGGCGAAAACCGAGTCCGGATACTCTCGTTGCTCACAGAAAGTCCGCAGATCTTCCCGATCCTCAAAGCGCAGCGGACGCACTTCCAGCACCGCTGATTACTCCGCCATCTCGGCCCGCAAATCTTCTTCCTGCCCGGCTTCGATGGCAGCATCCTGGATCTGGTCGAGCGCTTTCATTGCTTCTTCCACGATCTGAAGCCCCCGGTCCACGTCCGACATCTGTCCGGAATCTCGATAGGAAAAAAGAAGGTTCATGCCTTCGCTGAGCTGGGCCAGTCGTTCGTGCATCCACTGAAAGATGACCCGCTGTTCCTCGGGGATCTCGCTGATCTTGTTCTTGACCACGTCGGTCTCCATGAGCTGCAATCCGTTTTGAAGAGGCTGGACAAAAGGCCTGATGATGGCCACGTATCGCTCTCGGGTGATGGCACCCGACTTCAAATCGGCCACCGCCCGGCGGATCAGGATGAGATTGGAGGCTTGCTCCAGCGGCACCTTAAAATAGGGGTCGTCCTGGTCCAGGGAAGAGTTGGAACTCTCCTGGAGGTTTAGCTCCACATCGTCGTCTTCCAACTCGTTCAACGAGCCCAGAGCGTCGGCTAGAAGGTCCCAGGGTTCGGCGTCCTCTTCGCTACTCATATCTCACAACTCCATTCCATTTCGTCAAAACGAAAGCAGCTCCGCTGGTAGTCACCGGCAGAGCTGCTGTTTCGCTATGGGCTTTTAGGATCTAGCAGCCCCCGCAGCCACCCGCGCAGCCTTTGACTTTGTTGATGATGTTCGAAATCAATTCCATGATTCCGCCACCGCCGCCGCCTTTTTTGCCGCCACCTTTTCCGCCTTTGCCACCGATAGCGCCGATCGCTGCGCCTGCTATTGCCGTTATTGCCATTTTGAGTAGCCTCCAGTGTGTTATTGGGCTAAGCATATCGGAAGGGCTATAACTTAGATACCATGTTACAAATAGTTAACGTGTCGCACACAATTCACAGTAGGGTCACACCGTGGTGCGTCTATTCGATTGAGGCCTGGCTTTAGGGGCCGGTTTCGAGCTGGAGTTGCTCTTTCCGGTACTATTGTTTCCGAAGACCAGGCTGACCGCGGCCCCAACCGTACTCAGGATCACCCCACCGCAGATGGCGCTAGCCAGGATACCCCCGATCAACATGGAGGGCCGGGTGGTGTAATGGCTAAAGTCCGTCCAGGCGGCGTAGTCCGCTTCGAAGAACTGAACCGCGATGATGATCCCCAGCACGCTCAGGTTGGCCAGCACCAGAGCGATGACCATGAAAGCTCTTATAAAGAGCCCCAGGCACGACGACTTATTTTTAGATTCAGATGCCATTCAGTCTCGCATTACGAAGAATTTCTTTAAAGGTTCGACAATCTTCCAAACAGTCTTGCTGCCGACGGGAAAGAAAGCCATATCGCCCGGCCCCAATACGTGAGTGACCTTGCCGTGGAGATCGTCGATGACCTCCACTTTGCCTTCGATGATGTAAGTGTGCTCTTCATAAGGAAAGAAAAACCGATAGGTGCCCACCGGACAACTCCACAGTCCGGAACGGCAGGCTCCGTCCTCGGCTTCGGCGTTGATGAAGGTCATGGCCTCTCGGCCGCCCTCCACCACTTCCCGCTCGGGCAAGGGGTCAAGGTTTAGTTCCGAATCAGCCGGCGAGGTGATCACTCTGGTCATAGTTTTAGCTCCATCCTATCCAATCGTCTGAGTCCCGAAATCGCGAAAAACTTAAGAAGTCCAGATTCACCGACTCCGGTCTTCCTCTGGCCACCAGTTCGGCCAAACCTAACCCCGTCATGGGAGAAGACTTGAATCCGCATCCGCTGAATCCCGCGGCCACGTAATAACCGTCCAGGCCGATCGGGCCATCGATGATGGGGTGACCGTCAGGGGTGAAGTCGTAAAGGCCGACCACCCCTTTGACCACGTGGGCTCCGCACATCACCGGAAATCGATAACCCAGAGCACCCAGGGCCGCCGAGATGTACTCCTCATCCACCTGAGTGTCATAACGATTGGGATCGTAGATCTCATCGAAATCCCAATCGATCCCTAAGAGATTGGTCTCGCCCGCCGGGTGAGTGTAGATACCCGTGATCTCATCATAAAAAGCCAATTCCACCTTGGGTAGCCCGTTGGGACGATTGATATAGCAGACCTGACCCCGTCGGGCTCTTATGGGAAGGGGACTGGAAGGAAGTGGGTGCAAGAGCGGCGTCCAGGGTCCCGCGCAGAGCACCACGGTACCGGTCGAGACGAAGCCCCGGTCGGTTTCGACCCCCACGATCTTCCCGGAGCGATGGGCGATCTGTAATACCGTGACCCCCTCCTCGATCTCCACCCCTCGCTGGCGGGCTCCTCGGGCCAGGCTGGTGACCGCCGCCACCGGATCGGCCCAGCCGCTTTGTGGCTCCCAGGCGGCTCCGGTGAGATCGCGGCAGTGCAGGATCGGTTGGAGCTTCTTGATCTCGATGGGCTCCAGCCAGTGAGACTCGATCCCTTCAGCCAGTAGCATCTCGTGGGTCTGCCGCACGGTGGGCTCGTTCTCCTCACCGGTCACGTGGAGGTAGCCGTTCTTGATATAGGAACAGCCCTCTCCAAATCGCTCTTCCCACTCCAGAAAAAGCTCCCGGGACTTGTGGATCAGCCGAACTTCATCCAGACTGACCCAGTGGGACTGAACGAAGCCCCCCGACTTGCGGGTCTCCCCCGAGCAGATCCCTCCTCGCTCCAGAACCAGTACCTTCCCCACCCCCAGGCAGCCCAGATGATAGGCGGTGGAACAACCCAGAGCACCGGCCCCTACGATGACGACATCGGCGGTCTCTCTCATGGGGTCTCTATCAGATCGTCCAGATTGATCTTCTGGGGAAAGAGCCGCCTGGCGCACAACCCGGCTCGGGCCAGGAGTCTCTGACCGGGAGGCAAGAACCTGGGCTCTCGGGGCCAGCCCTCATCCTGCATGGAGTGATGATGCCCTAGAATCTTCCAGAGCTGGGCGCCGAAGTTCGGCATCAGGGGAGCACAGATGAGGGCCAGCAGTCTGGCCCCGGCCAGTTCCAGAGCCACCCCGGTGGCTCGCTGCTCTTCATATCCCGGGAGATTGGCCAGGTGGCTCTGTTCGTGGGCAAAAGCGATGGTTCGATCCACCAGATCGATGGCGGCTTTAGCCACCATCTGCAACCTTCGAGACTGGTAACCGGCCCGAGCGCGGTTGCTGAAGGTCGTGAGTTCAGCGAAAAACTGGGTGTGCTCTTCGGCCCATTCTCCCTCGAAGTCGGGAGCGGCCGACACGAACTCATTGGTCAGGGCGTTGCCCAGGTCGGCCAGCCAGTCTTGCCAGCGGCCGATCAAGAGCCCGTTGAGCATATCGGCCATGTGGCGCAGGCTGCAGGTGGTCTCCGAGACTTCCGGGCGGACCGTGGCCAGGTAAAACCGCAGAAGATCCGCAGGCATCCGCCCCAGCAGTATTTCCGGGCTCAAGTAGTGGCCCTTGCTGGTCGACATCTTGACGTCATTGAGAGAGAGGTATTCGTTGACCACGAGTTCCTGAGCCAGGGGCACCGTCTGGTCCAGGGCCAGGCTGACAGCTGGGTCAGCCATCAGATAGCAGAAGGCGTTGTCGTAACCGAAGGTGTGAGTGACGCTGCTATATTCCCCGACCTTGGAGCGGAGGTAGTGATTGGCAAGTCCGATCTCAAGCCAGGGCGAGATGACTTGTCCCTCAAACCCGTCCACCGGGATGGGAACCCCCCAGGCGGAAGAGACACCGGCCGGCACGTGAATGGTCTCCACGGCCAGAAAACGAGTGCTGAGAGAGCGAAGCTTGGGGGTCAGTTTGAGGTGCTCGTGATACTGCTCCAGGGCTTTGCGGCATGGCTCCAGGTCGAAGTAGAGCCGCTCCCCCTGGCGGGTTTCGGGGGGGGTGTCACACCCGGTGCAGAGCGGTTCCTGGAGGTCGATCGTCTTGTTCGGTAGACAGCACTGCTCGCAGGCAAAGCCCAGGCTGGTCTGCTGACAGTGGGGGCAATCCCCCACCACGTGTCCGTCGAAAAGTTCCCTCTGACAAGTTGCACAGTAAAACACATCTTGCTCGGCCTTTTGAATGAAGCCGCCGTCGTAGAGCTTCTTAAAGGCGACCTGTACAGCATTCTTGTAGTCTTCATCTCGAAACGCCGACACAAAGTGATCCGGCTCGGCCAGACACAACCCCAGGCAGTGCTTGATCTGGTCGGAATAGTGAGCGGCCACCTCCTCCACCGGCTTTTCTTCCAACTCGGCTCGGCTCAGGGTGTAGCTCTGGTGATCGTCGGTGAGACAAACGAAGGTGGCGTTTCGCTTCTCCAGGGCGTCAAACCGCCGAATCACGTCGGCCATCATGTAGGGGCCGGCCAAATGCCCCACGTGCAGGGGTCCGTTGCTGGTGGGTGGAGAGGGAAAAATCAGGCGAGGCGGACCTTTTTCCACCTCTTCACCTTCATCATCTCCAAACATATGAAAAGAGTGGGTGTCGGTGTCGTCTCCCCACCAGAAGAGAGAGAGGAACATGAGGGGATCGGTCGAGGAATCGTTCTTCAAGGTGTGCTTCATACCGGGAAGCATAACCACCACGTCACCCTGGCTGATCGGCCTCTCCTCTCCATCGATACCGATGATGCCGGAGCCTTGAAAGACGATGAAGGTCTCGGTGGGCTCGTGACTATGAATCATGGTCTGCCCCCCCGGCTCGATGATGGCCATACTGGCTCCGAAAGGGGTGTCCTCGATCTCATCCCATGGATAGATATCCTTATAGAGGACCTTTTCCGGCTCGGTATCGAGGTTGTCTCTGTCGAACTTACGTATTAGCATTCAGCACTCCCCCTGAACTTTACAACCCTTTATCTTCAGGCACCTGCCGAGGGAGCCGGGTGGCACCCGTTATCCCTCGAAACTTTCGATCGTCTAGCCCCTCGGATCAAAGTTAACGAAATCTTCGCATGTCGGTTACAATTGTTAACATGTTCCCGGTCGATCCCAAAAAAATTACACCAACGGTTTAAGTATCTTGTGGATAAGCAAATTCGCTCTACATCGAGGAGAACAATAAAATGGCATACGGCGCAATCGGGAGCTACAATCCCAACCTGAACTTCCCCACCAACAACCGAATGGTAGGGAATGCCGATCAAAACAACGGCAACACCAATAACGTTAACGGGATCGGCAACACCGTCACCAATAATAACACCAATAACATCGATCAGAGTGTAAAAAACAACGACGGCCGTACCATCAACAACATCACCATCAACTACAACGAAGCGGCCGAAGCCGCCCCCGGCAACTGCAAAGAAGCCGGCAAGGGCAAAGGTAAGGGCAAGGCCAAAGGCAAGGGTAAAGGCAAAGCCAAAGACAAGCACGTCGGTCGTCAGGGTGGTCCTCAAGGCGCCTGTGGTCCCCAGGGCGCTCAAGGGCCCGAAGCGATGATGAGAAAAATGATGGGCATGATGCTCAGCCTGATGCAGCAAATGTCCGGTGGTGGAATGGCCGGCGGCGGTTTCCCTGGCGGAGGAGTCGGCAGCCAGATGGGCAACTTCAGACACCCCGGTTTCATGATTTAAAAAAACAACTTCGAGAAAGAGAAGAGGGTCTTTTAAAGGGCCCTCTTTTTTTTGCCATGCACAGCGGAGCATATCGACTGGATTAGCAAAAAATTCTCATGTCGTTCACAACTGTTAACATGCAACCGATCTATCCCAAAACTATTCCATGGTTGAACCAGGTATCCTTAAAACACACAAAAGACAACTAGCTCTACTTACCAAGGAGAATGTGCAATATGGCTATCGTAGGATCCTACAACCCCAACCTCAACTTCCCGATGAACAACCGTGGAGTCGGACAGGCCGACCAGAACAACGGTAACACCAACAACGTCAACGGGATCGGAAATACCGTCACCAATAACAACACCAACAACATCGACCAGAGCGTCACCAATAACGACGGGCGCACCGTCAACAATATTACCGTCAACTACAATGAAGCTGCTCAAGCGCCCGCCGACTGCAAAGAAGCCGGCAAAGGCAAAGGTAAGGGCAAAGCCAAAGGCAAGGGAAAAGGCAAGGCCAAGGACAAAGGCGCTGCCCGTCAAGGTGGGCGTCCCGGTGGACCTCAAGGAGCTCAAGGACCGGACGCTATGATGCGGAAAATGATGGGCATGATGCTCAGCCTGATGCAGCAAATGGCCGGCGGTGGAATGGCTGGCGGAGGCTGCTCTCCGGGCGGAATCGGCAACCAGATGGGGGGATTCAGGCACCCCGGCTTTTCGATCTAATCGAATATCCAAACTCTTCTCAAAGAGGCTTCCCCGGGGAGGCCTCTTTTCGCATGGTTGAGCCGCGTGACATCGCAAAATTCTATGAACCCAGAATTAACGGACCGGTAGCATGAATGTCACAAATGTTAACATCCGGCCGTCTGTTTCAAAAGTTTTCACAGAACGATTCCTGTTATCGTAGTACCAAGATATCAACCGAGGAGACCATAACCAATGGCATATGCACCAATCGGGGCTTTCAACCCCAGCCTGAACTTTCCGATGAACAACCGAGGAATCGGCTTCGCCGACCAGGCCAACGGCAACACCAACAATGTCAACGGAATCGGAAACACCGTCACCAATAACAACACCAACAACATTGATCAGAGCGTCACCAATAACGATGGTCGTACCATCAACAACATCACCATCAATTACAACGAAGCCGCTCCCGCCAATAGCAAAGAAGCCGGCAAGGGCAAAGGTAAGGGCAAGGCCAAAGCCAA
>Ga0172382_10005834_pt1 | contig 18172 bp, 16 predicted proteins | sample Leawel138RmetaG_FD_122245 | JGI IMG/M metagenome (GOLD analysis project Ga0172382, IMG submission 122245) | Leachate microbial communities from a municipal landfill in Southern Ontario, Canada - Leachate well 138R metaG | ecosystem: Engineered > Solid waste > Landfill > Unclassified | place...
AGCTCGTCACGGTCGTCGAACGGCCGGGTCTGCCCGCCGCTGGTCTGTCCGGCCTCGTGCCCCTTGCCTGCGATCAGCACGATGTCGCCGGCCCGGGCCCACCCCGCCGCGTGGCCGATCGCGGCCCGCCGGTCACCGATCTCGACGACCTCGGCACGCGCGCCGGCCGCGCCGGCCAGGATCGCGGCACGGATGACGGCGGGATCCTCGTCGCGCGGATTGTCGTCCGTGACCACCACGAGATCGGCCAGCTCGGCGGCCACCCGCCCCATCGGCTCACGTTTGCCCTGGTCGCGGTTGCCGCCGGCACCGAACACCACCGCAAGCCGGCCGGTGCACTGCTCGCGCAGCGTCTGCAGCACCGCACGCAGCGCGCCCGGCTTGTGCGCATAGTCGACCAGCGCCAGGAACGGCTGGCCGCGGTCCACCGACTCAAGCCGGCCGGGCACCGTCGCATCCCGCACCCCGGGCGCGGCCTGCTCCGGCGACACCCCGACCGCGTCGAGAAGCGCGATGGCCAGCAGGCAGTTGGCCACGTTGTAGCCGCCGGGCAGCCCGATCTCCAGGCCGTGATGGACCCCCGCCGGATCGACCGCGACGAAGTCCTGCGCGCCGCCGCCGGCGGACCGGACCTGCTCGGCCCGCCAATCGGCGGGACCGGTGGTGCTCACGGTGACCGGCCGCCGGGCGCGGGCGGCCATGGCCCGGCCCCATTCGTCGTCGACGCAGATCACCGACCGCGCGGCGTGTGTCGCGCAGGCCGGATCGAAGAGCCGCGCCTTGGCATCGAAGTAATCCTCCATCGTCGGATGGAAGTCCAGATGGTCGCGCGACAGGTTGGTGAACCCGCCGACCGCGAAAGACACCCCGTCCACCCGGCCGAGAGTCAGCGCGTGGCTGGACACCTCCATCACCACGGTGTCCACGCCCTGCTCGAGCATGGTGGCCAGCAGGGCCTGCAGTTCCGGGGCCTCCGGCGTCGTCAGCCCGCCGGGCTGCTGCCGGCCGTCGATCCGCACACCGACAGTGCCGATCAGGCCGGCGACCCGGCCCGCCGCCCGCAGGCCCGCCTCGACCAGGTAGGTGGTGGTGGTCTTGCCCGATGTCCCGGTCACACCGATGACCCGCAGATGCTGCGAGGGCCTGCCGTACACCGCCGAGGCGAGCTCGCCGAGTACCGCCCTCGGGTCGGGGTGAACGAGGACCGGCACGTCGGGGGCACCGCGGGAGGCGATCTCGGCCTCGCCGGCCGCGTCGGTGAGCACGGCGACCGCTCCCCGGCCCACCGCTTCGGCGGCATACCGGCCGCCGTGGGCGCGGGAACCGGGCAGCGCGGCGAACAGGTCGCCGGGCTGCGCGTCCTGGCCGCGCAGCGTCACGCCGGTGACCTGTACGTCAGGCGCCCCACCGCCGCCGGCGGCGACCGCAGCGACCAGATCGGCCAGCACGCCGAGGGCAGCTCCGACGGGATGGCTTGGGCGCAGGTTCATGGCGATGACACATTACCGATCTCGCCGGGCTGCTTTCGCATTCGTGGCGGCAGATGCCCGATGTCAGCCCGCCTGAAGGGTGAGCGGTGCACCCGGATCCGGGGACAGCGGAACGTTCTCCCGTCGCAGCAGCCACGACGCGATGTTGTGGAACAGCGGTGCGGCCGAGGACCCCGGTGACCCGTCGGCGGCGCGATGCGGCGCGTCCAGCATCACTCCGATCACGTAGCGCGGTTCGTCCGCCGGGGCCATGCCCGCGAAGGTGATCCAGTAGACGTCGTCGTAGTAGCAGCCGCAGCCCGGGTTGATCTGCTGGGCGGTGCCGGTCTTGCCTGCGATCTGGTAGCCCTCGACGGCGGCCTGCGGGCCGGTGCCCTGCTGGATTCCGCGTGGATCTCGCTGCACCACCGACCGGAACATATTGCGTACGGTTCGTGCGGTCTGAGCCGAGACCACGCGGACACCTTCCGGCCGCGGCTCCTCGGTTCGGGTGCCGTCGGGTGCGAGGACGTCCTTGATGATGCGTGGCGGGACCCGCACGCCGTCGTTGGCGATGGTCTGGTAGATCCCGGTCATCTGCAGCAACGTCATCGAAAGACCTTGCCCGATAGGAAGATTGGAGAAGGTGCTGCCCGACCACTGGTCGATCGGCGGCACCAGCCCGGAACTCTCGCCGGGCAGTCCTACGCCGGTGCGCTGGCCCAGGCCGAACATCTTCAGCATCTCGGCGTAGCGCTCCGGGCCGAGACGCTGCGCGAGCATCAGCGTGCCCACGTTGGACGACTTCCCGAACACTCCGGTGGTGGTGTACGGCATCACGCCGTGGTTCCAGGCGTCGCGGACGGTGACCCCGCCCATGTTGATCGAGCCCGGGACCTGCAGCACCTCGTCAGGGGTGGTCAGGTTGTTCTCGATCACCGCTGCAGCGGTGATCATCTTGTTCACCGAGCCCGGCTCGAAGGGCGAGGACACCGGCAGGTTGCCCAGTTGCCGATTCTCCTGGCGGCTGAGGTCCTGCGCCGGGTTGAAGGTGTTGTCGTTCGACATCGCCAGCACCTCACCGGTTTTGGCGTCGAGCACCACAGCGGAGGCGTTCTTGGCGCCGGAGGCGTCCTTGGCCATCTGGACCTGCTGCTGCACGTAGAACTGGATGTCGTCGTCGATCGTCAGCGTGACCGTCGAGCCGTTGACCGCGTCGTGGCGGTTGCGGTAGCTGCCCGGGATCACGACCCCGTCGGAACCCCGGTCGTAGGTGACCGAGCCGTCGGTGCCGGCCAGCACGGAGTCCATCGAATCCTCAAGCCCCAGAAGACCGTGACCGTCCCAGTCGATACCCCCGACGATGTTGGCGGCCAGCACGCCGCCGGGGTACTGGCGCAGGTCCTGGCGCTCGGCGCCGACCTCGGGGAATTTCGTGGTGATCGCCTCGGCGATCGCGGGGTCGACGGCGCGGGCGAGGTAGACGAACGTCTCGTTGCTGCGCAGCTTCTTCAACACCGTCGCGGTGTCCGGTTTGTTGTCCAGCCGCGAGGAGATTTCGGCAGCGATCTCGCGCAGCCGGGCATCGGGGTCGGGTGCCGCCAAAGACTCCGAAGACTCGACCTCGCTGTTCTTCGCGAAGGCCTCCTCCAACTGCTTGCGCACCTTGACCGGCTGGAACGTCAGCGCCCTGGCCTCGATCGTGAAGGCCAGCTTGTCGCCGTTGCGGTCGACGATCGCACCACGCAGCGCCGGGTCGATGTCGGTGACCTTGAGCTGGCCTGCGGCCTCGGCGCGCAGCCCTTCGGCACGCGGCACCTGCAGCGTGAACAACTGCGCCGCGGCCACCACCAGCAACAGAAAGATCACCGCGTTGCCTGCGCGGTGACGGAAGACGAACGACGCACTGCGCAGCCCGTTCTGGGGCGCGGCCTGCCGGGTGCGTCGGGCCCTGGCGGAGCGTTCCTGGTTCGGCGCTTTGGCAAGCGCCTTGCCGGGGGTGGCCGGCGCGGCTGCGCGGGCCCGTCGCTTGTCGCGGCTCACGCCGGCGCCCCGGGTGCGGGCGCCGGCGGCAGCTGCGACGTCCCGGCATCCAGCGGCGCGGCGGGCACAGGCGCGGGGCCAGGCACAGGCACAGGCACAGGCACAGGCCCGGGCGCCGGCACAGGCACAGGCCCGGGCGCCGGCAGCTGACCCGAAACCGCGTGCGGCACCTCTACATTCGGGACAGCAACGTTCGGGACGGCTCCGGGAACGGCCAGGGGCAGCGCGGGCGCCGTGCCGGGGATCGCCTGCGGGGCGGTGACCGACGGGAGCCGGACCGGCACCTCGAGGGGTTCGACGACGCGGGGGGCGGGCGGCGCGGGCGGGGCCGGTTCGGGCAGCGGCGCGTTCAGCGGCGGCGGCGGAACCCCTTCGGCCGGCTTGGGTGTTCCGACGACGACCCAGTTCCCGGACGGGTCCTGCACCAGGTGCGCGGTGTCCCGCGACGGGATCATGCCCAGGTTGCGGGCGGCCTCGGCGAGTGCCGGCGCGGCCTGGGCCTCGAGCACGTCACGTTCCAGCCCCTCCTTCTGCTGCAGCAGAGCCTGATTGAGCTGGCGGGCCGCACCGAGCTGGTAGGAACGTTCGGCGGCGTCGGTGGACAGCCACAGGGTCACACCCAACCCCAGCCCGAGTGCTCCGATGACCAGCACCACGAACGGCACCCTTGCGATCAGGCGACGTGGATCGAGCTCGATCGACGCCAACCGGACCAGGATCCGCTGGCGGAGTGGTGGCCGAACAACCTTGGGCGCCTTGGCCTTGCGTGCCTTGGCACGGGCCTTGGCCTGGCTTGTGCTCTTGGGCCGCGCCGGCACGTCCTTGGGCCGCGCGATCGGGGTGGTGCGCGGCGCCGAGCGCTGCGGGCGCGCGTCCCGTGTCTGCTGACGACCGCGTGGCGGCGCGTCGACCGGGGTGCGCTTGGTCTCGCGCACCGGCCGGCGCTTGGCCGCGCGGGGCGACTTCTTCGCCGAGGTGCGGGCCCGGCCCGGTTCCCCCGTCGCGGTCTTGCGCATCGGCTTCTGTGCCTTCATCGCTACTGTCCCCCAACTTTCTCCAGTGCGCGCAACCGGACCGGGGCGCTTCTCGGATTGCGTTCGATCTCCTCGGCATCGGCGCGTTCGGCACCTCGTGTCAGCGCCACGAACCTCGGCCCGTGTCCGGGGAGTTCCACCGGCAGACCGGGCGGCGTGCGGGACGCGGTGGCGGCGGCGAACTCGGTCTTGACGATCCGGTCCTCCAGCGATTGGTAGGCCATCACCGCGATCCGTCCGTGCGGTCGCAACACCTCGAGTGCGGCCGGAATCGCGAGCCGCAGCGACTCCAACTCGGCGTTCACCTCGATACGGAGCGCCTGGAAGGTGCGCTTTGCGGGGTGACCTCCGGTGCGGCGTGCCGGCGCCGGAATCGCCTGGTAGAGCAGCTCGACCAGTTCGCCGGTGGTCGAGAACGGCGTGTTGGCGCGGCGCCTCACGATCTGGGCGGCGATGCGGCCCGCGAACTTCTCCTCGCCGTACACGCGCAGCACGCGGGCCAGCGCCTTCTCGTCATAGGTGTTGAGGACCTGGGCCGCCGTCAGGTCGGACCCGGAGTCCATCCGCATGTCCAGCGGCGCATCGACCGAGTACGCGAACCCCCGCTCAACCCGGTCGAGCTGCATCGAGGATACCCCGAGGTCGAACAGGATAGCGTCCACTCCCGTTGCAGCACAGTTACTTTCGGCGACTGCGGCGGCGATTCCGTCGTAACGGGTGCGCACCAGAGTGACCCGGTCGCCGAACCGGGCCAGCCGGTCGCCCGCGATCTGCAGTGCGTCGGGGTCGCGGTCCAGACCGATCAGCCGCAGCGCCGGGAACTGGGTCAGGAATCGCTCGGAGTGTCCGCCGGCCCCCAGTGTGGCGTCGACCAGCGTCGCGCCGGAACCGTCGGTGGACGTCCTGGTCAGCGCGGGGGCGAGCAGCTCGACACATCGGTCGAGAAGGACCGGGATATGAGGCTCGTCATCCACCATCGCTGCACTCGGGGAGGTCGGGGCGGCCCCTGCAGTGAGGTCCCTGTCCGAGGGTGCGGACCTGACGTCGGGGAAGTACGTCAGGGCCGGTTCGGGCAGAGGCCGCACTGCACGGGCCTGCGGGCCGGTGGCCAGATCAGAGAATGTCGCCGAGTGCTTCATCGCTGGCCGCGGAGAAGTTCTCTTCGTGAAGCTCCTGGTAGTCCTGCCACGCCTGGGCGTCCCAGATCTCCAGGAACCCGATCGATCCCGTCACCACGCATTCCTTGGTCAGGTTCGCGTAGCGGCGGTGCTCGGCCGAGAGGGTGATGCGGCCTTGTGCATCCGGGTACTGCTCGTCGGTACTTGCGGCCAGGTTGCGCAGGTAAGCGCGGGCCTGGGGGTTACCGCGCTTGGCCTTGGCGGAGATCTCGGCGATCATCTCCTCGAATTCGGCCCGCGGATGGACAGCCAGGCTGTGATCTTGGCTCTTGGTGACCATCAACCCTCCTGCCAGCGCGTCGCGGAACTTGGCGGGCAACGTCAGTCGCCCTTTGTCGTCGAGCTTTGGCGTGTAGGTGCCGAAGAACATCTCGCCACCTCGCAGACCTCACTCAAGCCTTGCCTTCAACGGAACCCCGGTCGCTCCGTTGTCCGCCACTTTACCCCACAATCCCCCACTTTGCTCCAAATGTCGGGCCGAGTTTTGCCCCACCGGCGCGCTTTCAGGGCCATCTTCCGGGCAGTCAGATCCCCGGACCGCCCGCAGCCCGCATATCGACATGGAAAAACCCCAGCTCAATGCCTTGTTTTGCAAGGCGGGGCCGGGGTGGGGCGTTGTGGGGCCAAAAAATGAGGGGCAGCCCTATGGGCTGCCCCTCGTCAGGTCTTCGGACTAGTCGTCGAAGCGCCGGCGGAACCGGTCCTCCATCCGACTGGTGAACGAACCACCGCCGCCCTTGGCACGCTTCTGACGTGCAGCGGGCCCACCGGCACCGGTCGCACGGTCCACCTTGGCCACCCGCGGACCGGTGATCGCGAAGACGACGCCGCCGAACATCACGATGAAGCCGATCACCGACAGAACCGGCAGGCTGCCGATCCAGGTCGCCTTGAACGCCACACCGGACACGAGCATCGCCAACCCGAGCACGAAGAGCGCTGCACCCTGCAGCCGGCGCCGTGTCGAGGGGGCGCGCAGGGTTCCACCACGGACGCTGGACGCGAACTTGGGGTCCTCGGCATAGAGCGCGCTCTCGATCTGGTCGAGCATGCGCTGCTCATGATCGGAGAGTGGCATTCGTCCCTCCCTCTTGCCGTGGGGGCGTCGCAGTCGTTCAAGATCACGGGTGCCCGCGTATGTACGGGCACTTAACAGTAATGATACGAGCTGAATCTGAGCCGTACCACCTAGTTCGATGCCCGATTCTATGACGTACACCGCCTTCGACAGCTGATGCCCTCGCCCGTCCGATGCCCGGGTGGCGCTGGGCCCGATAATGGGTGTCGGCCACACGACACCTTCGGGGAGGGGTAGACACTTGGCGGCACGTCTGATCGATCTGTCGCCGGGCGATATGCAACAGCGCCTCAGGGAAGCGTTGGCGGTGTATGTCGACGCCATGCACTACCCCCGCGGCACCGAGGATCAGCGCGCGTCGATGTGGCTCGAACACATCCGCAGGCGCGGCTGGAAGGCCGTCGCCGCGATCGACGTACCCGACGTCCCCGACCCGCAGGCACTCCCCTCGTCCGCGCCGCTGCTCGGCATCGCGTACGGCTACTGCGGGTCCCCCGATCAGTGGTGGCAGCAGCAGGTCGTGTCCGGACTGAAACGCAGCGGCGTCGACGGGGCGCGCATCACCGAGCTGATGACCAGCTATTTCGAGCTCACCGAGCTGCACATCCACCCCCAGGCGCAGGGCCGCGGCCTCGGCGAGGCGCTGATCCGGCGCCTCCTGGACGGCCGCTCCGAACAGTACGTCCTGCTGTCCACCCCCGAGATCAACGGCGAGGGCAACCGCGCCTGGCGGCTCTACCGCCGGCTCGGCTTCACCGACGTGATCCGCGGCTATCACTTCGCCGGTGATCCCCGGGCGTTCGCCATCCTGGGCCGCCCGCTACCTCTGTGATCTGAAGAGGAGATCTGCAACCGATCTGGCACGATGACCAGGTGCTGAACCGTCACCGCGCCCGCAGACGCCTCTTCGCGCTGGTGTTGTTGCTGTTGGTCGTGGCGCCCTCACTCATCGGCTGTGTCCGGATACGGGCCTCGATCACCGTGTCGCCCGACGACCGGGTGTCGGGGCAGATCGTCGCGGCGGCCATTCCGCGCGACGACAACGACAAGGGCCCCCAGCTGCTCAACAACCTGCCGTTCGCGCAGAAGGTGGCCGTATCCGACTACAGCCGCGACGACTACGTCGGATCGCAAGCGGTGTTCTCCGATCTCACCTTCGCCGAACTGCCCCAGCTGGCCAGCATGAACCGGGACGCCGCCGGGGTGGACATCTCGCTGCGCCGCGCCGGCGACCTGGTGATCCTCGAAGGGCGGGCCGACCTGACCTCGCTCAGCGATCCGGAAGCCGACGTGTCACTGTCGGTCGCCTTCCCCGGCGAGGTGACCTCCACCAACGGTGAGCAGATCTCGTCCTCGGTCGTCGAGTGGAAGCTGCGGCCCGGCGTGGTCAGCACGATGAACGCCCAGGCCCGCTACACCGACCCCAGCGCGCGGTCGTTCACCGGAGCCGCGATCTGGCTCGGGATGGCGTCGCTCGTGGTCGCGGGCATAATCGGCTGGCTGGCCTACTCCAACCGGGACCGATCCCCGCGCCCCGGCGAAACACAGGAACCGACGCGGTAGGGCTTACCGCCCCCTTCTGGGCGGCAGGCTCTACGCTGAGCACCCGGGGGCGTGTGCGAAGACGAGAAAGGGGCGCGCGCTGAGCGTGGATGCATCGGCACCGTCAGCCGTCGAGCTGGCAGCGGCCGTCACCGAACAGCTTCGCGACTACCTGCGTGCTCGCCGCCGAGATGCGGCATACATCGGCGCGGGCTATGCGGTGTTGACCGAGGCCGTCGAAGAGTTCGTGCTGCGCGGCGGGAAACGACTTCGCCCCGCGTTCGCGTACTGGGGCTGGCGCGCCGTCGCCGGCACAGAACCCGGACCGGAGGCGCTGCGGTTGTTCTCCGCACTCGAGCTTCTGCACGCGTGCGCACTCGTTCACGACGACGTCATCGACGCCTCGGCCACCCGGCGCGGCCTGCCGACCGTGCACCGGATCTTCGCCGAACGGCACCGCAGCAACAACTGGCTCGGCTCGTCGGAACAGTTCGGCCTGTCGGCGGCGATTCTGCTCGGCGACGTCGCGCTGGTGTGGGCCGACGACATCGTCGCGAGCGCCGAGATCGGCGTCGAAGCACACCGGCGGGTTCAGCGGGTGTGGGCGGCGATCCGGACCGAGGTTCTCGGCGGGCAGTACCTGGACATCGTCAACGAGGCCACCGGCGCAGAGACCGTGGCGTCGGCACTGACCGTCAACATCTACAAGACCGCGTCCTACACGATCTCCCGTCCGCTGCAGCTGGGCGCCGCGGCCGCTGCCGACTGCCCCGAAGTGCTCTCGGCGTTCCACGAACTGGGAACCAGCCTCGGGGTGGCGTTCCAGCTGCGCGACGACGTCCTCGGAGTGTTCGGCGACCCGGCCGTCACCGGCAAGCCGTCCGGCGACGACCTGCGCTCCGGCAAGCGCACGGTGCTGCTCGCCGAGGCCGTCGAGCTCGCCGAGAAGCACGATCAGATCGCGGCCAAACTACTGCGCACGTCCATCGGCACCGACCTGACCGACGCCCAGGTCAAGGAGGTGTGCCTGGTGATCGAGTCGGTCGGGGCGCTGGCGGCCGTCGAGAGCCGGATCGACACCCTGACCCGGCGCGCGCTGGACATCCTCAACTCCGCGCCCATCGACGTACAGGCCAAGGCCGGGCTGGCCGAGCTCGCCAGGATGGCCGCGAACCGGTCCGCCTAGGAGCATGACGACCCCCGCCCCGCCTCAGGCTCCGAGAACCGACCTGTCGGATCATCTGCGACGCCTCAGAGAATTCACCCTGTCCCCGCAGGCCCGGCCCGCGCTCGTCGGTGCGCTCGGCGCCACGCTGATCACCGCAGGTGGCCTCGGCGCGGGCAGCACCCGGCTACACGACCCGGTGCTCGAATCGATGCACCTGTCCTGGTTGCGGTTCGGGCACGGGCTGGTGGTGTCCTCGCTGCTGCTGTGGGGCGGTGTGGCGCTCATGCTGATGGCGTGGCTGTGGCTGGGCCGTCGGGTCGTCGACCGCACCGCCACCGAGTACACGATGATCGCCACCACAGGATTCTGGTTGGCGCCCTTGTTGCTGAGTGTTCCGGTGTTCAGCCGCGACACCTATTCCTACCTGGCACAGGGGGCGTTGCTGCGCGACGGATTCGACCCCTACGTGGTGGGCCCGGTCGAGAATCCGAACTCGTTGCTCGACGACGTCAGCCCGATCTGGACCACGACGACCGCCCCCTACGGTCCCGCGTTCATCCTGGTCGCCAAGTTCGTCACGATCCTGGTCGGCAACGACGTCGTCGCCGGCACCATGCTGCTGCGCCTCTGCATGCTGCCCGGGCTGGCGCTGCTGATCTGGGCGGTGCCGCGGGTGGCCCGCCACGTCGGGGCCAGCGGCGTGGCCGCACTGTGGATCGGCGTGCTCAACCCGCTGGTGATCGTCCATCTGATGGGTGGCGTCCACAACGAGATGCTGATGGTCGGGCTGATGATGGCGGGCATCGCGCTGTGCCTTTCGGGCCGCAACGTCTGGGGTATCACGTTGATCGCGGTCGCTGTGGCGGTGAAAGCCACCGCGGGACTGGCGCTTCCGTTCATGGTCTGGGTGTGGGCACGCAGACTGCGTGACCGCCGCGGCTTGGCACCGGTGAAGGCGTTCGCCGCGGCCACCGCGGCATCGCTGGTGATCTTCGTCGCGGTTTTCTCGGTGCTGTCACTGGCGGCCGGTGTCGGACTGGGCTGGTTGAACGCGCTGGCCGCCGGAAACGTCAAGATCATCAACTGGCTGACGGTGCCCACCGCGCTGGCGAACCTGATCAACGCCGTGGGCGGCCTGGTCTTCCCGGTGAACTTCTACGCCGTGATCGACGTGACGCGCATCGTCGGTCTGGCGATCATCGCGATCTCGGCGCCGGTGCTGTGGTGGCGCCTTCGCCACACCGACCGGGAAGCGTTGATGGGCATCGCACTGGTGATGGCCGTGGTGGTGCTGTTCGTACCGGCGGCCCTGCCGTGGTACTACACCTGGCCGCTGGCGGTCGTCGCCGCACTGGCGACCTCCCGCCGGTCGATGGCGCTGATCGCCGGCTTCTCGACGTGGATCACCGTGATCTGGCGGCCCGACGGAGCCCACGGCATGTACTCGTGGGGGCACGTGCTGCTCTCGCTCTCGTGTGCCGCAGCCGCGTGGTACTGGCTGTACAACGCTCCGGAGGGGACCGCCGAAGCGGTCAGTACGCCATCGCCTGCGCGCGACGAACCACCTCACGAGCCTGATGCGAGTGCAACGCATCGACCGGGCGGGCGTTAGCCTGCCCTTCGGTCGAGCCGTCGCGGCGGATCGTCAGCGACGCGTCGGGGGTGAAAAGCCACCGCACGATCTCGGTTTCGGTGTACCCACCGTCGCGCAGCACCACCAGCAGGCCGGACAGGCTCTTGACCACATGCCCACTGTCGTCGAAGAAGACTTTCGGCACCACGATGGTTCCCCCGCGCCGCACCGCGACCAAATGTCCCTCCCGCAGTTGCTGGTGAACCTTGGTCACGGGCATGCCCAACAGTCGTGCCACCGTGGGCAGGTCGTACACGGCCTCGTCGGATTCCAGGACATCCTCGGAAGTCGGAATGCTGCTCATCGCAGAGAGTCTAGGGCTCGGCTGCACAGCTGTCGCGGTCCCGACTCGTACCATGAATCCGATGGAGACCTACCAGCGATCCAGCCCACTGACCGGGGCCGTGCTGGACGGTCGCTACCGGGTGGACTCGTTGATCGCCACCGGCGGCATGTCTGCGGTGTACCGCGGCCTCGACCAGAGGCTCGATCGCCCGGTTGCGTTGAAGATCATGGACTCCCGGTACGCGGGAGACCAGGATTTCCTCACCCGGTTCCAGCGTGAGGCCCGCGCCGTGGCACGGCTGAAGGATCCCGGGCTGGTTGCGGTGTACGACCAGGGCATCGATGGTCAGCACCCGTTCCTGGTGATGGAGCTGGTCGAGGGTGGCACCCTGCGCGAGCTGCTGCGCGAGCGCGGCCCGATGCCCCCGCACGCCGTCGCGGCGGTGCTCCGTCCCGTGCTTTCAGGACTGGCCGCCGCACACGCCGCCGGGCTGGTTCACCGCGACATCAAGCCCGAGAACGTACTGATCAGTGACGACGGCGAGGTCAAGATCGCCGACTTCGGTCTGGTGCGTGCGGTGGCCGAGGCCAAGATCACCTCGACGAGCGTGATCCTCGGGACCGCCGCCTACCTCTCCCCCGAGCAGGTCGCCACCGGCGAAACCGACTCGCGCGGCGACGTGTACTCCGTCGGGATCCTGGTCTACGAGTTGCTGACCGGGCGCACGCCGTTCACCGGAGACACCGCGCTGGCGGTGGCCTACCAGCGCATGGATCGCGACGTCGCACCTCCGAGCACTGTGATCGACGGTGTGCCACGGCAATTCGACGACCTCGTGCTGTGTGCGACGTCACGCGACCCGGCCGACCGGTTCGCCGATGCCGCCGAGATGGCCGAGGAACTCGAGACCATCGTCCGCGAACTCGCACTCCCGCAGTTCCGGGTTCCCGCGCCGCGGAACTCGGCGCTGCACAACTCCGCGAACACGTCGACGGTTTCGCAGGATGCGCACGACACCACAGTCCACCTCGACAAGCCGGACCCGGCGGGTCCGGTGAACCGGGACACCAGGGTGTTCAGCCGCGACGAACTACCGGTCGACGACGGATACGACGACGAATACCGTTCCACCGCAGGACGATTCGCCGGAATCGAGCTCGATGAATTCTACTGGGCGCGCCAGCGCTCCCGGCGTGTGCTGTTCTTCTGGGTGGTCGCGGTGATCACCCTGGCTGCGCTGGCCGCCGCCGGGGCGTGGACCCTCGGCACCAACCTGAGCAACCTGCTCTAACCGCGGAGCATCTCCGCGACCAAGAACGCCAGCTCCAGCGACTGCTGCGTGTTCAGCCGCGGGTCGCAGGCGGTCTCGTAGCGGCCGGCCAGGTCGGTGTCCGAAATGTCTTGTGCGCCACCGAGACACTCGGTGACGTTCTCACCGGTGATCTCGACGTGGATGCCGCCGGGGTGCGTGCCGAGCGCGTGGTGCACCTCGAAGAAGCCCTGCACCTCGTCGACGATGCGGTCGAAGTGGCGCGTCTTGTAGCCGGTCGAGGACTCGTGGGTGTTGCCGTGCATCGGGTCGCACTGCCAGACGACCTGATGCCCCGAGGCCTGCACCTTCTCGATGATCGGCGGCAGCACGTCGCGCACCTTGTGGTTGCCCATCCGGCTGACCAGGGTGAGCCGGCCCGGCTCGTTGTTCGGGTCCAGCCGCTCGACGTATTCGACGGCAAGCTCGGGCGACGTGGTCGGGCCGATCTTGATACCGACCGGGTTGGCGATGACCTCGGCGAAGGCCACGTGGGCGCCGTCGAGCTGGCGGGTGCGCTCACCGATCCACACGTAATGGGCCGACAGGTCGTAGAGCTTCGGCGGACCGTCCGAGGCCGGATCGGCGGAGTCAGCGATGTTCATGCGCAGCATCGCCCGCTCGTAGTCCAGCACCAGGGCCTCGTGGCTCGCGTAGATCTCCGCGGTGTCGAGGTTGCGATCGTCGACCCGGCACGCGCTCATGAAGCGCAGGCCGCGGTCGATCTCCCCGGCCAGCGCCTCGTACCGGGCACCGGCGGGCGAGGTGCGGACGAACTCCCGGTTCCAGTCGTGCACCTGGTGCAGTGAGGCCATCCCCGACGACGTCAGCGCCCGCACCAGGTTCATCGCGGCGCTGGCGTTGGCGTACGCGCGCACCAGACGCGACGGGTCATGCTCGCGGACCGCGGCGTCCGGGGCGAAGCCGTTGACCATGTCGCCGCGGTAGGACTTCAGGCCAAGCGCGTCGGTGTCCGAGGAGCGGGGCTTGGCGTACTGCCCCGCGATACGGGCCACCTTGACCACCGGCATGCTCGCACCGTAGGTCAGCACCACGGCCATCTGGAGCAGCGTGCGGATGTTCGCGCGGATGTGCGGCTCGGTGTTGTCGACGAACGTTTCGGCGCAGTCGCCGCCCTGCAGCAGGAACGCCTGACCCCGAGCGACGTCGGCCAGCTGCGACTTCAACCGTTCGATCTCCGACGGGACCGTGACGGGCGGCACGCTCTCGAGCACCTTGCGCATCGCCGCGGCCTGTCCGGCGTCCCAGGACGGTTGCTGCAGTGCCGGCCTGGCCAGGGCGGCGTCGAGGCGCTGCCGCAGATCCTCGGGCAGCGGCGGGAGCGCAGGCAGCTGGTCGATGGGTACGTCGACGGTCCAGTTCACCCGTTTATGGTAACCACGCCGCAAAACCGCACTTCGCGACGCGTGCGTTGCCGCCGGGGTCAGCCGCCCGCTATCTGGGCGACTCGCCGCGCCTGCTATCTCGGCGGCTCGCCGCGCCTGCTATCTCGGCGGCTCGCCGCGCCTGCTATCTCGGCGGCTCGCCGCGCCTGCTATCTCGGCGGCTCGCCGCCCTTCATCACCCGGTAGCGCACCAGGTTGTGCTTGGCGTCGACGAGCGCGTCGTGCGCATCAGGGGGCCGGGGCGGCATCCTGGGGCAACCGTGGTCCTCCCAGAGTTGGCGCAGCTCGCGGGTGAAGCGCGGGATGGCGGGCGGCAGGTCGGTCATAGGCCCCCAGAGCTGGCACAACACCACGTGGTCGTAGGCACCGACCCAGGCCCACAGCTCGATCGGCTCGTCGCCGTCGATGCCGAAGAAGTCCTCCAGCTCGGTGCGGATCTGCCTGCGCGAGCGCCACAGCGGCGACGCCGGCGAAGGCAGCTTGGGCAGCACGTTCTTACGCACCCAGCGACCCGCCTGATCTGGGTTGAATTCCGTTGAGATCGCGTAGTATTCGCGACCGTCCTCGGCGGCGACGCCTATCGAGATCAACTCGATGGTGCGGCCGTCGTCGATGAATTCGGTGTCATAGAAGTACCTCAAGTCATGAAGCTTTCTGGGTGACGGGCTCGGGGTTGCCCGGGGCCGGTGCCGCGTGGATCTCGCGGTCGAGTTGTTCGTCGACCAGCGCGTCGTCGGGGAACTTGGGCATGCCCGCGATCGCGTCCTGCAGCCACAGCTTGGCCTGTACGACCGGCCGGCGCAGCCACCGCTCCCGCTCCAGCGCGCGGTGCATTTTGCGGGGCCGCTTGGTGTAGCGCCAGCGCGCCCACGGTGCGTGTGGCCGCGACAGCCTGATCGCGCCGACGAACAGCAACGGTGTGATGAACATGCCGACCAGGCCGGTCCACACCTTGCCCTTGAGCAGCACGATGACCGCGAGTGCGAGCGTCAGCACCGCCGCGACCACCACGATGGTGCGCGCGGCCACGGAGTGGTCGTTCTGCCAGATGCCGACGTCGAAGAACGACAGCGGGTTGAAACCCAGGATCAGCAGGCCGGCCACCGCGACGGCCACGAAGACGGCGTCCACCGAAGTGCGCCCGTCCTCGGCCCAGTACACGTCGGACAGGTGCAGGATCAGTGCGAACTCGTCGAGGACCAGCGCCGCACCGATACCGAAAAGGATTGACGCAGCCGTGAACTCGGGTATACCCCCGTCGACAGCAAGTGCGACCATCGAGATGCCGGACACCATGACCAGAATTACACCGATCACCATGTGGTGGATGTGCAGGCCGCCGCCGCCGGAGATGTTGTGCGGCTGCCACCACTTGCGGGGCGCATCGCTGTCGGCGTGGCTGCGGATGTACCGCACGATCGTGCGGGTGATGAAGAACGTGAGGATGAATGCCACCAGGCAGCAGACCAACGGCAGCCGCGAGGGCGGGAGATGTGTCGAGAAGCCCAACTCGACGTCAAGGTCCGGTCGCACCCAGAAAACTTACGCCGACCTGCGCGTGGCGAGCCCGGGATACCCGACGACTCGCCGGTGGGCACCGATAGTCTGGTCCCCGACATGAGTAACAGGCAGTCGCCCGGCGGGGCTGGTTGGAAGCCGACGCTGGCGTGGCGGCTGTTCCAGCTCTTGACGTTTGCAGCTCTGGCGGCGGCGGCGTGGCGCCTCCTCGGGCACGTTCCGTACCGCATCGACATCGACGTCTACCGGATGGGCGGCCGGGCCTGGCTCGACGGCCAGTCGTTGTACGCCGACGGCGCGATGTTCCAGACGCGGGGCGGGTTGGAACTGCCGTTCACCTATCCGCCGCTGGCCGCCGTCGCGTTCGCGCCGTTCGCGCTGCTGTCGCTGGAGGCGGCAAGTGTGGCGATCACGCTGACCACGCTGATCCTGCTGCTGGTCTCCACGGTGATCGTGCTGACGCGGCTGGACGTGTGGCCGAGCACCCGGGTCACCTCCGAGCCGGCCTGGTTGCGCAGGTGCTGGCTGGCGGCGGCGATCGTCGCGCCCGCGGTGCTCTATCTGGAACCTCTGCGGGCGAACTTCGACTTCGGCCAGATCAACGTGGTGCTGATGACGCTGGTGATCGCCGACTGCGTGCCGCGTCGCACACCGTGGCCGCGGGGAGTGCTGCTGGGTGTGGCGATCGCGGTGAAGCTGACACCCGCGGTGTTCCTGCTGTATTTCCTGCTCCGTCGTGACGTGCGCGCGCTACTGGTCACAGCGGCGTCCGCGGTGGTGGCGACGCTGGCCGGCTTCGCGCTGGCATGGCGGGATTCCTGGGAATACTGGTTGGAGACCGTCCGCAACACCGACCGCATCGGCACGGCGACCCTGAACACGAACCAGAACATCGCGGGTGTACTGGCCCGGCTGGGGCTCGGTGAAGGTGAACGCTTCGTGGTGTGGACCGTGTTGTGCTTCGCGGTGCTCGGCCTCACCGTGTGGGCGGCGCGGCGGGCCCTGCGCGCCGAGCAGCCGGTGCTTGCCCTGATCTGTGTGGCGATGTTCGGCCTGGTGGTCTCCCCCGTGTCGTGGTCGCACCACTGGGTGTGGGCACTGCCCACGGTGCTGGTGACGGCCGTGCTCGCGGTGCGGCTGCGCCATGTCGCGCTCGCAGTGGTGTCGGCGGCCGGGCTCGCGCTGATGGTGTGGACACCGATCACGTTGCTGCCCGAGCACCGGGAAACCACCGCATCGCTGTGGCGTCAACTCGTCGGCGGCTCCTACCTGTGGTGGGCGCTCGCCGTGATCGTCGTCAGCGCGACCGTGACCCTTCCACGACCCGGCAGGGACGCTCCCGGCCTGGGTGCGGCCCAACCGGCCACCAACGGCGTCAAAGCCTAGATCGGCTCAGCCGGCTCAAGTTGAACTGCCGGCTCAGCCGGCTCAAGTTGAACTGCCGGCTCAGCCGGCGGCGGCTTCGGGGAGCCGGGTCGGCGGCTTCCCGGCCGCATCACCTTTTCCCAGCTTGACGTCGGCGGCATAGAGGTCGACGTACTCCTGGCCCGACAACCGCATCAGCTCGTACATCACCTCGTCGATCACCGCACGCTCGATGAACCGGTTGCCGGCCAGCCCGTCGAACCGGCTGAAGTCCATCGGCGGGCCGATCTTGATCCTGACCCGGCCGAAGCGCAACCCCTTGCCGGGAGGATTGACGACGTCCGTGCCGATCATCGCGACCGGAAGCACCGGGACCTGCGTCTGCAGCGCCAGGCGGGCCAGCCCGGTCTTCCCCTTGTACAGCCGACCGTCCGGCGATCGCGTGCCCTCGGGATACATCCCGAGCAGCTTGCCCTGACCGAGAATTCGCTCGGCGGTGTTCAGCGCGGCCTGGGCGCTGTCGGCGTCGGTGCGATCGATCGGCACCTGACCGACAGCGGTGTAGAACCACGCAAGGAAGCGCCCTTTGACTCCGGTGCCGGTGAAGTACTCCGACTTGGCCAGGAAGGTGATCCGCCGACGAACCATCAACGGCAGATAGAAGCTGTCCATCACGGCCAGGTGATTGCTGGCCAGAATCGCCGCTCCACCCTGCGGAACATGTTCCAGCCCTTCAATTTTGGGACGGGCAATCAGCGCCAGAAGAGGACCCAACAAGACGTACTTGAACAGCCAGTACCACATGGATCCTCCGGATCGACCGACCGCGGCGCGGTCAATATGCTCTTGGACAACCTTACCCACGCCCTGTGCGTCCAACCACAGCTGCGGCGCCTATTCTTCGACGCTCACCGGGATGTGCTGGTAGCGGCCGGGCGACGGCGGCGGCGACGGCGGTCCGCCGGGGCCGTCCGGATCAGGCGGCGTCGGCTCGTCCGGCGGCGGGCCGCCGGGAGGGGGCTTCTGACCCGGCCCCGTGTTCGCGGAGGTCTCGACGTCGTCGACCATCGCCTTGAGAAGCGTCAACAGTGCCACGCTGTGCTCGGCCACCACGCTGAGCAGCGGATGCTGCTCCCCCGAGAT
>Ga0172382_10005835_pt1 | contig 18170 bp, 14 predicted proteins | sample Leawel138RmetaG_FD_122245 | JGI IMG/M metagenome (GOLD analysis project Ga0172382, IMG submission 122245) | Leachate microbial communities from a municipal landfill in Southern Ontario, Canada - Leachate well 138R metaG | ecosystem: Engineered > Solid waste > Landfill > Unclassified | place...
CGCCGCGCTGCAGAAACAGTACGACGAGATCGTCGCGATCTTCGAGAGCCAGCAGGATCCCTTCACCACCAGCGGCCTGCTGCTCGACGACGGGGTGATCGACCCCCGCGATACGCGCGATGTACTGGCCTTCTGCCTGGACACGGTTGCCGAGGGCGAGCAGCGTCGCCTGCGGCCGATGCAGTTCAGCGTTGCACGGATGTAGATGCATTCGATGCAGGGCGGTGTATGCTCTGGGCGAATGTCGTAGGAGACGGAACAGGCCGCTGTGTTCGGGTCGGCTGTTCACCAGGAGCCGAGCAGGACATAACAAGGCCCATGAGACGAATCCTGATCGCCAATCGCGGCGAGATCGCGCGCCGCGTCATCGCCACGGCCCATCGGATGGGTATCGAGACGGTGGCGGTGCATTCCGACGTCGATGCCGATGCGCTGCACGTGCGCGAAGCCACGCAGGCATTCGGGCTGGGCGGCGACAGCTCGGCCGAGACCTATCTGCGTGTCGACAAGCTGCTGGCCGCCGCGCGCGCCACCGGGGCTGATGCGGTCCACCCCGGCTACGGCTTCCTGAGCGAGGATGCGGGCTTCGCCGCGGCGGTGCAGGATGCCGGGCTCGCCTGGATCGGTCCGCCGGCGGCGGCGATCCGTGCGCTGGGAGACAAGGCCGCGGCCAAGGCGCTGGCTCTGGACCGGGGCGTGCCATGCCTGCCGGGCTATGCCGGCGCCGACCAGGGCGAGGAGCGTTTCGTCGTCGAGGCGAACCGGGTCGGCTATCCAGTCATGGTCAAGGCGGTCGCCGGTGGTGGCGGACGCGGCATGCGCCTGGTGACCGAGCCGGGCCAGCTGGTCGCCGCGCTCGCCAGCGCGCGCTCGGAGGCCCTGGCGGGCTTCGGCAACGGCGACCTCCTGCTCGAACGGGCCGTGATGCAGCCTCGCCACGTCGAGCTGCAGGTGTTCGCCGACGCCCACGGCAACGTCATCCATCTCGGCGAACGCGATTGCTCGGTGCAGCGTCGCCACCAGAAGATCATCGAGGAGGCGCCCAGCCCGGCCGTCGCGCCCGAGTTGCGCGCGCGCATGGGTGCGTGCGCGGTGGCGCTCGCGCAAGGGGCGGGCTACGTGGGCGCCGGCACGGTGGAGTTCCTGCTCGAGGGCGAGGACTTCTACCTGATGGAGATGAACACCCGGCTGCAGGTCGAGCATCCGGTGACCGAGGCGCTGACCGGGCATGACCTGGTCGAGTGGCAGATCCGGGTCGCACGCGGCGAGCCGCTGCCGCTGTCCCAGGACGAGCTTCGCCTGGAGGGGCATTCGATCGAGGTGCGCCTGTGCGCGGAGGACGAGAACCACGTTCCGCATACCGGCCGCATCCTGCACTTCTCGGCGCCCGCCGCCAGCGCCTTCGAGCGCGCCGCGCTGCGCTTCGACCACTCGATCGAAGCGGGCGGCGAAGTCTCGCCCTACTACGACGCCATGCTCGGCAAGCTCATCGTGCACGCGCCCACGCGCGGGCAGGCCATCGATGCGCTGGTCGGAGCCCTCGCGCGAACCGAGATCCTGGGCCTGACCACCAACCGGGCGTTCCTGATCCACTGCCTCCAGGATGCGCGCTTTCGTCGTGGCGAGGCGCTGATCTCGTTCCTGGCCGATCACGGCGACGAGCTGCGCGCGGCGCTGCTCGAGCAGGAGCGCTCGCGACACGAACGCCACGCCGTCGCGCTGGTGCATCCCCCGGTCGCCCGAAGCCTGCCCTGCGGACTGGCCGCGCCGCTGCGACTGACGCACCGGGAAGAAACCATGGCCGTGTCCGTGCGCTCGACCGCCGAGGGCCTGGAGCTGGCGGGGGAATCCGCACGCCTCATCGCCGTGAGCGCCATGGACGACGGCAGCGTCCAGTGCACCGAGGCTGGCCTCACCCGGCGCGCGCGCGCCGTGGCCGCTCCGGGCCCGGGCCCGGGCGCGACGCAGCGCTGGCATGCGCAGGCCGACGGGATCGACTGGTGGTTCGATGATGTCTCCTTCGAGCCCGAGGTCGATGCCGCCGGATCGCAGGCCGTGACCGAACTGCGGGCTCCGTTCAACGGTCGTGTCGTGCTCGTTCGCGCCCGGCAGGGGCAGGCGCTGGCGGCCGATGAACCGGCGGTGGTGATCGAGTCGATGAAGCTGGAACACAATCTCTCGCCACGCGCTGCCGTCGTCGTGGCCGAAGTGCTGGTCGAGGAAGGCCAGCAGGTCAGTCCGGGACAGGTGCTCCTGCGGTTCGCGGCCCCCGATGCGAGCGCGTAGGGAAGTCCCGGGGGATTGCAGTCATTTCGGAAGGAGTCGATATGGCAGGTGTTCCCGACAGTCTCAGCTTGCTGCCCGATACGAGCGTGGCGGCGCTGTTCGAGCGTACCGCGGCGCGCCTTCCCGACCGGCCCTTCCTCACCCGCCGATCCGCTGACGGTGCCGCGTTCCGGGAAATCGGATACGGCGACTTCCTGCAACGTGTGCTGGCCGCGCGCGAGGTATACCGCGACGCCGGCTACGGTGCCGGCATGCGCGCCGCGTTGCTGATCGGCAATGAGCCGGTGTTCTACGAGCACTACCTCGCGCTGAACGGCCTGGGCGTGTCCATCGTTCCCCTGAATCCGGATGCCCGTGCGCTCGAGAGCGTCTATCTCGTCGAGCATTCGGAAGCCGTCTTCATCGTCTGTTCGCCGCGATACCGCCCGGTCTGCGACGAGATTCTCGCGGCGATGAAGGATCCGGTCGCCGTATTCGACGCCGACGCCTTGCCGTCCCGCCTGCCGACGGTGGCCCGAAAGGCCGGCCGCCAGGTGGCGCAGTACGACGCGGAAGCGGCGATCCTGTACACGTCCGGCACGACGGGGCGTCCCAAGGGCTGCATGCTGTCCAATCGCTATTTCCTGGAGGCGACCGCCCTCTATCTTTCATGGGGCGGAAGGCTGGCGCTGCGCGAGGAGACCGAAAGGCTGCTCAATCCGCTGCCGCTCTTCCACATGAACAATCTCGCCGTGACGAGCACGGCCATGATCGCCACGGGCGGCTGCAATGTGATGGTCGAGCGGTTTTCCGCCACGAGCTGGTGGGCCGATTGCAGCGATTCCGAAGCCACGCTGATCCACTACCTGGGCGTCATGCCGGCCATCCTCCTGGCGCGACCGCAGGAGGACGTCGAGCGTCGACATGCGATTCGCGCCGGTATCGGCGCCGGCGTCGACCCGAAGCATCACGTCGCCTTCGAAGAGCGCTTCGGCTTTCCCCTCCTGGAGCTCTGGGGCATGACGGAAGTCGGCGCCGGTTTCATCGACAACCACGAGCCACGCCGGGTGGGTACGCGCGCCTTCGGGCGTCCGACGGGCAGGCTGAAGGCGCGCGTTGTCGATGACGACATGAACGATGTTCCGCCCGACACGCCCGGCGAACTGCTGGTGCAGACCGACGACGCCGATCCGCGGCGCGGGTTCTTCGGCGGCTACCTGAAGAATGACGAGGCGACCCGCGAGGCCTGGCACGACGACTGGTTCCGCACCGGCGATGTCGTGCGGCAGGACGAGACCGGCATGCTCTACTTCGTGGACCGTCGCAAGAACATCGTCCGTCGCTCCGGAGAGAATATTTCCGCCGCCGAGGTGGAGGCGTGCCTGCAGTCGCATCCGGATGTGGTCCAGGTCGCCGTGATCGCGTGGCCCGACGAGTTGCGCGAAGAGGAAGTCTTCGCCTGCGTCGTATTGCGCGACGGGATTCCCGCCGATGGCGCCATGGCCCGGCGCCTGTTCGACTTCAGCTTCGAGCGGCTCGCGTATTTCAAGGCGCCCGGCTACATCGGTTTCCGCCCGGACCTGCCGACGACCGGAACCCAGAAGATCCAGAAATCACTGATCTTCGGCGCCGACGAGGATGCCGTGGAACTACCGACGACCTTCGACCTGCGGGAGCTGAAACGACGCCGGCGCATCGACGGGAAAGTCGAAGCCGGAAAGGACGGTGCCCAATGAACGGATTCATGCGGTTCGTCGATGGCCTGAACAGCTGGATCGGGCGCATCGTCGGCTGGGTCATGGTCTTCATCATGTTCGTGACCGTGTACGACATCATCGGCCGCCGGCTCTTCAATGCGCCGGTGCCCTGGGCCTTCGATGTGTCGACGCAGCTCTTCGGCCTGCACTTCATGATCACCGCGGCGTACACGCTGCTCCATGACGAGCATGTGTCGATCAACATCTTCAAGGACCGGCTGTCCCCGAGGAACCAGGCCCGACTGGACATCCTCTCGTTCGTCATCTTCTTCTTCCCGTTCATGATCGTGTTGTTCATCTATGGATGGGAGTTCGCGTCCAGGTCCTGGGCGACACGCGAGACGAGCTGGGGCGTGACGGCCCTGCCGGTGTACTACATCAAGACCGTCATTCCGGCCACCGCCGTCCTGCTCATGCTCCAGGCGGTCTGTCGAATCATTCGCATGGCCAGGGTGGCCCGTGGCGGAGAGCCGGCATGAGCAACGAGATAATGGTCGTGCTGATGTTCGTCGGCCTGCTGGCCGGGCTCTTCATGGGTCACCAGCTCGCCTTCGTCCTCGGCGGGCTGGCGGCGATCTTCGGCTACTTCGGACCCGGGCTCAGCGTATTCGGCATCATCGTCAACCGGATCTACAGCCAGATGGACAACTACATCCTGCTGGCGGTTCCGATGTTCATCCTGATGGCGCGCCTGCTGAGCGATTCGGGGGTCGCCGAGAACATGTTCCAGGCGCTGCGGCTCGCCCTCGGGCGCGTGCGCGGAGGCCTGTTGCTGGCGGTCATCGGGATCTCCGTGATCCTCGCGGCTTCGACGGGGATCATCGGCGCGTCCGTTACCGTCATGGGGATGCTCGCCCTGCCGGCCATGGTCCGGTATGGCTACCAGAAGGAACTGGCCACCGGCGCCATCGCCGCGGGCGGCACCCTCGGTATCCTGATCCCGCCGAGCATCATGCTGGTCATCCTCGGCAGCTATGCGCAGCTGTCGGTCGGGCAGTTGTTCGCCGCGGCGCTCTTCCCGGGCCTTCTGCTGGCGGGGTTGTACGCCGTCTATGTTGCCGTCGTGACCTTCCTCAAGCCGGAGTACGGCCCGCCGGTTTCCGAGGCGGAGCTCAGCGAGGTGTCGGTTCGCGAGATCGTCGTCATGGTGCTGAAGATGACGATACCGCCGCTCCTGCTGATCATCGGGGTCCTCGGCTCGATCTTCACCGGCTGGGCGACCCCGACCGAAGCGGCGGCGATCGGAGCGCTCATCACCCTGATCCTGGTGGTCGTGTACGGCAAGTTCTCCTGGCGGATGCTCCAGGACGCGGTCAGCGCCACGGCCCGGACATCCAGCATGGTGCTGTTCGTCGTGGTCGGCGCGGTCGGCTTCACGGGGGTCTTCATCGCCATCGACGGCCAGCACATCGTGTCGTCGTATCTCGCCGGTACCGGCCTGGGGCGCTGGGGCCTGTTCATCCTCATGATGGCGATCGTCTTCGTGCTCGGGATGTTCATCGACTGGCTGGGCATCGTGCTGATCTGCCTGCCCATCTTCCTGCCGATCGCCAATGAACTGGGCTTCGAGCCGCTGTGGTTCGTGACGATGATCGCGGTCGTCCTGCAGACCTCGTTCCTGACCCCTCCCTTCGGCTATGCGCTCTTCTATCTGCAGGGGGTGGCGCCAAGCGAGATCAACCTCGGGCACATCTACCGCGGCGTCGTGCCTTTCGTGGTTCTCATCGTCATCGGCACTCTGCTTTGCGCCATGTTCCCGGGGATCATCACCTGGTTGCCGGGGGTCATCTTCGGGAGCTAGCGTTCCACACGATGCGGCTCGACAGCCATCGGGCAAACCGCGGCCGAGCGCGGGCGATCCAGAGACTCGGACATACCGGAGAGGAAGAGGTATGAAAATGCTGACGACCATCAAGAGAGGAGTGCTGGCGGCCGCCTCGGCTGCATTGCTGGCCACCGGTCCGAGTGTTTCGGCGCAGGAAAAGGAAGTGACGATCCAGATGACTTCCACCTGGCCACCGGGGATCAACCTCATCGAGTCCGACAAGCATTTCGTCGAGCTCGTCAACAAGCTGGGCAAGGGCGTGATCCAGATCAGGTTCCACCCCGGGGAGAGCCTGGTTCCGTCCACGCAGGTCTTCGACGCGGTGCGATCGGGCAGTATCGCCGCCTCCGCCGACTGGCCTGGCTACTGGGGCGGCACCGATACGGCCTTCGCGCTGCTCGGCGCCTTCCCGATGTTCTTCACGGGACCCGACTACATCCTGTGGATCCAGGGCTGGGGCGGCAAGGAGGTGTTCGACGAGATCTACGGCAAGTACGGGATGACCTACCTGCCGTATTCGGTGATCACTTCGGAATCGGGTCCGCGCGGCAATGAGCCGATTGCGTCCCTCGCGGACCTGCAAGGCAAGCGGATCCGCATGTCCGGGCGGCCGCAGGGCGAGATCCTGAAGGCCAACGAGGCGTCGCAGATCATGTTGCCGGGCTCCGAGGTCTACCAGGCGGTCGAGCGCGGGGTGGTCGATGCCGCGGAGTTCTCCACGCCGAGCACCGACCTGGGCATGGGTCTTCACGAGGTCTCCAAGCACGTCATGTCGCCAGGCTGGCATCAACCGGGGTCGATGTCCGGCGTGATGATCAACCGCAAGGTCTGGGACGGACTCTCCGAGCAGGCGCAGACCATCCTGAAGGTCGCCGCCGATGCGACCCTGCCGTGGTCGATGGCCTTCTTCGAGAAGGGATCGGCGGAGGCGGTGCGCAAGTTCGAGGAGGCGGGCACGACCGTCCATCAGCTGAGCGAGGAGGACATGCTGACGCTCCAGAAGCAGTCGAACGCGGCGATGGTCACCGAAGCCTGCGCCAATCCGGAGTTCGCCCGGATCGCGGTATCCCAGATCGAGTTCATGCAGGATTACGCGCAGTGGCGTGGCATGCAGGGCGAGTTCGCGATGGGGCGCAACCTGTCGGAGCTCCCGGACCTGGAGGCGATTCGCAAATGCGCTGAATAGCGGACGCCAGCCGGATCGAGCCGGGGCGGCGGTCGTCGCCCTGGCGCGTCCGGCATGTGAAGGAGGTGCCCATGTCCAGTCCTGAATCCTCGCCCGTCGACTACGGGCTTGCCGCCCAGGCCTCGGGCCTGACGATCGGATCATTGTTCGCGGCCAGCGTTCGGAACGGACCCGGGCGCATCGCGCTCGAACAGGGCTCCCGGCAACTGAGCTATGCGCAGCTCGACCAGCGGAGCAATCGCCTGTGCAATCTGCTCCGGGCCCACGGCGTGGCACGGGGCGACCGTATCGCGATCCTGTCGGAGAACCGGATCGAGTACATCGAGCTGCTGGTCGCCGCGGCCAAGCTCGGCGTCATCGCAGCCTGCCAGAACTGGCGCCTGGGGGAGGCGGAGCTGCGCCACTGCGTCGAGCTCGTCACGCCGAAGCTGATCTTCGCTTCCGAACGGCATGCATCCTCCGCCCGGCGTCATGCCGATCTCGCGAAGGTGCTCGTCTTCGGCCCGGACCACGAGGACGCGCTCGCGGCGGCATCGGCCAGCGCCATCGAGGACCGGTGCGAGCCCGAAGACGGCGTCGTCATCCTGTATACGAGCGGCACGACCGGACTGCCCAAGGGCGCGCTGATCAGCCAGCGCGCCGAGATCGCCCGAGCCTTCCTGCAGATGGTCGATCTTCCGACCACGCCCGACGAGCATTTCGTCGCCTGGGCGCCGCTGTTCCACATGGTCTCGACGGATACGGTCTTCATGACGCTGATCCAGGGCGGCACGGTGATCGTGACCGACGGATTCCAGCCCGACGAGCTTGCCGCGATCGTTGCGCGGCAGAAACTCGGGCGACTCACGCTGATGCCGGGAATGATCACGCCCTTCCTCGAGGCGATGAGGCGCGTCGGGGCCCCGCCCGCCGGGGTCCGCTGGGCCGGAGTCATGGCCGACCTGGTGCCCCGCGAACAGATCGCCGAGACGACCCGGCTGCTCGATGCGCCGTACCTGAACACCTTCGGATCGACGGAGACCGGCATGCCGCCGGCCACCCGCGGGATCATTCCGGTCGGCGTCGTGCCGGACAGGCTGGACAAGATCCAGAGCTCCTTCTGCCGCATCAGGCTGGTCGATCCCGAGGACCGGGAGGTGCCCGACGGCGAGCCGGGCGAGCTGGCGATACGCGGCCCGACGCTGTTCTCCGGGTACTGGAACAATCCGCAAGCGAACCGCGAGGATTTTCGCGGCGGCTGGTTCCACATGGGCGACGTGTTCGTCCGCAATCCGGACGGGACGCTTTCATTCGTCGACCGGCGGAAGTACCTGATCAAGTCGGGCGGGGAGAACATCTATCCGGCCGAGATCGAACGGGTGCTGCTGACGGAGCCCCGGGTCGCCGATGCCGTGGTGGTGCGCAGGGCCGATCCGAAATGGGGCGAGATCCCGGTCGCCTTCGTCGTCCGGCGCGATGCCAGCCTCGATGCCGATGCCTTGACGGGCCTTTGCAGGGCGCATATTGCCGGCTACAAGGTTCCGAAGGAGATCCGCTTCGTCGAGGAATCGGAGATCCCCCGCAGCACCACCGGCAAGATCAAGCGTCACGACCTCGAGGCTCGCATCAGGCAAGACAGCTGACGGCCTCTTCTTCAAGCGGATGGTTCCATGGAAAAAGTTCTTCTCGAAAAGCGCAAGCATGTCGGCCTGGTCACGATAAACCGTCCCGATGTGCGCAACGCGCTCGATCCGGAGGCGGTGTGCCGCCTTGCCGACGTGTTCTCGGAGCTTCATGACGATGACGATGTCCGCGTGGTCATCGTCACCGGTGCCGGCCAGGATGCGTTCTGCGCCGGCGCCGACCTGGGCCGTTTGATTCCGCTCATCAGTGGCGAGCGGGCGCCCGAGGACGAGTGGGATCGCCGTTTCAAGGGCGAGCCGGGCATCTTCGAGCGCAGCATCCTGCGCAGCTACGACATCGACAAGCCCGTGATCGCGGCGATAAACGGATTCGCGATCGCCGGCGGCATGGAGCTCGTCCAGGGAACCGATCTGCGGATCGCCGCCGACTCCGCCCGGTTCGGGGTCCAGGAGGTCAAGTGGGCCATCTTCCCGGCGGGCGGATCCACCGTACGGCTGCCGCGGCAGATGACCATGCCGCGCGCGATGGAGCTGCTGCTCACCGGGGACCTGATCGATGCCGGCACGGCCCTGGAGTGGGGTTTCCTCAATCGCGTGGTTCCCGCCGCGCAGGTGCTGGACACGGCCCTGGAGCTTGCCGAGCGGATCGCGCGCAACGGGCCGATCGCGGTGCGCGCCATCCGTCGGTCGGCGCGCGCATGCGCCGGTCTTCCCGAACATGCGGGCCTGGCCATGGAACTGCAGTTCGCGGCGCCGGTCTTCGCGAGCGAGGACGCGCGCGAGGGACCGCGCAGCTTTCTCGAGAAGCGGCCGGCGGTCTATCGTGGACGCTGACGCGCATACTCGCCGGCGGTGCCCGCCCGCAGCGCTGCGCCTTGGACGTCGAGTGTCGGCGATCGAATGACTACAGGAGGAATCGCATCGTGATCGAGCTCTATCACTGCATGAACGCCCGCTCGTTTCGTCCGCTGTGGACGCTGGAGGAAATGGGCCTGGCCTACGACCTGAAGATGCTGCCCTTTCCGCCACGTGTGCTGGCGCGCGAATACAAGAAGCTCAATCCGCTGGGCACGATTCCCCTGTTGCTCGATGGATCGGCGTGCATGACCGAGTCGAGCGCCATATGCCACTATCTCGCGACACGCCACGGCCCCAGTCCGCTGGCGCTCGATCCGTCCGAGGACGAATACGGCGCGTTCCTGAACTGGACCCACTTCGGCGAGGCCACGCTCACCTTCCCGCAGACGCTGGTGCTGCGCTACTCGATGTTCGAAGCGCCCGAGCGGCGCCTGCCGCAGGTGGCCAGCGACTACGCGCAATGGTTCCTGGCGCGACTGCGCGCGATCGAGTCGACGCTCGAGGGGCGCGAGTTTCTTTGCGCCGGACGCTTCACGGTGGCCGACATCTCGGTGGCCTATTCGCTGCTGCTTGCCACCACGCTGCGCCTGGACGGCGATTTCGGCCCCAACGTGGCCGCCTACTGGGCGCGACTGCAGCAACGCGAAGGCTATCTGCGCGCGCAGGCCTCGCAGCGGGCCGCGGCCGAGAAGGCGGGGCTCCCTCTGGATGGGCCGGTATCCGACGAATAGGAGCAGGCTGCGGATCGCATCACGCATCGAACGAGGGGAGAAAGGACATGGACCAGGGGATCGGTAACTGGGTGTCGGTTCACGCTCGGCGCAATCCCGAGCTCGTCGCACTGATCGACGCCAGCGCCAATGGCGCCAGGATCAGCTACATCGAACTCGAGCGGCGCACCAATGCGCTTGCGGACGCGCTGCGCGCGCGCGGGGTGCGCAAGGGCGACCGGGTGGCGATGATGGCCTTCAACAGCCCGCAGTTCCTGGAGGTGGCGATCGCGGTGGCCAGGCTCGGCGCGATCCTGGTGCCGATCAACTTCCGGCTGGCGGCGCCCGAGGTTCGCTACATCCTCGACGATGCCGCGCCCTGCGTGATGTTCGTGTCGCCCCAGACGGCGGCCACGGCGGGCGAGGGCGCGGCCGGCAGCTATGTCCGCGAGATCGTCGAGATCCCTTCGGCCGCGCAGCGAGCCGCCGGCGCGCCCTCGCTCTACGAGGACTGGATCGCCGGCGGCTCCCCGGAGCGCGTCGAGATCGACGTCCGCCAGGACGACGTGGCGACGCTGATGTACACGTCCGGCACCACCGGTTTCCCCAAGGGGACCATGCTCACGCATGGCAACCATTTCTGGAATGCGATCACCAACATCTGCATGAGGGAAGGGCTGACCGCCGCGGATTCGTCGCTCGCGGCGGCGCCGATGTTCCATATCGGCGCCTTCGGCATCTTCACGCTGCCGCTCCTGTACCTGGGCGGAACATCGGTGATCATGGAATCCTTCGTTCCGGCGGCATGGATCGATGCGGTCGAGGCGCACCGGCCGACGCTCGCCTTCTGCGTGCCCGCGATGTGGGCGGCGATCGAGGCGGCGGGGCTCGAGGGGCGCGACCTGGGTTCGCTGCGCTACGGCATCTCGGGCGGCTCGCCTTGCCCCGTCGTGCTGATCGAGGCCCTGCGCCGGCGCGGCCTGGTGTTCACCGAGGGTTTCGGCCTGACCGAAACCGCACCGATCGCCTCGGCGCTCGATGCGGACGACGTGGTCGCCCATGCCGGCTCGGTGGGCAAGCCGATCGCGCATGTGCAGTACCGCATCGCCGACGATGACGGCCATGATGTGCCCACGGGCCAGACCGGCGAGCTGCTGATCCGCGGCCCCAACGTGTTCATCGGCTACTGGCAGAAGCCCGAGGCCACGCGCGAAGCGCTCCAGGGCGGATGGTTTCGCACCGGGGATCTCGCGCGCGTCGACGAGGAGGGTTTCTACTACATCGTCGATCGCAAGAAGGACATGGTCATCAGTGGCGGCGAGAACGTCTATCCGGCCGAGGTCGAGCAGGTCCTGCACCGGCATCCGGCAGTCGCCGATGTGGCGGTGATCGGCACGCCCGATACGCGCTGGGGCGAGGCGGTCACGGCGGTGATCGTGCGCAGGCCGGACGCCCAGCTGGCCGAGGAGGAGCTGATCTCCTGGACGCGCGAACGCCTGGCGCACTTCAAGTGTCCACGCGTGGTCACCTTCGTCGACGAGCTGCCGCGCACCACCACCGGCAAGGTCCTGAAGCGCGAGCTGCGCCAGCAATGGGGCGGCGACGGATCGGCGGTGCAGCGCTGATTCCCGCCATCCGGCGAGCGCACACTGCGGGCACGAGCGGAGGGTGAACAGGCCCTGGTCGACAAGGGCCGCGGCGACGATCCCGTTCAGTCTTCCTGCGCGCTGAACCGGGCGCCCAGGCCCTGCCGGATGCGCAGGAAGAAGCTCGCCGCCGCCAGCAGGATCACCAGCTGCAGCACCAGGGTCGAGCGCAGGCCCGTGGCCGAGGCGAGCGCGCCGGCGATCAAGCCGCCCAGCGCGTCGAAGCCCCAGCGCCCGCCGATGAAGATCGAGATCATCCGGCCGCGCAGTTCGTCGGGCGAGATCGTCTGGGTCATCACGTTGGTCAGCACGTTGCACATGGTCAGGCCGAAGCCGAAGCCGAACAGCGCGCACAGGGTCACCGGCAGGGGCGGCAGCAGCGACAGGGTGGCGGTGCCGAGGATGGTGAGGATCCAGCCGGCGGTCATTGCGCGCAGCCAGGACGGCGGTGTGGCCATCCGCGTGAGCAGCAGGGTGCCGCAGAGCGACCCGGCGCCCGAGGCGCCGAGCAGCCAGCCGAGGGTGCGGCTGTCACCGGCGTACACATCCGCCGCCCAGACGGGCAGCAGCACGAGCACGGCGCCGGTCGCGACGTTCTGGGTGAAGGACAGGCCGAGGATGCGCTTGAGCGTCCAGTGACCGCCGAGGTGGCGTAGCCCGTCGAGGAGAAGGCCCAGCACGGCCCGGTCGGTCGGTGGTTTCGGATCGAGCCGCAACCTCCAGATGAAGACCATCATGCCGATGTAGGAGACGGCATTGACGATGAAGCACCAGGCTTCGCTCGTCACCGCCAGGATCAGGCCGGCCAGGGGCGGGCCGACGAAACGGGCGCTGTTGAACACCGCGGCATTGAGTGCGAGGGCGTTGGCCAGCAGGGCGCGGTCGCGCACCAGGTCCGGGATCAGGGTCTGGCGCAGCGGACTCTCGAGCGCGTTGAAGATGCCCATCAGCGCCGCCGCCACCAGCAGCAGGATCGGTCCGGACATGTCGAGCCACACCGCGACCGCGAGGCCCACGCCGAGCGCGGCGCCGGCGCCAAGTGCGATCAGGAAGAGCTTGCGGGAGTCGTAGCGATCGACCAGCGAACCGGCAAGCGGCGCGACGATCATCTGCGGAAGCTGCAGCAGGACGGCAGCGATGCCGAGCAGGGCCGCCGAACCGGTGACGCGGTAGATCAGCCAGGAAAGCGCAACCTGCTGGATCCATGATCCGAGGATCGAGGCCGCGTGGCCGACGAAGAAATGCCGGAAGTCCCGTGAGCGGAGAGAGGTCAGCTGCATCGGGCGGTTCCGCGCGAGACCCCGGCGGACCTCACTTGCGCTTGGCCCAGGAGTCCTTCAGCGTGACGGCCCGGTTGAAGACCGGGGCGTCGCCGCGATGGTCGATGCGATCGGCGACGAAGTAGCCGTGGCGCTCGAACTGCAGCCGGGCCTCGGGCGCGGTGCCGGCCAGCCCGGGCTCCACGAAACCCTGGACGATGCGGACCGACTCCGGATTGAGCGCGGCGAGATGGCCTTCGTCGCCGGCGTCCGGTTGCGGCATGGTGAACAGGCGGTCGTAGAGCCGGATCTCGGCGGCGAGCGCATGATCCGTGCTGAGCCAGTGGATCGCGCCCTTCACCTTGTACTGGTCGGCGCCCGGCGTGCCGGATTTCGAGTCGGGCATGATGCAGGCTCGTACCGCGACGACCCGGCCGTCGGCGTCCTTGTCGCAGCCGGTGCATTCGACCACGAAGCCGTAGCGCAGCCGGACCCGGTTGCCGGGGTACAGGCGGCGGAAACCCTTGGGCGGGGTTTCCTCGAAATCCTCGCGCTCGATCCAGAGCTCGCCGGTGAAGGGCAGGGCGCGTTCGCCGCGTTCCGGATGCGCGGGATGCACCGGCGCGACGCAGGGCTCGATGCGGCCGGCGGGCCAGTCCTCGATCAGCAGCCGCAGCGGATCGAGCACCGCGGTGGCCCGCGGCGCGCTGTCCTCGAGGTCCTCGCGCAGGGCCTGCTCGAGCTGGCCGAGTTCGATCCAGGAATCGGCGCGGGTCACGCCGATGCGTTCGCAGAAGCTGCGGATCGCCGTCGGGGTGTAGCCGCGCCGACGCAGCCCGACGATCGTCGGCATGCGGGGGTCGTCCCAGCCGGTGACATGGCCCTCGGCGACCAGCGCCTGGAGCTTGCGCTTGCTGGTGATCGTGTAGTCGAGGTTCAGGCGCGCGAACTCGATCTGCTGCGGCAGGGGATGATCGAAGAAGCCACCTTCGGCGAGGCGCTCGAGTACCCAGTCGTAGAAGGGTCGATGGTCCTCGAACTCGAGGGTGCACAGCGAATGGGTGATGCGCTCGAGGGCATCCTCCACCGGATGCGCGTAGTCGTACATCGGGTAGATGCACCAGGCGTCACCGGTGCGGTGGTGGTGGGCGCGACGGATCCGGTAGAGCGCCGGATCGCGCATGTTCATGTTGGGCGAGCGCATGTCGATGCGCGCGCGCAGCACATGGCTGCCGTCGGGATGTTCGCCGGCGCGCATCTCGCGGAACAGCCGCAGATTCTCGGCGGCGCTGCGATCCCGATGCGGGGAGTCGGTTCCCGGCTCGGTCAGGGTGCCGCGGCTCGCCCGCATCTCTTCCTGCGTCTGCGAGTCGACATAGGCGTGGCCTGCCTCGATCAGGTATTCCGCGAAACGATAGAGCCACTCGAAGTAGTCGCTCGCGAAGTACAGCTGGGTTTCGCCGTCGGCTTCCCAGGAGTATCCGAGCCAGTGCACCGCATCGATGATCGAATCGACGTACTCCTGGTTCTCCTTCTCGGGATTGGTGTCGTCGAAGCGCAGGTGGCAGCGACCGCCGAACTCCTCGGCGACGCCGAAGTTCAGGCAGATCGACTTGGCGTGGCCGATATGCAGATAGCCATTCGGCTCGGGCGGGAAGCGGGTGCGGATCCGGGCCGGATCGGGGGCGCCGGCGCGATGCTCGGCCGCCGTGCCGGGCCCGCCGGCCCAGCCCCGTGCAGGAATGCCGGCGGCGAGATCGTCGGCGATGCGTTGGCGGATGAAATTCTGCGGGGGGGTCGGCGCGTCGCTCATGCCGGGAATTCTACGCAGTTCCCCGCCGAGCCGCCGGCCCGCCGCCGCTACCGGCTTCACGTGCGGGCGCAGGGCAAGGCGGGGGCGCCGAAGACAGTGCGGTTGCACGGCAAGGCGCCCCCAACGCCGCCATGCGTCCACACGTGAAGCCGGATCAGGTGCCGAGCAGGTCGACCTCGAAGAGCAGCGTCGCGTTGGGCGGAATCACGCCGCCGGCGCCGCGCGCACCGTAGCCGAGCTCGGGCGGGATCACGAGGCGGCGGGTGCCGCCGACCTTCATGCCCGCGACGCCTTCGTCCCAGCCCCGGATGACATGGCCGGCGCCGAGCGGAAAGCGGAACGGCTCGCCGCGGTCCTTGCTGGAGTCGAACTTGGTGCCGGTCTTGCCGTCCTCGAAGAGCCAGCCGGTGTAGTGCACCGATACCTGGCTGCCGCTGCGGGCCTCGTCGCCGGAGCCGGTCACGACGTCCTCGTACTGCAGGCCGGAGGGTAGGGTCTGGAGTGGCATGGGATTCTCCTTACTTGTCGGTGAGGCGCCGGATCAGGCTGGAGGTATCGGAGCGATTGTCGCCGCTGCGCTGCAGGTCGCCGTAGAACTGGTCGACCAGTGCCGTGACCGGCAGGGCCGCGCCGATGCGCCGGCCTTCGTCGAGGCACAGGCCGAGGTCCTTGCGCATCCAGTCGACCGCGAAGCCGAAGTCGAACTTGCCATCGACCATGGTCTTGCCGCGATTGTCCATCTGCCAGGACTGGGCCGCGCCCTTGCCGATCACATCGAGCACGAGCTTCATGTCGAGGCCCGAGCGCATGCCGAAGGCAACCGCCTCGGACAGGCCCTGCACGAGGCCGGCGATGCAGATCTGGTTGACCATCTTGGCGAGCTGGCCGCTGCCCGATGGTCCGATCAGCGTCACGGCGCGCCCGAAGGCCGCCGCCACGGGCTCGATCCTCGCGAATACGTCGGGGTCGCCGCCGCACATGACGGTGAGGGCTCCGTTGACGGCGCCGGCTTCGCCGCCGGAGACCGGGCCGTCGATGAAGGCCAGTCCGCGCTCGCCGGCGAGCGTGGCGAGTTCGCGGGCGACTTCGGCCGAGGTGGTGGTGTGGTCGACGAAGATCGCGCCGGATTTCATGCCGGCGAAGGCGCCGTCGTCGCCGAGCACCACGGCGCGCAGGTCGTCGTCGTTGCCGACGCAGGCGAAGACGATGTCGGCGTCGGCCGCGGCCTCGCGCGGAGTGGCATGGGCAGTGCCGCCGTATTCCTCGCTCCAGCGCTTCGCCTTCGCCTGGCTGCGGTTGTAGACGGCGGTGGCATGCCCGGCGCGTGCCAGGTGGCCCGCCATCGGGTAGCCCATCGTGCCCAGGCCGAGGAAGGCAACGCGCATCGTCGCGCTCCCTTCAGTCGAATTGCTCATCGTCGATCTCCGAGTAAAGTCGTTCATCCAGCCAGGCAGCGATCCGCGTGGCGGCGTCCTCCCAGCGTTTCTCCAGCATGGGGCAGTGTCCCATTCCTTCGAATACCATGCGCTGCGCACCGAAATAGCGCTCGATGACATCGAGGCTGTCGAGGGGCACCATCCGGTCGAGCTCGCCGTGGGTGGCCAGCAGCGGGCAGTTGGTGGCGGTCGGCATCACCATCGGCATCCAGGTGAGCTCCCAGAGCGCCCTGCTGGATTCGCGGCTGAGATGCCGGCGATAGAAATTGGGATCGCCGGTTCGCAGGGGCTGCTCGACCAGCATGCGCATGAAACGACGGCTCGCCGTGCCCGAGCCGGCCACCTGCGCGATCTCGTAGAGATTGCGTGGCTGGGTCCAGGCCATCCGCAGGATCGCGCCGGTCATTCCCGATGGCGGGATGCTCCCGATCGTCACCACGGCGACGGCATCGCGCCCGGTGGCCAGCCAGCGTTGCGCGAGCAGTCCGCCCATCGAGGCGCCGAACAGGATCGGCGTGGCGCCGATGTGCGCCTGCGCCCGCATCATGTCCTTCATGAAATCGGCCAGGCCCCAGGCATTGATCGCGGCCTTGCCTTCGCTGGCGCCATGCCCGCGCAAGGACAGGGCGTAGACATCGTGGCCCTGGGAGGCGAAGAAGGGCATGAAGCTCGGCGCCCAGCTCCAGGCGTCCGTGTAGGCGCCATGGATCATGAGGATGGGGTCCCCGCGCTGGGCGCGCACCGGGCCGCCCGCCGGCACATGGATCAGCTCCAGGGCCGGCCCATGGTCGTCGTCGAGCATCAGCGTCTGCACGCTGGTGTCGTACTCGGGTTTCATCGCTGCTTGTCGTCTCGCACGTTGGGGATCCGCTCGGTGCGGACGCCATGATCCGCAAGGATACCCGGCAGCGCATCGTCGCCGGCGAGGTGGAAGGCGCCCACTAGGGTAAATACCGTATGGGGCCGCTCGAGCAGGTCGGCGAGCCGCCTCGCGATGCGCTGGTCGCGCTCGCCGAACATCCGTGCGCGCGGTGCCGCGGGGTCGCCCGCCTCGCCCCAGGCGCGCGTCTTGAGCGCGGCCAGGCGGGCCTCGTCGCCGGCGCGCCAGGCGGCGACGATCGCGGCGCCCAGGCCCTCGTCGCGCGCCATCGACTCGAAGCGCCGCCACAGCCAGGCGGCCTGCGCTTCGAGGCTGGCGCCGGCCAGTGCCGCGACCTGCTCGCCCGCCTGCTCGAGCTCGACGATGGGCAGCGCGCGGCGGCGCGCGCTCTCGAGGAAGCGGGCCTCGATGCCGTGTCGCGTCGTGCGCCGCTCGTGCCGGGGGTCCTCGCCGTCGAGGATGGCGAGCAAGGCCCACGGCGCGAGGCGCCGCAGCCCCGCCCAGCGGGCGTCGTCGAAGCCGAAGTACGCGCGGATGCGCCCGGCGCGATCGGGGCCGAGCAAGGCCTCGATCGTGTCCTCGCCGGGCAGCAGGGCCGCGGCCGCGTACAACTCGCGAAGCTGGGCCCAGCGCGCCACGACGTCGATCTCGATCGCCAGCACATCGGCACGAGCCCAGGCCTGGTCGACCAGCGACGGCAGCGGCTCGGCGGCATCGAGCCCGGCGTGGACGGAGCCGAACAGCCAGCCGGACCCGGCGGCGCCGGCGGGAGCGCGGACCCGCCACAACGCGGGCCCGGCATGCGCCGCCGACCGTGCCGGTGGCTGGGCCCGGGCGCCGAGCGCGATGCCGGCGGCAATCGCCAGCAGGCAGCGGCGGCGGAGCGCAGAAACAGAAATGGGGTCAGACTCCA
>Ga0172382_10005836_pt1 | contig 18167 bp, 14 predicted proteins | sample Leawel138RmetaG_FD_122245 | JGI IMG/M metagenome (GOLD analysis project Ga0172382, IMG submission 122245) | Leachate microbial communities from a municipal landfill in Southern Ontario, Canada - Leachate well 138R metaG | ecosystem: Engineered > Solid waste > Landfill > Unclassified | place...
CCATTGTTCATCAACCGCACCAATTTTTGCCGCAGTATAAGCAAAGGAATCTCTTGCCTCCGTCACTGCGCCAGCCGCAGCCGGATTCTTAATGTTTCTGGTATCAATAAAATTTCTAGCAGGATCAGAACTGGGCAACGGCGCAAACAACTGGCATAGGCCGTAATCTCCTATGGCCCTCTCAACCGGAGAAGGATCCAGAGACGGGCAATCAAATACAGTATTGGGATACCTAGGATTAGCAGAAGCATCATACTTTCCTTTAGCTCCAATATAGACAGCTACCAGATCCTGCCAATAACGATTGGTTCCGGCGGTACCGGAAGCATTGTAAGCAGGCGTCGGGAAAAACTCATCATAATCCTGAGCATACATTAAAAGCGCAGTCCCGATCTGCTTAAGATTGCTAGTACAGGTTGTTTGCCTGGCCTTCTCTCTGGCCTTGCCGAAGACAGGAAAAAGAATAGATGCCAGTATTGCAATGATAGCTATGACTACAAGCAATTCTATTAAGGTAAACCCTTTTTCTCGGGTAAATTGACTAGGCATTTTACTTGCCACCTTTCGTTAATTTAATTAATTGTGAAAGATCTCTTCAATACTCTTCACAAAACTGGACTTGTTATTTCTCATATTCGGCACTTCGATCAGGCCCACTTTATCGACAACAGCGTATACACCGAAATCCAAAATTACATACCTAATACGATCAACAATATCTATACCTGTATATACTATCACTTTCACAGCTCTTTATCAAGCACTTGTTACTTCAAGCAGGATTTTTTGCGTGAGGCAATGAGATGAGAAATATATTCGTCGTTTTTTGGCTGTGTATAGAGGTACTCCTTGCGCTTAGAGCGTGCCTAAGATGCATCTGTCGCCCTCACAAAAATATACGGTGTTCTGAAGATATACCTGAAATAGATTTCAACCGTCGATTTTTCTTACCCCTCGTACAGTGGCGACATGGCCCTGAGCTTAGCCACGATTTCCGGCAGGACGTCGAGGACGTAATCCACATCCTCATCAGTATTATGGCGTCCCAGGGTAAAGCGTAATGAACCGTGCGCCTCCTCATGCTTGCACCCCATGGCCAGCAGAACATGAGAAGGCTCCAGAGAGCCTGAACTGCAGGCAGATCCTGTGGAAGCGGCTATACCTTTAAGATCGAGATTGAGAAGCATGGATTCACCCTCGATATAGTCGATGGTAACGTTAATGTTATTGGGCAGACGCCGGGTGGGATGTCCGTTGAGACGGCTGTATTTTATGCGCTCGGTAATACCTGCAATAAGGCGATCCCGCATAGAGATCAGGCGGGCATTGCGCTCATCCATCTCCTCCAGAGCCAAGCGCAGGGCAGCAGCATAACCTACAGCCCCGGCCACATTCTCTGTGCCGGCACGGCGTCTATTCTCCTGCTCCCCTCCATGCATCAGTGGAACAAACCTGGTACCTTTCCGCATAAAGAGAATGCCTACGCCTTTAGGCCCGTAGAACTTATGTGCGGACGAAGAGAGTAAATCCACCTTAAGTCGAGAAAGATCGATCGGAACCGAGCCTACGGCCTGAACGGCATCGGTATGAAAATAAACTCCTGCCTCCGCGGCAATCAGGCCTATCTCTTCTATCGGCTCTATTGTGCCCACCTCATTATTGGCAAACATAATAGTGACAAGCACCGTATCCTTCCTCAGAGCGCGGCGTACATCCTCAGGGTCCACTACGCCGGCGGCATCCACCGGCAGATAGGTTATTTCGAAGCCTTCCTTTTTCAGGAATTTGCAGGTGGAGATGATAGCCGGATGCTCTACCCGGCTGGTTATAATATGTTTCCCTTTATTGCGATTGGCATAAGCCACGCCCTTTATGGCGGCATTATCGGATTCAGTGCCGCCGCTGGTGAAGTATATCTCTTCCGGGGTCACTCCAAAAGCAGCGGCTACGCCGCCCCGGGCTTCAATCAGGGCCGCTCTGGCTTCCCGGCCGAACGAATGCAGGCTGGAAGGATTTCCGAAAAGATCGCTGAAATAGGGGGTCATGATCTCCAGGACCTCGGGCCGCACCGGCGTCGTCGCAGCATAATCCATATATATAGGCCTCATAATAATCCTCCTGAACCGTGCAATTCCTCTACATTATACTTTAGAGAACGAACTATTTTCAATCAGCCTGGCAATAAAGGCTTCAAAATATTATCTCAAGGGTATAAAAAGGGTATGAAGCAGTACGACCAAGAGAGTATGAAAAGATGTTTTTCACCAAAGCCTCTGCATGATGGAGTGATAAATGCCGCATAACTCAACAATCAGACGACAGCAGATGCTTACAGCCCTGCTTATAATCTTACCGCTGTTGCTGCTGGGGATATATTTTATATCTTTTGTATCCCGGATACTGAACAATAGCGCCCGCACCAGCACGCTTTCCCAGGCATTGCTGGCCGCAAAGTATGTCGATAGTGATCTTTCCAGTCATATGGCAGTGCTTAAAACGCTTTCCATGTTTATCTCTCTAAAAGGGGAGATCAGCCACAGCCTGACAATGGATCTCTTGCAACAGACCGCAGCATCACAACCGGGATTGGAATCAATAACCCTTTTCGATGAGAAGGGCATAATAACAGCTTTTGGAGGAAAGAGCCCCTCCATAGGCACTGATTTATCAGCCCGATATTCTTTTCAGCAAACAAAGAAAACCGGCAAACCGCAGGTGTCCGGATATGTCCTCAGCAGATTGACCGGAAAACCGATTGTAACAATTTTAGTGCCTCTCTTATCACAAGAGCGTTTTACAGGTGCTCTGGGAGCAGGTATCAGGCCGGAAAATATAATCGCCGCCTTTGCAAACCTGCACCTGCCTTCATCTTATATCATAACCATATACGACAGCAACGGCATCACCATTGCTACCACCAATCCCTCTCTACGGCCGGTAGGCTTTAGAGCTCATGAGGATCTGCTGGCACAGGCCCTGAAGGGGCGGCAAATGGTTGGAATAGCTACGCTTAAAGATGTAACCAGAATAATCTCTTTTGTCCCCATAGGCACAACCGGCTGGGCCCTAAGCTTATGTATACCTGCTGCAGATGTGCTCTCACAACTGCGACGTACCACATTCATAATGTCTTTGCTGGTTGCTGCCCTGATTGCAGCCGTTTTCCTGGGAATAGGCTACTCTACCGGTCTTATCACCAAATCATTGGAAAAGCTGAGCATTACGGCGCAGAAGATAGGAGAGGGCCGTTTCGACACCAGGTCGGATATCAAACGTGATGATGAAATAGGAGAGCTGTCGAATAATATCAATAGTATGGCAGAGAAACTTCAAATTAGCGAACGTCTGCACCAGGATCTGATCTCAATAGTTTCGCATGATCTGAGATCACCCATATCTCTGATAATCGGCAGCCTGGACCTGATAGGCATGGATAGAAGCAAGCTGACAGAGCGTCAGCAAAGATCATTGGATATAGCTCACAGGCAATCTATGCAGCTTGAAGAATTGACAAGCACACTTTTGGATGTATCCCGCCTGGAGGCCGGTAAATTGGAACTCGATATGAAAAAGATCGACATAGCCGCTCTGCTGCAAGAGATGATAGAGACTGTGCATCCGTTGGCGGAGAATAAAGGCCTGTATCTTAATCTTGAAATCAGGGATCAGCTATTATTTGTTATGGGAGATATAAACCGGCTGCGTCAGGTTTTCAGTAATGTTTTGGATAATGCTATCAAATACACCTCCCACGGCGGCATCACAGTGATAGCCGCCAAAAGAGAACATACGGTAGTTATAAGCGTGATCGATACCGGCATAGGCATATCTAAAGATGAACTAGGCACTCTTTTTCAGCGTTTCTATCGTTTGAAAGAAGCAAAAGAGAGTGGAGAGAGAGGTATCGGCCTGGGTTTGTACATCGTCCGGCTAATAATAAAAGCTCATGGAGGAAGCATCAAAGCCTGGAGCTCCGGCACTGGCCGGGGAAGCACTTTCACTATGATATTACCCCTGGCAAAACCGTAAATTACTCTTGCTTTTATCATTTTTTTTGGATAGTATTTAAACTAGTCTTAAAATACCGGGGGTTATAATGAAAGTTTCTAAGTTTGGCGGTACTTCTTTGGCCGATGCCGCCCAGATACAGAAGGTCTGTGATATCATAGCGGCTGATCCTGAGAGACGCCTGATAGTGGTTTCCGCTCCTGGAAAACGGCATAAGGATGATATAAAAGTAACCGATATGATGATTGCCTGCGCACAAAAATTGTTATCGACGGGCACGGCGCAGGCCGAGTTGGATGCTGTGATAGATAGATATGCTGATATTCAAACGTCCCTGGGATTGCCCAACAGCATTATTGAGCACATCAAAATGGATCTTATCAGCCGTCTATCCATGAAGCCTGACCACCCTGCTCATGAAGCCGGTTTTGTCGATCTTCTCAAAGCCGCCGGTGAGGATAATTGCGCCAGATTAGTAACTGCAGCACTGAAAAAAAGAGGCCTGGATGCGCATTATGTCAATCCCCAAGATGCCGGTATGCTGCTTAGCGATGAGTATGGTAATGCTCAAGTATTGCCGCAATCATATGAAAGATTACAAAGTTTGCGCAATGCTCCGGGAATAACCATCTTTCCCGGTTTCTTCGGCTATACTCTTTCAGGAGTCCTGACCACCTTCCCACGTGGAGGATCGGATATTACCGGATCGATCCTAGCTGCCGCTATAGGAGCGGATATCTATGAAAATTTCACCGATGTAGATTCCGTCTTTGCTGTAGATCCCCGAATAGTTCCTTCAGCAAAAGCGATTCCGGAGCTTACATACCGAGAGATGCGTGAGCTTTCCTACGCCGGCTTCGGCGTCTTTCACGATGAAGCCCTTATACCTGCTGTCAGAGCTGATATACCCATATGTATAAAAAACACCAATCAGCCTACAGCTCCAGGTACTATGATATTACCTAAAAGAAATTATACTCCGGGGACGGTTGCCGGTATTGCCAGTGACGAAGGCTTCTGTACGCTCTTTGTCAGCAAGTATATGATGCACCGTGAAATTGGTTTTGGGCGCCGCCTTCTACAGATATTGGAGAATGAAGGTATATCTTATGAGCATGTGCCTTCAGGCATTGATGATACCTCTGTCATCATCAGGGAAAGTAACTTCAACAACTGTATTGAGCAGCGCGTCGTAAAGGCCGTCGCCGCTGAATTGGAAACAGATTATGTCAGTGTTGAAAGAGGCCTGGCACTGGTAATGATCGTTGGCGAAGGTCTGCGTTATGCCATCGGCACTGCAGCGCGTGCTACCAAAGCTCTGGCCAAAGCTGGTGTAAATATTGAAATGATGAATCAGGGCTCCTCAGAGATAAGCATGATGTTCGGTGTCAAGGCCAAAGACAGAAAGAAAGCTGTAAAGGCTTTTTATGATGAGTTCTTTAGGGAATGTGTGTAAAGTTTCGATACATACACCCTTCCTCAAGTGAGATATAGCTTTTTAATCCATATAAATGTATAATTTGCTTATGAAGATGGCTTGTAAGCAACGGAAAAAAGGTCATAAAGGTCAGGCTATGACTGAACTGGCTCTTGTGCTTCCAGTTCTGTTATTGCTTGTTATGAGTATAATACAATTCGGGCTTATCCTTAAGTCTTATATAACCGTTGTTAACGGGGCCAGGCTAGGGGCCAGAATAGCTGCCGTAGGCAAAACCAACGCACAGATAACATCCAAAGTCAAAGAAGCATTACCTACACTCGACAAAAACATGCTAACAATAGATATCAGCCCTTCAGACGAAGCTGCCAGAACCTCCGGCACCGATGTAACTATAAGTGTCTCTTACCAGGAGAATATCATAGTGCCGCTGTTCAATCTCCTTATCCCTGACCCTGTACCCGTAAAAGCCCAATCAATAATGCGTATGGAAAAACCGGTAAGCGGATAGGCTGGAGAAGAGAATTTTGGTTATCGTAAATTATGCAAAACCAGAGTGCCGTTCCGGGCAAGCCATGGTAATCATAGCTATTATGATGATCATATTACTGGTCGTTGCCGGAATGGGTGTAGATCTGGGGTATATATATGTATCCCGCAATCGCCTTCAGAATATGGTGGATGCCGCCGTTCTGGCCGGCGCTCAGGAGCTTCCTTCAAGCTATGATGCCAAACAGGCGGCTGCAGTATGTTATGCGTGCAACCTCTCTCCTGATAATTCGCCTACGCCGCAATTAGGCATTCCCCCAGCCGGAATAGATCCCAATGGTACATATTACAATATAGGCAGCGATGAATTCCTGGCTATCACTCCCTATACAATCACCGGCAATCAGCGTCCTGCCTCTCAGATAATGAAAGTCAAGGCGCAAAGAAAACTTCGCCTCTTTTTTATGCCTCTTATCGGGATAAGCACCTTTACTGTTTGCGCTGAGGCCTCCGGCAGCAACGGCAGCGGCTACGGTTCGGCACGCGGCATGGTCATTCTAGACCCTGATGGAGGCGCTTCTCTCCAGCTTACCGGCAATGCTGATTTCAATGTTCCTAACGGCTGTCTGATAATTAATTCCACCGCCGGCAATGCCATGTCCCTCAACGGTAACGTCACTCTGTCAACACAGGGTACGTACGTGGTGGGGAATTATCAGGCCTGGGGCAACATACACATGGCTCCTACACCACTGATAGGACAGAATCCATCCCCCGATCCACTAGCGGAACTCGCCGCTCCCTCGATTACAGGATTGCCCAGCTTTAAAGGCGGGAACATCAGGGGCAACAGAATGATCACATTGAACCCGGGAGTCTACACCGGCAAGCTGGCCATCGGCGGCAATGCCGCTGTTACTTTCAACCCCGGCACATATATCTTTCAGAACGGTATAGAGATCAACGGCAATGCCGCTGTCACCGGGAGCGATGTTCTCATCTACAATCAGGGAGGGCCTCTGAGCTTTACCGGAAATACAAGGATTAATCTTACGCCGCCTACAAGCGGCGACTATGCGGGAATATCAATCTTCCAGGCACATACCAACAACAATACCATGACCATTACCGGCAATGCCGACTGGTCTATTCAGGGAACTTTCTATCTGCCCAACGCCGGCCTAGAACTTCAGGGGAATACAAGTCTGATACGGAGCATGATAATAGCTTACCGCTTATCCGTTATCGGCAATTCATCGCTTAGAATCGATGCCTCAGAGCCTGCCGCAGCGCAGACACCCACCGGCGGTATATTATTGGAAGAGTAATTACTGTTTAAACAACGACTTCAACGCCGTTTTTGCACCAGAGAGAGCCATACCGCCCAACCCCTTATGTCTGGATAGTATATCCTCCAATGCTTTCAGCAAGCGGTCAATTTGCTCGCAAGAGATATTCAGAGGCGGCTCCAGACGTATGACCGATGGATTATTCAAGGTATAGGCTGTAACTATCCGATGCCTGTTAAGCAGTTCTCCGGCTACCATGGCTCCCGCATATTCCTCAGCCATACGTCCAATTGCTCCACCAGTAAGCTTATTGAGCATTCCTTCTTCCGGATGGGCTATTTCAAGACCTATCATCAGCCCTCTGCCCCTTATATCTCTAATAAGAGGATAGCTTTCTTTCAACAGGAGCAACTTCTCCAGAAGGTATTTACCCTTTTCAGCCGCCTGTCCAGGCAGATTATCACGACAGATAATCTGCAATGCCGTTAATCCGGCCGCTGCGGCACGGGTATTGCCGCCAAAAGTAGAGGTGTGCAGCATGGCCTTCTCCATACTGCCGTAGGCACGCTTCCAGATTTCAGCGGATGCAATATAAGCAGATAAAGGCATCACTCCGCCGCCAAAGGATTTGGATATGCACATTATATCCGGAGTTACGCCCTCATGCTCACAGGCGAAGAATTTTCCAGTTCTGCCGAACCCCGTCTGAATTTCATCTATTATCAAAGCTGTGCCGGCAGCCGTGCATAGCTTACGCGCCTCCGTTAGATAACCCTCGGGCGCCACTATAATGCCTCCCTCTCCCTGAATAGGCTCCACAATAAAGGCGGCAATATCTCCGGCGGCAAGAGCGCTTTCCAAGGCTGAGATATCTCCATAAGGAACAAAAGAGACTCCCGGCAGCAGAGGCTCGAATGGATGACGATATTTATCTCGTCCGGTTACCGATAAAGCTCCCAGAGTCTTGCCATGAAAAGAACCGATGCAGGAAAGAATCCCGGCTCTTCCAGTAGCAGCTCGAGCCAGCTTTAAAGCACCCTCCACCGCTTCTGCCCCACTATTCCCAAAAAAAGAATATTGCAAATCCCCCGGAGTCAAAAACGCCAGATTGCGGGCCAGCGCCCCGGCCAATGGATTGAGCGAAGCCTGCAACAAATTGGGCAGGCCACTGACAGAGGACACGGCCGCCTCGATATCAGGATGGTTATGTCCCAGATTAAGAGCTCCATATCCGCCCAAAAAATCCAGATACTCATTGCCGTCTTCATCCCATAGAATGGTTCCTTCAGCCTTGACAAAACGTTTATCAAAGCCGATCAGCCCCATCATAGAAACCAATTCCGGATTGATATAACGTCGATGGTTTTCTTTATTAGCTTCCCGCGATAGAGCTACAGCCTCTTCAAGCGTAGTTAATTTCGATAATGAATTATGCACATCGTCAATCATGCTTATCTCCCTTGCTAGCTATTGATTTCTCAGTGCTTGATGCTCGATACAAGTTAAATATCTTCGTTTTCAAACACGATTGTCAGTAGCTTAGCACAGATATCGGCTGATTACAATTTGACATGATTGAGCAGGCTTTTGGGGATAATAATACCTACCGGAGAGCATGAATCATCCCTCCGGTGATGTACATCACCGGGAATTTGTACACAGCAACCCATATTTAGATCACCCGGGCGTATATTTTGCAGTATCCTTTACCGCCTTGCGAAAGTACAGAATAAATTTACAAAGAGAGAACAGCATATGAAGCGAGATACTTTTCGAGGCTGCGATATCCTGATAACCGGCGGGCTGGGCTTCATAGGCAGTAATCTGGCACGCTCTCTGGCAGCCGAAGGCGCCAGAGTTACGGTTCTGGATGCTCTTATCCCCGGGCACGGCGGAAACCCGGATAATCTTAGCGGCTGCGATCATCGCCTGACCATCGTAAAAGCGGATCAAAGCGCCATTGCCGATCTTCTTCCCAGCCTGAAGTATTTTCATACTATCTTTAATTTGGCAGGCCAGGTAAGCCATGTCGACAGTATGACCAATCCTCTTCTAGATCTGCACTGCAACTGTGCCGTTCATCTTGCCTTGCTGGAAGCCTGTAAAGAGCGAGCTTTTCGAGGCAAAATCATCTTTACCAGCACCAGGCAGGTTTACGGAGATACCGGTGGTAAAACGGTGGATGAAGATTTTTCGGTCAATCCGGTAGACAATAACGGCATAAATAAGCTGGCGGCAGAGCAATATCATCTGCTTTATCAAAAGCTTTACGGCCTCAGGACCGTAATCCTGAGGCTCTGCAACATCTATGGACCAAGACAGCTGATAGCGCATAATCGTCAGGGCTTCATACCATGGTTTGTTCGTCTTGCCCTGACCGGTAACGATATACCCTTATTCGGCGGCGGCACCGACCTTAGAGAAGCTTTGTTTGTAAGCGATATCATCGCCGCTCTGAAAAGTGCGGCCTTAGCCCCTTTGGCTGATGGCGGCAGAGTATATAATATAGGCAACGATTACAGAATCTCCATAAGAGATTTGGCTGAAATGATAATAAATGCGGCCGGTAGCGGCAGAATCGTTGAAGCGCCCTTTCCTCAAGAAAGAGCCGCCATAAGGCTCAAGGATTGCCGGTTGGATTTTGCACGCGCCAGACGGGAATTGGGCTGGCAGCCGTCGGTATCATTGCTGGAGGGCATTAGGCAAACAATAATCTTTTATCGTCGTAATCCGGATAGATATATAATAGCTATATAGATGAGCATGATACGGAGGTGATCACTCCTGAATAGATCGATAAACTTCAACGATGTCTGCCCAGGCGGAAAACAGGAGATAGATATGCTCCTGACTGATTGCCGCCGTGTTTTAACATCAAGGCACTATATCAATGGAACTGAAGTTGCATGTTTTGAAGAAGAGTTCGCCTCCTACCTCGGCGTTTCCGGGTGCGTCGGCACAGCCTGCGGAACCGATGCGCTTTACCTGGCGCTGCTTGCATTGGGGGTAGGGCCGGAAGATGAAGTTATCACTGTCTCGCTTACAGCCTATCCTACCCTGCTGGCTATTTTAAGAACGGGAGCCGTTGCAGTGCTGGTGGATGTGGATGATACGCTGACCATGGATCCGGATGCCCTGATAGAAGGAATTACATCCCATACCAAAGCGATTGTGCCCGTACACCTTTACGGTTCTCCATGTGATATGCAACGTATCTGTGACATTGCCGAAGCGCATGGATTGATTGTGATTGAGGATGCCTGCCAGGCCCACGGCGCCGCTATTGAAGGCAGGCGAGTTGGAACATTCGGACATGCCGCCGCCTTCAGTTTCTATCCTACCAAAAATCTCGGGGCTATAGGCGACGGCGGAATGGTGGCTTCCTCCGATCCGCAGATTCTGCAAAGGCTATACCGTCTACGGTCCATGCAAAGCGAAAATATCGATGGCAGACAGATAACCGGATATAACAGCAGGCTTGATGAATTGCAGGCAGCTATATTGAGAAGTAGGCTTAAAGAATTGGAAAAACGCAACCTCGCCCGGCGAAAAGCAGCTGCCGCCTATAATGCACTGCTACCGGATTGCCTCAAACGGCCTTTCGCCCCGGCACAGGCACTATCCGCCGTTCATATCTATGCTGTTAGATCTGAGCAACGGCCGGCTTTCATATCCACCCTGGAGAGGGGCCGGGTTCCAGCCATGATTCACTATCCCAAGCTGGCGCACGAATACGGCGAAGGCAATATCCGATGCCGGGACCTGAGGATATCCATCCGAGTAAGAGAAGAAATTCTTTCCTTGCCCATGCATCCAAACTTGCAGCAAAGCAGTATTGAATATATCTGCACTCTGCTCACGGAAGAGTTGAGCCATGAAGCCCCATAAAGACGATACCCTGATAATCAACCTGGCCCTTACTGGGATGGTGCCTCTCAAAGAGCACAATCCGCATGTACCCTTGACTCCACTGGAGATTGCCGCCGATGCTGAGAGATGCCATGCCGCCGGTGCCGGCATTCTCCATCTACATGCGCGTGATGAGCAGGGGCGCCCAACACCGGACCCGGAGATATACAGGCAGATGATATGTGACATCAAAGAGCGCTGTCCTCAAGCCGTAATCTGCGTCAGTACCAGCGGGCGCCTGGACCCGTCTTATGAGAAGAGAAGCCGGGTCCTCTACCTTCAGGGTGATGCCCATCCGGATATGGCCTCCCTGACGCTTGGCTCCATGAACTTCCCGCAACAGGCATCCGTCAATAATCCGGATACCATTGTGCGTCTGGCCGCAACGATGCAGGAACAGGGCATCAAGCCAGAGTTGGAGGTCTTTGAGCCGGGGATGCTCAATTATGCTCTTTATCTGATCTCCAAAGACATTCTCTCTGAGCCGGCCTACGTAAATATCCTTTTGGGATCACTTGGCACCTCCACCGCCTCGCCTCACTCCTTATCACACTTCCTTACCCTTATTCCCGACAACTGGATATGGGCAGTGGCCGGCATCGGCAGGTTTCAGCTGGACTGTACCATGCTGGCTATTTCCTGCGGCGGGCACATCCGAACAGGCCTGGAGGATAATCTCTACTACGACAGAGCCAGGCTCAGGCCGGCTACCAACCTCGATCTGGTAGAGAGAACGGCAGAGCTGATACGGTTATCAGACAGATCGGTGAGCACTCCAGGCCAGACAAGAGAGATATTGGGGTTGAAAAAACCGTGACCAAAGACAAGCAACTCTGCATAATAGGCATAGCCTCATCTTATACGGCAGAGGTCATAGAGATTGCGGAGGCAACCGGGTACAGGATCGCCGTTCTTATAGACAACCTGGAGAACGGTCATCCCTTGCCCGCATATAACGGATACATCACTACCGGTTTATCCGGCCTGCCGGATGAATATAAATGCTGCGACTGCGCCTGTGCCGTGACCACGCCCCATTACAGGCATCTTATAATACAACAAGCAATCATCGCCGGCTTCAGCAGTTTCCCACAGATTGCTCACCCATCCGCCTGCATCTCCAAGACAGTAACAGCAAAAGACGGCTTGCTGCTCAACGCCGGCGCAGTGATTGCATCAGGAACGCAAATAGGACGTTTCTGTATTATCAATCGCAGTTGTTCCCTGGGGCACCATAATATCATCGGCGATTACGTCACCCTCTCCCCTGCGGCTGTTACCACCGGCGGTGTGATTATCAAAGATAGTGCTTACGTAGGTGCGGGAGCCATTATCCTGCCCGGAGTAACGATAGGAAGCAATGCCATAGTGGGAGCCGGAGCCGTAGTACGTGAAGATGTTCCCGATAGCTGCCTGGCGGCAGGAGTACCGGCCGTCATCAAACGTACCGGTATTGAAGGGTATAGAGGAAGATGAAGATTGTCTCGCAACCGGACCGATATAAGCCGGGCCTGGTCAGTTATATACTGCCGGCCTATAATGGGGAAGCGTACATTGCTGAAGCTGTGACATCCATTCTCAGCCAGACCTACGACAATATCGAGTTAATAGTTGTCAACGACGGTTCCACAGACAGCACGGAAGATGCGTTGCAGAGCGTTTCAGATCCCAGACTGACCGTTATCAAACAGAAAAACCTGGGGATATCGCATGCCAGAAATAACGGCATTGCCGCTGCCAGAGGGGAGTTTATAGGCTCAGCCAGCCAGGATGATATCTTTGAGCCTGATAAAACAGAACGGCAGGTAGAATTTCTTCGTAGCCGGGACATGGATATGTCGTTTACCTGGATTAAGGTAATCGGTGAGGCCAGAGCCCTGGTGGAGCGCAAGATGCTCTCCATCTTCAACAAACGGAGTCCCAAGCCGGAGGCAGTATTCCGCAAGCTGCTACGGCGCAATTTCCTGTCGGCTCCCAGCTTTCTGGGACGGAGGGAATGCTATGCCGTATCATCATGGAGACAGGGCTTGCTTCTATATCAGGATTGCGACCTGTGGCTGCAGATGTGCGGGGCCGGCATGCGGTGCGGCATGGTAGAAGCTCCGCTGCTACATTACCGGGCCCACTTCGGGAGCCTGAGCTTCAACCGAGATTACCCCGAAGCTTATAGAGAAATAGAGAAGAGCACTATGTTGCAGCTGGCCCTTGAACTGACACCGAAAGGGCGCAGTATTACAATGCCTGGCAGTTGGCTGCGGCGGTCCGATTGGCCGCTGCATATAACTGCCGGCAAAGCAGAAGAGTTGGCATCTCGAGCTTTGGCCATTGCCGGAAACGGTCGGGGAAACCTGCGACAAGCACATGCTCTGGCCGTATATTCCTTGAACAAAGAACCTCTCAATCCAAGCAACTATCTGCTGCTGGCTGATCTGCTGGATGCTTTCAGTTATAGAGGCCCGGCCGATACCTTCAGAAGGATATCGGCCCACCTTGCAAATCAAGACCACTATACAAATCCCTCTTCAACTTTTCCAGCAAGAAATACTTTCCTGGACAGGCTGTAGCGGCCATTCTCAGACCATCGTCTGGAACTCCATTTGACAAGCAGGCAAGGACCGTGATAAGAATTGATTAAGCGATTGTGCTTGATGACCGGCTGCCGTAAGAGCGCCGATTACATGGAGGATTTGATGATCAAGTTCATAGCCGATGAAGTTTGGGCCATAGATGCTGAATGGGTTCCCGATATTCCCACCGGAAGGCGTGTATACGACCTGGGCCCGGAAATACCTGACGCAGATGTGCTGGAGCATATGTTCCAGGCCGGCGGCGCTTCAGAGGAAAATCCACGGCCATATCTGAAAACGGTACTCTGTCGGGTGGTTTCGGTAGCGGCACTGGTACGACAAAAAGCCAAAAACGGCGCGATATCGCACCGGCTGGTGGCTCTGCCCAGATACGGTGATCCAGCTATGGCTGAGGCAGACCTTCTGCACCGCTTCCTTGAAGGCGCTGGAAAAGCCAAACCGCAGCTGATAGGCTTCAATATCGTCGAGGCCGACCTGCCCATACTCTTGCAGCGTGCTTTTGCCGCCGGAGTAGCGGCTCCGAATTTCTGCGCCAGGCCACAAAAGCCTTGGGAAGGTTGCGATTATTTTGCTCGTTACAGCGATTGGCTTCTGGATTTAAAGCAAATTTACGGCGGCTGGGGACGCAGCACGCCGTCATTGCATGAATTGGCCTGTTCCGCCTGTATTCCCGGTAAGATAGATACTTCCGGTCAAGACGTCATAGACCTCTGGCAGGCCGGCGATATCTCCAAGATCGTGGCTTACAATGAATTTGATGCCCTTACCACCTTTCTTGTCTGGCTTTACACCGCCCGCCTGTCCGGTCTGTTATCAGCCGAGGAAACTGTTGCTGAAGAGGATAGCCTGCGGCGGCATGTCACCACCCTTATTAACAATGGTCAGGAATATCTGGATACATACCTTAAAAAATGGGATATATTAAGCGGATAGCCCATAAGTAAGCAATAATCACCGCATTGCATAAAAGCCCGTGCACCTATGAAGCGGCCTGACCAGCGCCGCTTCATAGAGGGCACTGCAATGAGCTGTACCATCTATCTTTTCCTTTTCAAAGAGTACAGGCAAAAAATATGCAGCTAAGATAGTTTGGAAACGCTTAAAGGGAAAAGTATACCCATAGAGAATATCTAACTATAGCAGCATATTTATACCTGAAGAAGCATATGAATTCGGAGGCTAAATATTATGAAGAAAACAACGGCCCTTTTTCTATTTCTATTACTATCGGCATCCTTTGCCGTAGCCAACCCAAGCCAAGCGGTACAACTGCGCTATAATTTCGTATCCGGCAGCAATTACAATTATGGCCTCCGGCTGAATGCCGATATGAAGATTCTCATCAAATCATCCGAGCAAACACAGCCCTTATCAGCTAAGCTAAACGGCTATACGGATATAATGCAGAGCATCGACAAAGTTACCGACAACAATACCGCTATAATAACAACCGGATTTGATAACATTCAAGGTAAAATATCTTTTACAGGCATAGGCCAGGAAATGTCTTTGCCGGTAGATATGGTGAAAAAAATTCAAGAAATTATCAATCCAGTCACTGTGGAAATGGACCGTCGCGGTAAAATATTAAGCATAAGCATGCCGTCCCTTGATAAATTCCTGCAGGAGATAGCAAAGCAAAAAAGGCCCTTGCCCTCCAATCCTCTGGCCGAAATAAACAAACGCCTGACTGAATCTCCATCACCGTTGCCCGAAGGCGATATCCAGTCCGGCCACACCTGGAACAGTATCAGCAAATTAGTGCTTCCTGATGGTAAAACCGTAGAAATTACTGTACATAATACCTTTAAGGGTATAACCGAAGTAGACGGCAAAAACTGCTATATCATTGAAAACACCATGAATCTACCTCTTAGTGCTTTCCTGCCTGTATCCGTCAAAGCAACAAAGGATATGCAGCTGGATGGTTCTATCTCCATGAAAACCCTGATACACCATGAGGCCTCCAGCATGATGATAATGCATATGGATGCTTCCCTGGATATAAAGATGAATATGGGCATCTCGGATACAATGGTGAAGATTGATGCCGTTATAAAAGTTCTGATGAACAGACGCTAAAATCTATACCCGGCTATCTTTTATCCAGAGCGATATACTTTCGTCGTGGTGTAATGCCCTTGTAAGCCGGCCGAATGATCTTGCCACCGCTGGTAAGCTCTTCTATGCGATGAGCACACCAGCCCACAATACGGCTGATGGCAAACAAAGGAGTAAATAGCTCCTTTGGTATATCCAGCATCCTATAAACGAATCCGGAATAAAAATCGACGTTTGCGCATACTCCTTTATACATTTTCCGCTTACGGTTGATGATTTCCGGTGCCATTTCCTCCACTTTAGCATATAGCCTGAACTCATCTTCAAGCCCCTTCTCTTTAGCCAGCGTCTCAGCATATTTTTTTAAAATTAACGCTCGTGGATCAGAAGCGGAATAGACCGCATGCCCAACACCATAGATCAAACCTGAGCGATCAAAAGCATCCTTATTCAGCAGACGAAGCAGATATTGCTCTATCTCACAATCATCCTCCCAATCATAAACCTGCTGTTTAAGCTCCTCCAGCATCTGAACCGTCTTTATATTTGCTCCGCCATGACGAGGCCCCTTAAGGGACCCTAACGCCGCCGCAACCGCAGAATAAGTATCTGTGCCGCTAGAAGATACTACATGCATAGTAAAAGATGAATTATTTCCACCACCATGTTCCGCATGTAGTATCAGTGCAAGATCCAGCACACTAGCCTCCAGCTGTGAATACCGGCTATCCGAACGCAGCATATGCAGAATATTCTCCGCTGTAGATAATTCCAGCACAGGGCTGTGAATTACCAGGCTTTTGTTTTTGAAGTGATGAAGATATGCCTGATAAGAATAAACGGTAAGCGCAGGAAAGGCAGCAATCAGCTGCAAACTTTGCCGAAGAACATTGGAAATCGATATATCGTCCGGCCGGCTGTCAATAGCGTATAAAGCTAATACGCTTCGTGCCAGAGCGTTCATAATATCGTTGCTCGGCATTTCCAGAATCGCATCATGCACAAAGCCTTTAGGCAGCACCCGGTAAGCTCCCAGCCTTTCCTCAAACCGGCATAGTTCATCTTTATCTGGAAGAGTGCCGAAGAGAAGGAGATAGCATGTTTCTTCAAACCCCAAACGCCTCTCTGCTGTGAAGCCTTCCACAAGATGTGCAATATCTATACCTCTGTAAATAAGCTGTCCGGAAGCCGCAACAAACTCTTCTGCGTCAACATCGGATGCGATTACGTCGCCGATCTTAGTCAATCCGGCCAGAACACCCTTTCCGGATATATCTCGCAGCCCTCGTTTAACGTCATAGTTTGTATATAAAGATGCGTCCACCCTGCTGGCTGCTGCCGCTGCCCGGCCCCAGGAATCGATTAAGGCATCGGCCGTATTTTCAGTTTGGACTGCTCTTACAATGCTATCCTCATGGCATCGAATACTCATTCAATCATCCTTTCTACTGTTCATATTGATTTATTATACTTGATTGTTTGATCTAATTGCAAAAGTCTGTTTCAGATGCTTTTTTACGTAAGGCATCATAAAGTCCGTCTTTGCAAAACTTAAGATCCCTGATTTGACATACAATAAAGAAATACCATCCAACCCCGCTGTGCAGATGGAATTGACGATGAACGTTGACGGCATTTCCATTGCTTACAAGCCCTTCCCCTGAAATAGGCTGGACAAGGGAACCTTCCGTTCACTCATCAGCAAGGCCGCTCCTTATCCAGAATGAGCCTGACTACATTGTAAAGATCGCTGTCGTAAAGGCTGCGCTGCTGCTCTGCATCGATGACGTCGTAAGGAGGTGCCAGCACGGCCGAAAGAGCCTCTCCGTCTCTGCCTGAATACCTTATGCCTTTGAACGCTCTTATCTCTGCCATAACTGCCTCCCCCGGCTGGGCCGGCAGAAGCCAAACGCCAGCCCGATGAATTTCTTCCGTTCCTGCCGGCCCGAACTTATCGTCCTAAGCGGCACGTATTATAATATAGCACAGGAAGGGCAGGATTTCATCCGGCTTCGATATTTATCCCAAGGTACGTCTCCTTCTGTTCACTAATCACGCAAACGCCAGCCCTGGTCAAGCATGGTCAGATATTTCTCTATGGGAATATACGAGGCTATGCTGTTGCCGGAGCCCAGCGCATAGCCGCCCGCTGCGCCCATCTCCGTGACCAGCATTCCGGTATAGGCCCGGATCTCTTCCTCCGTGCTCCGGCAGAGCCTGTCCACATCGTAGCCGCCCAGGATAGCGATTCTCTCTCCGTACAGCTTCCAGGCCTCCGTAACGGGAAGGATGGAGTCTTCGTAGGAGTGCTTGGCATCTATCTTCACCTCTGCGATGATCTCCTCCATCACCGGGGCGAGCTGGCCGCAGGAGTGCAGGATCACG
>Ga0172382_10005843_pt1 | contig 18160 bp, 18 predicted proteins | sample Leawel138RmetaG_FD_122245 | JGI IMG/M metagenome (GOLD analysis project Ga0172382, IMG submission 122245) | Leachate microbial communities from a municipal landfill in Southern Ontario, Canada - Leachate well 138R metaG | ecosystem: Engineered > Solid waste > Landfill > Unclassified | place...
GCCATGACTTTCGACCCGCCGCTCATCGAAGGCGTCCTCCTGCGCCGCTACAAACGCTTCCTCGCAGACGTGCAACTGCCCGATGGCAGCATCATCACTGCCCACACCCCTAACACCGGTTCCATGCTGGGCTGCTGCGATCCCGGCAGCCGGGTGTGGTTGCGCGATACCGGCAGCGCCACCCGCAAGTACCCGCACACCTGGGAACTGGTGGAAACCTTGAATGGGGTGCCGGTGGGCATCAATACCTCCATCGTGAACACCCTGGTGATCGAGGCCATCGGCCAGCGTTTCGCCGGTGATCTGTCCGCTTACCGGACCATCCGCCAGGAGGTGCGCTACGGCCAGGAGAACAGCCGCATCGACCTGCTGTTGACGGACGGCCCCGGCGGACGGGACTGTTACGTGGAGATCAAGAACGTCACGGCCCGTGACGATGCCGGATTCGCCATGTTTCCCGACGCGGTGAGCGTGCGCGGCACCAAGCACCTGAGGGAACTGGCCGCCATGGTGGCGGTGGGGCACAGGGCGGTCATCTTCTTCTGCGTGCAGCGGGGCGATGTCCATACGGTGCGTCCGGCCGACGAGATCGACCCGGCCTATGGCCGCGCCCTGAGGGAGGCGCTGGCCTCCGGCGTGGAGGCCCTGGCCTGTGCGGCCACCGTGGGTCCGCAGGGCGTTGTGCTGGACCGGCCCCTGCCGGTGGTCTGTCCCTGACGAATCACATACCTCGGCCCGCGGGTTGTGGTTCAATAGGCGCCCATGTTCAGACCCCTCGAACTCTTCGTCGGCCTGCGTTACACCCGCGCCAAGCGCCGCAACCATTTTATTTCCTTCATCTCGCTCATCTCCATGGTGGGTATCGCCCTGGGTGTGACCGCGCTCATCACCGTGCTTTCGGTGATGAACGGCTTCGAACAGGAGTTGCGCAACCGTATCCTGGGCATGACCTCCCACGTCACCATCGGCGGTTACGGCGACCCGGTGCAGGATTGGCCGGAGCTGGTCCGGCTCACTTCCAGCCACCCGGAGGTCCTGGGCGCGGCACCCTACATCCAGGCCGAGGGCATGCTCACCTACGGCAGCCGCGTGCGCGGCACCCTGGTTCGCGGCATCCTGCCCGGGGAGGAGCCCAGGGTCTCCGAGGTGGGCGACAACATGGTGGCCGGGCGCCTCGACGACCTGCGCGCCGGTGAGTTCGGCATCGTGCTGGGCCGCGATCTGGCGCGGCTGCTGAACGTCACCGTGGGGGACAAGGTGACCCTGGTGACGCCGTCGGCCAACGTGAGTCCCGCGGGCATCCTGCCACGCCTCAAGCGTTTCACCGTGGTGGGCGTGTTCGAGGTGGGCATGTACGAGTACGACAGCGCCCTCGCGCTGCTGCACCTCCAGGATGCGCAGCGCCTGTTCCGCATGGACGAAGGCGTGAGCGGTGTACGACTCAAACTGGACGACCTGTTCCGCGCCCCCTTCGTGGCCCGCGAACTGACTCAGACGCTGCCCGGTCTCTACCAGGTGAGCGACTGGACCTGGCAGCACGCCAACTTCTTCCGTGCCATCCGCACCGAGAAGACGGTGATGTTCGTGATCCTGTTCCTCATCGTGGCGGTGGCGGCCTTCAACATCGTTTCCACCCTGGTCATGGTGGTGACCGACAAGCAGAGCGACATCGCCATCCTGCGCACCCTGGGGGCGAGCCCGCGCAGCATCATGATGGTGTTCATGGTGCAGGGCACCATCATCGGGATCATCGGTACACTGCTCGGCCTGGCCGGCGGCGTGAGCCTGGCGCTCAACGTGGAGACCATCGTGCCGGCGCTGGAGCGGCTGTTCGGTATCCAGTTCCTGCCGGCGGACGTCTACTACATCAGCGACCTGCCTTCGAAACTGCACTGGGAGGATGTGGCGCGCATCTGCGGCGTGGCCTTCCTGCTCAGCCTGGTGGCGACGCTGTATCCGGCCTGGCGCGCCTCGCGCACCCAACCGGCGGAGGCGCTGCGCTATGAATGACATCGTGCTGGCCTGTAGCGGCCTGAAAAAGAGCTTTCGCGAAGGCGGTCTCGCCGTGGATGTGCTCAAGGGCGTGGACCTGAGCATCCGTCGTGGCGAGCGTGTCGCCATCGTGGGTGCATCGGGTTCCGGCAAGAGCACGCTGCTGCACCTGCTGGGTGGCCTGGACGTGCCCACGGAGGGCAGCATCGAGGTCAGCGGTCGTGCCATGGCCGCACTCAACGAGACCGAGCGTGGGCGCCTGCGCAACCGCAGCCTCGGCTTCGTCTACCAGTTCCATCATCTGTTGCCCGAGTTCACGGCCTTGGAGAACGTGGCCATGCCCTTGCTCATCGGCGGCGTGGCCACCACGGAGGCGCGCGAGCGTGCGGTCGCCATGCTCGGGCGCGTGGGTCTCGGTGAACGCCTGCTGCACAAGCCCGGTGAACTGTCAGGCGGTGAGCGCCAGCGCGCCGCCGTGGCCCGCGCCCTGGTATCGCGGCCCGCCTGTGTGCTGGCCGACGAGCCTACGGGCAACCTGGATCAGAAAACCGCCGAGAAGGTGTATGCGCTGATGCTGGAACTCAATCGGGAGCTGGGTACCAGCTTCGTGGTGGTGACCCACGATTGGGGCCTGGCGCAACGGATGGATCGCATGCTGGCGCTGGAGAACGGTGTGTTGGTGGAGAAGGAGAAGAGGGACGTTTAATCGTGGCGAGGGGTCAGGTGTCCTGGCGTGCCGCACGTTCGTCCTTCTTGCGCTGCCAATGCCGCACGATGCGCAGCCGCCACAGGCCGCGAATGGCAAAATACGACACAGCGGCACAGAGGGTACCAACCACGAAGCAGCCGAGCAGGAACGGCTGCCAGATGGCGCCGAGCTCCTGCATGAACCATTCGGCGGTGACCTGAAACTCCAGTGCCCGGGTCGGGGTACCCAGGATCCAGGCCCCCACCTTGTAGGCGAAGTAGAAGATCGGGGGCATGGTGATTGGATTGGTGAGCCACACCAGCGCCACCGAAATGGGCAGGTTGACCCGGAACAGCACGGCCAGCGCCGCCGACAACACCATCTGAAAGGGAATGGGCACAAAGGCGACGAATACACCCACACCGAAGGCGCCCGAAGCGGAGCGGCGGTTGAGGTGGAACAGGTTGGGGTCGTGCAGGATCGTGCCGAAGAAACGCAGATAACGGTGCTCGCGGACCGTCTGGTGGTCAGGCATGAAACGCTTGATCAGTTTCTTCGGCATGGATGCGGGTCCCTGGCAGGGCCGGGATTATCCAACATATTCATGGACACGCAAATATGGCGTCATGGACGATCGCCTTTCTACTCGGTGTCATCACACTTCAGCGCATCGCCGTCCTGCCGGAACCTGAGTGGGAAGGTGGGATTCTCCTTTTCCTGATCCTGTTCGCGGCTGCCGGATCCTGGCGTGCCCGCCATGCATTTGTCCGGCGCCTGTTTCTTTGCTGTGTCGCCGCGGCCCTGGGGTTTGCCTGGGCGTATCTGCATGCGACGGTTCGGCTGGCGGATACGCTGCCGACGGAACTGGAAGGCGTGGATCTGCAGGTGGAGGGCCGGGTGGTGGGACTGCCCGAATTCGACGAACGCCGCGTGCGCTTTCTCTTCGAGCCTACCGGACTGGTCCTCAACGACCGCGCACATCCCTTTCGCGGGCGGTTGCGACTCGCGTGGTATGACGAGCCCCCGACCCTTGCGCCGGGTGAGCGCTGGCACCTCACAGTCAAGCTCAAACGGCCTCACGGCATGGCCAACCCGGGGACCTTCGACTACGAAGCCTGGCTGTTTCAGCAGGGGATCCGCGCCACCGGCTATGTACGTACCGCCGGTCGCAACCATCGCCTGGCGCAACCGTTATGGTGGCAAGCCCCCGTGGACCGGGCAAGAGCGGCCATCCGGGAGCAGATCATGGGGTTGGTGGGCGAAACACCCTTCACGGGCGTGTTGCTCGCACTGGCCATCGGTGACCGCAGTGGTGTGGCGTCCGCACAGTGGGACGTCTTCACTGCCACCGGCACCAATCACCTCATGGCGATTTCGGGTCTGCACATCGGATTGGTCGCCATGCTGGTGGGCCTCTTGGTACGCGTTGGCTGGCGCGGCCGGCTGACCCTGTATCTGCCCGCCCAGAAGGCGGCTGCCGGCGCCGCGCTCGCGGCGGCGGCACTCTATGCGCTGCTCGCGGGGTTTTCCGTACCGACGCAGCGTGCCTTGGTGATGATTGCCGTGGTCGCGCTCGCGCTCATGGTGGGGCGGCCCGTGCGCCCGGCGGCCGGCCTCGCCTTGGCCCTGATGGGCGTGTTGCTGCTCGACCCGTTCAGCGTGTTGAGCCCGGGCTTCTGGCTCTCGTTTGGCGCGGTGGCCGCCATCTTTCATGCCATGACGGGCAGGCTCGGGGCGGAGGGCGTCTGGTGGCGCTGGGGCCGGGTGCAGGTGGTGGTGGCGGTGGCACTCACGCCGTTGCTGGTGCTGTTCTTCGGCAACACCTCCGTGAGCGCGCCGGCGGCAAACCTGGTGGCGGTGCCGTGGGTGAGCTTCCTGGTGGTGCCTGTGGCCATCGCCGGCGCACTCGCAGCGGTGATGTTTCCCGCGCTCGCTACGGTACTGCTCCAGGTCGGGAATGCACTGATGGCATGGCTGTGGCCGTTCCTCGATCTGCTGGCGGCACTCGCCCCGGCGCCCCGTTTCGCAAGCCCGCCCGGGTGGGCCGTGCTCGCCGGCGGGATAGGCGCCGCCTGGCTGTTGGCGCCACGCGGCTGGCCTGCACGGGCCATCGGGGGACTTTGGCTGCTGCCCATGCTGCTGTGGGCCCCGGTACGGCCAAACCCGGGGGAGGTCTGGCTTACGCTGCTGGACGTGGGGCAGGGGCTTGCCACTGTCGTGGAAACCGCCGGGCACACCCTGGTCTACGATACGGGCCCGCGTTTTGGTCCGGATTTCGATACCGGGGAGGCGGTGGTGGACCCCTATCTTCGGGCGCGAGGCGCGCGGCGCATCGATACGCTGGTGGTGAGCCACGGCGATCTGGATCACATCGGCGGCGCGCGTTCCCTCACGGATGCTTGGCCGGTTTCGCGCCTGCTCTCGGGCGTCCCCGCCAAGGTGGACTGGACCGCCAACGAACCCTGCCAACGTGGTCAGGCCTGGGACTGGGACGGTGTGCATTTCGCAGTGCTGCACCCGCCCCGTGCCACCGGCGGTAATGATGGTTCGTGCGTGTTGCGCATCTCCGCACCGCGCGGTGAGCTGCTGCTCACCGGCGACATCGAGGCGGGCGTCGAGGCCGACCTGGTGGGGGCCGGCGCGCCGCTGCGCGCGCGGGTGTTGGTGGTGCCGCACCATGGCAGCAAGACCTCCTCCACGGAGGCTTTCATCGATGCCGTGGCGCCCGAGCTGGCGTTGCTGCCGGTGGGCTACCGCAACCGCTTCCGCCTGCCGCATCCTACCGTAGTGGCGCGTTACCGGACCCGCGGCATCACCCTGCTCGACACCGCCCAGGACGGCGCCGTCACCGTGCGCCTGGCCGCCGACGGATCCCTGCAAACGGTGACCTGGCGCGAGCATGGGCGCCGGTACTTCCATTGGCGGCCCTGATATGACCAGTACCACAACGCGGAGGACGCGGAGGCGCGGAGGACGCAGAAAATGCAAAATTCCTGGAGGCGGATTCTGGGGGACGTCTTCATTCCGTGAGTACATCATCCATCCCTAACTCCCTTCGCGTCCTCCGCGCCTCCGCGTGCTCCGCGTTCAACCCTCAGACTGGAACCATTGTCTAGGCGCCCAAGGGCCGGCTTTGGTAAAGTGTGCCGCGCTTTTTCGAGGGAGATTCGCGTGTTCGAGATGATCGTCGCGGGCGGCTGGGTCATGGTGCCGCTCATCGTCTGCTCCATCGCCGCCATGGCCATCGTGGTGGAACGCTTTGTGAGCCTGCGTCAGGAGCGCATCGCACCCGCCAATCTGGTGAGCCAGATCCTCCAGGTCCATCAGGCTGGACAGCTGGACGCGCGCCGCATCTCGACCATCCGCGACTCCTCGCCCCTGGGGCGTGTGCTCGCTGCAGGTCTCATCAATCAGCGCCATAGCCGCGAAGTGATGAAGGAGGCCATCGAAGATGTGGGCCGTCAGGTGGTGGCGGAACTGGAGCGCTTCCTCAATGCGCTGGGCACCATCGCCGCCATTTCACCGCTGCTGGGGCTGTTCGGTACCGTGCTGGGCATGATCAAGGTATTCACGGCCATCACCGCCGCGGGTGTGGGTAATCCCGGTGTGCTGGCAGGCGGCATCAGTGAGGCGCTCATCACCACCGCGGCAGGCCTGGCCATCGCCATCCCCTCCCTGTTCTTCTACCGCTATCTGCGTGCGCGCGTGGATACCCTGGCGCTCAAGATGGAAGAGGAGGCGCTCAGACTCATCGAAGTACTGCACGGCGAGCGGGAGCAGGACAGCCCGGAGGCCGCCTGATGCGCCTGCAGCGCCGCCGCGCGGATGAGCCCGAGATCAATCTCACGTCACTTATCGATGTGGTCTTTCTGCTGCTCATTTTCTTCATGGTAGCCACCACTTTCGAACGCGAAACCCAGTTGAACGTGGAACTGCCCGAGGCAAGCGGTGAGGCGATCGCGGCCGAAGGCACGGTGGTGGAGGTCACCATCGATGCCGAGGGGCGCTACTACGTCAACCAGCAGGAAGTGGTCAACACCCGCATCGATACCCTGACTCGTGCCATGCAGCGCGCCGCAGGGGACCATGCACAACCCAAGGTCATTTTGAGTGCCGACCGCAAGACCCCGCACGAGGCGGTGGTGCGTGCCATGGATGCCGCCGGTCAGCTTGGCTACGTACACATCACCATCGCCACCGCAAAGCCGGACGGGGAAGACTAAATGGCCGTTTCCGATACCGATTTGAGCGGCGTACATATTTACCGCCGCCTGCTCGGCTACATCCTGCCGCACTGGCGTGCCTTCGCGATCGCCGCCGTGGGTATGACCTTCGAGGCCAGCACCGAGACCGCCTTCGCCGCTCTCATCAGGCCGTTCGTGGATGGCAGTTTCGTGGAGCGCGATCCGGATGTGATCATGTTCGCACCCATAGGCCTCATCCTGATCTTCCTGTTCCGCGGCGTGGCCTCATACCTCGCCTCCTTCTGGATGGGATGGGTGGCACGGCAGGTGATCAAGCACCTGCGTTCGCAGGTGTTCGGGAAGTTCCTGCGCCTGCCGGTGTCATATTTCGATCGCACGCCTTCGGGCAGCCTGCTGTCGCGCCTGGTGTACGACGTGGAGCAGGTGGCGCAGGCGAGTTCGCAGGTGATCACCGTCGCCGTGCGTGACACACTCACCGTGATCGGGTTGCTGGCCTGGATGTTCTACATCGACTGGATGCTCGCCTGCATTCTGCTGATCGGCACACCGCTCATTGCGCACATCACGCGCAAGATCAGTCGGCGCTTCCGGCGCTACAGCACACGCATCCAGGCCTCGGTGGCCGATGTGACCCATATCGCCGAGGAAGTCATCGAAGGCCAGCGCGTGGTGAAGATCTTCCCCGGCCAGGAATACGAACGCACGCGCTTCGAAGAGGCCAACGAGCGCAACCGCCACCTGCACATGCGCATGCTCGCCACCAGCGCCGCCAACGTACCCACGGTACAACTGGTAGCGGCCAGCGGCGCCGCCGTGGTCATCTACTCCGCACTCAATATGCTGGACACACTGACGGTCGGCACCTTCGTCTCGTTCGTGGCAGCAATGATGATGCTGCTCGCGCCGATCAAGCGCCTGACCGCCGTGAACGTGGCCCTGCAGCGCGGTATCGCCGCGGCGGGTACCATCTTCAAGTTCCTCGATGAGAAGGAAGAGAACGACACAGGCACGTTGCACATCGAGCGGGTGCGCGGCGCCGTGGAATACCGCGATGTGCATTTCCGCTACACGCCGGAAGGCGCGGAAGTGCTCAAGGGTGTGAGTTTCATGCTGGAGCCCGGCAAATCCATCGCTTTCGTGGGCCGCTCGGGCAGTGGCAAGACGACGCTGGTGAATCTTCTCCCCAGGTTTTACGAACTGGAGTCCGGCAGCATCTTCCTGGACGGCACCGAAATACGGGATATCTCGATGGTCAGCCTGCGCAATCAGATCGCGCTGGTGAGCCAGCACATCACCTTGTTCAACGACACCATCGCCAACAATATTGCTTACGGCAGGCTCGGTCAGGCCACGCGCGAGGAAATCATCGAAGCCGCCGAGGCGGCCCATGCCATGGAATTCATCCGCGAGCTGCCCGATGGACTCGACACCATGGTGGGTGAGAACGGTGTGCTGCTCTCGGGCGGCCAACGCCAGCGTCTGGCCATTGCCCGTGCCCTGCTCAAGAACGCGCCGGTACTGATCCTGGACGAGGCCACGTCGGCACTGGATACGGCCTCCGAGCGTCATATCCAGGCGGCCCTCGAGAAGCTCATGGCCAATCGCTCCACCCTGATCATCGCGCATCGGCTTTCCACCATCGAACGCGCGGATCGGATCGTGGTGATGGAGCAGGGCCGCATCATCGAGAGCGGGCGCCATGGCGAACTGCTTGCGCGCGACGGCGCTTACGCCAACCTCTACCGCATGCAGTTTGCCGACAACCCGGCTGCCGCCGCCTTGTGACGTGAAGCGGCTGGATCACTATTGGTACGACGACAACGCCGTTGCCCGCTTGCTGGCGCCGCTTTCCTGGCTGTTCTGTACGCTGGCCATGCTGCGGCGCACGGCCTATCGATGTGGTTGGCGGCGTGCGGAGCGCGTGGGTGTGCCGGTGGTGGTGGTGGGCAATATCACCGTCGGGGGTAGCGGCAAGACGCCTGTCGTGGTCTGGCTGGTGGACTACCTGCGGAGGCATGGCAAGCGGGTGGGCGTGGTGAGTCGAGGCTATGGCGGTCAGGCACCGCACTGGCCCCAGCCCGTTGACGCCGCCAGTGATCCTGCCATGGTTGGAGATGAACCGGTGCTCATTGCGCGGCGGACCGGTGTACCCTTGGCGGTGGGGCCGGACCGGGTGGCCGCGGCCAGGTTCCTGTTGGCGCGGCATGAACTGGACGTCATCGTTTCCGACGACGGTCTGCAGCACTACCGCCTGGCGCGCGACGTGGAGGTGGCCGTGGTGGACGGCCGGCGCGGCCTGGGCAACGGGCGCTGTCTGCCCGCCGGTCCGCTGCGTGAGCGTCCCTCACGGCTTGCCCACGTGGACGTGGTGGTGACGAACGGGGGCGATGCACCCGATGCAGTGCGACTGGAAGGCGCGCTGCTGGTGAATCTGAGGGACGACCGGCAGCAGGCGCTGAGCGCCCTTGGCGGGTCGCGTGTGCACGGCGTTGCGGCCATCGGTGACCCGCGACGGTTTTTTGCCACGCTCGCGGCGGCGGGTCTCACCGTCGTGGAACACGCCTTTCCCGATCATCATCCTTTCCGGGCGGAAGACCTCGCCTTCGGTGATGGGCTGCCGGTTGTCATGACCGAAAAGGACGCAGTGAAATGCACAGGTTTCGCCAGTGAAAATCACTGGTATCTACCCGTAGAGGCACGGGTGCCGGAGGCCGTCGGCCGCCATATTCTGGATCTCATCGAGAGGTGACCATGGACAAGAAGTTGCTCGAAATTCTCGTTTGTCCCATCTGCAAGGGACCGCTCGTCTATCGACCCGAGCAGCAGGAGCTCATCTGCAAGGTAGACCGCCTGGCCTTCCCGGTGCGGGATGACATCCCCGTCATGCTGGAGGATGAGGCGAGGGAACTGGGGGCGGAAGAGGATGTGAAGTGAATTTCCGCGTCATCATCCCCGCGCGCTACGCCTCCACACGCCTGCCCGGCAAGCCTCTGCTCGACATTGCAGGCAAGCCCATGCTGCAGCACGTGTACGAGCGTGCCCTGGAGAGCGGCGCGTGCGAGGTGGTGATTGCCACCGATGATGAACGCATCCGTGCCGCTGGCCACGCCTTCGGTGCCAGGGTGTGCATGACGGCGGCACATCACCGTACGGGCAGCGAGCGGCTGGCCGAGGTGGTCACGCAGCTGGGCTACGGGAGCGAGGACGTGATCGTCAACCTGCAGGGCGACGAGCCACTCATGCCACCGGCCCTGCTGCGACAGGTGGCGTCCGGGCTTATCGGGCATCCGGCCGTACCCATGGCCACGCTGTGCACGCCCATCGTATCCGCCCAGGAACTGTTCGATCCGAATGTGGTGAAGGTGGTGGCCGACGCCCAGGGCCATGCGCTGTACTTCAGCCGTGCCCCCATCCCCTGGGACCGTGATGCCCTGGCTTCCCGGCCGGAGGAACTCCCGGCGGATGTGAGGCATTACCGCCACCTCGGCATCTACGCCTACCGTGCAGGCTTTCTGGCGCGCTATACGGCAACACCGGCCTGCGCGCTGGAAATGCGCGAATCCCTCGAACAACTTCGGGTGCTCTGGATGGGAGAGAGGATCCACGTGGCCGAGGCCGAGGCCTTGCCCGGTCCGGGTGTCGACACCGCCGCTGACCTCGAAAAGGCCAGGATGCTTGCCGCCAGCCTCACCCTGAGACCCTCCTAGGAACCACGCTGCCCGACGCAGCCGCCGCGAGCTAGCTGCAAGGCGAATCCAGTACCTCAAGTGCCAGGAATTCCTCGTGAAAATCCTGCTCGGCGCGTTGCCATACAGGCACGACGTAGGTATTCGGTACTTCACGCCATGGGTCACCGAAACGGTCGGATTGCACGCTGCCATGGGCGCGGTCGAGCAGGACCAGGGCGGGGCCTTCTTCCAGTACCTCGATGATGCAGCACATCATGCCGTGGTATGACACCGCCGTGCCTATCAGCCCCCGCAGTTGCTCTATGTCCATGTGTCTCCCCCTCGCAACCTTACTCTAGCAGTATGTCGGATGCCCTGTTGCGCCGGTCGTCGCGCTGAATCTTCCTGGGCTGGGGATGAGAAATCGGCTGGCCCGGGCATCCGGGGTTGCGATGTCCTCGATCCCGGTGAGTGAAAACCCGGGTGCCTAACGTGCTGAGTCTTGGCACAATTGGCACTATGGGGGAAGCAGGATGCAGGATCAGGTAACGCCGCGTGCCTTGGACAGACGCAAAAGGGGGTTGCACATACCCGACGAAGGCGTTTGGGTTGGCCTCGGAGTGCTCGCTTTTTTGGCGTGGCTGAGTGTAACGCAGGCCCATGTGCTGTTTCATTCATTTGCGGAAGTCATTGGCGCGACCGTAGCTTTCCTGGTGTCCGCCATCGGTTGGCACACCTATCCCCTCACGCGCAACGTATTCTTCCTTGCGCTCGGCAGCGGGTTTTTCTGGGTCGGTGTCCTGACCCTACTGCACGCCCTTTGTTTTCCCGGCGCCGGGATCGTGGAGACGGATGTTCCGTACCTCGATATTCGTCTTTGGCTGGCGCTGCGTTTCTTCGAGGCCGTCGTCCTTGTCACGGCCATACGGTGTTCCGGCAGAAGCCATGTGCCACCATACATGCATGTCGGTTTCGCGGTGCTATTCCTCGGGTTGTTAGCCCTGATCAGTCAGCCGTGGTTTCCCGAGGTCTTTGATCCGGAAACCGGCCTTACCTCATTCAAGGTTACCTCGGAATACCTGATCATTGCCGTATTCATGCTGGCACTGGCATCCATGGGCCGCCTCCAGGGTCGTGTGGATGGCGTCGTCACCCGGCGTCTTTCGCTGGCCATCGGTTTCATGATTCTCTCCGAATTCCCGTTCACGCTGTATCGCACCGTCGCCGATATGCAGTCCGTCCTGGGGCATGTCGTCAACCTGGTCAGTTACTGGTTCCTGCTGACGGCTGCCGTTCATACCACCCTGAAACAGCCGCTTCGCGTGCTGAGTGCGGATGCACACATCTATGAGGCCTTTCCTGACGCGACCGTAGTCGTCGATCGTGAGGGTAAGGTACGCCAGGCCAACGGGGCTGCGCGCCGCGAAGCCACCGTGGACAACTGCCTGGGTGAATCCTGCCATGCGCTGTTCCATCCACTGGCCCTGGCTGAGCAAGACTGCCCCGTCTGCCAGCACATCCGGAACGTGCAACAGGTCCGCATGCTGGAACTGGAAGACATCGACACCGGGCGCTGGTACCACATCTCCCTGCTGGCCATCGGTGATGCCGGCATGATCCACGTGCGGCGGGACGTATCGGAACTCAAGCGTGCAGAATGCGCACTGCGCGAATCCGAGCTGCGCTACCGGGCGCTCATGACGCACGCGACCGACGCGATCCTGGTGGTGGGCGAAGGTCAGAAATTCGTCGATGCAAACCATGAGGCGGAGCAGTTGTTCGGTTATTCCCGTTCCGAGTTGTTACACCTCGGGCCCGCAGACATTCACCCATGCGACAAAGCCGACGCCCTGGCACACGCCTTCAACCACCTGCGCCTCCACGGCAGCGTGCTGCGTGAGCTGCGTTTCCCGCTCCGGGACGGGAGCGTCAAGGTAAAGGAGCTGGCCGGCGCGAGGGTGGAACTGCCAACGAATGTGCTGTTTGTCGGTATTTTTCGTGATGTTACCGCACGCCGCGCGGCGGAAGATGCCCTGCGTGAGAACGAGGCACTGTTGAGGCAGGCGGAAGAGATCGCCCGCATGGGCAGTTGGGACCGGAATCTCGTCACTGGCGAGCTGCGCTGGTCCGAAGGCATGTACCGGATCCTTGGTGACAGCGCAGCAAAGCCCTCCATGCAACACCTGTTGGAGGCGATCCCTGAATGCGAGCGCAACGAGGTCGAGGCGTTCATTACCCGGGCCATGGACACCGGCCAGGAATTCCGCATCGACCACCGGTTGCATGATGCTCATGGACGGGAGCGCAGCATCCGCATGCTGGGATGCGCGCAATGCGACGAGTTTGGTCGTCCGCTACGCGTGTTTGGCACGCTCATGGATATCACCGAGGCCCAGCGTATTGCACAGGAGTTGAAGCTTTATCGTGAAGACCTGGAACGGCTGGTGACAGACCGCACGGCCAAGTTGCTGCAGGCGGTGCACGAGCTGGAATCCTTCAGCTATACGGTCTCGCATGATCTGAACGCGCCCTTGCGCGCCATCAACGGTTTCAGTTGTGCGTTGTTGGACGACTGCGGTGAACATCTGCCTGCGGAAGGTCGTGAATACCTTGAGCGCATGATCAGCGCAACCAACCGCATGGGTCAGCTCATTGACGGGTTGCTCATGCTCTCCCGGGTAATTCGTCGCGATCTGCAGCTACAGACCTGTGATCTGAGCGCTGTCGCACGGGAGGTGTTTGCACAGCTCCGGGCCGGCAGCGGTGACCGCTGTGTGCATTTCACCGTCGAGGCCGGGATTACCGCCGAGGCAGACCCTTCACTGGTTCGGCTGTTGCTTGAGAACCTCATAGGCAATGCGTGGAAATTCACGCGCGAGCGTGACTGCGCAGCCATCGAGTTCACCAGCCACCAGGATGGCGGAGCAACCGTTTACCTTATGAGGGACAATGGCATCGGCTTCGAAATGCAATACGCGGAGACGCTGTTCCGCCCGTTTCATCGATTGCATGGGTGGGATGAGTATGAGGGCATGGGCATCGGCCTGGCCACGGTCCAGCGCATCGTAAGCCAGCACGGGGGACGTATCTGGGCGGAAAGCCGTCCCGGCGACGGGGCGGTGTTCTACTTTACCCTCAGTCCCCGGCTGGTCGGCTAACATATGAAAAAAGGCAGAAGGAGACGACATGCCTACGAACACGGTTCTCCTGGTGGAGGACAACCCCGATGACGAGCAATTGATCCTGCGGGCACTCAAGCAGACGGGCATCACCGAGACCATCGAGGTTACACGCAACGGCCGCGAGGCGGTCGACTATTTGCTGGGTGTCGCAGCACCGCCCCGACTTGTGCTGCTCGATCTCAAACTGCCCAAAATGGGCGGTCTGGAGGTCCTGCAGGCCCTGCGCCTCGACAACAAGACACGCATGATCCCGGTGGTCGTGTTCACCTCGTCCATCGAGAAGACCGACGTGCTGACCAGTTACGATCTGGGAGCGAACAGCTATATCCGTAAACCTGTGGACTATCGCCAACTTACGGATGTGGTGAAGCTCATCGTCAGTTACTGGCTCCAGACCAACGTCTCGCCGCCGCAGGAGTGGTAGGGAGGTACCGGTCCAGGGATAACGAATGTGGCGTTCACTGATGAATACAAGGAGCGGCCACCGGCCGCGATTCCCGCGAGCCCGCGAATCAGCCTATGGAGCCGGTGCCCTCGCCCGGTGTCTGCGTGCAACAGGCGTCCTGGAGAGGTTCAGGCACTAGGCCCAGACAGCGAAGCAGGCGCCTCCGTGTGCCTGCTTTCCGCAAGGATTTTGAAGAACACACTCTCGAGTGAGACCGCGGGCTTGATGCCCAGCAGTTGCCCGCCGGCATGATTCAATGCCTGTAGCCATTCCGGCAGATCCTTCTGGTTGATCTCTGCTTCGAACTCCCCGTCCCGGATAAGCTTGCCGCCGCTCCCCAATTCAGAACCGGCCAGATAATGGACAGTGAACCAATCAGCCCGTTCGGCTACAAGATCACGAGGCGAGCGGGTGGTCACCAATTCCCCCTGGTTTATGAAACCAAAGCGGTCCGCGATGCGTTCTACGTCGTGCAGCACGTGGGAGGTGAAGAAAATGGCGCCACCCTGCTGCTTGTATTCCGTCAGGATGTCCACCACATCCTTGCGCCCGACCGGATCGAGCCCGGAGAGTGGTTCGTCCAGCACCAGCAGCCTTGGTGAAACCACCATGGCATGGGCGAGGGCAACGCGCTGCACGTTGCCCTTGGACAGCTGGCGCACGCGCCGGTTGGCATTCTCGGCCACGGAAAAGCGCTCCAGCCAGTGCATGCACCAGGCCTTTTCATCGGTGCGCTTGATGCCGTACATGCGCAGCGCCATGCGCAGGATTTCGAGCGGCGTGAACTGGTCGTAAAGGGCGGGTGACTCAGGGACATAGGCCACACCGGTTCGGGCCCTGGCCTCGCGCGCATTGATACCGTGGATGCGCACCTCACCTTCATAATCACGAATGATGTCCAGCATCACCTTGATGGTCGTGGACTTCCCTGCACCGTTGGGGCCGACGAAGCCGAAGACTTCGTTCTCGCTGACGGCGAAACTGGCGTTGTTGAGCGCACGGACGACATGACCGCGCTTGTTGAAGGTCATGCCTACTCCACAAAATTCCAAAGCAGCCATCATTTCGGCAATTCCAATTTCATTTCCTTAAGCTGGAAGGATCCATCTACGAACTCGTAGCCAAGGCGCAAGGGATCAGTAGGGAATGTATCGAGGATGCCTGTGCGCAACAGTTCGCTGGGATGGGCGAGGGAACGACCAAAATGGGATTCGAATTCGGCTTGGGCTTCACGCAAACGGATCAGGCCTTGCAGACGGACTGCCCGCTTTCCGAGCATTTCCCTGAGCTTGGGATCATTCGACTGCTCGCGTTCTTGGGTGAGATATGCCAACGCCATACGATCATCACGGATCTCGCCGGCAGTGATCATGATGCCTAACTTGCGCAGCGCGGCGGCATTGTCAGTGGCGCGCTCAGCAGCGATGTCCAGGATCCTGCGTGCTGCCTCAGGATCTTTTTGAAAGAAGAACAGATTGACGCCATGGAAGAACGGCGGGAACTCGTCCCAGAAGCGGCATTCGGTAGCGCGGCGCAGCACCTCATTGCCGTCTTCCTGGGCGCCTCCCCAGGTAAGCAGTGCGTTACCAAGATAATAATTATCTTCGTGGCATGCATTGAGCTGCGACACCACACGATGGGCGCGGATGAGGTAGGCCGCATTGGCGTCTACCGTAGTCTCCGCACCTGCCACGGCGACCCGCATGGCCTCCAGGTTGGCGCCCAAAAAACGGTCGCCTGCATAGAGCAGCAACTGCACCGGAGCGCTCACCACCACGCGCCCGCCCAGCGAGGCCTCGGCATCACGCGGCGTACCGTTCCAGGTCAGGCACGTGCTGAGGTGGAAAGCGCCCAAGACCGTCAGTGCGAGGATGAGACCGAAATAACGTCGCATCAGGAGAAGCGTTTGCGGTTCAGTATCCAGCCCGCCAGCAACAGGAAGGCGACACCATAGGCGAAGGCACCCACTAATAGCAGGGGCCAGTCCGACGGCAGGAAGCGCCAAGTGTTGTACAAGGCGGTCATTCGGATGTCGAGGGCACCTAAATCCGGCAGTATGTAGCGAAGCAGCGCCAGAGAATGGCGATAGCTCTCAGCATTACTTACCAGATAGGCATCCGTAGTGAGGAGATCCACGATGGCCGCGTACGAGCGTGCCGCCAGCGCGAAGCCGAACGTACCTATGAGGATGAAGCTGGGTGTGCTCGCGACCACAGACAGCAGCGCAGCCACACCCGTGATCACGAATAGATCCAGCGCGATAAAGAGTAACGTCGTCAGATAGGGGCCGCCCATGCCTACCTGCGTAGTCTGCTCATAGCTCTGGCCTACCAGCGCCACCATGCCAGCCACCAGCAGACCCGCTAGCGCGAGAAGGAGCAGAATAAGCACCAGTGCCGCCAAGACCCGACCTATGAAAAATAGTTGGCGCGGACGTGGATAAGTGAGTGAGGTGAGTGAATAACGGCGATCAAACTCCCGCACGAAGAGTTCCTGCAGCAGCAGCACGATAACCAACGGAAGGACCAGGCGGATGATCGAAAACCCCACGTCCAAGCCCACGGTGGCGGGCTGACGGCCGCTGAATTGTGCGGCGAGCCATATTGATGCTGCGAGGGCGAGTAGAAACCAAAAAGCTAAGGAAAGGAAGCGGGCGCGCAATGCAATGCGCAATCCTGTGGCTATATCGGAGATGATGGACATCGCTATTGATGAAATGTTGCGGCTAGCGGGGTACCAAGATACGTCGCGCACGCAGCAAGAGGTAGCTTTTTGCAAGCGAAGCATGCCAATAAAGTTTATGCACGCATTCTGATGTCATGCTATTCCGGAGTCGATGCCATACCGAGCAGAATGCTGAAATGGGGCGTTTGTCTTATGCAAATAAGGCCGAAATACTGCGGACTTCCTGGTAAGGGCACGATCACGGATGGTACGCGATGGAGCCGTTCGTACGAAGGGCTTAACGATGCCAAACATCAAAGACCGCGATAACACGCGTAAATAGCAGCCAAAGCGGTCTAATGGAGAATGTTGCAACGAGACTGTGCTGTTTTGGGTCAGGTCCAAGCGTCGGGCTTAAGAAGTCTCCTCGACGCTTGGACCCCGGCAGCCTAGTTGAAGTACCAGTTACCGTTCAACGTATCCTGGGTGCAGTTTCCACCGAGGTAGATGCCGCCAACGGCACCGCCGGTGGTGCTTGCAAAATAGCCCCTATAATCGGGCTCGTTGATGGTCTGATTGGGTGTGCCATCGCAGCCCTCATTGTTGTAAATGGGATTATTGTCCTCATCGTGGTCAACTACGGCGCAGCTGATCGACGCGGTTCGGCTGCCAGCGGCATGGCACGTTCCAACTTTGATGGTAGTAGTGCCTTCATCGCACATGTATGCGCCAGAAACACCATTCGAGAGATTCAGCCTCACGTCATCAGCGAGCAGGACGCAATTTCCATCGACCCCACCAGTGATTTCCTCACCGGAGGTAATTGTCTCCCCAGCAGCGACAGCTGAAAACGAGGTACCGAGACCCATCGAAACGAAAATGGCAAACGCAATTTTTTTCACCGGATTTCTCCTTACTAATAATGTTATCGCTGCGCGGCCGACATCACTGTGATGGCATTCTTGGCATCAGCCTGGGCCGTGGAATCGTTGGCCTTGGCGCGATATTCGTTGAACTGCGGAATCGCGACAGCAGCCAGAATACCGATGATGGCCACCACTATCATCAGTTCGATGAGGGTGAAGCCTTTCTGGGCCTTTTTCATTGGGAGTCTCTCCTTTGTTGAGTGGCCTGGAGCGAAAATGGGCAGGGTTCAAGCGATAGGTTGCATACTCTGTGCCATGAGCAAGGTGCGCCGTTTCGGGATGGTTTTTGGACCATAGCGTGAACCACGTCGCACGTGATCGGGTCCAAGTGGCGCGGGCGGGTGACGCGGGTTGTCGGGCAGGTGACCAAAATGGTCACGTGGTAGGCCA
>Ga0172382_10005847_pt1 | contig 18143 bp, 18 predicted proteins | sample Leawel138RmetaG_FD_122245 | JGI IMG/M metagenome (GOLD analysis project Ga0172382, IMG submission 122245) | Leachate microbial communities from a municipal landfill in Southern Ontario, Canada - Leachate well 138R metaG | ecosystem: Engineered > Solid waste > Landfill > Unclassified | place...
CAGCCTCAGGCTTTGGGGGCAAGATCCAATGCTCTACCATTCGGTGAGCTCCTCTTTGATAGGTATTTCTCTGGGAGCGGTGCGGTCGCTGGCTTTGCCAATGATATCAAATCCGGTAAAGCCCAAGACCATCATAATGGAGGTATCGGAAAGCTTATTTTGTGCCAAAGAACCACGCTGCAATGCAATAATACCCACATCCAGCCTATTGATATCCCTTTTGAGGGGGAAGCTGCTGCCCAGGCTAAATCCAATTTCATTCACATCTGCCCCCGCCACCTGGAAGGGCAGCGTGCGCCAGGATACACCCCCGCGCCAAGACATCTTTTTCCAATAGCTATCCCGCGTCTCTGCCTGGGGTTCATAAGCCCAGCCCAGCCCCAGCTTTATAGCATCCTTATTGTTGGTATCCACTTGGCTCCAGCCCTCCCAGCGGGCTTCCACGTTCAGCTTGTGCTCATTAAAGGGCAGCAGGGTCACACCCAAGCCTGCTTCATGGGGCAGCTCCAGTTCATAATCCTCTTCCAAGTCTGTGGTATCCAGAGATTTACGCTGGCTTTTTCCCTTTAGTTTGGCACCCATGCCGTAATTGATCCCCACGCTCGCCCACGGGTATTGGGCTATGGCGCCCACCGTGAAGGATGGGTTTTTGAACGAGCGGGAGAGCTCTTCCTGGGTATTATAAAAGCCAAATCCACCATCTTGATAAAACTCTCTGGATTCATGCCCCAAATAATAATTCCCTGCCACGCCAAAGCTGTAAGAGCCCAATTTCACGCTGTAAACCAGATCACCGCGATATAAATAGCGATCCATCTTTTGGATTTCTTTCACCTGCAGGCTATCCGCCGTCAAAAAACTGCGTTGGTTCTTCACCAGCCCGGAGGCATAGGAATTGAATTGAAACCCCAAACGATGGTTTTTGATGGGAAAGCTGAGGCTAAAGTGTGGCAAATCAAGCGAATTATCCATAAAGCTGTTTTTGTTTCCACCGCTATCCTCAGATTGATATCGGGTGTATCCAAAGATCATGCCCGTGGCAAGGATGCTGCGCTGAGAAGCGTTGTGCAGGGCGGGATTGCCAAGACCGGAATTGAAGCGATACAGATCGGCAGACCCGGTATCGCCCATGCTGAGTCCGTAAATATCGTTGCCATAAAAGCGAACCGGAAAGCCCTCATAGCTAAATATGGAGTTTCCCGCATTCAGGGTGCAAAGGGCGGCAATTAATGCCATTACAACAATGTATCTTTTCATCTTTTACCTATTTTTTCAACGTTTGGTTTTCTTTGGTTGTTTTTTCTTTCCAGCCTTGTGCTGGGCGGGCTTCACCGGATCGGGAGGCACACGGAAAAAACGCATGGCATTATTAAAGGAGTGTTCTGCAATTTCCTTGGGTGTACATTCCCTGATTTGGGCTATCTTCTCTGCCACCAAATGCAGGAACAAAGGCGAATTGCGCTTGCCCCGATGCGGATGAGGCGGCAAGTATGGACAATCCGTCTCGATCATAAACCTATCCAAAGGCATCATGCGGATCACATCGTCCAAATCAGATTTGGCATAGGTGATGGCACCCGTGAAAGACATCATCCAGCCAGCTTCCAATATCTGTTCGGCAAAGATAATATCGCCGGTAAAACAGTGGAATACAGCATCTTTCACCCCTTCCTGCTTGAGGATTTTGTAGCAATCCTGGTGCGCATCACGGTTGTGCACCACCACGGGAAGGTCATAATCTACCGCCAGATGCGCCTGATTGGCAAACACATCGCGCTGCACATGGTAAGGAGAGAGATTGCGAAAATAATCCAGACCGATTTCTCCAATTGCCAGCACATCCTTCTCCCGCGCCAGACGTTTCACCACTTCGGCATCAAAATCCGTGGCATCATGAGGGTGATAGCCCACCGTGGCAAAAATGTGCAGATGTTTTTTTGCCAATTCCAAAGAGTTCATCGAGGTTTCTTTGTTGAAACCAATGTTTATGATATAGTCGATTCCGCTGTTAAAGCATTTGTTTATCAGCGCATCCCGATCCTCATCAAAATCCGGAAGATCAAGATGGGCATGCGTTTCAAACAATTTCATAATGGCGTTTTTCCCCATATTTTTTGTTATTACAACATAATCAAAAGCCCTGTATTTTGTCAAGGATTATGCAATGTTTCTTGCCTCTTTCCCATACCTTGCCCATTAGCCACCCTTGTCTCTCCCTTGTCTCTCCCTTGTCTAGACATGGGAGAGACAAGGGTGGCTAATGGGCAAGGTATGGGCTACAAGTTATTAGAAACTGGATGTGGAGATATCTTTTTCTGGGCGCTAAACACGCTGATCAGCATTGCCGCAAAGAGGGCTGCCGCTCCTCCAAGTGATTGCAAGCTAAGTTTTTCATTCAAAAGCAGCCAGCCGCCCAACAGGGCGAATACCGCTTCCAGACAGAGGATGATGCTGGCGGGAGCCGGTGCCACTTTTTTCTGGGCATGCAGCTGCAGGGTGTAAGCAATGGCAACCGAGCCCAAACCCCCATATAAAACGGGGATGATGCCGGCGCGCAGGGCGGCGGAAAAGCTTTGGTGCGCAGTGTGATGGGGCAGGATATTCAAAATGTGGGTTGCCATCCACAAGAGTAGGCTGAGCGTGGCGCAAATTCCATATTGCCAGATTGCCAGGCGCAGACTGGGGTGCCGGGTGGTGAGCCGGTCTATCATTTGCACATGAGATGCCCAGAAGATGGCGGAAATCAAGACCAGGAGATTGCCAAAGCTGGCGTCCAGGCCGCTGTTTTGATTGATCAGCCAAAGTCCGGTGACGGCAAAGAGGATGGCAAGCAGGATGAATTTGGCTGGTTTTTGACCTCTAAACAAGCCAATCAGCGGCACAAAGACCACGTATAATCCGGTGATAAAGCCCGCATTTCCAGCGCCTGTCCACAGCATTCCAATCTGTTGCAGGCTGGCAGCGATAAAGAGGATGAAACCCAGGAGGAAGAGTTTCATATCCCAGGAGGCTTTGGCGGGGCGGAAAAGCTTGGATTTATGGGTGGCAAAGGGCAAAAGTGCCAGGGCTCCCAGGGCAAAGCGCAGACTGTTGAAGAGCAGCGGGTGCATGCTTTCATTGCCTTTGCGTTGTGCCACGAAGGCAAAGCCCCAGATGGCAGATGCCAAAATCAGCTGGAAGGTGGCGCCAAAAGAGCTTTTCAGCTTGGTTCCTTATTCTGTTTCGGGGCGGATGATGATATCCTCAAGAGAGCGTTTGGGAACGTGGTGTACGTCATCTCCATCACGCCAATATTCGATATCATCGGGATCGATAACTTCATCGATTTCCACACTTTCCGCAGGTTTGCCAATGGCAATTACCAGACAGACATCCAGCTCCGGAGGCAGGTTTAGCTCTTGACTTACCTTCTGCCTTTCCACGGAGGCGAGGATACAGCCGCCCAGGCCCTTTTCCACAGCGCCCAAAAGCATGGTTTGAGCCGCTATACCGGCATCGGTGTGGTGAAAGCGGGAGGTTTCGTGGGGGCAGAGGATGAGGATATAGCCGGTGGGGTTTTCCTGGGCGGAGGGTCCATCCCAATAGCGCAGATAGCCTGCCCATTTGAGGTTTTCTCTCACGATTTCCAGCTCTTCCGGCTTGTGAACGGGGTAATAGCGCAGGGGCTGCAGGTTTGCCGCACTGGGGCAAATCCTTGCCAGTTCAATCAATTGTATCAAAGTATCTTCAGTCAAAGCGTGTGTGGCATCAAAGCGTCTATAACTGCGGTTTTTGAGCACCAAATCTTTAAACATTTCATTTCTCCTTGGCATCAATAATTGGGGTGGGGTGCACTATTCCAGTTACGGATATATTTGGCACCTGCAGAATTATTATTTAAAAAAACTATCTGATTGCCAAGTTGGCAGGGTGGCGAATCTCGTCAAATAAAATCTTTATTTGTGATACCCGCAATTGGGTGGGATTGTGCTGAAATCTGGTTTTTGAACCATCCATGAAGGTGTGAACTTGGGCGGATTTAAGAATAATAAGTGGCAAAAGAGAACAAATATCTTGACAGTTTTAGCCGCTTAAATATATATAGCAGCGATAGGTTGGATAAGCCTGTTTGAAAATTGGGAGATATATCTTGTTAATTCAAAAGTATTTTGAGACTCGGATGGCACTGATTGATCAGGGCTTGAAGCAAGCATTGAGTTTTACGGCAGGTAATGCCGCACAACTCCAAAAAGCTATGCGGTATGCCGTAATTCCCGGTGGAAAGCGTTGGCGTCCGCTGCTGATGGTGGCGATTTATGAGGTATTGAAGAGTGGGAATAAGACTAAAGGCATGGCAGACGTCATCTTAGCTGCATCGGCGATAGAATTGGTGCATAATGCTGCATTGATTCACGATGATTTGCCTTCCATCAAGAATAACAGCCAGCGCAGGGGCATGCCCACAGTTCATCAAAAGTGGGATAATGCCATTGCCATCCTTGCCGGTGATGCGCTTTATACCCTTGCCTTTGAGATGTTGGGGAATATCTCCAATGCTGAAAAGGCATTGGCAGCCACCCGCACACTCTCTTCCTATACCAAATCTTATGGGATGATTGGGGGTCAGCTGGTGGATATCGAGATGAAGCGCAGGGTGATGAAGATTGCCACATTACGCTTTATCGATGCCAAGAAGGTGGTTGCCCTGCTGCAGGCTTCTGCTGATATTGCGTGTCTTTTGGCAGATGCCGATGAAAACGACCGGGCGGTGATGAATACCTATGCATACAACCTTGGCATGGCTTATAAGATGATCGAAAACATAGCTGCGGATTATAGCCGGGGTGGTGAGGATCTGGATTTTTCTGAAGATTTTGTGCCCGCACAAAGGCGCAGCTATACTGGATTGATGGGGTTTGACAAAGCCAAATCTGGAGTGGAAACCTTGCTCAGAGATGCACGGCGCTCCATCAAACCATATCCAAACCATGATGCATTGGAAGAATTTATCCAAATGATAGAGGACCTCTTGCCGTAAAAACCATGATTGACGTCCATTGCCATATTATCCCCAATATCGACGATGGCTCCAAAGGTGAAGAGCAATCACTAAATCAGCTATTGGCAATGGATTCCGGAGGCATCTCCCACGCATTTCTGACATCCCACTTTTTTAGAGGACATTATGACTATTCCAGAGAGGAATACGATACGAAGCTGAGTGCATTGCAAGAAAAGTTGCAGGAGGCAGGGGCGAAGATAAAGCTGTTGCCGGGCTTTGAGGTGTATTTGCAGCCCAATAGTCTGGAGGATATTCAAAAGCTCAATCTCTGTATGGGAGATTCCAATTATGTATTGATCGAGAGCGATCTCAACGGCTTGCCGGAGGATTTTTACAACAATATATTCCCTCTCTTAAGAGCCGGCTACAAGCCGATATTGGCGCATGCAGAGCGCTATGTGAGCATCATGAAAAGCATCAGCTCTGCCAAAAAATTGGTGGAGCGAAATATGTATATTCAAGTGAATTCCGGTTCGCTGATGGGGCAATATGGCACCAAGGTGCAGGATACGGCGTGGAGACTGGTGAAGTATGGGCTGGCACACATGTTAGGCTCAGACGACCATGTGCGCGGCAGCTACCGATCCTATTTTGATGCCCTGGAGGTGATAGAGGAGAGGATAGATGCCCATACGGCACATCTCCTCAGCGAGTGCCATCCGCGCAAGGTGTTGGAGAACAAGCCGATCCCCTACCGCTATGTGTATGTGGATATGCCATCTCATGTAAGCGGCTACAGTCGTCCCCGCACACGGAAAAAGAAAAGCCTCTTACGTAAACTATTGAGAGCCTGATGCAAGAAAGGCTGTTGATTACGGGCATCACCGGATTGATTGGCGGGGCTGTGTTGGATGCCATCCTGGCTCTGCCAACACAGTATGACATCACTGCGCTGGTGAGGCCGGGCACTGCCAGACAGCGTTATGCTGCCTTTGGAGAGAGGGTGAGGGTGGTGGAGCAAGACTTGGCTGATATAGCTGGGCTACGGAAGTTCCTGGAAAAGAATAGCTTTGACGTGGTGTTTCATATAGGAGCCCTACGGGGGGGACGTTCGTATTCCCGTGAGGTGTTTCTGAGAGCCAATCTGATGGCAACCGAGCAGTTTTGTGAATACTGCATGAAGCATGGGGCGAGGCTGCTGTTTTGCTCCTCCGTGGGTGTGTTTGGTGCCATTCCCAAAGAACTGCCCGCACATGATCTTTCCCCCCGCAATCCCGATAATTACTATCATTATACCAAGATACAATCCGAAAAGGTGATACAGAAAGCGGTGTTGTATGGGCTCAAATCGGCAATACTGAGGCCTGCCATCACGTATGGTCCTGGAGATAAAGGCTTTCCCTATCAACTGGTAAAGATGGTGGACAGGCGCATCTTTCCATTGGTTACCAAGCGGATTTGGATACATCTGTGCCATGTTGATTTGATTACGCAGGCATTTATCTGGCTGTTGGAAAACGATTGGCAGCCGGGCTTGGCGTTGAACGTGGCGGATCGGGAGCCATTGCAGCTGCAGGCTTTGGTGCACTTTATCTCCCGTCAACTAAGGGGGCGCAACTATCCCCAATTGCTGAACGTGGATCCCGGTTTGCTTCATTTAGGGGAACGGATAGCCAGAAAGCTGAAGAATGAGCTGTGGACAAGCCGTTTTGAATTGATCTCCCACAGCTGGTTTTATGAGGTTCTCAGCACCTTTGAAACCATGGATCTGCCGCAGATCTTTACCATCCCCGCCTTCCAAAATGTGATTGATTACTACCAGAAATAATGGCGATACCCATCATCAACAACTGGCAAAGCTATTTTGAGCACCGTGACGAGGGCAGAGGCTCTTCTTATGAGCGGGTAATCCTCAACGATATTCTGATGGAGATAGTGCAGCGCCATGGCGTGAGAACTGCTCTGGAAAGCCCTTCGTTTGGTTTCACGGGGCTCAGCGGTATCAATCTGATGTATCTTGCCAAAGAGGGCGTGAGAGTGAGCCTGGAAGATCATGATGAAACGCGCCTAATGATGATACAGGATTTGTGGCAGGAAGCAGGGCTACCTCTGCAAAGCGCCTTCAACCCTGATTACAAACGGTTGGATTATTCTGATGCTGCCTTTGATCTGGGCTTTTGTTTTTCAGCCCTGTGGTTCTGTGAGGATTTGGCAAGCTACCTGCAGGAGCTGGCAAGGGTGAGCCGCCACTGCATCTTTATCAGCGTTCCCAACCGTATGGGCTTGGGCTATAAATCCCAGCTGAAAGACTATACTCCGGAAAAGTATCCCTACTTGAAGCCTGCCCACATCGATCCAGCATCTGTAATCAACATCCTGAAGGGGGAGGGGTGGGAAATGGTAGAGAGCTCCCTCTTTGATTGCCCTCCCTGGCCGGATATCGGGATGAGCAAGGAGGATTTCCTGCGGCAAAAGCTGGGAATTAAGCTGCCACAGAATGCGTCCACCGAGGCGGCAACACCACTGTGTATCATGGATTACTATCTGGACAAAGACCCCGGTTTTGCGAAGCGAATGCGCCGGCTCTCCTTTGTGGAAAAGCACGCCCCGGAAGCATTCAAGCGTATCTGGGCACACCATTATTATATGCTCTTTATCCCCCAATCATGAAGCGTAAAAACATCATCTCGCTCATCCTGGGCTTGCTCCTGGGGATAGTGCTGCTGCTCTTGTGGCTCAGGTTTGTGGATATCACAGAGCTTGCCAGCCGCATGAAAGAGGTGAAGCTGACACCCGTGATCCTCAGCCTCGTGTGCTATCTGCTGGCATATTTTATCCGCAGCTTCCGCTGGTATCTGCTCATTCCCAAAGAGGTGAATGTGGGAATATTGCGCACCTGGCTCATCAGCCTCAGCGGCAACTTCATCAACTATTTGATCCCCATTCGTGCCGGAGAACTTGCCAAAGCGTGGCTACTCAAGAGGCAGCGTGGACTGCCGGTGATGCAGGGGCTATCCGGAATCTTTGTGGATAAAAGCTTTGACACCATCGGCATCCTGGTGGTACTCCTGCTTTTGCCCTTTCTGAAAGTGAGATTTAGTGGAGGGATGCTGGGACTTCTGGGTATATTGGTTATAGTATTCGCAGTGTCGTTTTTGGTATTGATCCTGGCTATCAGAAACAGCGGGAAGGTGAGCAGAATCTTGCAAGCGCTGTTTTCTTGGCTGCCCAAGCGGGTGAAAACCAAAACCGATGGCTATATAGAAGCCTTTGTGCAGGGCATGGCAACCTTCAGGCACCAACCCAGCAAACTATTGGCAGCAATGGGATTGACGGCATTGGGGCTTGTGTTTGACGGCCTGTACTTTTGGCTGGTATTTGTCGCCTTTGGCATCACATATCCTTTTGCCATGGTTTTATTTGGTTATACTCTCATTAACCTCAGTTACGCTCTGCCCCAGCCTCCTGCTCAGCTGGGATCCAACGAATGGATGATGATAATTATCTTCAGCGCAGGATTTGGGTTGACAAAACCAGATGCTTCTGCGGTTATGGCATTTGCCCATATATTTACGGCGGCTGTGATTGTGCTGACGGGGATTATCTCCCTGGGCATCAATGGCGGCCAATTACTTAGCAAGATTTTCAAAGGAGAAACCCTGGATGAATAGCGAACAACTCATCACCTCAATAGAACAACTGAAAGATTCACGCCAAAAGCTGTTGGAACAGATTCACAACGTTATCATTGGTCAAGATAGGGTAATAGAAGAAGTGTTGATTGGACTCTTTGCCAATGGGCACCTGCTGATTGAAGGAGTGCCCGGTCTTGCCAAAACACTATTGATTTCCACAATCGCCAAAGCCTTGAACCTATCCTTTGGCCGCATCCAATTTACCCCTGACCTGATGCCTTCTGATATCACGGGTTCTGATATCCTCGTGGGCAGCGGTCAGGATAGAGAGTTCAGATATATCAAGGGTCCCATCTTTGCCAATATCATCCTGGCAGACGAGATCAACCGCACCCCGCCCAAGACGCAGGCAGCTCTCTTGCAAGCCATGCAGGAATATGCAGTTAGCAGCGGCAATCAGACGCGCCCCCTGCCTTTGCCCTTCATTGTGATGGCCACTCAAAACCCCATCGAGCAGGAAGGCACCTATCCCCTGCCGGAAGCCCAGCTTGACCGCTTTATGTTTTATGTGCAAATAGATTATCCGGATAGAGAAACGGAACTGGAAATCGTGAAAAGCACCACCGGCAAGGCACAACCGGAGGTAACGGGGCTCTTTACAGCAGAGCAAATCTTAGAGGCACAGGCGGCTGTCCGCTCCCTGCCTTTGGCTGATCATGTGTTGCAATATGCAGTGGATTTGGCACGCCGCACCCGTCCTGATAGCCCTGATGCCAGCGCCGAAATCCGTAAATGGGTGAGCTGGGGTGCAGGACCGCGTGCCAGCCAAAACCTCATCTTAGCTGCCAAAGCCCGCGCTGCTCTGGATGGCAGGCTGAGCCCCAGTGAGGAGGATATCCGCGCCGTGGCATTCCCCGTCCTCAGCCATCGCATCCTGCTTTCCTTCACAGCCGAGGCGGAAGGCGTTAAACCCCGTGATGTAATCACATCACTGTTGGAGTAATTATGATGAAAAAACTATTTGGTATTCTACTTTTGATTGCAGTTTTGGCTTCGCTGACTGCGATTGACGACAAATTTCTCTACCCCTTGGCTCATATCCAGACCGGGCAGGCATTGGGCATCGAAGTGTTTGATGAACAGGTGATTACCCGCAGTCAAAACCAAATCTGGATTTACAGCATCTTCAATCCATGGCAGCCACGCATCGAGGCATCCTATCTATCTGCTGCCCAGATAGAAGACTTTGATTTGGTGGGGGAAAATTACCTCTATGTGGTTACCCACGAGCCTGCCAATATCGTGGTGCCGGTGGATTCGCTCAATAGCTATTCCCGCATCTATTTTACAGAGCATCTGCCGGGAGACAGGATAACCCGTGAGGGCTCCACCCTGTATGTGGCAGACCGTTTTAAGGGGATTGATATCATCAATATCGGCTCCGGTGGCCTGCGTGAGATCATCTCCACCTTTTCCACCAATTGGGGAATACGCGATTTTGTGGCGCTGTATCCCACACTGTTTGCTCTGAACGATTTTGGCTTGGTGACGGTGGATATTTCAGACCAGCAATTCCCCGTGAGCCGGGGCCAAAACTACCAGATAAACGACGCCCGGGTGATGGTGAAAAACGGCGATACCATCTGGCTGGGAGCAGATAAAAACCTTTTTGGTATCAATATCAAAGACCTCAAAAACCCTCGGCTGGTCAACCAATTCCGGATGTCCAATGAAATCCTGGATTTGGAGGTGAAAGACGACCGGCTGTTCATCGCCCTGGGGCGCGGAGGAGTGAAGATATTGGATGTGCGCGATCCCCTCAGGATCAACGACCTGCACAACCTCAACCCTCCCTTTTCCGTGTATGATATTGCTTTGAGCAAGGATATGGTTTTCTTGGGTTTGGGACGTGATGGCTGGGTGATATACGAATACAGGTAAGAGCGGCGTTATATATAACAGGCGTGCTTCTTGCCCATTAGCCTCCCTTGTACCACCCTTGTCTCACCCTTGTCGAGACAAAGGAGAGACAAGGGTGGTTAATAAGGAAGGAGTGAGAAAAATTATGATGAGCAATGGAGTGAAAACAGTCTGTACAGATGCAGAATCTTGGTGGAACGCTAAATTAATTTTAGATTTTGATTGACAAAAATACCGCTTTCGCAGCTTTAGTACCATTACTTGTATTTTGAGCATAGGAAAATTTAAGGAAAGATAGATGTTATATACAATTGCATTGATTATTCATACCTTGATCAGCATCCTTTTGGTGTTGGTCATTTTGGCTCAGACCTCCAAAGGCGGTTTGGATGCCAACCTCGGTGGAGCTGCCATGAACGTATTTGGCGGCAGCGGTGCTTCTCAATTTTTGAGAAAGTGGACGCAGATCTTGGGCCTATTGTTTGTAGCCTCTTGCATCATCCTGGCATTTTTGGTAAAGAATGTTGGGAATCCAGACGTGAAAGCATTGCAAAAGCGTCAGAGCAAGGTTGGTCAAACCGAGGCTCCCGTAAAGTCCGATGCCAAAGCTCCCGCCAAAGCCCCGGCGCAAACTGATTAAAGTTTTTTTTAAAGCAGAAGTGGTGGAACTGGCAGACACGCAAGACTAAGGATCTTGTGCCTGTAACGGGTGTGCGGGTTCGAGTCCCGCCTTCTGCACCAAGCATAATGCGCAGCCTTCCGAGGTTGCGCATTTTGTATTATGGCGTATGTTTTATAATAGAGATATGGGAGGAGACGTGAAGGAACAGCATGATATGCCAGCCAAGGGCAAGATATACCTTGTTCCAGTGCCAATAGGCAATTTGGGCGATATCACCTTGCGTGCATTGGAGGTCTTAAAAAGCGTCCCCCTCATCGCTGCAGAAGACACCCGCAATGCCGGTTTTTTACTCTCCCGCTATGCAATCCCCCCTCCCAAACTGATTAGTTTTCATAAGTTTAACGAACGCTCCCGCGAAGACAATCTATTCTCTCATCTGGAAAGCGGACAAGACCTTGCCGTAATCTCTGATGCTGGAACACCGGGTATTTCGGATCCAGCCATGGACTTGGTACACAAGGCTGTCTCCAAAGGCATTGATGTGGTGGCTTTGCCCGGTGCCTCTGCCCTCTTACCGGCGCTTACTGCCAGTGGATTAAACAAAGGCCCCTTCCTCTTTCTGGGCTTTTTGCCACGCCAGGGCAAGGAACGTGAGCAGGCAATCAAGCGCATCAAAGAAAGCTTTTGCCCCGCAGTGGTTTACGAATCCCCTTTGCGCCTGCCCAAGCTGCTGAAAGAGCTGTATGAAAAGATGGGTTCACGCCAAATCTGCATTGCCCGGGAACTTACCAAAATGTATGAAGAGTTGATTTATGGGGATTTGCAGGAACTATCAGAGGAAGGTAAAATCACCCTCAAGGGAGAATTTGTATTGGTGATAGATTCTGCCCCGCCACAGGATGGTGTAGATATGGAAAAGGCGCAAAATACATGTAAAATGCTGGTGACTGAAGGGCTAAGCCAGCGCAGTATCCTTAAAGTTTTGCAAGACGTATATGGGCTTAAACGCAATGATGCCTATGAATTGCTCCTAATCACTCAAAATAAAATCGGAGATAAACCATGAAGCCGTATTTGCTCTTTGATTTTGATGGCACGATAGCCGATTCCGTGAAGCCCTTTTTTGTGATGTTAAACGAGATGGCGCCCAGTTTTGGGAAAGACACTGTTTCATGGGAAGAATTTGAAGAGCTGCGCACCATGAGGATTCCGGATATCATCAAACGCCTCAAGATATCCAAATTTCAGATTGCGAGGGCTATGCCAAAGATCTTGAGTGAATATCGCAAAATAGTGCATGATCTGGATCCTTATCCCGGCATCAAAGAGCTCTTTGCCGGGTTGGATGAAGCTGGCATCAGCTATGCCCTGCTTAGCTCCAACCGCGATGAAAACCTCAATTACTTTTTGGAACAGCATGGACTAAAGAACTTTGATTGGGTGGAGGGAACGGACGGCATCCTTGCCAAAAAACGCAGCTTGGCACGCCTGATTCGCAAACACAAACTGGATAAAAGCACGCTCTATTACATAGGGGATGAAACGCGGGATATCGAAGCGGCACGAGCCTGCGGAATTCGCATCATCTGCGTTTCCTGGGGCTTGCATCCGCGCGCGCATTTGCAGAAACACAATCCAGACTTTTTGGTGGATACACCGGCGGAGATTTTGGAGATCATCGGGCTTGCCGAGTAAGCCAGGGATTAGAGGCCAGAGGCCAGAGGCCAGAGGCCAGAGGCCTGTTTAAGGGAAAGTCTGCCAAAATAACTATTGACATTCTCGTCACGGCATGAAAAGATGGGAAAAATAGCATAGTTTAATGCACATATACACTTTTATTATACATCCGAGGAGAGAGTATGAAAGCTTATAAGCCCTTTATTTGGCTGATCTTGTTTGGCGTGTTTGCCTGCACTTTGGCTGCACAATCAGCCCCATTCAATCCTGAATTATTACAATATCCGCTTGCCAGCGTGGATGATCAATTCATCCCCTATGTGAACCCTGCCTTATTGGGTGCCCAACACAATTCCGATTTGGGTTTTGCCCAGATAATGGATAAAGACGGGTGGATCAAACAACATATCTTGTTTGTGAATGCCGGTGGATCAAGCTATGTGTATGAAAACTGCAACAACACAAGCTTCCACAACCTCAGCGGTGGCTTTGCCTTGGGCAACAACGGTATTTTGAGAAACATCTACCTGGGCAGCCGCTATAGCTGGCAAAACTCTTCCTTTGGCAAGGGATGGTGGCGCAGTGGAGCTACCGTGCGTCCTCACAACTCTGCATCCATGGCGTTTGTGTGGGATAATCCCCAAAGTGGCCCCCCGGCATATCGGGCTGGCATTAGTCTGCGTCCTTTGCAATGGTTTTTGCCCCAACACGGCTATCGCCTGGAGCTGAGCGGAGACATGGGCTATCGCAAGGAAATCGATGCCAACGACCCCACTTTGCTTGAATACAAATTTGGCGATGCAGTGGTTGGCGTAAAGACACAGGTTTTGGATGGCTTGATGGTGGGCGCCACCTACAATCTGGATTCTGAAAACCTGATGCTCAATTTTGGTTTGCGCTTTGGCAAGACCAATTTATCCAACATCATCACCAAAACCAAGGATGGCGATCCCATCTTTATCCCCCACATTGGTTTGGGCGATTATAATTACAAATCCTTCTTAGGCTTAAATGGCAGAAAATGGTATGAGATGAAGCTGGATAAGAGCATCGTGAGCTACAAGGCTCCTTCTTATGAGCTGGGTCCGGTGAAAATCTTTGATGGCAAGACCAGGAGTATTGAAGACTTGGTGCGCGAGCTGGAGAGAGTGGCAGAAGAGCCGGGCATAGAGGGAATCGTGTTGGTAAACCCTTCCTTTGGCACCTCCTTTGCTCTGATGGAAGAGCTGGTGAGGGCTTTTGATGCGTTTAAAGCCACCGGCAAAAAAGTAGAGTGCTACTACGACAATATCAGTAACGGCGGCTATATCTTTGCCTCTGCCATAGCAGATAATATCATGTTGAACCCAACTGGAATCCTGGACCTGAGAGGTTTTTCGGTTACCAGTCCTTATCTCGGAGAGATGTTGGACAGCCTGGGCGTGGAAGTGATCAATTTTAGAAGCCACAAATACAAAAGCGCCGGCAATATGTTCTCAGAATCCAGCATGACCGAAAGCGAAAGGGAAACATACGAGGCGCTCTTGGATACCTTTTATGACACTGCTTTGGCGCAGATTGCCAAAGGGCGAGGAGACCGTTTGCAAGACACGCCGGAAACATTGGTGGAAAATGGACCCTACCTGATGGCTCAGGAGGCTGTGGATGCCGGTTTGGTAGACAAACTGATCTATCAAGACCAATTGGACGAGCATCTCAAAGAGAATTATGGCTTTAAGGGACGCCGTAAAGACCTGCACAATTATCTATCCTACAATTGGCACATCCCCAGTGAATCCAAGATTGCCGTGATTTATGCCAGTGGCAACATCGTGATGGGCAAAGGCACCCCCGGCAAGATGATCGCTGAGGAAAGCACCGTGAACCTGATCCGCAAAGCACGCAAAGACCCCAGCTACAAAGGAATAATCCTGCGCGTGGATAGCGGCGGCGGCTCTGCCCAGGCATCGGATATCATCCTCAGAGAACTGGAATTGGCACAGATTGAAAACAACAAACCCGTAGTGGTTTCCATGGCAGGAGCAGCGGCATCCGGCGGATACTACATAGCCTGCAAAGCCGATAAGATTATTGCCGAAGCCACCACCATTACAGGTTCCATCGGTGTGATTGGCATCATGTTTAATGCCGAAAGGATGTTCAATAAAATCCGCGTGAATTGGTCAACGGTGAAAAAGGGACGTAATTCAGACTTTCCATCCATCTACAGAGGCTGGAGTGAAGAAGAAAAGCAGCGTATGACTGATTTTATAGAAGTTACCTATGAAGACTTTGTGAACAAGGTGGCAGCTGGCAGGCAACACTTGAGCCTGGATGAGGTGAACGAATACGCCCAAGGCAGGGTGTGGAGCGGCAAAGATGCGCTGGAGCGCGGTTTGATTGATGAACTGGGCGGCATGGATACAGCTATCGAGAGCATGCGTGAATTGGCAGGAATCAAGGGGAAAATCCGCCTTGTGGACGCCACCACCTCCACCAAGGGGATCAGGGTAAATATGTCCAAGGGAATTGGATTGAGCGCCTTGGATCATCCTCTGTTTACCGCTTTGGATGAAAGCTATATTCGCCTATATGAGCTGTGGAGAGATTATGAGGGGCAAAACCCCTTGATGCTCTCACCCATTCAAAGCCAGGATATCGAGTTTTAATAAAAACCCTAAACCTTATAAAACAGAGCCGGATAAGAGCATTGATCCGGCTCTTTTAATTTTTGGTGCAGGATTCCATCCCTTTGCAGTGTAATAATAAAAGAGAGGATTCACAGTGACGGTTGATCTGCCAAATTGTTTTTCCTCCACAGTTGCAGCAAATTAAGATGCAAACTGGTACGATTTTGCTTGACAAGCAGATACATGCTCAGAAACTTGCGCCAAAGAGGTCAAAAATGAAAAGAACGATCACTATACTGGCTTTACTAATCGGCATCATAGCCGTGGCAAACGCCGTATCCATATATGAGATCCAATACACCAACAATCCGGGTGTGGATAACAGCTATCCATCCCCCTATGTGGGTAAAGACGTCACCCTGGAAGGCATTGTGACGGGGACAGACCATTCTTTGGGTGGTTATTTTATCTCCGAATCCATCAGCGGTCCTTGGCGTGGCATCTTTATCTCAGACAAGCGCAACCGTCCTGCTGTGGGAGATAAGATCATGCTGAGGGGCAAGGTGCACGAACATTTTGGGATGACCTGCCTCAAGGATATCAGCTCCTTCCGCACTGTGACGCGCAATTATGGAACGCCGCAGCCGCTGCTGCTCACCACCGGCCAGCTCTCCCGCTCTGATGAAGCAGAGGCTTATGAAGGGGTGTATGTGCGCTTGATTGGTGCCAGCGTTTCCAGCGCCAAGAGCAAAGGCGGACGCTTTTTCGTGACGGATGGCAGCGGACCTTGCGCTGTGCTGAGCGGCTCCTTTGCCAATGGCAAAAAGGCTTCCCCCGCCACTGGGACACAATTTTCGAACATCGTGGGCATAGTGGTCTATAGTTTTAGTGAATTTTCCCTCAACCCCATTGGCAGTGCCGACATGCAATTGCAACAGCCCGTTTCCACACAAAACCGTAGCTGGGGTAGGATCAAATCAATCTATAAATAAAAAATATGAGGTGATAAGATGAAAAAAGTATTCAAAGCGCTTTTGGTAGTTGGTGGAACGGCTCTGGCTGCCCACTTTGGTTTTAAAGCATACAAACGCATCAGCGGGATAGCCAAATTGAGCAAATCCCTGCCTGAATTCTTGAACAATGTTTTTGGAGAGGTGCCACGCGTTGCCATCAACCGCAGCCTTAATACCATTGCCATCAGAATCGGCTACAGTCAGGAAATAATCGATACCCACGATGATATCGAATCCACCGTACGCGAATATATCGATGACTTTTATCCGGATCTGGCAAAGTGTGCCATTGATATAGACGTCTATGATCCCGGTATGGATGAAGACATGGATGAATATGAAGACGAGATGGAAGAAGACGAGCCCGAAACAGACGATTAATCTCTTAATAAGAATTTTAGATGCAAAACCCGGTGCCTTGGTACCGGGCTTTGTTTTATGGTGATAAAACCTGTGCTTCATGGGCCTCTGAAAGAGCGCTGGAATGGGGATTGGGAAACCTAAAGAGGGTTGTTTTCCAAGGTGGATTTGAGGCAGAATCATAATATTTGCACGCTGCCACAATATCTGCGTAGAGTCAAACTTTATAACCTTTTTGCATCGGCATGCCAAGCAGTATATTATGGTAGCTTGGTGAATAGCATTATCGCATTTGATCCCGCGTTTCCCTATGTATAGTAGAGGGAGATATTCAGCAGTAGAGGCAAAAGCAAAAAAAGGGGGATACCAACATGTTTTGTTTCTTGACACCAATGGGCTTGAGGATATTTTGGCACAAAGGAGAATTATCCGATGAAGCAGATACGTAAATCATACACTTTTGATGATGTGCTGCTGGTGCCCCAGGATTCTGAGGTGTTGCCCTCTGAAGTGGATCTGGGCACACGCATCAGCCGCAATATACACTTGCGCATACCCATCATGAGCGCCGCCATGGATACCGTGACGGAGCATGATATGGCAATCGCCGTAGCCCGTGAAGGCGGCATCGGCATCCTGCACAAAAACCTCAGCATCGAAGAGCAGGCAAACGAGGTGCGCCTGGTGAAGCGAGCCGAAAGCGGTGTGATTTCCAACCCCTACACCGTGTCTCCAGACGACACCCTGGAAAAGGTGTTTGCCCTCAAAAAGAGCTATGGCATTGGCGGCTTTCCCGTATTGGAAAACAACCGCCTGGTGGGCATCCTCACCAATCGTGATATCCGCTTTGAGAGCGACCCCCAGCGCAAGGTGAGAGAACTGATGACCCCACGTGAAAGGCTGGTGACGGCAGATAAAAACGTGAGCTTTGAAGAGGCAAAGATAATCCTGCAAAAGAACAGGATAGAAAAGCTGCTCTTGGTGGAGGCAGGAGACATCCTGAGCGGGATGCTGACGGTGAGAGACATCCTGAACCGTGATGAATACCCCCAGGCAGTGCAAGACAGCCAAAACCGCCTCTTGGTGGGCGCTGCCATCGGCGTTTGGGGAGACTATCTGGAGCGAGCTGTGGAACTGGTATCCATGGGTGCAGACCTCTTGGTGATAGACACCGCCCACGGCCATCAGAGCAACATCTACAAAGCTTTGCAAACGGTGAAGAAACGCCTGAATGTGGACGTGATGGCTGGCAATATCGCCACCGGAGCTGCCACCCAGTATCTGATAGATGCAGGGGCTGATGCAGTGAAGGTGGGCATTGGTCCC